>RCND010002130.1_pt1 | contig 11069 bp, 4 predicted proteins | sample 2041351 | NCBI WGS metagenome assembly RCND01 (sample SAMN09708230, study PRJNA481090) | Marine sediment metagenome, whole genome shotgun sequencing project. | biome: marine sediment; feature: ocean; material: sediment; isolation source: Sewage treatment plant 12B marine sediment (STP12B) ...
ACCTATAAATACATATTGCCTTCTTCGTCCCCAACGGGATTTTGTATTATCAGATATAAATCCCATGATTGGATCCGTGATGGAATCAAATACTCTAGGTAAAAAAAATAGTATTCCCCACATCCAACCCGGGAATCCCAAGTCCTGTACTAATACTACCATGAATATTCCGAGCGCTGCTGGAAACATCTGGTTGGCAAGCATTCCTATTCCGAATGCAACTTTTTGACCGAATGGAACTTTGTTTGAGGTTGTAGACATAATTATTAGTTTTATTTGGCAATTACTATAGTTTGTATAGCTTTTGCACTTATATTTATTTTTATTGATTTATCATTTAGCACTACATTGATATTTTTTACTTTTTCTTCTTCATTAAATACAACTACAGCAATGGTTCCATCTGGGTTTTTAGCTGCTGTAACCATTAAATCATCATCGAAATTTTCAAACCCAATACGCATAGCGCCAGGTCTAATAAACCTGCTAAAATGCGCCATTGTGTAGTAAAGTGGTGTTAGATACACTTCATCTTTTTCTGGATCTACAATAATAGGCGCTACACACCAGTTTTTAAACCAATTTGGGCCACCTTTTGTATCAAGTACCATATTCCAATCTACCCAACCATCTACCCAATTGTTTAGGCAGCCAATAATATCTCGTGCGTAGCGATTTACTGGTGCATATTTTGGGTGTAAATGTTTGTCTTTTTCTGGTGCCCAATCCCAACCCCAGTCGGTAGCTTCTTTAGACCAATACCATTTATCATCTTGCCATTTAGGGATTTCAGAATCAACACAAGCTTCCGTTTGAATAAGCAATTTTTTAGGCGCTTTGTTATGTGAATACTGCAATTCTTCAGGAAACACTTCATAGGTACTAGCATACCAATGTATGGCTGTTCCTGCAAAATACTTTGAGCTAGCTTCATCTTTAAACATTACATCGACCCAATCTTTTAGGTGTTCACGATTTTGATCGTATCCTAAAATTTTTAAATCACCTTTTCCATCCGCTTCCAACTTTGGCCCTAAATGATGTTGGACAAAATTGGTCATTTCTTCAGGGGAAAAATGCATACTTTCCCAGTTGTTCCCATTTCCTAAAGGTTCATTTTCTACAGTAAAACCCCAAATATCAATTCCTTCTTCTTTATAGGCATCAACATATTTTGAGAAAAACAACGCCCAAGTATCATAATATTCTGGAAGTAATTTTCCTCCGACCCATTTATTGTTATCCTTCATCCAAGGAGCCGCTGTCCATGGTGAAGCAAATATTTTAAATCCATCTTTAGAAGCTGCCATAGCCTCTTTAATCATCGGAATTAAATCGTCTTGGTCTTCCTTTACAGAAAAATGATTTAAGTCTTTATCGCCTTCAACAGGAGTGTAGGAGTAATTACTTAATGAAAAGTCACAAGAATTCATGTGCGTTCTTGTCAAAGAATAATTAGCGCCTTCGTTACTAAAGTATGCATTGATGATTTTTTGACGATTTTCTTTGCTCAATTGGTTTAATAAATAAGCAGAAGATTCAGTAAAGGCACCTCCAAATCCTGTTATGGTTTGAAAGGTTTCTTTAGGTAATAATTTAATAGTACTAGCCTCCATACCAGAAGAAAATTCACTTAATTTTTTAAGTTTATTTCCACCTTCCGAGGTTTCAAAAACCTCAATCGATAATTCTTCTTGTTTGACGCTACAACTTAACATTAATAAAAGGAAAAAAGTAAAGGCATAATACTGGGATACTTTAGTGTTTTTAAGGCTCATAATTAGCTATCATATTGAATGTTATTCAAAAAAACTAATAATAATTGTAGATTTTTTTTCATAATTTACCTCGAATTATTTGGAACTCTGCCTGTTTAAAATTCAAACCTAAACAGACAGAGATTGTATAACAACTATTCAAATAATTCTTACTGATGTTTATGAATTAATCTTCCTGATATACTCTTACATAATCCACTTGCATGGTTTGCGGAAAGACTGTTTCACTGTTGGGAGAACCAACAAAATTACCGCCTACGGCAACATTCATAATTATATAGAACGGATGATCATAAACCCATTCGCCAGTAACATCGCTTGGTGTAATTTGATTGTATAAAACATCATCAACATAGAAATTTATATACTCTGGACCCCATTCAATACCAAAGATGTGAAAGCCAGTATCAAATCGGTCATTTTCCAAGGTAAAACTTTTACCAATAGATTGTCCTCCTGCATAACCTGGCCCATGTAAAGTTCCAAGTGCTTCGGTTGGATTTTGACCACGATACTCCATAATATCAATCTCACCACATTGTGGCCAACCCACTTCATCAATATTGTCACCAACTAACCAAAATGCCGGCCAAACACCTTGTCCCCAAGGTAATTTTATTCGCGCCTCATACCGTCCGTAGGTTTGTTCAAATAATCCCTTAGTTAAAATTCTTCCTGAAGTATAACCAGAGCCTTCAAACGACTCTTGTATGGCAGTAATATGTAACATTCCATCGGCTACATTTACATTTTCCGAACGATCGGTATAGTATTGTAATTCGTTATTACCCCATCCATCACCAGAAATACTATTACCAGTACCTATATCGTATCCCCAAATAGCACTATCAAGTGCTCCATCAGTATTGAACTCATCTTGCATAACCAATTCTGTAAAGTTTACAATCGTTTGAGTTTCATCAGAAGAGCAACTAAAAAGCATGAAGGATAACGTGATTAGCACCAAATACTTTGGTAGCTTACTCATATTTCTAAATTTATTTTTAAAGTTCATTTTTGTGTTTTTTAGTATATACATTTCCCATCTTATTAATTATGAAAATATAAATTGTCCAAATAAATATCTCCATTACCATCAAATTTAAATTGAATGATATCTGCAAGGTCGACAGGAGAGAATTCGGCTAATGGAATCTCTAAACTCACCCAGCCAGATGCTGTTGGTACAGATAATACTTTTGCCTTTTCTACAGGACCAGTACTTATCAGAAAGGCATTAAGTGCAGTAGAATTTGCTGTATAGTAGTCAATATGAAGGTGTGTCATTCCTGAAACATCTTGAGCACTGCCCAATTGAAGCCCTTGATAATTTAAACCTGCATAATGTAAGGTGTTATTTCCGTCTATTGCTTCTTCTGAAACTACCGTTGCTTGTCCCCATGGTGGGTTAAAATCAGAGCCAGGTATATCTGTATAAGCATCGCTATAAACTGAGATTACATTTGCTTCTGGAACAGTAGGAGTTGGAGCTGCTTCTGTTGGAGCAGTAGGAACCTCATAGAAATATATATTATCTACAAAAATTTCTGTAATTGTTGCATCAGAAATAAACACAACCTGTGATAAATTAGCCCTGCTTGTTAATCCTGTTAGCTCTGTAAATGGAATATCAATACTTGCCCAAGTTCCATTTTCTAGTACTGGAGTTGTGAGAGTAACTTCATGGAAAGAATCATCTCCTGTTCCAAAAGTGTTATCTGGTCCAATATCTTGCAATTTAATTTTTAAATAATCACCTCCGTCAATTGGATCTGGCGCTTGAACCAGCACATCTATATGAAAATGCGTCATAGCAGCAACATCAATAGTAGGGTTCGCAAACTCTATACCCACAAAGTTTAGGTCGGTATAACTAATAATATTGTCTATCGTATTGTCTATCTCAATATGAATATCATCTTGACCTTGTGTAGTTTGATAAGGTGCCCAATAACCATTGTAGTAATCTACAGGTACATTAGTATAAGCATCACTAAAAATAGAGATTACGTTACCAGCGTTTTGTGTAGGAGTTGGAGCTGGAGTAAAATCACCTAATGATTCTACCGTCAATGAGCCCGCTGCTGCTACACCGCCCAATTCAGCTGTAATTACGGCTGTACCAGAACCAATAACAGTTACCACACCTAACTCATCTACAGTTGCAGTACTTGGACTAGAAGACGTAAATGAAAAATAGCTAGGAGCTACCACAACAGTTTGGTTTAAACCTGAAGCCATATTAAAAGTTTGTGTAAGTGCAGTTACTGGAAAGCTTGCACCTTTAAAGCTTTGTTGCACCACATCAGTACCATTAATAATGGCTGGCTGTGCTTGTGCAATTGTGCCTAATTTTTCATATTTCAATTCATCAATCCAAAAGCTATAGCCTACGCCATTTTCTGGTCCTTCAGCATACCAAAATAAGCCTTTTTCTTGTGTTAGTTTTGAAGCATCTGGTAAAGGAATGGTGTATTTCTTCCAATTAGTACTTAAAGTCAAATTTGGCAAGGTGGTTATATATTTATTTTCACCAAAATCGTTTCCAAAACCAATTTCATTAATTGTTCCAGCTTGTGTTGCCTTGGCCCAAAACGTAAGGGCATCATAGCCTGATAAATCACGTCCTGTGAAATCAGGGAAAATAGCACCAGCATAAGCACCATCTGGATCACCAAAATTAGGGACATCAAATCTCATAGATGCAGATCCGTTATATTTTGTCTCTTCATCAACTGTAAATGCGTTCAATACTGAACCAGCAAAGGGAAGGTATTCTAATCCCCCACTAAACCCGTCTATAAAAATTTCTGGATTATTTCCAAAACCTGCCAACACTGCATCATCTGAAATATCTCTTTCACAACTAACAGTGACCATAAAAATCAGTCCAACAAGGATCGTGATTTTTGAATAAATGTTTTGTATAGTCTTCATTCTATATTTTTTAAAATTATTTTCCAATATTTATATGTATGTATGTCCTAATTTCCCATTCATTACCGTCTCCAAATCCAACAGGACTAATATATGGTTCTCCATATTCTGGAGCTTCAAGAGGACTGTATCTAGGTGAAAATTCATTAAGCGATCGCCAAGTACCGCGTATTCCTATTTGCGTATCTGGTAAAATAAACCAATCTGGTTTACCCACAGTTGTAGATATATCTAGCATTGATTGAATTGGGTAGGTTAAGTTAAAATCACGGTGATAATCAAAAGGTCCCCAATCATTAACTTTTAATGAGTGAACTAATTTAACTTTGTTGTAAATAACTCTAATATCACCTCCATAACGGTCAATTAATCTATCATCACTACCATTTGCTTGTCCATTACCGTAGTAAAGGTTAGCAATAAAGCCAAAGTCTGGATTTAATTTAGACACAATTCGCGAATGGGCTTCCCATAAATCTTCCGCAGGAACAGCGTTTGGAAATGCAAAAGAAGTACGATTGCTTAAAAATCCAATTGCAGCATCCATTGTTGTTGGATGATGACGATATACAAAGCCTGCATTCATAGCAAATTTTGCATCTTCAGCTCTATCATTATCCCATTCGTACATCCATGTGCCTGGTGTAGGATCATAGGATAATAACAATTCTCCAGCTGTTGTTTCCCTATTTACTCTTACTGCAAATGGGTCATCTTGTATATTTCTAAGTCTTCCGGGTGCATCAATATCATTTGGCATTGCATCAACAATCGGTTTTTGCCATAAAAAGTTAGGTGCAATTTGAAGGTCACCCATCAAAACAGTAAACCCTGTTAAAAAGTTCATCTGATTTCCACTTCCGGTATCCTTGAGTCTCCAGCCAGTAAAAGTTCTGGTATAATCAGCACCACCATTTGCAACCAATCCCATAGCTGCACCTTGTGCATACCAGTTATAAGCTCCCTTTTGGAAAGTTATTTTAGCTTTAGCACCCCAATTATCTTCAGTTTTAATTTTATCATTATAAACAGTATAACTGCCTGGCTCACCTTCTACCATTTGAAAAATTCGTCCATTCAATGGCTCACCAGCCCAGATACCACCAACTTCAAGCCCAACATGACCCAATTTTGTTTTTGCATGCAAAGTAACTCTACGTGTTTTCGGAAGCGGCACGGCTATAGAAGAAACAGCTTCACCTACTTCATCAATATCTTCATGATATACACCTGTCACATCAAACTTACCGATTTTACGACTATATTTTAATAATACTGCTGGGTTTGCTCCCCACCACAATTGTGGTCCAAATGCAGCCTTTAAGCCTTTTAAACTTTTCTTTCCATCAAACTCAAGACCAAGGATCTCTCCATTATATATATCCAAGTTTGGTCCGTAATTGGCTTCTGGATACAAACCAAAGAAGTCACCTTCATAACCCCAATGGTAGTGACCAGTGCGATAAAAACCTCTTACATCAGCAGCTTTTCCATTCCATTCGAATTCAGCATTATAGACCTTCACTCTATTTAAATCATTTAAGCCCAGATTGCCTTCATCTGTATTAACTAATCTCGCGCGTCCTCTATTTTCATAAAAAATTTCATCAATAGGGTTATTTGCTACATTACCAAGAATATTAAAATTGACATTTGCTCGCATATTAGGAGATGGGTTTCCTTCAATTCCAACATAATAAGATTGCATGTGGTCAAAACCAAGTTGATCTGGATAAACTAATTCATCTGAGTTCGCAATGCCCGGTGTTGTAATTAAACTACCTCCTGTGTTGAATGTTTCAAATTCAGCTCTCAAATTACTAATACGTATCTTTTCATTACCTCCTAAAGCAGCTTTATCGCCACGTGCTTTTAAAACGGCATCCATAAGATTAACATTGTTAAAGTGATTTTTAACAAAATCCATATCTACGCCTTCATCATAAGGATTTACACTATGTACGTCTTTTAAAGCATAGTATGCTGCGCGTGGGTAAAGGGTGTAAGTCCCTCTAGAGTTGGTTGGTCCTTTAGCACAAATACCAAACCACTCTTCGTTCATATTATTACTTCCGTTTTCCGTGTCAATGTAGTAACCTCCATTAGACCAGGATGCATTATTATCATGAACATCTAAATTTTTAGTTTGACCAAATTTCCACCAGCCATCACTAAATTGAAAAGTAAAACCTCCAATAACATTTTCGGCTCTACCCATTCCTGCCGCGTTTTCATATATATCCTTCCAGTTGTTAACCATATAGAATGCCTGAGACTTTTGGTCCTCTTGATTTTCGAGAGCGTTAAAGGCATCAGAACCAAACTCTGTAATCATTACAGGTTTATTAAACTTTTCTTTGATAGTATCAAATGCATCAGTAAATGTAACACCACGATACATATTTACCCCATAAATATCTACATCTTTACATTCCTCTGCTATAATATCTAAGAATAAAACATCTCCATTACAAATGGCAACAGGGTGAGATGAATCAATGTTCTTCATTTTTAAAGCAGCATCATTCATAAGTTTATACATAGGTCTTCCACGTTTCTCGCCCACTGCTCTTTTTTGTTCTTCTCCTTCAGGAAAGTCTTCAGTTTCGGCACCAGCCCAAAAAAGACCGTAGTTGTTTTCGTTTCCTAACAAGAACAATAATAAACCAGGTGTGTTTTTATAATCTTCAGCTATTTTAGTAACATCAGACAATAGAAGCTCCTGAGTTGCAGCATCTCGATAATCAGTAACTGGGGTCCATGCGCCATTCAAAGTAAGGCCGTAACGTCCAAATGAATGGTTAAGCATGGTATAAATACCATAATTCTCATAGATGTATTGAATCCATTTTGGCTGCACACCAGAATACATTCTTACAGTATTAACGCCCATGTTTTTTAGCAGTCCCATTTCAGCATCCAGTGCTGATTTAATGAGATCATCAGGTTGATTCCATAGGCTGTAATTGAAATTAGTACCTATTGGAAAATAATCCCAATTCATACCATTGATCATAAAATCCTTTCCGTTAACAATTAACTTCATTCCGTCACTATTTTTAACCACTGAAACTTCATCTGCTTGCGCAAATAAGCTTGTAGTAAAAATGAGAAGAAACAAGACTAGAAAAATTTTTTTCATTGTGAATCTATTTAAAGTTTAAATCTTGGTTTAATACGGGTTTAAATTTATCTTAAAGATATGTGAAAACCTCGATTGTAAATATATTGTGTTGTATTACTTATAACAAAAAAAGCACCTATACAAATTCTATACAACAATAAATGAAGCTGTTGAATATATACACAACCAGCAATCGTTGTCGTTAGATATGAAACAATAAACATTTCGGTATACAAAAACTTAGTGTCTTATGTGTGAAAAAAATTCTCATTGTTGTGGTAATGTATAGTTTTTTCATAAGTTAATATTATATCTTTTTACCTAAACTCAATGCGAAAACGTTGTAGTAGTGCTTTTACTTTGTGTTAATTACAAGTAAAGACCCGTTTTCCAGCTACTACTTTTAATGAATATATATGAATTTGATTGTTTTAAAATGTTGCATAAGACTAATCACAAAATAATGCTTCATTTAGCGACAATTTCCTTACTTTTATACATCATAAATAGGTATGTCTTATGTTTGTTAAGTCTTGTAAAGTTTTTCCATTTATATTCTTATTATTTTCTACTATCTTTTTTCTTCGTGGTCAAGACTTACCACCCATTGAAAATTTTTCTCCAGAAGATTACGAAGCCGGAAATCAGAACTGGGCAATTTCACAATCGGGTGAGAAAAATATCTATATAGCAAACCACAATGGACTACTTGAATATAATGGTGCCTTTTGGAAGCTATATCCTTCACCAAATGGCTCAATAATAAGATCGGTAAATGTGATAAATGACGTATTATATACTGGGTGTTATATGGAGATTGGGTATTGGATAAAAAATGACTTAGGAAATTTGATCTACTCTTCTCTCCTCAATAAATTGGAAACGCCACTTTTAGAGGATGAGCAGTTTTGGAAGATCGTTGGATTTGATAGTTGGGTTTTGTTTCAATCATTAGATAGAATATATATTTATAACACTATTGATGCGTCTTTTACAGTTATTGAATCTCAAAGCTCAAGAGCTAAAATATTTGTGGTTAATAATGAAGTCTATTTTCAAAAGCCTAATGAGGGCATTTATAAGATTGAAAAAGGGGCACCCAAATTAGTGATAAATCATTCTGCATTTACTAATACCCTACTTGTGGGAATATTTTTGATTGATAAGGACCTACTCTTTCTCACTGAAAAAGGACATTTTTATAAATTGAAAGAAAAACAACTTCGAAAGTGGAATATTTCAGCTGACAAAGAACTTTCTGATGTGAATGTATATAGTAGTTTGAAATTGAAGGATGGTAGTTTCATCTTAGGAACTATATCAAATGGTATGATTCATTTAGATCAAAGTGGTAGCATTATTAATAGGATTAATAAAGAAAAAGGATTAAACAACAATACGATATTATCACTTCACGAAGATCTAGAAAACAATGTTTGGTTGGGTTTAGATAATGGAATCAGTGTTGTTAATATAAACTCTCCCTTTAAAGTATATAATGACAATAGTGGTAAAATTGGAACTGTGTACGCTTCAAAGATATTCAACAACTATCTTTACTTAGGAACGAATCAAGGGTTATTCTATAAAAATATAAGCAAGGAAGAAGATTTTAAATTTATTGAAAATACAAGAGGTCAAGTTTGGTGCTTGAAAATCTTTGATGAAACATTGTTTTGTGGACATCACGATGGAACTTTCGTTATTGACCAAAGCAGCGCAGTAAAAATAGCAGAAGTTAAAGGAACATGGGACATCCAAAAAATTGAGAAAAAATCGGATATTCTAATTCAAGGAAATTATACTGGACTAAATGTATTAGAAAAGAAAAATGGAAAATGGAAATTTAAAAATAAAATTGAAGGAATAGATATTTCTTCTAGGTCTTTTGAGATTCTCAACAGTACTGAGTTACTACTAAACCATGAATACCAAGGCATTTTCAGACTTGAATTAGACGCAGAGTTGACAGAAGTCGTAAATATGGAACAAGAAGGACAAAAAACATCAGGTTCCGCAATGGAGAAGTACAATAATGACATTTTTTTTACTTCATCTACTGATATATATAAATACAATCTCAACGAACACGAATTTTTAAAAGACTCTATTCTTTCTGATATCTTTTTTAGTAAAGAGGATCCTATTTCTGGGCAACTAGTATCTGACAGAAAAAAAAATAAACTTTGGGGATTCACTACTAAAAATATTTTAAGTATTGAACCGAGTAAATTTGATGCCACACCTCGTTTAACCAAAATTCCTATACCTTCCTTTTTCAGAAGAAGTTTAGGAACGGCTGGTTATGAGACCATAAATCATCTAGAAAATGACACCTATATCATTGGTTCTACTAATGGTTATACTATCCTAGATTTAAATAAGATAAAACCAAAAGAACATATTGTAAAGATCAATTCTGTTAATGTAGCATTCTTACATGCACCAAAAAAGCAATTATCACTTGTGGAGGATATAGAATTGAAATCCAACGAGAACAATTTAGTTTTCTCTTATAGTGTCCCAGAATTTGATAAATATACAGAAGTAATGTATCAATATAAACTAAAGGGATCTTACGAAGAATGGAGTAATTGGTCTACTGAAACCAAAGTCTCTTTAAATAAGCTTTCCTATGGTGAATATATTTTTGAAGTAAGAGCACAAGCTGGTAATAAGTTGTCCATGAATGAAGAATCCTACTCTTTCTCAATAAAAAGACCCTGGTATTTATCAAATTTGATGATAGTTCTCTACGCCATTCTTGTAGGAAGCATTTTCTATTTTATCCATTTTTTTAATAAAAGACATTTCAAAAGACAGCAGAAACAATTGATACAAAAACAAGAACAAGAAGTTGTATTGGCGAAATTAGAAAGTGAACAAGAACTGATGAAAATAAAAAACGAACAGTTAAAAAACGATATAAAAAGTAAAAACCGAGAACTGACTATTTCATCAATGAGTATTATCAAAAAAAATAAAATTCTCAATCGAATAAAAAAAGAATTAGTAGAGGAGAATGACTTTACAAAAAATGACAGAGTTATAAAAACTATTGATGACAATATTAATTCAAACAAAGACTGGAAGTTTTTAGAAAAAGCCCTCAATAATGCCGATAAAGATTTTTTCAAAAAAATCAAAAAAATTCATCCAAAATTAACACCTAATGATTTACGCTTTTGTGCCTTTTTACGTCTGAATTTATCCTCAAAAGAGATAGCACC
>RCND010002132.1_pt1 | contig 11065 bp, 9 predicted proteins | sample 2041351 | NCBI WGS metagenome assembly RCND01 (sample SAMN09708230, study PRJNA481090) | Marine sediment metagenome, whole genome shotgun sequencing project. | biome: marine sediment; feature: ocean; material: sediment; isolation source: Sewage treatment plant 12B marine sediment (STP12B) ...
GTCTTATTTTTACCAGCAGCGCGCTCACCTTCCTTGGCCAGTCTGACCAGTTTCTTTCCCGCAAATTCCAGTCCGGCATACATGGCAGCCTCTGTATTCACCTGCTTATATGCTGTTCCTACTACCTTTCGCTCCTGATCATCAAACAGGGGAATGTTAAGTGCGCCCGGAATGTGCCCTTGATGAAACTCCTGGGGAGCACGTACATCAATAAGTGGAAATCTGGCTGAAAGAGAGAGAAAGGACTCGATTTTTATGAATTCAGCCATCAGCTTGGTGAATGAAAGTTACCGTTCAAGAAAATTCCCCAACAAGGAGCTGCTCTCTTTTCTGACATTCTTTCCATAGGGAGAGATGGCCTGTATCAGCTTTCTGATGGGCATGGATTGAAGCCATACAGTACCTGTACCGCTGAGTGTTGCCAGAAAAATGCCCTCACCACCAAAGATCATGGAGCGCAGATTGCCTGAAGTCTCAATATTGAAATCAATACCAGGCGTATATCCGACGATGCATCCCGTATCAATCTTCAGGCTTTCATTGTTCAGTCGTCTTTCAATGACTGTTCCGCCGGCATGCATAAATGCCTTTCCATCGCCCTGCAGCTTCTGCAGGATGAATCCCTCGCCCCCAACCAGTCCGCTTCCAATCCTACGGTTCAGAGTAATGGAGATCTTTGTCCCCTTGGCCGCACATAAAAATCCGTCTTTCTGAACAATAAGGGAACCTCCCAGTACGCCTAGTTCTATAGGAACAATTTTTCCAGGATAAGGAGCAGCAAAGGCCACCCGCTGCTTGCTTCCGCCACCATTGGTAAAATGGGTTACAAATAAAGATTCGCCGGTAAGTACCCGGGTACCCGCCGAGAGGAGCTTCCCCATAAGGCTCTGGTTAGGATCGGATCCATCGCCCATTTTTGTTTCGAAGCGTATCTGACTATCCATATACATCATGGTGCCAGCTTCTGCAATAACCGTCTCCATGGGATCAAGTTCAATTTCGACCAGCTGGATATCATCGCCGATGATCCTGTAATCTAATTCATGTGATCGCATTTCTCTAAATTGTTTTTGAAAATAACTTGATTAACAAATGCTTGATACTCTCCACCCGGGTTGGTTTCGTTAAGTAATCATTCATTCCAGCCTCAAATGCCGCTTTCCTGGCTTCATCAGTTTCATCGGCCGACATTGCCACAATAGGGAGGATGTGGCCTGCTGCCCGAATCTCTTCAGCAGCCTGGTATCCATCCATTTCAGGCATTAGTAGGTCCATAAAGAGAACATCGAATTTTTGCTTCTCCACCAATTCAACAGCTTCAACCCCATTTTTGGCAATCTCGATCTCATACCCGATGTTCTTGAAAATGGATTGTGCCACTTTCTGGTTAATCAGGTTGTCTTCGGCCACCAGGATGGATAGCTCATCTGGCAGGGCATTAATCATGGGCTCCAGAAGTTTCCGGTCTTCAATACCAGGAAAGATATCATCAAGAATATCCATAACTTCTTTAGTTTCGAAAGGCTCGATCAGATAGTAATCGATGCCAAGTTTACGGCAGAATTTATAATTGCCGGTCTTATCGTTGGAGCTGATCAGTACAATTGGATAGTTGTCGATCAGCGTATTTTTTTTCATACCCTGAGCAAGAGCAAATCCGTCCAGTTGATTTTTATCCACCAGCACGATCATCTGGTACTCCTGTGATTTAACCTGCAGGTGGTGAACCACACTATCGACTGTGCTATCCTGGTAAATCTTGGTGACCACATTCAAGCCAAACCTCTCCAGCACACGAACCATGGAATTTCGCTCCGGATCAGACTCTTTTGTCAGGACCAGCACTTTGATTTCACTGAGCCTTGCAATGCCCCTAAAATCAAATTTCTTGGGAATCCTTTCGTTGGAATAGGCTTCAATGGTAAAGCTGAATTTCGATCCGGGAAATTCTTCATCAACTCTTATTGTAGAAGGACTCTCCACCCAGATCTCCCCATGCATGAGTTCCACCAGTTGCTTGGCAATGGTTGTTCCCAGACCAGTTCCCCCAAACTTGCGCTGCACCGATCCTCTTGCCTGGGTATAGGAGCCAAAGATCTCCTTGATCCGGTCTTTTGGAATTCCAATGCCCGTATCTTCTACTGTAAACAGAACATTGACATGATTCTTAAATGATTCCATCAAGGTGGCTCCGATAACGATCTTCCCTTTCTCCGTAAATTTCACAGAATTGCTTACCAGGTTGGTGATGACCTGTCGCAATCGGAATGGATCACCGATTAACTTATTGGGTACATCATGACGAATATCGATATGAAGTTTCAATCCTTTCTCCTCGGCAAGGGGTTTAAACAACTCGCCCACCAGCTCTAACTCCTCAGCCAGGTTGAAAGGAATCTCCTCCAACATCATTCGTCCAGCCTCAATCTTTGAAAAATCAAGAATGTCATTGATGATGGTCATGAGGAGCTCTGCGGATTTTTTAATAACCTCTATCTTTCCTTGAAGTTCCTTGCCTGTTTTTTGTTCAATCAGGCTGTTAACCATCCCAAGGATCCCATTCATGGGGGTGCGGATCTCATGACTCATGGCTGCCAGGAAATCTGATTTAGCTTTGTTGGCGGCGACTTCCCCTTTCCTTGATCTCTCCAGCGGACTCACATCAATCAGCGCAATAAGCTTTAATTCTTCTCCTCCAATATTGGCAGCCTTTTGTGATCTGTAAATAACTGTTTCCATCCCGTCTTTCTCATAATAGAGATAATGCGAGTCGTCCATAAAAGGGCTGGGACCATCACTTAGAAGGTAGCGGTTCGATACCAGGAATTGCTTTGAAAAATCCTTTCCCACCAGATCCGGGGCTTTACCTAAAAACAACATTCTCTGGGCGGCACTATTAATGCTTCGAATAATATTATTGTCATCAATTACCAGGATCCCCATGGGAAAATGTTCAATCATCTGCCTCAACACGATCTCCGACAATTTAAGCTTTTTCTCCTGTCGCTTTTGCCTGCCCAGCATTAGGAGCAGATAGATCACCAATCCGGTTGCCAGCAACTGGGACAAAATGCTGGCCAGCAAATTGTTGGTAACAAAGTTCGTGAAAACCTGACCCCGTCCTGAAGTGAACATGATCCCCATTTTCCTGCCATAGAAACTAATTGGATAATAGGCAGTATATACTTTCTCCTTGCCTTCTTGCTCAAGGCTTAATGAATGCTCAATGATCCCGGCCGATTCAGCATTCAAACTATCGGTCAGCACTTGTAGCTTTTCTATATGTAGCGAGTCGGCATCGAAGTTATCGATAAAAATATGTCCATCGGATCCCAGAACCCACTTCCAACTCTCAGCAGACTCCTGGGGGTAGAGCCCAAATACTGATTCTGTAAACAGTTTGAGGTCCAGACTAATAATTACATTTCCAAGAATAACATCCTGACCACGATAAGGGTAATGGTACTCCAAAACGGAACCATCCTGTTCAACCTCTTCCTCAGTGATGAGTTTTTTCTGTTTTTTCATTTTAAAGCTGGATACCACAAATGTGTCAGCTTTTCCAAAGCCGTCTGTTGACTCCAGTAAGAGATCAAAAAAGTTTTTATTATTGTCATAGACCTCTATCCTGGTGATCAGATCCCGGTATTTGACAGAAAAAAAACGAAGGTTTTGGGTGGCTTTCTGAAACTTGGCCGAATCGCTGAATATCTCCGAATCGTAAATTATCAGCTCCTCACTGATATCACTGGTTAATTGTAGCAGTGTAGTTTCCATATACTCACCACAATGCTGCACCTGTGAAAAAAGTGTTTGGTTCAAATATTTCTTGTATCGTTGGTTTTCACGCTGAATTGTGAGTCCATTCAGAGCTAAAACCGCAAAAAGAACTATTCCCGCTATGATATTGTTTCTGACCATCAACCGCCTGGATTGTAATCTATAAACTTAAAAACTATTTGCTCTCGGATTTTACACTATGGCTGATAGTTACCAACAACCCGGTCAAGAATTTACCTGTATTTTCCTTCCTCTTCCTCCATCATCATCAGATAGTTGATATACCTGAATTCGCTTATGTTACCCTTCTCCACTTCATCCTTCACACCACAATCTGGTTCGTGCATATGAATGCAGTTATGATATTTGCAATTCTTGCTGGCCCTGAAAATCTCTGGAAAAAAATGAAATAGCTCTTCACGCTCTATATCGATGGTACCAAAGCCCCTGATTCCCGGTGTATCGATAATCCTGATCCCGGAGGAGAGTTCGAACATCTCTGAAAATGTGGTCGTATGCTTCCCTGTTTTATGATAGTCGGAAATAACTCCAGTCTTCAGTCGAAAGGTTGGATCGAGCACATTGATAAGGGTTGATTTTCCTACTCCTGAATTCCCTGAAATCACATTGACCTTTCCTGTCATTTCATCTCTGACTTCCTTCAATCCCTCCCTTGTCTGAAGCGACATCTGCATGCAGCGATAGCCAGTAGCACTATAAACAGACTTCAGATACTCCATTTCTTCCCGTTCGGACTCACCATAAAGGTCCGTCTTGTTGAACAGAATAATAACTGGAATTCTGTATGCTTCTGCCGACACCAGGAAGCGGTCAATAAAGGGGGTTAATGTCCTGGGATGAGTCATGCTAATCATCAGCCATGCAAGGTCCACATTGGTCGCCATTAACTGATACTCCTTTGAAAGATTGGATGACTTCCGGATGATATAATTTCTGCGCTCCTTGATAGATGTAATAATCCCTCCACTTTCGTCCTCCATCCATTCAAATACAACATGGTCGCCAACAGCCACAGGATTAGTAGCCCGGATACCTTTGATTCTGAACTTCCCTCTGATGCTGCAAGGAATAATCCTTTCATCCGCAATCTTTACCAGATATTGACTGCCAGTTGATTTGATGACGGTTCCTTTGCCCTTATTCATGTATTCCAAAAGTAGTGAAAAGTATCTCCATCATAATATTCTGTCGCTGAAATTATTTCTACGAAATAATTATAGGCTCCAATCAGATTATGATGTCGATATATATGAAGGGGGGGAATTGAAAAAACCGCCTCTGAATGAGGCGGCTCCCTAAAACTGAACCCCGAAGGGGAAGATGTAATCAACCCCGAGGGGGTGGAGCAACATGCTCTTATATATAGGAGTAATTACCTAAAACCACCCGAACTTAAAGCTAAGAAAGCCTGCCAGGGCAGAAATATCGCTGTTAGTGTATCCATGCATACTCTCATCCATCATGGCATAAAAATTATAGGATACTCCTGCTCCAATTCTGAAATATCGTGTCAGATTCGCCTCAAGTTCCACAGTAGGAGCCACCACAAAAATATTATCTCTTAAATAAGGATAGGAACCATTGCTCTGGGTAATTCCAAACTCACCCCAACCAATCATTGTCGAAAATGCGACATGCACTGGCTTATTTCCGTAAAGTGAATATCCAAGCCAAAAACCGCCGTGGCCCAAAGTCAGACGATCAGCAGGATTATCGTTTACGTAATCCGGGATGGCATTGGTTAAGCCAAGACCATAGCCACCAACAAAGAAATTGTCCAACAACACGGCTCCACCACCACCCATCATAAAACCAAATTCACCTGCAACTGAGGTAAACTGCATAAAGGGTCCTCCCAAGCCGGAAATACGCAGGTCCTTATTATCTAAGATAGTCCGGTACTCTCTCTCCTGAGAAAAAACCAGGGTGCCAACAGCCAGCAATAACAATACAAAAATGGATTTCTTCATGATCTCGAAATAGGTTTTATCTCTAAAGACAACAGTCCCACAGACAGGTTGCATATAGCCCGAATTAATCTTCCCGACCAAGTGGCCTCACAAAAGAAAAGCGTTTGGATTTCAGCTGGAACCCGGACACATCTCCCTTCTCATCCCGGGATGCCATCAGGGAAATATCCGATTTTGTAATCTTATTGATGCCTTTAATACCTGCATTGGCGATCTTTAATAAGGAAATATCTTTCTCCTCTGTATAGTCTTTTACTACCTCCTGGAGATCCATTTCGGAAATCTGAGCAATAGACAGGCTACTCATATGGTTGGGTACCGGGCGAACATGAAGTGGTTCGATCTGATCGGGAACAGCCTCTATGGCCGCTGATAAACTGTTTAATTGCTTAAGGGAAATTCCTGAAACCTTTGCTTGCAGGTCATCCTGAGATGTCACAAACAATTCTGAATCATGCTCATGGGAACGATCAGGCTCACTATTATTGGAAACGACAGGATCTTTTGCCCTATGTACCGGCGAATTGGAGGTGATTTTAAGCGATGGATCAACAATGGTTTGAGTCGGCAGGTCAACGACGGCCTGATTACTACGTTCATCTGCCTGAGCTGGAACCTGAATGGCCAGCTCCGACATTCCTTCCTGAGGTGTTTGTACGGAGAGTTCCTGCTGAGGCACAGGTGGTCCTGTTCTAAACAAGACAATAAGGAGTGTAATGGCAGCGGCCGTTGAAACCACTGTCATCCAGATCACCCTACGCTTCAAACCCTTTCTATGGATTAGACGATCCTTTCCCTGGTATATCAGGGGCTCAGATTCCAACCTGGTCTTCTGCCATTCTGACCACCGTTCAGACAGCTGCTCATCGTCTATTAGCATGGACTGGTGTGCCGCACTCTGCTCAGCTGTAAGATCACCTTCCATTCTTGCAATGGAAAACAGATCGAAATTGTGATCCGTAAGGATGCTTGTGGGACCGGGAAACTCCTTCTTTAAATGCTCACTGTTAGAATAACTGACCTGCTCCATCTCAAGCATCCAGGGCTCTTGTTCCCCAAGTTCCGCGTTACAATCAGGATTAAGCAGTAGGAAATTCTGCAACTCTCGCTGTTCCTCAACAGACAAGCTCCCTTCGATCAAATCGAGCAGATAAGCCTCATAATTATGTCTGTTAATTTCCATCTCTAAATCACTTTTTCCATGGTACCAATATATGCTTTCAGATAAACCCTGGCCCGGTAGATGTAAACTTTGACCTGTGCCTCAGATAGTCCGGTAATCTCTGCAATTTCTTTGTACGCATAACCCTCATAATCGCGAAGCATTACCACCGCTTTCTGGTCTGGAGGTAAATTCTGAACAGCCCTTTCAAGCACCTCTCCCAAATCAGAATAGTGGTCTGCTTCGGATCCCTCATAAAGAGTAGCCGGGTCCACAAACATATTTCTTTTCTCTTTTCTGATATAGTCGATCATGGTATGGTAGGCAGAAGTAAACAGATAGCTTTTGACTTTCAACGCATTCACCTCCTCCAATTTCACCCATAACTTCTCGAAGGTATCCTGAATGATATCTTCAGCCATACCGTGGTCTCTCAGATTCTTTAGTATGAACCTAAAAAGATTATCAGCATGTGCATCCACAGCCTTGTTGTACTCCTCTACCGTCATTAATTGCAGGTCAATTGGTGCCTATAAGACGAGTGTCTATGCCGAAAGTTACAGCATAAATAAAAATAAACAGCCAATAATTTGCATTTAATATATGAATGGTATTATCTTTGACCGAACGGTCAGTCATAAAATATGTCCCCAAGAACGCCCCAACAGTTTGAAGAAATCCGCGAATCGCGCAAACAGCAGATCATGGCCACTGCCCTTGAGCTCTTTGCCAAGCAAGGCTATGCAAACTGTTCTATTGCTCAACTTGCGAAGCACTCAGGCATCTCCAAAGGGCTGATGTACAACTATTTCGAGAGCAAAGAGGCATTGCTGGAAACCATCATTGAAGAAGGCATGAGTGAAATCCTGGCCTATGTTGATCCCGACCATGACGGGATCCTGACGACAGAAGAGCTGACTGGACTCATCAGGAAAGTCTTTTCCAGTATCAGGGAAAACCAGCAATTCTGGATTCTTTACATGAGCATTGTTCTTCAACCCAGGGTTAAAGAGTTCCTGGAAGGTGAACTATTCAGTAACATAATGGATCAGTATGGTCCCATGTTGATGGACTATTTCACGAGGATGGCTTACGAAGATCCGGCGCTGGAGATGCTTACCTTCTCAGCACTGATTGAGGGTTTCGGGGTGCTGATGATCTACGCCTACCCCAGCGTTGAATTACCTGATGACTTACTCAATTCATATGAAGAGCGGGTCATCGGGATGTTTACCAAAGGACCCCATTAAATAGAATCATATACACCATGAAAACAAGAACCTTACTTCCAACACTTCTATTCCTTTCGGGAATATGCTTGCCCTTGTTGGGTCAGGAGCTCTCCCCAAAAGAGATTGTTCGCAAAGCTGATGAAAAATTCAATGGTGAAAAGACCAGCAGCAGCCTGATGGCTATGACCATCGTCAGGCCCACCTGGGAGCGAACCATAGAGTTTAAAAACTGGACCAGTGGCAGAGAATATGCCCTGACTCTGATCACCGCTCCAGCAAAAGATAAGGGACAATCCTTTTTAAAGCGTCATAACGAAATGTGGAGCTGGAATCCAACCATCAGCAGGCTGATCAAACTTCCTCCCTCTATGATGTCACAGGGCTGGATGGGCTCCGACTACACCAACGATGATATCCTTAAAGAGTCATCGGTTGTCAATGATTATGACCACACCATTATCGGGGAAGAAGAACTTGACGGCCGCATGTGCTACAAAATTAAACTGGTAGCCAAAGAAGAAGCAGCTGTAATCTGGGGACACCAGATAAGGTGGATCGACAAGAAGGATTTCCTTTTTCTGAAATCAGAGCTCTATGACGAAGACGAGTACCTGGTGCGAACAGAACTTGGCTCAGACATAAAGACCATGGACGGACGCCTGATTCCTACACGTATCGAACTAATCCCCGCCGAAGAGGAGGACCAGATGACTATCCTTGAGATCCGGGAAATCCAGTTTAATGCACCCCTAAAGGATAGTTTCTTTTCCCAGCAGAACATGAAACGGGTCCGCTAAATAATATATGATAATACTTTAGTTATGAATAATCTAAAACTTGCCTGGCGAAACCTCTGGCGAAACAGGCGCCGAACCCTGATCACTTCGGCATCTATCTTTTTCGCCGTATTCTTCGCCCTGGTCATGAGATCAATTCAGCTTGGTTCTTACGATCACATGTACAAAAATGCCATAGAATCCTATACGGGTTATATTCAGGTTCAGCACAAAGATTTCTGGGATGAAAAAATCGTGGACAATACCTTTACCTATGATCAGTCTCTGGAGCAGCAACTCCTTGCAGATGAAAATGTGGAGGCCACCATTCCCCGGTTCGAATCCTTTGCCCTGGCTTCCAATGGTCCCCAGACCAAAGGCGTACTGGTCATGGGAGTGGATCCGGAAAAAGAAAAATATTTATCAAAGGTCTCCGACAAAATGGTGAAATACCGTCTTAGCCAGGAGGCCATTGAAAAGATCCAGCAGGATCCTGATCTGCCTGAAAAGGTAAAAGAGCTGGCAGTACTCTTTGAAAACAGTGCCTATACAAACCCTTCCCGTCTGCAACTGGACCTTGGAGTCGATGATAAAAAAGCAACAGAACTGATGCCAGCCATCGAAGCGCATACTGCTTCTAAAAACGGCTCCATTCATATAGGTGAACCCGGTGTCTGGGTGGGTGATAAGCTCTCTCAGTACCTGCAGCTGGGAATCGGCGATACCATTGTTCTGATCAGTCAGGGCTACCATGCCACAACAGCAGCGGGCAAATATGAAATCAAAGGAATTGTGAAAATACCCTTGCCCGATATTGATAACAAGATTGTCTACCTCCCGCTGGACATATGCCAGGGGCTTTTCAACGCCGAAGGAAACCTTACTTCCCTGGCCCTGGCGGTGAATGACAACGGAGACAAAGACATTGCTAAAACTGTAGAAAGAATCAGCGGTATCGTATCTGAAGAACAAAAAGTAATGGAATGGCGGGAGATGAACGAAGTGATGGTTTCACAGATGGATGCTGACGATAAAGGCGGCCAGATTATGTTAGGGATCCTATACCTGGTCATTGCCTTTGGTGTATTTGGAACAGTACTTATGCTGACTGCGGAACGAAAAAGGGAGTTTGGTGTTCTTGTGGCCATCGGCATGCAAAAGAAAAAGCTGGCCTCCATCATGACCATGGAAATGTTGCTGATAGGTTTGATAGGGATCCTGGCCGGTGCACTGGTGGCTTCCATTGTAATTCTCTATGGTGTAGAACACCCTATCATATTCAAAGGAGAGACAGCGAAGATTTTTGAAGAGTATGGTATGGAACCAAAAATGGCATTCTATAACATTGACACTTATTATATATGGCAGATGGTGATCGTGGCCTTCATGGTACTGCTGTCTATCGTTTATCCCATGAGAAAGATTTTTGGAATGAAAGTAGTAAACGCTTTAAGAGCATAATAATAGAACTATGATCTGGAAAACAGCCTGGAAAAATGTCTGGCGAAACAAAGTCCGCAGCCTGGTGGTGATCATTTCCATTACCATCGGGATCTTTGGGGGCGTCTTTGCGGTGGCCGTTATGAATGGTGCCATCGAACAGAAGGTGGATGCCGCACTGAACGAAGAAATCTCACATATACATGTTAATGATCCCGCTTTTAGGGACAACTACGATATTCAACTGACCATCCCCAACCCGGAGCAGGTCCTTTCAACCATTAAGGAAACACCCGGAGTAGCGGCAGTATGTTCCCGCACTGTAATTACCGGTATGGCCAATACGGCCACCAAGAGTGCAGGGGTGCAAATTATAGGGATTAACCCCGAGGCAGAAAAAGAGGTTCTGCAACTCCATGAAACATGCATCCCTGGTACAGGTGATTTTTTTGAATCGGAGAGCAGGTACCAGCTTGCCTATATCGGGGAGTCCCTGGCCAAAGAGCTCAACATCATTCGCTATCGCATCGATGAAAGTATGCTGGACAGCCTGGCGGCCCGTGAGGTAAGTGCCGAAGTACTGGAAAAACTTGCTGTCTTCTCAGGCAAGAGGTTTAAAAGCGAAAAGTCCTTTAAGAAAGAGGTCAAAGGAGTGCTCTCCATGAAAGAGCAACACGAATACGG
>RCND010002133.1_pt1 | contig 11063 bp, 12 predicted proteins | sample 2041351 | NCBI WGS metagenome assembly RCND01 (sample SAMN09708230, study PRJNA481090) | Marine sediment metagenome, whole genome shotgun sequencing project. | biome: marine sediment; feature: ocean; material: sediment; isolation source: Sewage treatment plant 12B marine sediment (STP12B) ...
CCGCCAACCATTATTACTCCTTTTTAAGGGCGGTGAACAAGGGCGATATGGCTAAGCACTCTTATAATCGACTGGTTCAGTGGGGATATATCGACAAAAATGGCCAACGCTTAAAATAATTTTGAGGATAGATTTTGAGTCTGACGCCGAAATCGGAGAAAAAGGGGGGCTTTTCAGACGCCTCGCGCCATGTGGTGTTGGTAGCTCCAGAAGTCCACTGGAATACGGGCAATGCCGGACGCACCTGTTTGGGCGCGGGAGCACATCTACATCTGATCCGGCCCTTGGGCTTTTCTTTGGATGATCGCCATTTAAAGCGGGCTGGGCTTGATTATTGGCCTAAGGTGCTACTATCGGTTTGGGATGATTTTGATCAATTTGAAGCAACAATGGCGCCGCAACTGTCGGAAGTGGCGCTGTTGACCAAAAATGGCAAAACGCCCTTTTGGCAAATGCCCAAACCGGAGCGGCAATTTCTGATTTTCGGATCTGAAACCAAAGGGTTGCCCAAGATAATTTTAGAGCGTTATTCCGAGGCGACCTATGTCATCCCCCAAACTGACGCCATCCGCTGTTTAAACCTTTCAACAACGGTGGGTATCGCACTCTACGAAAGCTTGAGAAGTGATGGCAGCGGCTAATAAAATGGATAAAATCGAAAAACTAATGGCTATGGAAAAAGGCCGTTGGGGTTTTCTTTGGACGAGGCGATACCGTTTAGTATGCTGAGGATAAAGAAAACCATAACAGCGCCGTAGGTGGGACTTTTTATTACGCCATGGCACAGGAGGAACAGATGGAAAAGCAAGCAGTTAAACAATCATTTCTGAGTGGCAGTACCTGGAAACGCATCCTTTTTATGATTCTTTACACCATTTTATATGGCATTGCCGAAATGGTGGTGGGGATGGTGGCGTTTATCCAGGTAATTTTTACATTGTTTACAGGCGGCCCCAACCAGCGATTGCTCAATTTAGGTCAGAGCCTAGGAACTTACATCTATCAGATCATCCAGTTTTTAACCTTCCTCAGCGAACAGCGTCCATACCCCATGGATTCATGGCCATCGGGACCGCCTCAAGATGACGCGTAACCTGGCACTGAAGGCTAACCGACTTTTGTCCGATAAGCCCGCTTCTAAAAACAGAAAGGGGTTCGCTGGCGATCAACGAACCCCTTCACATTTTTTGGCTGGGAGACCAGGATTCGAACCTGGGTTGACGGAGTCAGAGTCCGTAGTCCTGCCGCTGGACGATCTCCCAATTGGCCCGAAAATAGCGAAATCAAACCGGCTCGTCAACCCCTGCCGCCTCGATTGTGGCAATGGCCCGGTCAATTCTCTTTAGGGTCTCGGTTTTGCCCATCACTGCAATAATTTCAAAAATGCCGGGGCTCACCGTTCTCCCGGTTAAGGCCAACCTTAGGGGCTGAGCAATTTTGCCCAATTTGAGCCCGGTGGCCTCCATCACAGCGATAAACGGCGCTTCCAGCTCTTTTTCATTCCATGGCTCATCACAATCGGTCAATGCCGCCCGCAGCTGCCGCATGGGATCAAGTGCTGCCGGTTTAAAAAACTTTTTGGCGCCCTTTTGATCATATTCAAATTGATCATCAAAATAAAAGCGCGCATTTTCCACCAGCTCCAGCATTGTTTTGCTGCGCGTATTAACTGTCGCCACCACCTTATCCAGGTCCGGGCCTGTGGAAATATCCAGCTCAGCTTTTTCAAAGTATGGTTGGGCTTTTTGCACCAACTCCGGAAGTGCTGTTTGGCGAATATGTTCACCATTGAGGGCCAACAACTTTTCCGGGTTGAATACACCGGCCGATTTGCCGATATTTTCCAACGAGAATTTTTCAAACAGATCAGTGCATGTAAAAAATTCCTCATCGCCAAAAGACCATCCCAAACGGACCAGATAATTAATCATCGCCTCAGGCAGATACCCCATATCGCGATATGCCAGCACTGATAAAGCACCATGACGCTTGCTCAAACGTGACTTGTCCGGCCCCAACACCATGGGCACATGGCCAAAAACAGGCAGTTGCACATCCAGGGCTTGGTATAACTGAATCTGTTTGGGGGTGTTGTTGACATGATCGTCACCACGGATGATCGTGTTGATTCCCATGGTAATATCATCAATCACCACCACAAAATTGTAGGTGGGATGGCCATCGCTGCGCCGGATGATAAAATCGTCCAGTTCACTGTTGGGAAACGTGATGTTGCCTTTGATCACATCCCGCAAGAGGGTGTTGCCAGCCTGGGGTGCCTTAAATCGTACTACCGCATCCTCTGAATAGGGCCGATTGAGATCTCGGCAGGCGCCGTCATATTTCGGTTTGCCCCCTTGGGCCATCGCATTTTCCCGAACCTCTTTCAGCCGCTGGGTCGAACAGGTGCAGTAATACGCCTTGCCGCAATCGATCAAGCGGTCAATGTATTCCTGGTACAGATCGTAGCGCTGGGTTTGAAAATAGGGCCCATCATCCCAATCGATTCCCAACCATTGGAGGGCTTCAAATATAGCGTCGACTGACTCCTCGGTCGAACGAACCCGGTCGGTATCTTCAAACCGCAGCACAAATTTGCCTCCGGTATGGCGTGCGTATAACCAGTTAAAAAGTGCTGTCCGAGCGCCACCCAAATGGAGATGGCCGGTGGGGCTGGGCGGAAAGCGGGTCACGATGGTCTCGTTATTCATATTCACACTCATTTCTTATGCTCTCGTAAAATTCATAAATCACATGGATGGCTAAGAAAAATGGCTCAAGTACAAGGCGTTGTGGTTTTCCAGGATCGAACTTTTACGTGTAGTATGTTGAGAGTCTGGAAAACCGCAACAACGCCGCAGATGAGTATTTTTACAAAGCCATCGGCTTGCTATACCTGCGGGTATTACCTCTAAATAGCGTCCATGACAACCCTCTTGTTGTAACCATGAGCGGTAACAATATCGGTGAACAAGAGAGATATATGCCCTCCAAAGACTCTATTTAAGTCTTAATTATTTTTGTTAATTCAATTAATTAGATATTCTATTACCTCATATCAGTATGAAAATCGAAGGCGGGCGATTACTAAGAATAATATCAAATCCCTCAAAACCGTTCCAATTAAATATATGACCCCGCTGATAACAAGTATAAGATATTGTTATTTATTTATTTTATTACTTTTTGACAACGGTCATTAAAAAATATCCCCACAACGCTATCGACGAAACACAAAATGTCCTTGACAAACCGGCCGGTTTCAATTACTAAACAGTCCACTTTATAGAAGCTATTGTAAAAATTATTTCTAATATAAATTCAAATAGTTAAGGAGATTACTCATGGCTGTTCCCAAGCGGAAAACCTCTAAGTCGAAACGGGACATGCGGCGAACACATTACAAAACCACCGCTGCTGCTATTACCGAATGCCCTGAATGCGGTGAAGCCCGCCAACCGCATCATGCCTGCCCCAGCTGCGGAAGTTATCGCGGCCGGAAAGTAGTAGAGACTGACGAAGACTAGCCTGCATATTTCATGAATTTTTATATCCCGATAGCATCACCTTCTTAATGCAACTCGTTGATAAGCAAGCTTGGCAGGGGAGTCTAGATAGATGACGGAAAATGCGCAGACGGAGCTGTACGGACTGGACGTAGAATCCCGTCAGATGGTTGTGGATATTGTTCGCCAGCTTCGAAAACGACTATTAACCAAAGAAAAAGTTCTCGAGTTTGACGAAAAAGAGATTTTTCCGGAAGCTGAAATTCGCCAAATGCTCGGACCGGATATCGGTCTGCAGCTCATGTTCATCCCCGAGGCGTATGGTGGCATGGGCGGCGGCGCGCGCGATTGCTGCGCGGTCACCCGCGAGATGTGCAAAATTTGCCTTGGGATTGGCACCGCCTTTTTTGCCATTCAATTGGGCGCCGATCCGTTGATGGTTGGTGGCACCAAAGAGCAAAAAGAAAAATGGTTGGGGGCCATCACCGAAGGAAAAACCCTGGTGGCCTATGCGGTCACCGAAGCAGGAGCGGGAAGCAACCTGGCGGCCCTCAAAACAAAAGCCGAACCGGTTTTAAACGACGATGGGTCAGTCAAAGGGTATATTGTCAACGGTACCAAGCAGTTTATTTCTACCGGTGGCTACGCCGATTATGTGACCCTTTTGGCCAAGACCCCTGAGGGGCCCTCTTTTTTTGTATTGGAAAAAGGTACTGAAGGGTTTCATCAAAGTAAAGGCGAAATCAAGCATGGGATCCGGGCCTCCAACACATCTGCATTGACCGTGGAAGATGCTTTTATTCCCATCGAAAATCTCATCGGGGGCGTCCCCGGCCAAGGACTCAAACAGGCCAATAAGGTCTTTGGCTACACCCGGCTGATGGTGGGCGCCATGGCTTTGGGGGCAGGCGAAGCAGCCCTTGAGATCGCTATTCCCTACGCCAAAGAACGCATTCAGTTCGGAACACCCCTGGCGGAAAAGCAAGGGTACACCCATAAGTTGATTGTGCCCCATGTGGTTCGGCTAAAGGCCGCCGCCGCCTATATTGATGAGATCGCCCACCGGCTCGATGCCGGCGAAAAAGATATGCAGGTGGAAGGCTCTATTGCCAAATTCTTTGCTTCGGAGTCGGCCAACAATGCCGCTGATGACGCCATGCAGGCGTTGGGCGGGTATGGTTACATCTGTGAATATGAAGTGGAAAAGATAAAACGGGACGTCAAGATCACCTGTATTTACGAAGGCACCAGCGAAGTTCAGCAGAACATTATCAGCACCTTCCGCTGGAAAATCACCCGTAAAACCAAGGGTGGCTATTATCAAGACATAGCCAATAATATGGCACAATTAGCAAACACCGCACCGGATTGTGGTCTGGTAATCTTTGAAAAAGCGGCCCTTTTGCTGAACGTGCTGATTAACGAGATGCATACGCGGCGGCTGACCCGCCAGCAGCATCTGATGTTTCTTTTGGCGGATATGATCACCCACGTGGAAGCAGGTGCTGCCTTGGCGAGAAAGGCGGCAACCGATGGTGATCAAGCCGTTTTAAAAACCGCCTCACGGCTTTTCGCCCACGATACGGCGCGGTTGATGATCGACGGCGTCCGTCAGATTACACTGGGCAGTGGTGTGTTTACCGCTGATGAGGCAGCAGCGCTACTGGCCGATCCGTTGTTTGAGGCCTATGATGCCGGATGCCAAAACCTGATTGCCGACATGGACGATCTTGTGGCAATGATTTTCAAAGACGGATTCACCTTGTAACAAAACCAACCCAATTATTGGGATCTATTTTAAATCAATTTAAAGGAGGAATATACCATGTCCATCGAAGATAAAATGAAACTGATTGTGGCGGACAAATTGAGTGTGGATGTCAGCGAAGTGGTCCAGGAAGCGGCCTTTGTTGATGACTTGGGCGCAGACTCCTTGGATTTGGTGGAACTGATTATGTCCATGGAAGAAGAGTTTGATATCGAGATCTCAGATGACGACGCCGAAAAACTGGTGACGGTCAAAGATGCCATCGATTATATCAACAGCCTGTAACCCAGAGACTCATCCACGAACTGGGGCTGCAATATAAAAGCCGCGCATTTTTACGCCACTTAACTCTAAAGCCTTTTTATAAAAGGGACAGATGGAAAGAGAGCGACGGGAATGAAACGACGGGTCGTCATTACAGGATTGGGACTGGTTACGCCGGTGGGTATTGGCGTCAATGAAACCTGGGCTGCTTTATGCGCGGGAAAATCGGGAATCGGCCCCATTACCCGTTTCGATGCCACCACATTTGGATCTCGCATCGCCGGGGAAGTCAAAGGATTCAATCCTGAAGATTTTTTGGGTAAGAAAGAGGCCAAACGGCTGCAGCCATTTATCCAATACGCCCTGGCTGCCACCCGAATGGCCATGGATGATTCCAAACTGATCATTGATGAAACCAATGGCGACCACATTGGTGTTATCACCGGCTGCGGGCTGGGCGGGTTGGCGCTTTTGGAAGAAACCTGCCATATTTTGGATACTCGGGGACCTCGGCGGGTCTCGCCCTTTTTTATTCCTATGCTCATCGGCAATATGGCCGCCGGGATGATCTCCATTCATTTCGGTGCCAAAGGTCCCAACGCCTCCATCGCCACGGCGTGCGCCGCAGGCACCCATGCTGTAGGCGATTCATTTCGATTGATTCAGTCCGGTAAAGTGGACGGTATGATCACCGGTGGGGTTGAGTCGGTGATTACGCCCAGCTGCGTAGCCGGCTTTGGCTCCATGAAGGCGCTGTCGACACGCAACGACGAGCCTAAAAAGGCGTCGCGACCCTTTGACAAGGATCGGGACGGCTTTGTGGTGGGTGAAGGCTGTGGTATTCTGGTGATGGAACCTTTGGAGGCTGCGCTGGAACGAGGCGCTCATATTTACGGTGAAATGGTCGGTTTTGGCATGAGTGGTGACGGTTATCATATGACCGCGCCATCTCCCGATGGTGAAGGTGCGGCGCGTTGCATGCAAGATGCTCTGGATGATGCCGAAATCAAAGCAGAAGAGATTGGCTATATTAATGCCCACGGCACCTCTACGCCATTGAATGATCTCTATGAGACCCGGGCGATGAAAACCGTTTTTAAAAAGCATGCTCCCAATGTGCCCATCAGCTCTACCAAATCGATGACGGGCCATCTCTTGGGTGGAGCCGGTGGTATTGAGACGGTTTTCACCACCCTGGCAGCTCATTATCAACTGATCCCGCCCACCATTAACCTGGAAAATCCAGGCGAAGAGTGCGATCTCGATTATGTGCCGCATACGGCCCGCAAAGCGGAAATCCAATATGCCATGACCAACTCGTTTGGGTTTGGTGGAACCAACGCTTCGTTGATTATTCGGGCCTATGAAAAATAATGGCGTCGAAAAAAGTCCCATTTACGGCGTTGTTGTGGCCGTATATTCTAGATCTGTTAAAACGGATACCTGATAAGCCCAATAACGCATGCGGAGAGTCCCATGACAGATGACAAGCGGATTGCAATCGGTTGTGACCACGCGGCGGTTCAGCTGAAAGAGGTGTTGAAGGCGCATTTGATTGAGGCGGGTTTTGATGTTGAAGATGCAGGCACCCAAGGGACCGCATCGGTTGATTACCCCGATTTTGGCCGGCAAGTGGCCCGATCGGTTTCCGACGGCAAAATCCCTCGGGGGATTTTGCTCTGCGGCACGGGCCTCGGCATGTCCATGGTGGCCAACCGATTCCCTCACGTGCGTGCCGCCTTGTGCAACGATCTCTTCGCGGCCATCATGAGCCGCCGCCACAACGACGCCAACATCTTGGTGATGGGCGCCCGGGTGATTGGTGATATTTTAGCACTGGAGATCATGAACACCTGGCTGACCACGCCCTTTGAGGGCGATCGTCATCAACTGCGGCTGGATCTTTTCGACCTGACTCCCTAAACGCACATATTTCAATCAAATTTGTTTTCTCAATTCCGGCCTCTTTTCGGCATCTCATTTTTGATTCCCACCCCACCATACCCTCGCCGCCTATCTACTGATTTTCATAGACTTTTCTTGGATGATCGGCTAAATTATCTGTTTTACAATACGTCTAGTGCCTGTTGCCAATAAAAGGCGGCAATAGCGCATAGGCATCATGGTCGATTTTAGAAAACGAGATTGCATTGAAAATACCGGATAAACGGCCGGAATGGCCCGACTATTTTATGGATATTACCAACCTGGTGGCCCGGCGCACCACCTGTAGCCGCCGTATGGTTGGAGCCGTTATTGTCAAGGAAAAACGGATTTTGGCCACCGGCTACAATGGCGCCCCCAGCGGCATTCGCCATTGCAGCGTTACCGGTTGTTTGCGGGAACAGTTGAACGTACCGTCGGGGGAACGCCATGAGCTCTGCCGGGGAATTCACGCAGAACAAAATGCCATTATCCAGGCCGCATTGCATGGGGTATCCATTAAAGATTCAATCCTTTTTTGCACCACCCAGCCGTGCAGCATCTGCTGCAAAATGATTATCAACGCGGGTATTCGCAAGGTCTACTATCAAGAGGGCTATGCGGACCCCATGGCCGTTGAAATGTTTGCCGAAGCCGGAATAGAAGTGATCCATTACCCATCCAGTCCAGCCCACGAAACGAAAGGATAGGTCATGAAATGCCCTTATTGCGCTGATATAGACAACAAGGTGATCGACTCGCGTTTAAGTAAGGATTCGTTGGTGATCCGCCGCCGCCGGGAATGCTTAAGCTGTAGCCAGCGATTTACGACCTATGAGCATATTGAAGAGATCCCCATCATGATTGTGAAAAAAGATGGCCGGCGGGAAGTCTTTTTGAAAGAGAAGATCCGCAAGGGGATTGTCCGGGCGTGTGAAAAGCGCGACATCAGTATCGACACCATTGATCAGTTTGTGGACGACCTGGAGCGGGATTTGCGTGAAGAGGGGAAAAAAGAGTTTTCGGCGGATCTGGTGGGCGAGAAAGTGATGACCCGGTTGCATAAACTGGACGACGTGGCCTATGTACGCTTTGCATCGGTCTACCGGGAATTTAAGGATGTAAACGATTTCGTGGATGAGTTGAAAAGTCTTTTAAGCAAGTAACATGAGCTTTGATGCCCGCTACATGCGCCAGGCCTTGGAACTGGCTGAAAAAGGCGCTGGAGACGCTTCGCCAAATCCCATGGTGGGTGCTGTTATTGTAAAAGATGGCCAAATGGTGGGCACAGGATTCCATGAAAAGTTCGGCGCGGCCCACGCCGAGGTCAATGCCATTGCGGCGGCCGGTGCGAAGGCGCGCGGCGCAACTATGTATGTAACGCTGGAGCCTTGCAATCATACGGGCAAGACCGGGCCGTGTACTGAAGCGATATTATCTGCCGGAATCACTCGGGTGGTGATCGCCATGATGGATCCCAACCCTGATGTTGCCGGCGGCGGTGCTGCTTTTTTGCAGTCAAAGGGTATTGAAATCGAGACCGGGGTGGGGCGAGGGGCTGCTGAGCAATTAAATGAGGCGTTTGTCCATTTTGTTCGGACCCAACGTCCTTTTGTGACGGCCAAATGCGCCACCACCCTGGACGGACGGATCGCCACGGCCAGCGGAGACTCAAAATGGGTCACCGGGCCCGAAGCGCGAGCGTATGTTCATGAGTTGCGTCATCGCAATGACGCCCTTATGGTGGGGGTTGAAACGGTGATTGCCGATGATCCCAGCCTGACGACCCGGCGGGAGGGTCAAGATGGACGAGATCCCTTACGAGTGATCATTGATCCCGCATGTCGGCTGCCGGAAACTGCCAAAATGTTGGCGCAATCGTCTGAGGCCGAAACGCTGGTGGTGGTGGATGCTTTAAGCGAATCGTCTAATAAAGAGCGACTTTTAGCCGCCGGAGCGAAGCTGTTACTCCTTGGCGCCACCCAAGGCCACTTTGAAATGGACGCCCTCATGGAGGCTTTGGGAGAAAAGGGTATTTCATCGGTTTTGATTGAAGGCGGTGGCGGCATTTTAGGATCGGCCTTAAGGGGTGGTGTGATTCAAAAAATTGCCTTTTTTTACGCCCCCAAGTTGCTGGGCGGCGATGATGGCATCCCCATTTTCCGGGGCTCTGGAATCGCTGCGATGGCCGATGCCATTGAAATTGTCGATTTAACCACCCGGTCATTGGGATCGGACATTTTAATTGAAGGATATTTGCATAAGGTCACCTGAAAAATATCAGATGACAGATAATGGTATATAAATCATATGTTTACCGGAATTATCGAAAAATTAGGGGTCATTCGCCAGATCCAACCGGCGGCCGGGGGAAAGCGAATTGAGGTCGAGACCGGGCTGGATCTTTCCACCACCGGAATCGGCGACAGCATCGCCGTTAATGGCGCCTGCCTGACGGTGGTCTCCAAGGCTGGATCGCAATTCTTGGCGGATCTGTCGCCGGAAACGGTCCTCAAAACCACCTTTTCCACCAAACGGGTCGGCGACCGGGTCAATGTGGAACGCGCCATGCGGCTTTCCGATCGCATCAACGGCCATCTGGTCTCCGGCCATATTGATGGTGTCGGCGCGGTCTCCGCCCGTAGAGAGGATGCCAACGCCATTGTCATCACCATTTCGGTGCCGCCGGATCTGGCCAACTACATGATCCCCAAAGGGTCTGTGGCGGTGGACGGCATCAGCCTGACCATTAACCAGTGCACCGAAGACTCGTTTGGGATCTCGATTATTCCCCATACGGCCCAACTGAGCTCCATTGGGTTTTGCGCTGTGGGGGATGCAGTCAACATCGAAACCGATATTTTAGGAAAATATGTGGCTCGGCTAATGGTAGACGGGAAAAAAGAGACTTCGGATAGCAAGGGTTTAGGGCTGGAAACATTGGCCAAACACGGTTTTATGTAGATTAAAAACAGGTCCGGTAACCATGCAGTAGCATCGTCTAAGCCGGCTTGGAAAATATAAATAGGAGTCAAAAAAGGATTATGCCGATAATCAGTATCGAAATGGCCATCGAAGATATCCGAAACGGAAAAATGGTCATCTTAGTGGATGATGAGGATCGTGAAAATGAAGGCGATCTCACCATTGCCGCCGAAAAAGTGACCCCCGAATTGATCAATTTTATGGCCAAATATGGCCGCGGTTTGATCTGTCTTTCTCTGACCGGCGAAATGTGCGATCAGTTGGGCCTACCCATGATGGTGGACCTAAACAGCTCTCCCTTTCAGACCGGTTTTACCGTCTCCATCGAGGCGCGGCACGGGGTTACCACCGGAATTTCTGCCGCAGACCGTGCCACCACCATTTTGACCGCAGTGGCCGATGATGCTAAACCGGCGGACCTGGTGCGGCCAGGACATATTTTCCCACTGCGGGCCAAAGAGGGCGGTGTGATTGTGCGTACCGGTCAAACAGAAGGGTCGATGGATTTGGCTCGTCTGGCCGGGTTGAAGCCTGCCGGGGTGATCTGCGAGATTATGGACGAAGACGGCACCATGGCCCGCATGCCCTCTTTGGAAGAGTTTAGCAAAGAACACGAC
>RCND010002135.1_pt1 | contig 11057 bp, 5 predicted proteins | sample 2041351 | NCBI WGS metagenome assembly RCND01 (sample SAMN09708230, study PRJNA481090) | Marine sediment metagenome, whole genome shotgun sequencing project. | biome: marine sediment; feature: ocean; material: sediment; isolation source: Sewage treatment plant 12B marine sediment (STP12B) ...
GCGGCGGGGCGGCGCCCCGCCCGCCCGGCCCCCCCCCCCCCCACCCCCCGTTGTTACATGGGCTGGCTAAAAGCTAGTTCTGCAAAGCGGTGCCAGGCGCCTCTATGACGACGGAGTTCAGAACCAGTGTCCGGTCAAGTATTCAGGGGATCGTCATCAGCCCCAACGACCCCTGCTGCGCCTCCGCCGGTGGGGTGCGATAGAACTGCTTATCGACCTTGCCACCGCTCCATCCGAGGTTCAGTCTGACAATCGCCTTCCATCGTTTGCCTGACCAGATCGGCCCACGGGTCACGAGAACAACATCGTCGTAGAAGGACCGCAGGTTCGGATCACCGATCCGGTTGTCACCCTGGAGGATGCTCTGTGGATAGCCGTAGGGCACCCAGCGGAAGAAGTGCCCGATCCGCCATGGAAGATCGTTCCTCGCGGGAAGCCGGGCAAGCAGCGGATCGGTGATGGCGAGCCGGTCGATGATGTGGACATTGGGTCCGCAGGTGTATCCGCGGGAACCCACGGCCACGTGAAGCTGAAGTTGGAGGGCCTGCCGGTCGAAGACCTTCGGTTGTTCGGCCAGAAGGGTCTCGAATCTAACCACCTCCTTATCCTCACCGAAGGCGTGGAGAGAGCTTCGCTTCCACGCCATGCCCTTTTCGTCGACGATCCCGGCCGGAAACAGAGCCCGTTCACGCCCCGCCCGGTCCTGGTAGTAGTCCGTACCAATCCTGTGCGGGTGGTGCGGGTGCAGAAGGGCGATCAGGAGAACCACCACCGCGCTCGGGATGACGAAGTTCGTCCGGCCTTTCCAGCGCCCCAGCAGGACCACCGCCAACACAAACGGATCGGCGAAGAACCTTCCGGTCATGAAGTCCCCACCGACCCACAGCACATAGACGAGTTTCGCGAGGAGCCCCAGGGCGAGGGGCCACAGATCCCGGTGCTGCTTGTGCAGGGGCAAGAGCGTGGCGAGCAGGATGACGGGGAGGGTCACAAAGTCGTTGACGATGGAGTCCAGGAAGTATCGAAGTCCCTGGGCGAGCAGGACTGAGTGTGGCAGACCGGTGTGAGCCTTTGCAAAGAAGGTGTTGGGCAGCGGCGAACCGTAGTAGACGGTTGCAAAAACCAGCCAAAGGACAATTGGCAGGCCTCCCAAGATGAGTTGACGCCTGCCCCTTCCGTCGAAGTGAAGGAAGAGGACAAGCAGGGCGGGGAACACGAAGAAGATGTGGTCCAGTCGGTTCAGCAGGAGCAGGCTGCTCAACAAGCCGATGGTCAACGGTGCGACGGGGGGTTCGTCTCGGGTGAGAGCCCGAACAAACAAAACCAACAACAGCCACGACAGCGGGTTCTCGAGCCCTGAGGTGCCGAAGTCGATGAAGGCGCGGCTCGACAGCAGGAGGACCAGACCGGCCAATCCCAGAACCCGGGTTCGGGCGCTGCGAAAGACAACCACCGCGGTTGCCAATGTGAAACCGATGCCCGCGATCCAGGCGGTGAGCCACGCCGTGCCGGTGATGCCGTAGATCGGCGTCAAAACAAAGAGCCAGAGAGGGTGGGTGTAGGTCTGCACCCGCTCGATGAGATTCCAGCGAAGACCGTCGCCCTGCCAGAGATTCCATATGGTTCGGAAGCTGATGTAGCAGTCATCGGTCAGCCACGCGTTGCGCAAAAGCGTGACCAGCAGGACCATCACTGCTCCGGCGCCGATGATCTGGATCGTTCGGGTGTTTTGATCGAGGTCGCGAATCACCTGATCACTCTAACGCTTCCAATATTCTCGGCCGCGGAAGCGCTGCTTGAATGCGGCGGTGCCGGCGCGTGGGTGACCACCAGCTTCCGGAGTAAGATGAACCCTCATGATGCTCAAGGGATTCACCCACGCCCACCGACCCTTTCTTAAATGGAATCAGAACAAGCATGGGCATGGGTGCCCATGATGAATCCAGTGTACGGCTTCCGGTCGTTTCAGCGGTCAAGCGGTGCCTGGGGCGGTCGAACCCTTTTCGTCGGCGCTTCCACGGCTGATACCTGATCAGGGCTGAGCGCTCCAGGGAACGGCCGGTACGAGAATCGGGTCGTTGGTCCGGTTGTCCACCACCGAGGCATAGGCGTAGAACGAGCACCGCGGGGTCGGCGAGGTCAGCACCGCGTAGCCGTCTTCCAGAACCTCGTCGGTGAACGGGCCGAAGACGTTGTTGAGCTGGGCGTTGCCCATGGGCGCCAGGGTGACTGACTCGGTTCCCAACAGCTCGCCGGAGCCACGGTGGAGACGCACGTCGACCTCCATCTCATCGGGGCAGCGAGCCACAAACCCGAGATTCGTACGGAAGCCGCCGTTCAACCAGGGCGAGTGGCGGAGCTGGATCAGTCTCCCGGTCTCGAAACCGTGGATCGCGTCTGTCGCCCGAAGACCGGGCACCATTTGCCCATAGCTGCCCGCCGGGTCGTCGGCATAGGTCCAGCTCGAAACGATGACGGCACTGTCGTCGGGGCGCACCGTCAGCGAACCCGCCCCGCGGCCGCCGAACCGGGTGGCGATCACATCGGGCAGCCTCACCGACGACGACGCACCGACGGTGATCTCGACGAACTCAGGCGCGAGGCCGCTCTCTCCCCGCTCGACGAGTTCGAGGGCGCAGTGCACCGGTTCGGTCCCCGGGTTGTGAAGCTCTACGTCGCTGCGCCACCGCGATCCTCCGCGGCCGCCCAGGTGGGCGACCGCCGGGATCGCCACATCGGTTCCGTCACTGACGAGCCAATTGAGTCGCCGGCGGAAGTCCACGGTGAGCACCGCGCTGCCGTCCCATGTCATCCCATACGCGGGTCGGAGCCACGGTCCGGGGTTGGGCACGCTCTCCCAGTTCGAACCGTCGCGACCGACGAGAAAAACCTCCATCGAATCATCGGTGGAGGGCCCGGCACTCACCACCCAGTGGTCGCCCGCCCAGACCACCGCGGACGGCTCACGCCCTAGGTCGTGGGTCGAAAAACTGGAAAGATCGGTGCTGGTGTAGATCACCTGGGCACCCAGAGCGATCAGCATCCGGCCGTTCCACGCGAGCTCCCTGATCCACCCATCGAAGCCATCGACAACGCTCCACGACACGCCGTCAGGGCTGGTCGCGAGACCTGACGGGCCAGCGGTGACGGCGACGAACCGGTCACCGACCCAGATGATGTCCCGCAATCTGATGCCGTCCACCCGAAACCTCTCCCAGTTCAGGCCGTCCGAGCTGATTCCGAGTTCGGACCAATCGATGTCGCCACTCCCAGTGCCGACCCACCGCGACCCGTCCCAGGCCACGGCATCGAACCCGTCGCCCTGAAGGTTCGGCGCCTCGGTCCATGACCGCCCGTCGTCGCTGACGAGAACCCTATGATCACCGGTCACCAGGAACTGGCTGCCGTTCCATGCGATCTCGGCGCCGTAGAAACTACCCTCCACGCCGTCGCCACGATCCCAGTACACGCCGTCGACACTCCAGGCGATCCCTCGATTTCCCGCCAAAACGTACACATCACCGGCGAAGAGAATGTCCAGCCATTCGTGGTCTCGGATGAGCGGCAGGTCGTCGCGATTGACGACGCGGTTGCCCAACCGTCCGGTGACGGCCGACAGGGCCACCGGGTCACCGGATCGGTTGTCGACCACCGAAGCGAGGGCCGTCCACCCGATGGCCGCTGGATCGGACGAGACGACGGCGAACGCGTCCTCGACGTCGCCCCCTCCGAGTTCGAGGAGGACGTCGGTGTGGAACGCGGACGACAGACCCGGGAGGTCTTCGCGGGTCGTACCGAGCAACTGCCCGTCCGCCCCGAAAACGTTGACCGTCAGTTCGGCACCGTCGGTGCTCGCGTTGGCCAGGGCAAGATTGGTCCTGAAATCAGGGTTCCGGGTGAGCTGGATCAGTCGTGCCTCTCCACCTTCCCCAGATAACCCGTCGACAGGCTGACCTGCGATGAACTGGCCAAAGCTGCCGTTCGGTCCGTCATTGTAGGTCCGCGTGCCGACAAGAAGCGGCCGGTCCGACGCGACGAGCAGGGCGCCCGCCCCGGGACGCTGAAGATCGGCGACGGCGTCTGCCAGAACCAGCGACTCTGCCGGCCCGACCCAGTGCCTGACGCCGCCGACTGGATTGCCTTCGCCCACTCTCGGCAGCAGGTAAAGGTAAACCGGTGCCGGGTATGGTCCGGGGTTGTGCGCGACGACGTCGGTCACCCACTCCGTGTTCTTCAGCCCGGAGCCGCTCGCCGCCGCCGTAACGACCCGGACGTGCTCGCCAAGGTCCGTCACATCGGGCTCGATGTCCACCTTGACCACGGTCGACGGCTCGGAGTAGTAGTGACCGTCGGGACAGTCGTTGCGGCCCACCACCCGGTAGAAAAAGCTGCCGGCCTCGGTCCAACGGTGACTCACCACAAAGGAGGTGGCGTCCCGAACGACCCATCCGTCGTCATCCACGAAGTCCGAGTTCGCGGCCTCGTAGACGATGTACTTCCCCACATCCCCCGGCGCGAGGGTCTCGAGCCACGAGATCTCGAAGTCCTCTCCGCTCGCTGCGGAGGCCGGGACCGAGACGGTCGTCGCCGGCGGCGCGCCGCAGAACGGTCTCACTGTGACGCCGGTCTCAACGGTTGCCACACCGTGTTCGTTTTCCACCGTCAGCCGCACCGGCCAGGTTCCGGACCCGGTGAAGGCGTGGGTGACGGCCGCCCCGTCGGCGGACCCGCCGTCGCCGAAGTCCCAGTGCCACGACGTCGGGTCACCGTCGGAAAGATCGATGAAACGAATCGATGCGCCGGTCTCGGGCTGCGGCGGCCGCCAGGCGAATCCGGGAACCGGCGGCAATGAAGGATCGGATGGTGCGGACCGCACCACCACGCCATCTTCGCCCACCGCGATCAGCGCCGGCCCGACCCGGATTACGTCGTGGAGATCTACCGCGCCCGCCCCGTTCCCTCGCTGCCACGACACGCCATCAGCGCTCGTGAGCACGACCCCGTCGTCACCCACCGCCACGAAGCTCTCGTCCGTGAACCGGATGCCGAAGAGATCAGCGCTCGTCCCCGACGCCTGTTCCTGCCACTGGTCGCCGTCCGAACTGGTCAGGATCGCGCCATCGGAGCCCACAGCGACAAAGGCGCCGTAGCCCCAAGCCGCGTCGAAGAGGTCACCCTCCTCGTATCCCGGGCGGACCACCGTCAGAGTCTGGCCGTCGTGACTCACAGCAACCACCCCGGTTCCACCGACCGCGACCAGGGTCTCGCCGTCGGAGGCGACACCGAAGAAGGTGTGGTCCGTGATCTCGGCGCCGCCGATGAGGTGCCAGACGGAGGCGTCGCTGCTGGTCGCGACCGCGCCCCCGGTTCCCGCAGCGACGAAACGGACGCCATCCCACGTCACCGACCGCCATTCCCAGGGCCAGTCCCCGTCACCCGACGTTCCGCTGGAGGAGTGCCAGGTCCGTCCGTCCGAGCTCCTGCGAATCATTGCGCCACCGCTCCAGAGCTCGTTGATCACTCCCACGGCCACGAAGACCGAGTCGTTGCTCGCGACGTCGTACAGCGCCTCGAGCCCCATGTCGTAGGTGATCTCCCAGTTGACACCATCGGTGCTGGTAAAGAGCGCCCCGTGCCAAGCACGCGGCGTTCCGGCCGCCGCCACCCAGATCTCGTCCTTGACGGCGAGACCATACAGGTCGAGCCCCGAGAAGGTGTTGACGGGCTTGAAGTGCTGACCGCCGTCGCGAGTCAACGCCAGGACTCCACCCACACCACCGCCCACCGTAACGGCGCCGTCCGAGGCGAGGGCGCTCAGCCGCAGCCCCGGCGCCGTGACCCGGCCGTACTGCCACTCCAGGCCATCGAGGCTGAACCGCGGTGCGTAGTAACCGAGTTCCCCGGTGGCGATGAACCGGTCTCCTGTCCAGACGATGTCGATGAGGGTCTGACCGAGCTGACCTCGAATCCAGTCCACCCCGTCCTCGGTGACCCAGACGGACAGGTCCTCCGCCACCGCCACCGTCGTCAAGCCGTTGCTTGCAATGCAGGTGAAGGGACCATCGTGGCCCACATCGCGCGCCGCCCACGACCGGCCGTCAGGACTCGCAAGGAGCTCGGGCTGATCTCCCGTCACGAGGAACTCCGCCCCGGTCCAAACGACGTCCGTAAGATCAGTCTCGGTGCCGGAGTCGGCGGCCGTCCACACGATCCCGTCCGGGCTGCTGAAGATCCACCCGCCCGGGCCGACCGCCACCAGCGTCGGCCCCGCTGCGAGGGCGACCAACCGCCTCGTCGTCGCGATCTCGCTCACCCACTCCACACCATCGACGCTGCGGCACACCGTTCCTCCCGCGCCTACGACCACGAAGGTCTCGCCGGTCCACACGACATCGTGGAGATCGTGCGACGTGCCGGACTCCCTCGATTCCCAGGAAACGCCGTCGGGGCTGGTCACAATGGTCCCGCCCCGGCCCACGAAAACGAAGATCCCGTTCCCGTGGGTCGCGCCCAGAAGGTCCGCCGCCACCGGCCGTGGGTTCACCAACCGCCACTGGTCGGATGGTGTCGTTGCCTGCGCCGAGGAGGCAAAGAGCCCCAGGACAACCATGAGCGCCATCCCGGATCGGAGCATGGCCGCCCACGGAGTCGCGGGTTTGACAAACGCTGCGCCGGACACCATCTCGTTTTCCAGCATCGGCCCTCCAAAGAGAACGCGACAGAGTCTCGATCAGCAACGACCCGACCGCGTGGAGACTCTCATGTCAATGAGTTCAACGGAGAATACGGAGCGCCGCGTGATGGTGGGATAGGAATTTCCTTTTACACACCGACAGCGTATCACCCCTGCTGACCCGCGAGCCTTCCGGTGATCAGCGCTTTTCGAGCGTCACCCTTCGTCAACACGCCTCACCTCGGCAACCCCCCACCGGGGAGCCGGGTCCGGGACGAAAAACCAACCGACACCCGCCCTCAACCCGCACCCGGTTGTGAACAGAGAACCCGGTGTGTCGCCACGACAGCAGCAGCTCGGTCCGCTCCTCTGAGAGAAGACCCTTGTCTTGGAGCAGCCGCATGACCTTGTGACGGAAGAGCAGCTCCGGCGTACAAAGCGGTGCCAGGCACCTCTACCGCTATGGCTCCCCTTCTGGATCCTGCCGAGACCGTTCGCGAGGACTCAACGAGCACCGCGGGCCACACCCGCACCCTTCGAATCGGCGATCTCGTGCTGGTTCAGGAGCGGACTCCCAAGGGCGACCACTTCGTTCGCGGCGTCGCGTCGGAGGAAGTCGCCGAGCGTTTTGTCAATGCGCGCCTCGCCGCCTACGAGCGCATGTGGGATGGTTGAGGCTGCAAGATCGACTACCTCGGAGTTTTCGAGGACGACTGATCGCCCCACTGAAAACCCAGGCAAGAGAGGACCGCCCGCCCTCCGTCGGGCGGACGGTTGTCGTTCATCGGTCGAGGTCGTTGTTTGAGTTCAAGGGGAGTGAGAGCTCCAGCGAGAGAGATCACCGGTCTCGAAGTCATCGGCAAAAAAGGGCCCAATGACCACACGGCCGTGGATGTCGATGTAGGACGGAGTGTCATTGCGCTCCTGCTCCCATGCGACGAACCAGTCGGTCACAGCTGCAGCGATCGCGGGCCGACTGCTATCGACGTCACTGCCGGCAACAACGTCATGCACAGGAATAACATCCCCAAGGTTGTTCCAGCTGTCCAAAATCTGGGCGCGGACCCCAAACGGTCCTGAAGAATTGCTGAACTGCTGTTCCCAGGCAATCAGATATTCGGCGCTCTCCGGATGGGCCGCAATATCGGGGGTCCGTTCGTCGATGACGGTATAGTCCAGATGGACCGGTGCAGCGGACTGCACGACACCGGCCGCATCGACCCACAACCTGCGGGCGTAAATGTCCTTCATGGCCCCAGGAACGTCGCTCTGCCACACCACCGCCCATTCGTCGGCGACCCTTGATGCGGTTACTCGGGGCAGGGTTTCCGGATCAGGCCACACCGCGATGCCGAACTCCCCGCCACCCAGGACGGCGCCACTGCCGGTCAACCGGACGCCATAGATGCTGCCCATGCCGGCGTCCATCACCTGATAGACCACCAGATACTCGTTCCGGGCCTGGTTGTAAGCCAGATCCGGTGCGACTCTCTCCTCACCACCGGAAGCGACGACGAAGTTGCCCCCAAGTAGGCTGCCGGACGATGAGACCCTCTGGGCCGAGATATAGCTATGGACCCCGCCCGCGCCTTCGTTCCACCAGGTCACCAGGAACTCACCCGGGGTCCCTGCATAGGCGACCTGCGGATTCCACTGGCTGGTTGTGAAAGAACAGATATTGAAGCCGGGGTACGATGCGCTCGGACCGTCCCACGGCACGATTCTTCCTTGCACGTCCCAGTCGGTATCATTGCCAAAGACGTCTCGAACCCAAGCAACGAAATAGCGGTCGTTGACGGGATCATAGGCTACGCTCGGTTGGCCGTTGTCTCGCGGCGGCGCGTCTTCGAAAGCGATGACGAACTCATCGATGGTGGAGCCCATCCGGTCAACTCTCTTGCCCATGACCGATCTGGCTTGGAAGGGCGAAACATCGTGCCAGACAATCAGGTACTCGTCCCGAACCGAGTTGTGGGCCACCTGCGGCAGGTACTCGTCAAAATCCTGGTTTGAAACGATCCACTCCGGGCCCAAGGCTGGAGTGGTTCCGCCTGGAACCGACATCATCATCGTCACAACGACAATCAACAGAATCAGGAATCGTGTGCTCATGATCGACCTCCTTTTGTCTGAGATCAACCATGGCGCCCGGCGTGGCGAAAGTCCCGATCAGATTCAGAAAAGTTACGAAAAGTTACGAAAACACTGTTTCTATTGAATTTAAATCGTAGTCACGGATCTCGTCAGGCTCGGTCAGTGGAGCTCAGGCAGACCAATCCGGGTCACGAGATCGAGGTAGCGAGGGTCGTCCCTGAAGCCGTCGAGCGCGGGTTCAACCCGCAGATGGAGCAACCAGCCCTTTCGCTCATCGAATGCCTGCTCGAGATAATGAAAGCCCTCGTCGGCCCGGCCGAGCCCGAAGTGGGCCACCGCCAAACCGACCGGAGAGACATAGTCATCGCGACTCTTCTCCAAGAGAGCACCCAGAATCGCCTGGGCCGCGGCGCGATCGCCTGAGCGGGCCAGCACATGCGCCAGCGCTGCCTCGGTGTAACTGCTTCCGCGGCTGAGATCCCGTGCCCGTTCGAGGACCGCAATAGATTCTTCGAAGCGCTCCTGACGGTCGAGGAGAGCGCCGAGATAGTAGAGGGCCACTGCGAAGTCAGGGCTGAACTCCAGAACCTCGCGCAGCTGCCGCTCCGCTTCTTCTTCCTGGCCATCGAGAAAGAGAATCCACCCGAGATTGGCACCGATGATCTCGGACAACGGGTCCAGCCGTTGGGCTTGCCGCAGCTCCTCAATAGCCCCTTCGAGATCGTTGATCGTGACCAGAAGGTGGGAATAACCCGAACGAGCCACGGGACTCGAGGGCTTCTGAGATAGCGCGAAGCCGAACTCTCTCTGAGCCTCATCGAAATTCCAGTCGAACTCGCCGGCTACCAGAGCGAGCGCCAGATGCGCATCGGCATGACCTGGGTTGAGCTCGATCGCCCGCTCGGCCATTTCACGAGCCAACGGGCGGGCCTGAGGCGACGGGGAAAAGCCGTAGTTGGCAAGCAGGTTGTAGGTGTAAGCGAGACCCGCAAAGGCGGGCGCAAAATCGGGATCAATGGCGATGGCCTCGTTGAAAAACACCTGCGCCCGGAGAATCGTCTCTTCGGTTCGATCCCTGAGAAGATAGTGGCCCCGGAGCACGGCCTCGTAGGCCTCCGGATCGACCGCCCGCGGCGGATTGTCCGAAAGCGGCGGGTCAACCCGCGCCCCGATCTCCTCCGCGATCGCCACCGCGAAGTCTCGCTGCAGTCGGAGCACATCCCTGTTCTCGACTTCGTAGTTCTCGCCCCAAAGGTGTCGGTCACGGGCATCGACCAACTGAGCGATCACCCGGATCCGACCTCCGGCGCGGGTCACGGTTCCCTCGACGACGGCGTCCACCCCGAGTTCCCGGGCGATCTCCGGAACCGACATTCGAGTGTCCTTGAATTTCATAACCGAGGTCCGCGAAATGACATCGAGGGCCTCGATACGGGCGAGTTCGGTGATCAGGGCATCGGTCATCCCGTCTGCGAAGTACTCCTGCTCCGGATCCCCGGACAGGTTTTCCAACGGCAGCACCGCCAGCGTTCGTACCACCGTGGGGTCCTTGGTTCGGCGCTGGGTGGTCATCGCGGTCAGGATGGTGACGACCGCCACCACAACTGCGGCCAGAGCCAACGCAAATCCTGCGAGCCGGCCGGGGGTCTTCCAACGCCGAAGCAAGGGAAGTGCGCTCTCGTCGGTGCCGTCGTGCGATTCGTGATCGGCATCAACTACCTCAACCGGGGCCACAAAACGGTAGCCCCGACGGTGAACGGTCTGAACAAAACGAGGTTTCCGGACGTCGCCTCCGAGAACAGAACGGATGGTATGAATGGCCTGGACCAGGTTGTCTTGAACCACCGCCGTGTCGGGCCAAGCGGCGTCCATTAGGGTGTCTTTGTCGATGGTCTCAGGCGCTTTTTCGACCAGAGCATTGAGTACCAACCACGCACTCTCAGGCAGATCGACCTCGTCGTCCCCGCGGCGGAGGTTCCGCCCGAGCGGGTCGAGGGTGAATGCGCCGAAACGGTAGAAGGTGTTCATGCGTGTAAAGACCGTAGCTAGGATCATACGTCAGCCTGCTATCCCGAACGGTGATCAACGACCGCTGAGTGCTGTGCATCGTCGTGGGCAGTCGACAGCTGGTGAGATATGCGGGCTAACAACCCAAGGCACATGCCCGTCAGCAGCGATCAGGGAAGGAGCGCCTCGCCGAACGCAACGCACTTCGGGCCCAATCATCGTTTGAGGGGGCGCTCTCGGCGACCCGCGACGGGAGCATCAATCTCAGAGGCGCGCATCCGGG
>RCND010002270.1_pt1 | contig 11056 bp, 9 predicted proteins | sample 2041351 | NCBI WGS metagenome assembly RCND01 (sample SAMN09708230, study PRJNA481090) | Marine sediment metagenome, whole genome shotgun sequencing project. | biome: marine sediment; feature: ocean; material: sediment; isolation source: Sewage treatment plant 12B marine sediment (STP12B) ...
GGAGGCCATTGACGGTGTGAGGCGTATCTCCAACAGCTCCACCGGCCGCACCGGTGCGATTCTTGCGGCCTACTTTGCCGGGCGGGGCGATGATGTGTCTTTACTTCGAAGCGAGGGCGCAGTCTCACCGGGAGCTACAACGGACGAATTCATCATTAGAGAATCCACCTATCTGAGCTACGCCGATCTCTGGAAATCCCTACGGGATCAACTGGTTTCTGAGGACTGGGACGCCGTGGTGCATCTGGCGGCGGTGAGTGATTACCGTGTTGCCGAAATCAGCGTTGACGGGGCCTCTTTCCCCCCGGGCGGTCCGGGGAAAATCGGTACCGGACGGGAAGTGATACTGAAGCTGGAACCCACCGCTAAGATTCTGGATTCTCTCCGTGAGTGGAGCCGTAACAAATCGATCATCGTGGTGGGGTTCAAGCTCACTGGTGTCGAAGGGGCCGAGGCGCAGGTACATGCTCAGTTTGCCCGAGGTGGTGTGGATTACGTGGTACATAACGACCTTGCAGGTATCACCTCTGAAACCCATTCTGCGGCAATCTGGGGAAGAGACGGACTGGTGGTAAAGACAGAAACCAAGAACGACATGGCCGAAGGACTATATTCCCTGCTGGCCGGGGAGAAGATATGAACCTCTGCCTTGACGTGGGTAATTCCCAGATATTCGGCGGCCTCTTTGATGGAGAGAATCTCCTGTTTCGCTTTCGAAGAATCACCGAACGTATCGCCTCCAGCGACGAGCTGGGCCTATTCTTCCGGAATGTCATCCGTGAGAACGGATTCGATCCGTCAATGGTTAGCTCAGTGGGATACTGCTCGGTGGTTCCGGACATTAATCATTCGCTGCGGAATGCCTGCCTCCACTATTTCGATACCGAGCCGTTCGGTCTCAAAGCCGGTGTGCGAACGGGCCTGAAGATCCGTTACAAGAATCCGTCGGAGGTGGGTGCCGACCGAATCGCCGACGCCGTCGGCGCCGTGGCCCGTTATCCGGATACGAATCTCATTATCGTGGATTTCGGCACCGCTACCACTGTGGAGGCTGTAACCGCCGGCCGCGAGTACCTGGGCGGAGCCATCGCCCCGGGTCTGCGCACCTCCATGGGCTCACTGGAAAAGGCCACAGCCCGGCTTCCCAAGGTAGAAATACTGAGACCGGAGAAAACCTGTGGAAGGTCGACGATCGAAAGTATTCAATCCGGCTTGTACTGGGGACATCTCGGCATGATCCGGGAAATCATCGGGCGGTACCGGCGCGAATGCTTTCCTAAAGGAGACACTGCTACAGTGGTGGCAACCGGAGGATTCGCCGGCCTTTATGCCGATACCGATATCTTCGATGCCATACATCCGGACCTGGTTTTGGAGGGTATCCGTATCGCCCAGGATATGAATCTGGAGAGCTGAATGCCAGGTGCAAGGCGCCATTGGTCACAATAAAGGCTTGTGCTACCATCAGCCATGCCCAGAGATTATATCGACATCACCAGCAACGACGAACTCAACAAACTTACAAACAGCCTGGCCGACCGGGACGTTCATAAAATCGCCATGGATTTCGAAGGGGAGTTCAACCTTCACGTTTATGGTGAGAGACTCTGCCTCATACAGGTTTTCGACGGAACTAACTATTACCTCGTTGATCCTTTCAAAATCAACGATGAGAACATCGTCCGATTCCTCACGATAAAAAACATGCTGTATATCTTCTTCGCGGCGGATTCCGACCGGAGCCTTGTTTTCAAGCAATACAAGGTTAAGATGAATGCGGTTTATGATCTTCAACATCTGGTGGAGGTTCTTGATCTACCCGGCAAAGGTCTGGATTCTGTTCTTCTCGCGGAACTCGGCGTTACTGTTGAAAACAAGAAGAGATTCCAGCGGCAGAACTGGATTACCCGGCCCATCGAGGAAGGTGCGAAACAGTATGCCATCAACGATGTGGCCTACCTTTTTGACCTGCACAAGAGCCTTCTGGATAAGATTAAGAAAGAAGGCAAAGTGGAAGACCTTGTCTTCAAGCTGGCTGGAACATTCAAGGACTTTGACAAAAAATCCATTCCGGGAATATTCAAGATTCCAGCTTATAAAAGGATGTCTCGGGAGAAGAAGAACTTGTATGGGAAAATAGTAGACCTCAGGGAGGCCTGTGCAAAAGAACTCAACGTTCCGGCCAATACAGTGCTCACCAAGCAGGATCTTGTCGCCGTAACTGAAGATATACAGCAGATCCGCCGTGTCCGTTTCCATCAGAAAGTACCTCGGAGCATGCAGGAACAGCTCATTGAAGATGTCTTAAAGCTTAAATAGTCAGCCAGTTCCATAGATCCTCTTTTTTATATCGATCACTCACATTGCAGGTAATATCAGTTCCGGAGAACACCTGACCATTTTCCGTTCGGTCTATGCAGCACGCTATTTTATGTTTGAGGATTAACAAATGGCAAATAAATCTTAAAAAAATAACAATTGACATAAAATAGCCGAAAGGCGAGAATTGAGTCACTTAGATTGTCATCAGTTATCTGCCAAGTGAGGACTTATATGAAGATAGATCGAAATAAGCATCTGGATATGTACCTGAAAATGGTGCAAACAAGAAAATTTGAAGAAAAGGCCGCTCGACTGTTTGTCGAAGGAAAGGTTCACGGTACCGCCCACTTTTGTATTGGCGAGGAAGCAACTGGAATTGGAGTCTGTTCAGCACTGGAAAACGACGACTACATACTTCAGACCCACCGCGGGCATAATCAGGGTATCGGCAAGAACATGGACATCAACAAGATGATGGCTGAGTTTCTGGGAAAAGAAACCGGGTACTGCAAGGGGAAGGGCGGCTGTATGCATATCGCTGACTTCTCCAAAGGCAGTCTGGGGGCCAATGGTATTGTCGGCGGCGGGATTCCCCTGGCGGTCGGAGCAGGACTGAGTCAGAAATATCTGAAAAAGGACAATATCACCGTCGGTTTTTTCGGAGACGGCGCCAGCAACCAGGGGGCTTTTCATGAAGCGCTGAACCTTGCCTCCGTCTGGAAACTTCCGGTTCTTTTTGTCTGCACCAACAACTATTACGCCATGTCCACTCATGTGAGCAAATCCATGAATATCGATGACATCTCCATTCGCGCCAAATCATATGGAATCAAGGGCCTGGCGCTTGATGGTAATGATGTAGTCAAAATTTACGAGGAGACCGTCAAAGCCAAAAAATACGTGAAAGAAAATGGACCGATGCTCATGGTCCTCAACACCTACCGTTGGATGGGACATTCCAAGAGCGACGCTCAGGCATACCGTACCAAAGATGAAGTGAAAGAATGGAAAGAGAAGTGTCCGATTAAACGGTACAACGAATATCTGATAAAAGAGGGTATTGCCACGGCTAAAGAACTTGAAGAACTTGATGCCAGAGCGGCGAAAGACATTGATGCGGCTGTTGAATTCGCAGAGAACAGCCCGGAACCGGTTATAGAAAACATCTTTGATGATGTTTATGCGGACTGAGATCCGGTAGAGGAAGGAGATTTAATATGCGCGAAATAACATATGCCGAAGCAATCAATGAAGCCATGAGCGAAGAAATGCGTCGGGACAAAAACATCATTTTTCTGGGTGAAGATATCGCGGTGTACGGCGGGGCTTTCGGTGTATCCAAGGGCATGCTTGAAGAGTTTGGAGAAGAACGGGTTCTTGATACTCCGATTACCGAATTGGCCATAACCGGTGCCGCCGCCGGCGCGGCCATGACCGGTCTCAGGCCGATTGCAGAGTTGATGTTCAGTGATTTCATGACCTTTGCCATGGACCCCCTTGTAAATCAGGCAGCGAAAACCCGTTTCCAGTTCGGCGGCCAGGCCAGTGTTCCCATGGTTCTCAGGGCACCGGGTGGATCAGGTACCGGGGCGGCTGAACAGCATTCCCAGAGTCTTGAAGCCTGGGTTTGTCATGTTCCGGGACTGAAAGTCGTGATTCCATCCACTCCATATGATGCCAAGGGATTATTAAAAACGGCTATCAGGGATAACAACCCGGTCGTCTTCATTGAACAGAAGCTGCTTTACAGGACGAAGGGTGAAGTACCGGAACCAGGCGATGATTATTCGATCCCCCTCGGTGTGGCCGACGTCAAGCGTGAAGGCAAAGATCTGACGATCGTAACCTATGGCCGGATGGTTCAGCGCAGCCTGGAGGTAGCCGAGATTTTTGCGGCTGAAGGTGTCGATATCGAAGTCATCGATATCCGGAGCCTGGTTCCTCTGGACAAGAAATGCCTTATAGAATCCGCCAAAAAAACAGGTAAGGTTGTTATTGTACATGAGGCCTGCCAGACCGGCGGTTACGGTGGAGAGCTATCCAGCGTTATTGTGGACAGTGATGCGTTCTTCTATCTGGATGCACCGGTGAAAAGGGTAGGGGGATTGGATGTGCCAATTCCATATAATCCGAAACTTGAAGCTCAGGTTGTTCCAACCATCGACAGCATTTCCGCCGCAGTGCGCGAACTGCTCTAGGAGGACCTGATGGCAGAATCGGTAATAATGCCTAAGACGGGCATGGCGATGGAAGAAGGTACGATTGTCGAATGGTTCGTCAAAGAGGGCGATATTGTCGATACCGGTGACGTCCTGGCTGAAATCGAAACAGATAAATCCACGATGGAACTCGAATCGGATTACGATGGCAGTATTCTCAAAATCCTCTATGAAGATGGTTCTACTGTTCCGGTAACAGAAACAATCGCATGGATCGGCAAACCCGGAGAGATTGCGCCTGACAACCCCAAGAGCACTATCCCGGAACCGATATCCGATCAATCCAGCGAACCTGATCGAATCAAGGCAACCCCGGCGGCAAAACGAGTCGCGGCCGAAAAAGGTATCCACCTCAACCAGGTTAACCCTACCGGCCGTCACGGCGAAATCCGGGAAGCTGACGTCCTGTCAATCAATCCCGTCCGGGCGACGCCTCTGGCTCAGCGGGTGGCACAGTCTGAGGGACTCGACCTTTTCCAGGTTCAGGGAACCGGGCATGAAGGAAAGGTTTTTGTCTCGGACCTTTCCTCCCCGAACTCAGCTTCTGTCGATCAGAGCGCCCCGGTTGAAAATGTTCAGGATCGAATTGTGCCCCTGACGAAAATTCAGAAAATTACAGGTGAGAGGTTGCTCCGGAGCCATACCGAGATACCGGTGGTTTCCATGGATACCCGAGCTGATGTCACGAAGCTGCTGGGTATGAGGAAGGAGCTGAACGAAACCCTTGAGACGAAGATTACAATTAACGATTTCATTCTTAAAGCTGCGGCGATGGCTTTGAAGGAGAATCCGAGAGTCAATTCAGTACTTGATAACGATAATCTGATCTATAAGGGGTCGGTTAATCTTTCCATGGCTGTCGCGACAGACCGCGGACTCCTTGTACCGGTTATCAGAGATGCCGACAAACTTACCATTCGGCAGCTCTCTCTCAAGGCCGCGGATATGGCCTCTAAAGGTCGTGAAGGGAAACTTACACCGAACGATATGGAGGGCGGCACATTCACTATAAGCAACATCGGGATGTACGGGATTACGTCATTTACGCCGATTATCAACCAGCCTCAGGCGGCTATACTCGGAGTGTGCGCCATCGAAGAAAAACTCACTCTTGTCGACGGGGCGGTTAATGCCGTCCAGGTTATGGGACTGAGCCTCACCTTTGATCACCGTATCGTCGATGGTGCAGAGGCCTCCATATTCCTGAGCCGGATTCGGGAACTCCTTGAAAAACCACTGGCCATATTGGCCTGACCCGGGAGATATTAATATTGAATACAAGTAACGGCCCGACAACCGAAAAACAAGACTATGCACTCATCGTTATAGGCGGAGGCCCGGCGGGATATGTGGCTGCAATCCGGGCCGCGCAGCTTGGCGGCAGGGTTGCGCTTGTCGAGCAGGAGGAGCTTGGCGGCACCTGTCTGAATCGGGGCTGTATACCAACCAAAGCCTATCTGAAAAATGCTGAAATCATCGAAGAGATATCTAACGCCGCCTCACGCGGTATAAATCTGAGCAGTACATCCTTCGATATTGATATGCCGGCTATGGTTAAGATGAAAGATCGGGTGGTGAAGAAACTGACCGGTGGTGTGAAAAGCCTGTTGAAGTCCAACAATGTCGACGTCTATAACGGTTTCGGGACTCTCCAGGCTGATAACTGTGTTCTGGTGAACGATGATATCTCTCTGAAAGGCGATAAAATTCTGATTGCCAGCGGGTCGAAGGTTGCCCGGATCCCCATCCCCGGAATCCAAAGCCCTCTTGTTCTTTCCAGTGACGATATCCTGTCGATGGAAGAATTACCGTCGAGTCTTGTTGTTATCGGTGGTGGTGTTATCGGGGTGGAAATGGCGCTGATCGTCCTGGCCTTCGGACTAAAGGTGGATATCCTCGAGATGGAACAGCGGCTGCTTCCCTTCATGGACGCGTCCCTCTCGGACTTCATTGAGACACTGCTCAAGAAAAAAGGGGCCGGTATCCACAAGGGTGTCCGGCTGGATAAAATTGAAGAAATCGGACATGGCTTATCTCTTACCCTGTCTACAGGAAATATTCTGGAAGCAGAAAAAGCCCTGCTTTCCATCGGTCGTATCCCCGACCTCTCAGTACTGGGAAATTCGCCGGTAAAGACCGAAAACGGCCGAATCCTTGTCGATGAGTACCAGGAGACCAGTGAGCCCGGGATTTATGCTGCAGGAGATGTAACAGGACAGAAAATGCTGGCCCATGTTGCTTTCAAACTGGGCGAAATTGCCGCTGAAAACGCCCTCGGTGCCCGAAGAAAAGCGGATTTACGATATGTGCCATCGGTTGTATATTCTCTTCCCGAACTCGCGTCGGTAGGACTCACCGAAGCCGAAGCTGAGGCCGCCGGGAGAGGGGATATTTCCACCGGATATTTTCCTCTGGCGGCAAATGGTAAAGCCCTGGCAGTTGGTGAATCCGATGGATTCGTCAAAATGATTACGGATACAAAATACGGCCAGGTTCTTGGTGTTCACATTGCCGGCCCCGGAGCTTCGGAGATAATCAATGAGGCAGCCGCACTTATGGCAATGGAAGTGACAAGCCATGAGATTGCGGACCTTATCCACGGCCATCCCTCAGTTGGAGAGGCCTTCATGGAAGCGGCGGCCGACAGTCTCGGACGATGCCTGCATCTCCCGCCACGATAGAGGCTTCGTGAGAAACCGGGCTATCATGTATTTAATGGAGAATTAAGGTGATACAAAAAGACCGGAACTACCTTATCGATATTGCCAGGAAGTACTATCTGGATGGTTTTTCCCAGCAGGAAATCGCCCGGCAATTGAACATCTCCAGGCCCAGTGTCTCGAACCTTCTGAAGCGCTGCCGCAATGAGAAAATTGTGGAAATCCGGATCCAGGAAAGTGACGCTTCTCTGGTTTCTGCTCTGTCAGAACGTCTGAAACAGAAATTCGGAATTGATTCGGTTATTGTCATTCCCTCCAGCGGCGATGCCAATGCCACACTTGTCGCTGCTGGTACCGCGGCGGCCGGCCTCCTGGAACCCAGGCTCAAAGACCGGTTGAAAATCGGTATATCCTGGGGCAGCAGTCTGTATCAGCTTGTACAGGCACTCACGGCGCAGAGAGTCGTCGATGTAGAAGTCATACAGTTAACCGGCAGTCTCGGTATGGCCAATATTTCCTATGACGGTTTTGAACTGACCCGGAATCTGGCTCATAAACTTAATGGTAAAAGCCGAATGATTCAGGCTCCTGTAATTGTGAAGAACCCCGAATTGAAAAAGCTCCTTCTCAAGGAGCATCCGATTTCTGAGACGATGAGATATATGGATAATCTCGATCTTGCCCTTGTCGGCTTGAGTTCAGACGATCCGAAAAACAGTTCGATGGTGCGGGAAGGTTTTCTCGATATCACTGAAGCGGAGCAGGTTCAGTCCCGGGGAGGCATCGGGCACGTCTGCGGTCTGCACTATGACAGCCAGGGTCAGTTCCTGAATATTCCTCAGAACGACCGTGTTGTGGGAATCGGTGTCGGTTCCCTGATGAAGGTTCCTGACGTCATCGGAATCGCCTGCGGTGCCGAGAAAGCAGAGGCCATTCTTGGCGCGGTCAGAGGCGGGATTATCAGCTCACTTGTTACTGACGAAAATGCGGCCCTTCGGATGTTGAGCCAGGGGTGACCTGAAAGCGTTTTTGCAGTACTGACAAAAATTATACAGTTTCTTCCGGCGCAAGTTCTCCTATTGATTCCACCAGTCCATCCTCCCTCAATACACCGGCGTTGGATGGAGTGTTTGACACCGCCGCTGACGGCAGCTCCAGGTCGAACTGGTAGCCGGGATCGATCTTTTGCCGTTTCCATGTTTCCCTCATTTCCTGCCAGGCTCCAAGAAGTGACCGCGGTTCCGGCACATCCCCGGCGATAACCTGGGACATCTTTTTGAGGTTGTAACACGGTACTGCCGCATACATATGGTGTTCGCTGTGCCAATTCATATGCCAATAGAGAAAACTGAGTACAGGACCGAGTTTGATTGACCTGGCGTTTTTCCGAAAATCCGCATTGTTATCCTGCAGTCCGCAGTGTTGTGCCAATCCTGTCAGATAGTGAAAAATGTTTGCGGTGAACGGTCCTACCGTAATTATAATTGAAAAGACCCAGTATCCCGTCAGAATCGAGACCGCCAGAACGGAGAAATGGAACAGCAGTAACCACCTCGACCACCAGACCGTTTTTTTTGCCTGCTTCGGATTATCATAATGCAGCGCTCTTATCCAGACATTCCTGGGTGCCTGAGATTTGATCTGAATACCAAACGCCGATTTTATGGTGTTGAGTATCGTTGATACTATTCCGCCCTGAGTAAAAGATCGGCCGGGTTGAGCATAGATATTTACGGTGAACATCTGAATCAGGAAAACAGCGCCCAACTTCGGTTTGAGAGGTAGCAGCACTTCTCTGTCGCCGTCCGGGTGCAGGGTATACCTGTGGTGGTATGTGTGACTCATCGCGTAGTCATATTGATTCCACATACTGATGGTACTGAACAGGTTCAGGAAAATTTTGTTCAGCCATTTCGTGCGGAATACAGTCCCATGAGCAAGTTCGTGGGGGGCGACTCCAATGAAAAAGCTGCTGACCGTTCCGTGAATAAACATGGCTATGGCAAACCCGCCCCAGTTTTGTCTTGACCACATCCAAAAGACCAGTGTCCCGGTGATCAGAAAAAGCCCCAAGTGGCCGAGAGCCTGGATTCCACCCTTAATATTGCTTCGACGTGCCATCTCCCGAAGTTTTGAAGATTCTACCGGGCTCCTATACCACTTTATTTTCAATTCTTTGTGGGCTGCCGACAGCGGGGGATAGCTATTACCCATTTGAAAACTCCTATCATAGCCAATTCCTGTTTGCAATAAATGTAAATATCTGATATATCAGAATACCATGACGACATTTTTGCCGTCAATCAGGAGTGCAGGAATGAACGGTTGTGAAAAGACTCTGTCGACTCTATCCGGGAGATTCCCGGGTTCAGTTCCCTCAATGTTACACAGTTTCATGACTGCAGCAGCTGAAAAAGGCTACACACAGGGCGAATATCGACGGAGTTCAGAAAAGATATCCAGGGCCCATATCGATTTTGCACGAAAATATAATCTGGATGGCGTCTTCATTGATATTGATACCTGCCTTGAGGCAGGAGCTATCGGCGTCAATGTGGACTTGCCTGAGAATGAACCTGCAAGAGTTATAGAAGGGTTAAGCACTGACCTTGATATCTGTATAGACGCGATGGACAAGAAACGGCTGTTGCAAAACGACCGAATCAAAATAGCTCTCGACGCTGTCAATTTGATCAGCCGGGAAGCCAAAGGCGAACTTCTGATTAGAGGAAATGCTGACCAGGGCCCATTTTCTTTAGCTATGTTCGCCGTAGGCATGACTGATTTTTTCATGAATCTTGCCGACGAGGAGAAGCATGAGAAAACCCGGATCCTGATAGATCGGGCATTGGACGTCCACCTGGAATTCCACAAGTTGATGAAGGAGGCCGGTGCCGACATTACAAGTCTGGGAGACAGTTCCTGCGGCCCCGACCTTATCAGCAGGGAAATGTACCTCGAATTCTCCTATCCCTATCACGTCAAATTAGCAAAAAGTCTGGAAGAGGCGGGTATCGACTCTGTTATCCATATCTGCGGCAATCTGGACAACATTCTTCAAGATGTTGTAAACACCGGTTTCCCGGCAGTTGAAGTTGATCATAAAACCGATATTCGAAGAGCTCAAAAGATAATGTCGGGAAGTAATACAACGCTTTTCGGTCCCATTGATCCGGTTGGGAGTTTTCTTAATGAGACTCCAGAGGCATTGGCCGGAACAACCCGGGAGATACTTGATCTATTCAATGGTAAAGGGATTGTAATTGGTGCAGGGTGTGCACTGCCGCCTGATGTCAGAGAAGAGAACATCAGAGCGTTCTCGGATACTGTCAGGCAATATAGACCGTAGTATTGTCAATCTCACCATCCGCTTGGTAATTATATGTCTGCCCATTGTATTATTCTGTTGACTGTAGAAACCTCGGGTGTTAACGTTATTTTGTAACTGAAATATCAGATATTAAATAATGAAATTATATCAGGAGAATATCGAAATGGATTCATTGGCTAAGCGATATAAAAGAAGAAATGAAGAATCGGCATTTTTGACGAAAAACGCTTTTGAATTCAAAGACACAAAAGATATTCCTTTCATTTTCAATACAGCAAATTATTTTTCATTCGGATATCCTCCAAATGAAATACCTGATGATTATTACGATACACCTGATGCTATGTACAAACGTCAGATAGAGCAGTTCGAAAATCATTTCCCCCTGATTGAAGACAATTATGTGCCTTATCTGATGCCCTGGTACGGTACGGGGGTCACAGCGTCTGCATTCGGAATAGGGGTTGATTTCTTACCGAAGATGGATCCAACAACCGAAGTTCCTGATTTTCCCGATCCCGATG
>RCND010002137.1_pt1 | contig 11053 bp, 9 predicted proteins | sample 2041351 | NCBI WGS metagenome assembly RCND01 (sample SAMN09708230, study PRJNA481090) | Marine sediment metagenome, whole genome shotgun sequencing project. | biome: marine sediment; feature: ocean; material: sediment; isolation source: Sewage treatment plant 12B marine sediment (STP12B) ...
TGCACTGAATGGCTCAGCGAGCAGAGAGCAGATGTATGCAGATAAAGCGGCAGTAGTCAAAGATGCTAGTATGGCAACCGCAGCATCTAATGTGGACCTACACACGACGCCGTCAGAAGATGCTCAGCCTAGGCGAACCTCCCCCGGCACGCAGGAACTTACTGCTCCCACGGATAAACAAGCCTCTTTGGCCGCTGTTCCTCATCAGACGCATCCAAACGTAACTCTGGCAGCACATACGCTTTTCAGTGGCCCCCTCACTCAAAGTAGCCTCAGTGCAAATTCGGGAAAGTCATTACTACTCCCAACCGAAATGCACGAGGCTCTCAGTTGGGATCCCGCACGCCTCGCGAGTACAGCAAATGCAACGGCACTCCCGACAAGGGCTGACATAGCGCCTCACGTCGCGCGGCAGTTGGTTGATGTCATGGCGCAAGCCGCCCACCGCCCCGTGGAGATTGCACTCTCCCCACAGGAATTGGGGCGCGTGAGAATGTCTGTTCATGCCGAAGATGGTGCGATTATAGTTAACATCGTCGCCGAAAGGGCAGACACACTCGATCTCATGCGGCGCCACATTGACCAGCTAGGTCAGACCTTCCGCGCCATGGGGTACGAATCAATCTCGTTTGCCTTTGGGCATGGCGATGACACGGGCCCTCAAACAGACGGCAGTGACGGCAGCCAAGCAAATGGCGCCTCGAATAATGGCGGCGCGGCCGACACGCCCACAGATCAAAATGAACCCGCTCTCATTCAACTTGACCGCGTACCGACCACTGGCGTCGATATCCGCTTGTAAGGAACCAAAATGATCTCTCCAACACTCACGTCTTCCTCCGTCTCTGGCGCTGCAGGAGCAACGGCAGCGGCCTTGCCGTCTTCCTCCGCAGTCTCTTCCGACTTTGAAACCTTCATCAAAATGCTGACCACGCAGGCAAAATATCAGGATCCTTTAGAGCCACTCGACAGTTCTGAATATGCCGCGCAGCTGGCCCAGTTTTCGATGGTGGAGCAGCAGGTACTGTCAAACGACCTCCTCACCGCGCTCACCAGTCAACTGGGGAGCAGCACGATGGGGCAAATGGCGGGATGGATCGGAATGGAAGCGCGCACCACCGCGCCAGTACCCTTTGACAGCGCCCCCATTTCTGTCCTGCCGACACCGCCCGCAGGTGCGACCGAGATGGAATTGGTAATCTATGATGCCAATGGGCGTGAGGTTGGCCGCAACCCGATGCCAGTCTCTTCCGATCCTGTGCTTTGGGCTGGAGTGCAGCAGGGCGGAGCACCTTTACCTGCAGGCCTTTACCGATTTGAGGTAGAATCTACGGGTGCTGACGGTGCTCCACTGCCCTCGACCAAAGCGGAAACCTATGCGCGCATCGTAGAAGTTCAGACCCTTGGCCTTGAGACCCGTGTGGTCTTTGAAGGCGGCGCAGAAGCCCCAGCGAGCAGTATTTCAGCATTGCGTGAATCCGTTTAGCGATCTGCAAACATGAGTGCAGCATAAGCGAATGGCATCACAGCACGCCGTAATCGTCCCAGCTCAAACCGGCGTAGCGGCGCGCGCATGGCTCTTGGGTATAATAAATCGGGCTGTTTGCCCTGAACGAGCTGTGCAAGGAGCGCGCCACTATAGCTGCCCATCGCAACCCCGTTTCCATGATAACACATGCCCGCCCACAGCCCTTTTGCCGTGGGAACAGGACCTGCAAACGGCAGCATATCGCGTGCAAGGCTCACCATGCCAGACCAGCTATGAGCTGTCTCGACGGCTCGCCACGCAGGAAACATCTGAATAAAATCTGACCGTATTTTCGCTGTTGCGCGTCGTTCTGCGGCCTGCCCCGTAAATAGTCCACCCCGCATTCCAAACAGAAAACGGCGATCCGGCATCAGCCTGAAATAATGCAGGAGGTTTCTGGTGTCATAGGCCATCTGATCGGTGGTCCAGCCTGCTGCTGCCAGCTCATCATCGGACAGGGGGCGGGTCACAATGACGTTGGACTGACTAGGCATATACCGCCCGGCGAGCCACGATGGCACGTCCTCCGAGGAATAACCGTTTGTCGCAACAATCACCTGATCCGCTTGTAATGCATGGCCGTTTGTCCTCAAGCACCAGCCATCCGATTCAGGTTTCAACTCCGCCACCGCGCTCTTTTCAAAGATCCGCGCACCGTTCGCCTCGGCAGCTTGAGCCAAACCGTTCAAATATTTGCGTGGGTTCAAGCCAAAACCCGCGTCTATTGTCAGCGCACCATGAAACGGACCGTTCATACCCAAAGCTGCCAATTCAGATTTATCGTGCAGAGTATGACCCACGCCGTAATTTTGGTGCAGGGTCGCAGCATCTTCTTCCAATGCCATCACATCCTTCGCACGGTGAGCAAGGACCGTTTCCCCTCGGGAATGGCGGTCAACGTTTACGCCAATTTCTTGGATCAATCTTTCAACAAGCTGAACCGCCGCGAGCTCGCTTCGGCGAAAATCAATACGTTCTTTAATACCAAAACGGCGATCAAGTGCTGCGTCCCCTGCCATTCCTCCACCGAGGCAACAAAATCCGCCATTTCGACCCGAGGCACCCCAACCAACGCGTTCCGCATCCAGAACTGTGACGCTAATCCCTGCGCGCGATAGGTGTAGTGCTGCTGAAAGTCCCGTAAAACCCGCACCAATGATTGCGACGTCCGTACGTGCGGTTTTGCCAAACGCTGGGCGCGCGGCGGATATGGCTGTCTGGTCCCACCAACATCCAGATCGCGGCCCTTCACCATAGGCGTATGCGTCAAACAAACGCTTCACGCGTTACGCTCGGCCGCCTGTGCGTCCTTTTGCGTGCGCACAGAATTACGCTTGGAGATCAGGGATGCCGTGATGACACCGATGGTCACAATCCCGATCATCAGCGTCGAAAGCGCGTTTATCTCTGGAGAGACACCAAGCCGCACCGCACTCCAGATCTTGATCGGAAGGGTAGTGGAGGACGGGCCGGAAACGAACGAAGCAATGACCAAATCATCAAGGCTGAGCGTGAAGGCCAAAAGCCAGCCGGAGATGACAGCTGGTGCGATAATCGGCAAGGTTACAAGGCGGAAAGCGTCAAAACGGTTGCAGCCCAGATCAAGGGCTGCTTCCTCCAGAGAGCGGTCAAAGCTGACCAAGCGCGAGGAGACAACAACAGACACATAACACATCGAGAAGGTCGTGTGGGCCAGCACGATTGTGAGCACACCGCGGTCCAACCCGATGCCGATAAAGAGCAGTAACAACGACAGGCCCGTGATGACTTCGGGCATGACAAGCGGCGCATAGATCATACCCGAGAATAACGTACGCCCGAAAAAGCGCCCTGAATTGACCAATACATAGGCCGCCATGGTTCCCAGGACGGTGGCGAAGGTAGAGGAGATCACGGCCACTTTGATCGTGACCCACGCCGCATTCAGGAATGCCTCATCGCGCAAAAGCTCCCCGTACCATTTGGTTGAGAAACCGGCCCAGACGGTGACAAGTTTCGAAGAGTTAAAGCTGTAGATCACCAGCAAAACCATGGGCAGATAGAGAAAGGCGAACCCGAGGGTGAGTGCCGTGATGTTAAACGGGCTGAGACGTTTCATGATTCCGCCTCCGCTTGTTTTTGCTGGTTCTTCTGGAACAACACGATCGGGATTATCAGGATCAGCAGCAGGATCACCGCCACGGCAGAGGCAACCGGCCAATCGCGGTTATTGAAGAATTCCTCAAACAGAATTTTGCCGATCATCAAGGTGCCAGAACCACCGAGCAGGGAGGGAATTACAAACTCGCCCAGCGCGGGGATGAACACCAGAAAACAGCCCGCGATAATGCCGTTCTTGGAGAGTGGTATGGTGACCAGCCAGAAGGCGGAAAGGCGCGAACAACCAAGGTCCTCGGCCGCTTCGATCAAACTATCGTCCATCCGATCAAGTGCTGCATAAATCGGCAGGATCATGAACGGCAGGTAGGTATATACGATCCCGATATAGACGGCAGTATTGGTATTCAAGATCGTAAGTGGCTCGGAAATCAAACCCGTCCAAAGCAGCAGTTGGTTCAACAGCCCTTCATTACTGAGGATGCCAATCCACGCATAGACGCGGATCAGGAACGAGGTCCAGAACGGCAGGATCACCAACATCATCAATGTCGCACGCCATTCCTGCGGTGCGCGCGCCATGCCATATGCCATGGGATAGCCGACCAACAGCGTCAGCACGGTTGAAATAAGTGCGATTTTCAGGCTGCTGAGATACGCTTTGTAGTAAAGATCATCGGTGGTCAGGAAAACGAAGTTCTCGAAATCAAGCCCTTGGATCAGCGCGCTAAAGCCATCCTTCATCGTCGGTGTATAAGGCGGAATCGCTAGGGCGATGTCTGACAGCGATATCTTGAACACAATCAGGAACGGCACCAGAAACAAGGCCAAGAGCCATGTGTACGGTACAGCAATCAGGGCAAAGCGGCGCATCCCTCAGCGCTCCAACAAAACGCCGGCAGTGGCGTTCCAGCGCACCCAGACTTTATCTTCCCACGTGATGTCACGGCGCGACAGGCGGCGGGTGTTGGCGATTTGCGCCTTGATGATCTGACCATCAGGCATTTTGACGTGATAAGTGCTCAGGTTGCCGAGGTATGCGATATCAAGGACTTCGCCCTGCACAGAGTTCTCTGCCTCCTCGGGCTTGTCCTTTGTGATGCTGATCTTCTCTGGCCGGATCGCGAGATAGCACTCCTGCCCTTGGGTAAACGGCCGCTCAGACGTCGCCAAAATTGGTGCCTGGTTCACACCCCAATCGACAAAGTACTTGTCTTTGCCTGCCGCTTTGGCTGTTCCCTTGATGATGTTCACGTCACCGATGAAATCCGCCACATAGACACTGTTGGGTGCCTCATAGATGCCATCGGGCGTAGCGACCTGAATGATGCGCCCTTCGTCCATCACGGCCACGCGAGAGGCCACGGTCATCGCCTCTTCCTGATCGTGGGTGACGATGACGAATGTGGTGCCTGTCGTCTCTTGAATGTCCATTAGTTCAAACTGCGTATCTTGGCGCAGCTTTTTATCCAGCGCGCCCAGCGGCTCATCGAGCAGCAATAGCTTGGGCGCTTTTGCAAGGCTACGGGCGAGGGCCACGCGCTGTCGCTGCCCCCCCGATATCTGGTGCGGCTTGCGCCGGGCGAACTTCTCAAGGCGTGTGAGCTTGAGCATCTCGGCCACGCGGTGGTCGATTTTATCTTTCGTTAACTTATCGCGGCGCAGGCCAAAGGCGATGTTCTCATAGATGCTCAGGTGCGGGAACAGTGCGTAGGACTGAAACATCATATTCACAGCACGCTGGTTCGGCGGCACGGCAGCGATATCCTCACCTGCAAGCTCGATTGTGCCTTCGGTTACTGTTTCGAACCCGGCAAGCATGCGCATCATCGTTGTTTTACCGCAGCCGGAGGGGCCCAGCAGCGCAAAGAATTCCTGTGCGTAGATGTCTTGGGTCAAATCGTCGATTGCCACGAAATCACCAAAGCGTTTGGTGACGTTCTTGAACCGAATTAGCGGTTTCTCGTTCGGATCATTCCAAGGGGCGAAAACAGATGTGCTCACGGGGTGTGTTCCTTGCGCGCAGCGCGTGGTGAAAAGGGCGACACCGTTTGGCGCCGCCCTTTTTTGTTGGTATCAGATGCCGGACTTGATCTTGGTCCAGCTACGCGTCACGACGCGTTGCACTTTTGGCGGAAAGGGCGTTGTGGTGAACAGGTTGTCCAATGTCGCCGCATCCGGATAAATCGCCGGATCACCACTTACGTCTTCGACCAAAAACTCCTGCGAAGCCTCATTGCCGTTTGCGTAATAAACATAGTTCGAGGCGGCCGCCATGTTCTGTGCATCCATGATAAAGTTCAGGAATTTATGCGCGCCTTCAACGTTCGGTGCGTCCACTGGAATGGCCATTTGGTCAAACCACATCTGCGCGCCCTCTTTGGCAGCGTTGTACGCGATTTCAACGCCATTTTCGGCCTCTGCCGCACGATCGCGCGCCTGAAGGATATCACCGGACCAGCCGACAGCGACACAGATATCACCATTCGCCAGCGCGTTGATATATTCAGAGCTGTGGAACTTTTGGATGTAAGGGCGGACCTGCAAAAAGACTTCTTCCGCCTTTGCAATCATTTCCGGATCATGGCTATCGGGGTCTTCACCGATGTACTTGAGCGCCATTGGCAGCATTTCAGCAGGCGCATCGAGGAAGTGAACACCGCAATCAGCAAGCTTCGCCATATTCTCGGGGTTTAGGACCAGCTCCAGCGAATCGATGGGTGCATCCGCGCCAAGGATTTCCTGAACCTTTCCAACGTTCACACCAATGCCCGTAGTGCCCCACATATAGTTTATGGAGTAAGCATTCTCGGGATCATATTGCTCGGTCCGTGAGGAAACGACATCCCACATGTTGGCAAAGTTCGTCAGCTGGGCTGTATCGAGTTTCTGGAACGCGCCTGCTGTAATCTGGCGTTGCAAGAACGTACCAGACGGCACAACGACGTCATAGCCGGAGCCACCCGCCAGTAACTTTGTTTCCAGCACTTCATTGCTGTCAAACACGTCATAGATGAGATCAATGCCGGTTTCTTCCTCGAACTTGGCCAGCAATTCTTCGTCGATATAGTCGGACCAATTGTATACGCGCACTTCTTCGGCAAAGGCTGTGCCGGCCATCACGGCCATTGCTGCGGTGCCGGTCAAAATTGTCTTAATCATTAAGAGACTCCCAAAGGTGACGCCGGGTTGACCCAGCATTGGCGGGAATGTGATCAAATTTTTCACGCCTTGCCAAGTTGTTTCGGCATACCCCGCCCTGATCAGACACATTTTGTGCACCAATTCACCTGTCACAGTACCTCTGCTGATCAGTGTTTGATTGACCGCGCATTAATTTGATCATATTTTAGGCGCAGCCAAACTCTAGCCTGATAGGGGTCTCCCATGACAACCGTTTCCAACCATCTGCCGACCGCCGAACTCCAAGCACTCGACGCAGCGCACCACATGCATCCATTCACCACAAACAACGAGCTGAAAGAGCGCGGGGCGCGGGTGATCACAAGCGGCAAGGGCATCTATCTGCGCGACAGTGAGGGCAATGAAATCCTCGATGCCATGGCTGGTTTGTGGTGCGTTAACCTCGGCTATGGCCGTGACGAGTTGGTCAAAGTCGCAGCGCGCCAGATGCAAGAACTGCCCTTCTATAACACCTTCTTCAACACCACGCACACACCCGTCATTGCACTTGCCGCCGAGCTGGCAAAGCTGGCGCCTGAAGGGTTGAACCACGTGTTCTTTGCCGGATCAGGCTCAGAGGCGAATGACACAAACCTGCGCATGGTTCGTGTCTATTGGGCCGAAAAAGGCCACCCCGAGAAATCACATATCATCAGCCGTCTTAATGGTTATCACGGCTCAACTGTTGGGTCCGGCAGCTTGGGCGGCATGACCTACATGCATGAACAGGGCGGCCTGCCGATCCCCGGCATCCATCATATCGGTCAGCCTGATTGGTATGCAGAGGGCGGCGATCACACCCCCGAAGAATTCGGCCTTGCGCGCGCGCAAGAGCTTGAGGCGAAAATCCTTGAGTTGGGCGCTGAGAAAGTTGCCGCATTTATTGCCGAGCCTGTGCAGGGCGCAGGGGGCGTGATCGTACCCCCCAGCACCTACTGGCCCGAAATCCAGCGTATCTGCGATAAATACAATGTGCTGATCATCGCGGATGAAGTGATCTGTGGTTTTGGGCGTACCGGAAACTGGTTCGGCTCCACCACTATGGGGATCAAGCCGCATATCATGACCATCGCGAAGGGGCTTAGCTCAGGCTATGTGCCGATTGGTGGCTCAATCGTCTGTGACGAGATTGCCGAAGTGATTAACGCAATCGAGTTCAATCATGGCTATACCTATTCTGGGCACCCAGTGTGTGCCGCTGTGGCGCTGGAAAACCTGCGCATCATGCAGGACGACAATATTATGGATCACGTGAAGAACGTGGCCGCCCCTGCATTCCAAGCCGTGCTGGACCAGTTGGCCGCGCATCCGCTGGTAGGTGGAGTGAACGTCAAAGGTATGATGGCATCCCTCCCCCTCACGCCACACAAGGAAAGCCGTGCCAAGTTTGCGATGGATACAGGCACGGTCGGCTTCATGTGCCGAGAGCGGTGCTTTGCCAACAATCTAGTGATGCGGCACGTCGGCGATCGGATGATCATTTCGCCACCGCTGGTAATCACACCCGATGAGATCGAGGTATTCCACAAACGCGCAAAAATGGCGCTGGATGAGACCTATAAAGCGCTCAAAGACGGCGATATGCTCAAAGCTGGCTCATAAACGGAAGGATCGGGGGCGTAAAAATTCGCCCCCGATCCTCAAAATCAAAGGCCAATTCTCTAAATCTGCATGAATTATAGGTAATCCACCCTGAATCCGGATGATTTTTCCCGTTTTGACGATATTCAGTTGCAAACGGGACCGCGTATGCGCTTACTTCCTGCTAGTGTTGATAATAATAAAGACCACAGGGAGCCATAAATTTGGCCGATACCAAGAGCACCGACGCATTCGTCGAGTTTGAGCGCGTACAGAAAAGCTATGATGGCGAGAACCTTGTCGTCAAAGATCTCAACCTCAGCATGCCCAAGGGCGAGTTTCTGACAATGCTTGGGCCCTCAGGGTCCGGCAAGACAACTTGCCTCATGATGCTGGCCGGTTTTGAAACAGCGACGCACGGCGATATCCGCCTCAACGGTACCTCGATCAATAACATCCCACCGCACAAGCGCGGCATTGGTATGGTTTTTCAGAACTATGCCCTTTTCCCGCACATGACCGTGGCCGAAAACCTCTCGTTCCCGCTGGAAGTTCGCAAGATCGGCAAATCAATCCGCGAAGAGAAAATCATGCGCACCCTTGGCATGGTCCAGATGCAGGACTTCGCCGGTCGTCGCCCTGCACAGCTCTCTGGTGGTCAGCAGCAGCGGATCGCACTGGCCCGTGCGCTGGTGTTTGAACCCGAGTTGGTCTTGATGGATGAGCCGCTTGGCGCGCTGGACAAACAGCTGCGCGAAACGTTGCAATTCGAGATAACGAAACTGGCGCATGATCTGGGCATTACCGTGGTCTATGTGACCCATGACCAGACCGAAGCGCTGACCATGTCAGACCGCGTTGCTGTGTTCGACGATGGCCGCATTCAACAGCTGGCCCCGCCAGATAAGCTGTATGAAGAGCCCGAGAACAGCTTTGTTGCGCAGTTCATCGGTGAGAATAATACCCTTGATGGCGTGGTCAAAGAGATCAAAGGCGGCGTCGCCCTTGTTCAACTTGATAGCGGTGAGATCATTCAAGCCAAGCCTATAAACGTGACCACCGCAGGGGAGCGCACCCGCGTATCCATCCGCCCCGAGCGTGTCGAGTACAACAAAGAGCGCATGCAAGAAGGTGCCTTCACGCTGAAGGCCGAAGTGCTCGAATTCGTCTACATGGGCGATATCTTCCGCACGCGTCTGCGCGTGGCGGGACGTGAAGACTTTGTCATTAAAACGCGTAACGCCCCTGATCAGGTTCGCCTGAAGCCCGGCACCCAGATCGAAATCGGCTGGTTGCCTGAAGATTGCCGCGCGCTGGACGCATAGCGCCCGACGTGCGTGTCATATCGCGCGGCAAATATGCAGCGTGATCTATACGAGGTGGCAACTAAACCCGTTGTTGCAACCTTGGAATACTACAACGGGATAAAACTGGGAGAGACTAATGAACCTCACAAAAACACTGATGGCATCCACTGCACTTACAGTCGCAGCTGGCATGGCCCATTCCGACGCTCACATGGCAAACGAAATGACAATCGTAAGCTGGGGTGGAGCCTACTCCAACAGCCAGCAAAAAGCCTATCACGACCCCTATTCCGAAAAAACCGGCGTAAAAATCATCAACGATGAGTCCTCAGCCGAGGCCGTATCCAAACTGCGCGCCATGAATGAAGCGGGCAACGTGACATGGGACGTCGTTGACGTTGTTGCGGCTGACGCGTTGCGTCTGTGTGACGAAGGTTTGGCGATGGAAATCGACGCAGACACGATGCTGGCACCAGGTGATGACGGCTCAACGCCCACCGAAGACTTCGGCAACCTGCTGGTTGGTGACTGCTTTATTCCACAGATCGTGTATTCAACGACTGTCGGCTACCGCACAGACCTCGTTGGCGATACGCCTCCAACAAACATCTGTGCAATCTTTGATACCGAAGCATATCCAGGCAAGCGCGCCTTGGAAAAGCGCCCAATCAACAACATGGAATGGGCTCTGATGTGTGACGGCGTTGCGAAAGAGGACGTATACGACGTACTGGAGACCGAAGAAGGTCAGCAAAAAGCGCTCGATAAGCTCGCCACCATCAAAGACGATGTGGTCTGGTGGTCTGCCGGCGCCGACACACCCCAGCTGCTCGCTGATGGCGAAGTCGTCATGGGCTCCACGTACAACGGTCGCCTTTTCTCTCTGATCGAAGAGCAGAAGCAGCCGGTCGCAATGCTGTGGGATGCACAAGTATTTGACCTTGATGGTTGGATCATCCCCACTGGTCTGAGCCCAGAGCGTGAAGCACGCGCACTGGACTACATCATGTTCGCGACAGACACACAGCGTCTGGCCGATCAGTCCAAGTACATCGCTTACGGTCCTGCACGCAAATCCTCCGCACCACTGGTAGGCAAGCATGCAGAGCTTGGTATCGATATGGCACCGCACATGCCAACCGATCCAGAGAACGCCAAGAACACATTCCTCTACAACTATGAGTTCTGGGCAGACTACCGTGACGACATCGACGCCAAATTCCAGGCGTGGCTGGTTAAGTAAGCTACTCGTAGATCAAAGGAGGGGGCCAACGCGGCCCTCTCCGCACTTTATCTAACAGGCACTTTGCCACCTAAGACCAAGCCGATGGGGACACCATGAGCGACGCACCAACAG
>RCND010002138.1_pt1 | contig 11052 bp, 7 predicted proteins | sample 2041351 | NCBI WGS metagenome assembly RCND01 (sample SAMN09708230, study PRJNA481090) | Marine sediment metagenome, whole genome shotgun sequencing project. | biome: marine sediment; feature: ocean; material: sediment; isolation source: Sewage treatment plant 12B marine sediment (STP12B) ...
ATGTATCATGCCCGGATACCTAGGACAGAATATAAAGCACTCAGCAGGCAGTTCAACCCGCATAAATTTAATGCTGAAGAGTGGGTAAAACTGGCCAAAGCTGCTGGAATGAAGTACATCGTTGCCATGGCAAAGCATCATGATGGTTTTTGTTTATACGATTCCGAGGTCTCTGACTATGATATCATCGACCAGACTGAATTTGGCCGCGATCCGATTGCGGAAATTTATGAAGCCTGCAAGAAATATGATATGAGGATGGGACTGTATTACTCCCATTCAATCGACTGGATGGATGGCGGTGATTGTGGCTATGCACAACGACTGATGATTGATCCTGACCATAAAGATCAGTATGCAGTAAATACATGGGACCCTTCTCCTGTGAGTTTCGAGGATTATATTGAAAACAAAGCCTTACCCCAGGTAAGTGAAATCATGACCCGATTCCCTGACCTGATTGAGATCTGGTATGATTTCCCAAGGTGGATGAATGAACAGCAGAGTTTCAAGTTCTATAAGCACAGCTTCCAGCTACAACCCGGCTGTTTAATCAATAGCCGGGTAGGCCATGATTTTGGGGATTATTTAGTGGCCGGAGATAACGAGATCCCTAAAACTGTTGATCCCAAATATCGGACCTGGGAAACACCCGGGACCCTGAATAACACCTGGGGATATAAAAGTTATGATACGGATTGGAAGTCGGTTCCGGAACTACTGTACTGGATTGTCGAAATTGCCAGTAAGGGTGGAAACTACCTGCTAAACATTGGCCCCAAAGGAGATGGATCTGTACCCCAGGAAAGTATTGATCTGCTTCATGAAGTTGGCAGGTGGATGAGCATAAACGGTGAAGCAATTTATGGAACTACAAAGTGGACCACCCGCTTTGAAGGTGCCAACCGGGTGGATATAAATAATACCACCCAGAGAGCAGAAGAAGGATTTAAGCTGGACTTTACTTCAGAAGATTTATGGTTCACCACCAAAGGAGACAGTGTGTATGTTATTTCCCTGGCCTCACCAAAGGAAAACAAAGTGCTTATAAAATCAATGAGTGGTAAACAGAATCAAATTAAATCCATCCATCTACTCGGCTCCAAAAAGAAGATCAAATGGAGTAATAAGGGAAATGGAATTGAGGTAAAAATTCCGAAGAATTTGAAAATGCCAATGCAAAACGGATTTGTTCTAAAAGTGAATTTTTAAACTTGTAGTGTAAAAATTTTAAGCATGTCTTTAAATTTAAACCTGAGGATTGAAAAGTCCATTTATTTGTTCGCACTAATAGTTCTCATCACCACCGGATGCTCCCAGGACAAGATAAGGGTAGCCTGTGTTGGTGATAGTATTACCTATGGATCGTGTATCGAAGATCGTGAATTCAACAGTTTTCCTGCACAACTGGGATCCATGTTGGGTGAAGAGTATGATGTGAGAAATTATGGTGTCAGCGGGGCAACGCTGTTACGCAGAGGGAGCCTTCCTTACTGGGATCTGGAAGAATATAAACAGGCACTTGCCTTTAATCCGGACCTGGTTTTCATAAAACTGGGGACCAACGACAGCCAGCCTCGGAATCATATATACCTGGATGAAGACTTCATCACAGATTACAAGGAGCTTATTAAGTCTTTCAAAGATCTGTCTTCGGATCCCCGAATTGTACTCCTGATCCCGGTCCCGGCATTTACGACAGATACCACCGGGATATTAGATATTGTTTTAACAGAGAAGATTATTCCGGGAATTCGGCAGATTGCTTATGAAAATGGCTGCGAAATAATCAATCTATATAACCCCCTTATTGAATCTCCGGAACTCTTTCCCGATAAAATACATCCCAATGCGGAAGGTGCAAAAGTAATAGCACAGCGACTGGATGAATTTGTGAAAATGAAATCTGATCCTACATTTGACCTTTCAGAAGAATTGTCTGAAGAATCAGAAACATTCAATTTTCATGGCTTTCAGGGATATGATTTTACTTTCCAGGGAAGGAATGCAAAAGTGGTCGTTCCGAAAAAAGCAAATCCGGATCACCTCTGGGTATGGCGATCCCGCTTCTGGGGACATGAGTCCCAAACAGATATAGCCTTACTTGAAAGAGGCTTCCATCTTGTCTATTGCGATGTTGCTGAATTATTTGCCAACGAGGAAGCTCTATCAATCTGGGATGCTTATTACCAGAACTTAACCCGTGCCGGCCTGTCAAAAAAAGCAGTGATGGAAGGCATGAGTCGTGCTGGTGTCTACATGTATCGCTGGGCAGTAGAATACCCCGACCGGGTTGCAGCAGTCTATGCCGATGCTCCGGTACTCGATTTGAAAAGCTGGCCGGGGGGTCTGGGAGAAGGTCCGGGCCATGCTTCCACATGGGAAACCTTTAAAGAAGATTTTAAGCTGGAATCTGAACAGGAGGCGCTGGATTTTAAAGGGAATCCCCTTGACCTGACAAATGAAATCGCAAAAGCAGGTTTCCCTATGCTTCATGTGGTTGGAGATGCTGACAGGGTGGTGCCTGTGAAAGAAAATACAGAGCCTTTTGAAGAGAAAATTAAAGCAGCAGGAGGGTCGATAACAGTCATTCACAAACCCGGAATAGATCATCATCCTCATAGCCTGCCCAATCCCCAACCGATTATTGACTTTATCCTGGAGGCTACGAAATGAAAAAGTTACTTCTTGCAGTATTTTTAAACCATCACTCTTACCTCAAGTCTAACCTGAATAAAACCTAAACGACCTAAGATGAAATCTACCAACACATTTCTTTTTCTGTTTTTGGGAACCGCCATGTTCATCCTTACCGCATGCGGTCCGAAGTATACCATTGAAGAACAGGAGGCCTACACTCTGGTCCTGAATGAGGGTGGGCAGACCCTTGGTTACGCACCCGCTTCAGGAGTCACCCTTCTTGAGAAAAGCGGTTATGCTTTCAAGGACCTGAATAAGAATGGCGAACTGGACCTCTATGAAGACTGGCGTTTGCCTGTGGACGAAAGAGCAAAGAACCTGGTGAACCAGATGAGCGTAGAACAGATGGCCGGCTTAATGCTTTACAGTGCACACCAGTCTATCCCATCGGGAAGTCGGGGCTTTTTTGGAGCCAATACTTATGGTGGCAACCCTTTTGAGGAGAGCGGTGTTGCTGCTTCCGATCTTTCAGATCAGCAGCAAAAGTTCCTTACGGAGGACCATCTTCGCCATGTGCTGATCACCTCTGTGTCCAGTTCCACAGATGCAGCTCAATGGAACAATAACGCGCAACAATTGGTAGAAAGTCTGGGCTTAGGTATTCCGGTAAATACAAGTTCGGACCCGCGGCACAGGACCAGAGCCAACACGGAGTATAATGCCGGTTCTGGAGGAGATATCTCCATGTGGCCAGCCTCCCTGGGCATAGCAGCCTCCTTTGATCCGGAACTGATGAAACAGTTCGGTGAAATTGCTTCCATTGAATACCGTGCGCTGGGAATCGCCACCGCTCTCTCTCCCCAGATCGACCTGGCCACTGAGCCCCGCTGGAGTCGTTTTAGCGGGACCATGGGAGAAGATCCCGACCTGGCCACAGATATGGCACGCGCCTATGTGGATGGCTTCCAAACTTCCTCAGGAGCAGATGAAATACTAAGTGGCTGGGGTTATCACAGTGTGAATGCCATGGTCAAGCACTGGCCGGGCGGAGGTCCTGAAGAAGGTGGACGGGATGCCCATTTTGGATATGGCGCCTATGCGGTTTATCCTGGCAATAACCTGAAGGATCACCTGCAGCCCTTCACCGAAGGAGCCTTTAAACTGGATGGAGCCACCGGAATGGCTTCAGCGGTCATGCCCTACTATACCATTTCCTATAATATCGATACCAAAAATGGCGAGAATGTGGGAAATGCCTATAACAAATATATCATAAGCGACCTGCTGCGCGATAAGTACGGATACGATGGCGTAGTGTGCACGGACTGGGGTGTCACCGGTGATGTAAGCAGTGTGGAGGAATTTAGAGGAAAATCCTGGGGCATGGAGACCATGAGTGTGGCTGAGCGTCATTACAAAGTCATCGAGGCTGGTGCGGATCAGTTTGGCGGAAATAACGATATGGGACCCGTTTTAGAAGCATATAAAATGGGCGTGGAGGAGCATGGTGAAGAAGCTTACAAAGCACGTTTTGAACAGTCGGCCATCAGGCTGCTTCGCAATATCATCCAGGTGGGTCTCTTTGAGAATCCCTACCTGAATCCAGGCAAAACAGCTGAAATCGTTGGAAACCCTGAATATATGAAGGCCGGTTATGAGGCCCAGCTACGCACCGTGGTCATGTTAAAAAACCGTACACAAACCCTTCCTATGGAGAAGCAGTTAAAGGTATATATCCCACAGCGCCATATTCCGGCAAGTAAAGGCTGGTTTGGCAGGCAAAGTCCGGAGAGATGGGTGGATGCATTCAGCAAGGAGATCGTATCAAAGTATTACGAATTGGTGGAAACTCCCGAAGAGGCAGATTTTGCCCTGCTGGGAATCCAGAGTCCCAATGGCGGAGTAGGTTATGATGGCAGTGAACTGGAGCAGGGAGGCAATGGTTATGTTCCCATTTCGCTTCAGTATGGCCCCTATAAGGCAGAACATGCCCGTGAAACCAGTATTGCAGGAGGAAGTCCCTTCGAAGATTTTACCAACCGGAGCTACAAGGATAAAACCAGAACAGCCGCGAATATTCCCGATATGAAACTGGTACTTGAAACCCGTAAGCAAATGGGTGATAAGCCCCTTGTGGTCGTAGTTAATGTAAACAAGCCTATGGTTTTTGCCGAGATTGAACCAGCAGCCGATGCCATCCTTGTACATATGGGTGTGCAGGACCAGGCACTGATGGATCTGATTTCAGGCTCAGTGGAACCTTCTGCGCTACTACCCTTCCAGATGCCTGTTGATATGAAGACCGTGGAAGAACAGTTCGAAGATGTTCCCCGGGATATGGAGTGCTACATCGACGCGGATGGAAACACTTATGACTTCGCCTTTGGATTGAACTGGAGTGGTGTCATCACGGACGAACGGGTAAGCACATACAAGTAAGCAGCTCAGGGATTGTACTTCGACAGTCTGAGCAGCTCCTGATAGTTGCGCTGCGACATCACCTGGTGGACGGAGAGTTTAGGATTGTGGCCGGCATAAGCGCTCACGATCTGCCAACCCTGCCAGACAGCTGCCCTGCCCGGCGATTCAGAGGTATAGAATGGTGTATGGGGAGCATCCTCTACCAGCTTACGGATATTCATGGGATCAGTGGAGAAGAGGAGTTTCTCTTCAACCAGGTGGGTCCACATTTGCTCTTCGTTGTTCCCACACCAGCGCATCTGCTCCTCAGAGAAACCCATGATAAGCTGTTCTTCAAAGTCTGGGAACATAGCACCCACAAACCAGGCCAGCTGCCCATTGTAAATCATTCGGGAGAGCACATTATCCACCGAATCGTTATAAGGGTATAATTGTGTGGCCCATGCATGCATTACATCCACAGGAACCCTGGCCGGCACTTTCTTTTGAACCAGGTAAGTAGGTGTCCCCATCTGCTGGTAATAGCTACAATCACTTCCCAGGTATTGATCCAGCCCCACACCCACAAAACTACCCACAGTAAAAAGTCCCTGGTTGAACCTGCTCACATAAGCAACTACCCTGGGTGCCAGAGAATCGGGATAATGATAAAGATAGTGCCTGAATCCATTGCTCAGATCCTCTTCAATGGCAGAGGTGGATGCAAATACGTCGTTGGTGTATTCGAACACCTCCCTGTTTGTTGGGTCATTGATAAACATCGAAAGATAGGATGAATACCTCCGGGAAGATGCCTGGCCAATGCTAATCACATGTACATTGAATACATCAAAGAAATCCCCATACACCTCGTACAAGGCCCCGATAGCAGCACTCACAGTATCCTGGTCCATCATAAACAGATCCCTGTCAAATCGTTCCAGCTTTATGTCTGCCTGTATTCCCGACACATCCACATCAAGCGGTTTGCTGCTGCATCCCCCCAACAGGAATGCGAAACCCCATAGAAAAATCATCGTCCCTTGAACAGGTCTCATCATAATCACTAAATTTGAACATTCAATTGCAAAAACAAAAGTATAAAATATGAAACGATTACTGATTATATTCATAATTCTGAGTGCAGCGATCTTCATACATGCCCAAACATCACCCATAAAGTTCAGTGTCCATGTGAACCCACAATTTGCCTGGCTCAACTCAGATGAGGAGGTCGTGGAACCCGATGGGTCGATTTTCCATATGCAGACGGGGCTGAACATGGACTATTTTTTCGCCGAGAATTACGCTTTTTCAATGGGTGTGGGAATCAATAACCTTGGAGGCAACCTGCTCTATGCCGACTCAACAGAATTCAGCTCCAAAGGAGAGACTCTTCTGGTTGAACCGGGACAATCCGTAAAAATGAATCTGCAATACATCGATATTCCGATCGGTCTCAAACTAAAGACAGAGGAGCTGGGATATGCAACTTTCTTTTTGCAATTGGGATTCAACCCCATGATCAATCTCAATGCCAAAGCCAGCTCTGAAGATGCAGGATTTGATAAGGAGGACGTACGTGAGAGCATTCATCTTTTCAATCTTGGTTACCATGCAGGAGCCGGAGTGGAATACAAACTAGGCGGCAGTACGGCCGCCATTGGAGGCATTCGGTGGTCTTCAGGGCTCATTGATGTAACAGATAACGACAGAGCCAATGTGAAAACGAATGTCATATCTATTCACCTTGGAATCCTTTTCTAATCTGCCATGAAGATTGCCCTTGCTCAACAGAACTATATAATAGGTGATTTTGATGGAAACCTGTCTAAAATCTCCTCAGCAGTAACTGATGCCACTGCCTCAGGTGCGGAGCTGGTAGTTTTTCCCGAACTTTCTATCTGTGGATATCCTCCGCTGGACCTCCTGGAGAGGAGGGAGTTCATTGAAACCTGTACTGTATATATTGAGAAACTGGCCTCCACGGTGGATCCGGATACCGGAGTATTGGTGGGAAGCCCTGAATTCAATCCCAATAAAGACGGGAAATTACTCTTTAACTCAGCATTTTTCCTCTATGAAGGAAAGATTCAGCAGGTATTTCGAAAAACATTGCTTCCCACCTATGACATTTTCGATGAGTACAGATACTTTGAGCCCAATCGTGAATTCAACATCCTGCACTTCAAAGGCAGGAAGCTGGCAGTGACCATCTGTGAAGATCTCTGGGATGATCAACCATTCGACAATGAGTTTTCACGAAGCAGACTCTATACCATCAACCCCATGGAAGAGCTGATTCCCTTTGATCCCGATGTGATCATCAACATTGCTGCATCGCCATTTGCGCACAAGAGAATGGAGACAAAGCAATCCATCTTCACAGCAAAGGCAGCCAAACACAATCTACCGGTACTTTATTGCAACCAGGTGGGGGCGCATACTGAACTGATTTTCGAGGGTGGTTCCATGGCTATCCACCCCTCTGGTCGCATTGCAAGCAAACTTCCCCTCTTCAGCGAGGGCATTCTGCTAAGCGACCTGGACGAATTGGTCGATTCTGTTCCCGGCTCACAGGAGGAAGTTCCCGACCGTATCGGATCCATGGCAGGGGCTTTGATTTGTGGCGTCAGGGATTATTTCGTGAAAATGAATTTCAAGACGGCTACTCTGGGTCTCTCAGGGGGGATCGACTCAGCAGTAACCCTGGCCCTGGCTGCTGAGGCACTTGGACCTGAGAACCTCCATGTGCTCTTACTCCCCTCCCAATATTCCTCAGATCACAGTGTGAATGATTCGGTCCAGATGGCCCAGAATCTTGGAATAAAGTATGATATCCTTCCCATTGAAGAATTATTTAAGGGTTTTCGGGAGACACTACTTCCACTTTTTGAGAAGCTTCCTGAAGATATTACAGAGGAAAATATACAGGCCCGTATCCGGGGAACACTTCTGATGGCACTCTCTAATAAATTCGGAAATATCCTTCTGAATACCAGTAATAAGAGTGAGACCGCAGTAGGATATGGGACTCTTTATGGAGACATGTGCGGCGGACTTTCAGTCCTTGGAGATGTTTACAAGACCGATGTATACCTCCTGGCACATTACCTGAACAGGGAAAAAGAGGTGATTCCTGAAAACATCATTAGCAAAGCTCCTTCAGCTGAACTGAGGCCCGATCAGAAAGACAGCGATTCACTACCTCCCTATGAGGAGCTGGATCAGATTCTGGAGGCCTACATAGAGAAACAGCTCCCGCTGGAGAAATTTGCGGAGATGGGATATGATTCCCAGTTAGTTAGCAAAATTATAAAAATGGTTAACCAAAATGAGTATAAACGTTATCAGACCCCCCCGATACTGAGGATATCGTCCAAAGCATTCGGAGTTGGCAGACGTCTGCCACTGGTAGCCAGATATTAACGTGAAATCGATAATTTTTTCTAATTTTGTCTGTTATTCAAGGACATTAGGACCAAAATCAGAAGATCACAATGCAGGAAAGGAACTATAATGCAGATGACTGTATAGACAATCCGAAATCTGTGTTTATTGTACTTACCCCCAAAGAGAAGGAATTTCTAAAGCAAAACTATACTTGTGCATTTTACAAGAAAGGGGAGATTATTTTCAAAGAGGGAGATAAACCCCTGGGCCTTATGATCCTGGCCGAAGGAAAGGTCAAGATCTTTAAAGAGGGTGTGGGAGGAAGAGAACAGATTGTAAGGATGGCCAAGCCTGTTGGTTTTATAGGTTACCGGGCACTGTTCGCCGAAGAGAATCATACCGCCACTGCTGTGGCCATTGAAGATTGTGTTTCGTGTATCGTCGATAAAGAGAGTGTATTCCGGGTGATGCGCAGCAATGCTGACCTGAGCATGAGTATTATCCAGTCTTTTGCTTCTGAGCTGGGATTCTCACACGACCGAACTGTAACGCTTACCCAAAAACATATCAGAGGAAGGCTTGCCGAATCCCTGGTCTTTCTCAAGGACACCTACGGCTACGAGGATGATAATAAAACCATCAAAATATACCTCTCCCGGGAAGACGTGGCCAATCTCTCCAATATGACCACTTCTAATGCCATCCGAACGCTTTCGACTTTTGCCCAGGAAGAAGTGATCTCAATCGATGGAAGGAAGATAAGGATCCTGGATCTGCCCAAGCTGGAACGCATCAGTGAGCTGGGCTAGGAGATGAAATTCTTAGCTTATATTTTCTCCTACAGCTTTCTGTGGCTGCTTCATCTCCTGCCCGAGCCAATTCTCTATTTGCTTTCAGACTTCCTTTACCTTCTTATGTACCATGTGGTGGGCTACAGGAAAAAGGTGGTATATGACAACATTAAAAAAGCCTTCCCTGAATATGATAAAAAGGAAATAAGGCGAACAGCAAGGCATTTCTACCACCATCTCAGTGATCTGTTCCTGGAGTCGGCAGTTTTCCCTTTCTATTCAGAAACTAAGGCGCTGAATAGAATCACCTATAAAAACCCTGAATTGCTCAATGAGCTGCACAGCAAAGGCAAGCAGGTGATGGCTGTCCTGGGCCATTACGGAAACTGGGAGTATCTGTCCACCCTTGGTCTGGCCATCGATTATCCGGTGGTGGCCATCTACAAACCACTCAGAAACAAGCATCTTGACAGGATGGTTCAAAAAAGCAGGGAGGCTTACGGAGTGATCCCGGTTCCCATGGAAAAGATTGCCCGGAGACTCATTGAATACAAAAAGAGCAACACCCCTGTATTAACCCTTTTCCTGGGCGATCAGCGACCCATGTATCATCAGATTCAGTACTGGACCAAATTTATGGGCCGTGATACACCCATGTTTCTTGGGACTGAAAAACTGGCCAGGAAGTTGGATGCTGCTGTTGTTTTCTTAAAGATCAGAAAAGTGAAGAGAGGTCGGTATGAAATGGAATCCGAACTGATTTGTGAAGGACCGGAAGGACTTAAACCTTTTGAAATCACGGAACGACATGTCCATATTCTGGAGGATCTTATCAGGGAAGAACCGGCCTACTGGCTGTGGTCGCACAAGCGCTGGAAACATTCCTACGAAAAATTTATGCAAGAACACGGTGAGCAGCGTTCTCACTCGGTGTGAGGCTTGATAAACGCCACAACCTCTTTCTGATTCTTTTCAAAGGAGAATAGCTCCTCAACACGCTCTCTGCCCTTTTCCCCCATAAGCTCCCTGAGTTCCTTATCTCCTGCCAGTTCCTGAACCCTGGAGGCCATCTCATCCACTCTGTTGGGCCTGGTAATATATCCGGTTACACCATGATCAACAATTTCAACCGACGATTTTATATCAAAGGCCACAACAGGCTTCCAGCTAGCCATAGCCTCTGCAATAACATAACCAAAACCTTCAAAGCGGGATGACAATAAGAAGATATCAATGGAAGAGAAAAACGAGGGCATATGCTCAACAAAGCCCAGGAACTCTACCTGCTCACTTACACCAAGCTTACTGGCCTTTCGCTCTAAAGCATTCAGCATCTTTCCTTCTCCGGCAATAAGAAGTTTGTAGCTTCCCTTGTTATCCTTCAGGTATTTCATCATTTCAAGAAGATGAAGGTGACCCTTCTCTTCCGACAGGCGACCAGCACAACCAAGAACTGTTTCCCCCTCTTTTGCCAGGTAAAGTGGCGTTGAATCCCGCTGGTACCTGGAGAGAGAAACTCCGTTATAGATCACCTTAATCTTATCTTCAAGCACAAGATTGCTGTTGTTGGCCAGAATGGTTCTCCTGGTTTCCTGGGAATTGGCCATAATATCGGTCAATACCCTTCTGAAGAGGTAGCGGTTCAGAATAGAGTTTCTCACAGGAATGGCACTGCCTCTTCGATAGATGATTTTAGGGACTCCTGCCATCTTTCCTGCAATGGAGGCAACTTTCATATCACTCGGAAGATTGGATAGCAGGACCCCCACTTTCTCCTTCCTGAAGATCCGCGCCAGTTTCCATACTTTAAACGGGTTCAGAAAACTCA
>RCND010002908.1_pt1 | contig 11049 bp, 10 predicted proteins | sample 2041351 | NCBI WGS metagenome assembly RCND01 (sample SAMN09708230, study PRJNA481090) | Marine sediment metagenome, whole genome shotgun sequencing project. | biome: marine sediment; feature: ocean; material: sediment; isolation source: Sewage treatment plant 12B marine sediment (STP12B) ...
AAAGCGACCTCTTAGGGTCGCTTTTTGATTACATAGAACACGATTTATTTAATTGCTTCAATTTAGGAAGACAACCTATCATTCTTTACCTTTGCGCTCGTAAAAATCTTAGATGGTTGCTAAACTTACACAAGGCTTTTGGGCAAGAATCGCTCGAATAATTCTTAGAAATAGAATTCTGATCTTATTATTGATCGCTGCCTTTACTTTCTTTTTAGCTATGCAATGGGAAAATATGCGCTTTAGTAATTCCCAAGCCAATCTCTTGCCAGATGATCACCCTATAAATCTTGAATACCAAAATTTCTTAAATCAATTTGGTGAAGAAGGCAATACCGTAATTTTCGCAATAAGTGATTCCGCACTTTATACTCCTTCGAATTTCAATAGATGGAATAAATTAAGTAAACAACTTGGGGCATTTCCTGAAGTTGATTTTGTACTCTCCACGGATAACCTTCAGGAACTGATTAAAGACAAGGAAAAACAAGAATTTGTTCTTGAGCCGCTCATCAAATCTGAGATTAATACCCAACAAGATGTTGACACATTGGTAAACCATCTTTTCAATGACTTACCATTTTATGATAATCTTTTATATAATAAAAAAAGTAGAACTATACGTACCGTAATGTACCTGGATAAGGACATCGTGAACACTTCTGTTCGTAAGGACTTTATCCTTGAGGATTTGACGCGACTTGTGGACAATTTTGAGGATGAAACAGGCCTTGATGTACGTGTTTCTGGCATGCCATATATTCGCACCATGAATTCCCAAAACATCATTGATGAAATTGGGAAATTCATTCTGGCGGCTCTTGGGGTTACTTCTTTGATTTTCTTTTTCTTTTTCAGGAGTTTCCGTGCTACTTTAATTTCAATGTTTGTTGTAATTATCGGGGTTATGTGGGCCTTTGGGGTTTTGGGATTATTGCAATATGAAATAACAGTACTAACAGCATTGATTCCTCCATTAATTATTGTCATTGGAATTCCCAATTGTATTTTCCTTATAAATAAATACCAGCAAGAGGTTAAAAAACATGGTAATCAAGCACTTTCACTGCAACGTGTTATTTCCAAAATCGGTAACGCCACCTTGATGACTAATATGACCACTGCTTCAGGTTTTGCCACTTTCATAATAACGGACAGTAAATTGTTGAAAGAGTTTGGTATTGTAGCTTCAATCAATATTATTGGCATATTCATTATATCACTTTTAATTATTCCTATTGTATATAGTTTCATGTCCTTACCTAAAACGAAGCATTTGAAACACCTCAATAAAAAATGGATTGATGGTTTTGTCAATAAGATGGAGCATATTGTTCGTGAAAAGCGTATTTCGGTTTATGTAACCTCCATTGTCTTATTAGTGGTTAGCATTATCGGAATTTATCAAATAGAAATATCAGGAAGCCCTATCGAAGATATGCCCAAAAAAGCGGACTTCTTTCAGGATATTCGCTTTTTCGAGAAAGAATTTGATGGAATAATGCCTGTTGAGATTGTCGTTGACACCAAAAAACCAAAGGGTGTCATGAAACCTGTAACGCTCAAGAAAATGGACCAATTAGGTACTGTTATTGAGGAGATTCCAGAATTATCCAAACCCATCTCAGTAGTGAATTTGGTAAAATATTCCAAACAAGCTTTCTATAATGGCATTCCAAAATATTACCAGCTACCAACAACCCAAGAGAACAACTTTATTATGGATGTGGCCCGGAAATCATCGGACAACGGTAATCTCTTAAAAAGTTTTGTTGATAGCACGGGCCAAACGGCAAGAATAACCACTTTCATGAAAGATGTAAAAACAGACCGCATGGAAGATATAGAAGCCAGACTTTTGGAAAATATCGCAAAGATATTTCCAAAAGAAAGATATAGCGTTTATATGACCGGTAGTGCACTACTATTTCTTAAAGGAACCAAATATTTGGTAAAAAATTTGGTGATCTCACTCGCCTTTGCCATCTTTCTAATTGCACTTTTTATGGCCTTTCTTTTTAGGTCTTTTAGAATGATCGTCATTTCACTGATTCCTAACTTATTGCCACTAGTAATAACAGCTGGGGTAATGGGTTTTGTCGGTGTCCCAATAAAACCTTCCACAATCTTGGTTTTCAGTATTGCTTTCGGTATCTCAGTGGATGACACAATACATTTCCTTGCCAAGTATAGACAGGAACTTACTGCTAATCGCTGGCAAATCAAAAAATCAGTCTACGCAGCCTTGAGAGAAACGGGGGTTAGTATGTTCTATACCTCTATCGTGCTTTTCTTTGGTTTTTCGGTTTTTGTAATCTCAAATTTTGGGGGAACAGTGGCACTGGGCGCTTTGGTATCGGCAACTTTGATGTTCGCTATGTTGGCCAACCTTATTTTACTTCCCTCCCTACTTCTATCCTTAGAACGAAGTATTGCGAACAAGGAAGTTTTACGTAAACCTCAAATTGATATTCTACCCAAAGAGGAAGACAATATCTAAGCACTCTACGAATAAAATATCATTCTTAAGCTTTTATACATTTCAGAACTCGCTTCTTTTTGCTCAAAAGGCTATCTTTGACCTTTTAATTTTTATTTGATTTAAAATGAAATCTTCAAGTGTAAAAGAACTACTTTCTGCGGCTCCCAAGCTACAGGAGGTTATAGTGAATGGCTGGGTCAAAACCTTTAGAAGCAATAGATTCATAGCCCTTAATGACGGATCAACTATTAATAATATTCAGTGCGTAGTTGACTTTGAGAACTTTGAGGAAGAAGTTTTAAAACAAATCAATACAGGAGCTGCATTAAAAATCAGTGGAACTTTGGTTGAAAGTCAAGGTAGAGGACAAACCGTCGAAATTCAAGTAAAAGACATTTATGTCCATGGCGCTGCAGATCCAGATGTTTATCCAATTCAGCCAAAAAAACACTCTTTGGAATTCCTGCGCGAAAAGGCACACTTACGTGTAAGGACGAATACTTTTGCTGCTGTAATGCGCGTTCGTTCAGCATTGTCATTTGCCATACACCAGTATTTTAGACAAAATGATTTCTACTACTTTCACGCTCCTATCATAACTGGCTCTGATGCCGAAGGTGCTGGAGAAATGTTCCGTGTAACCACATTAGATAGTAAAAACCCTCCTTTGAACGAAAATGGTGAGGTCAATTATAAAGAAGACTTTTTTGGCAAAGAAACCAATCTAACTGTATCTGGTCAATTAGAAGCTGAAGCCTATGCCATGGCGCTGGGAAAGGTATATACTTTTGGGCCAACATTTAGGGCTGAGAATTCTAATACATCAAGACATCTATCAGAGTTTTGGATGATAGAACCAGAAATGGCTTTTTATGATCTGAATGCCAATATGGATTTGGCAGAAGATTTCATCAAGAATGTTATAGGCTATATTTTAGAGCATTGTGATGAAGATTTACAATTCTTGGAAAAACGTTTACTTGATGAGGAAAAATCAAAACCACAGGCTGAGCGAAGTGAAATGGCGTTGATTGAGAAATTAAAGTTCATTTGTGACAATAACTTTAAACGCGTTACTTATACAGAGGCAATAGCTATCTTAAGGAACAGCAAACCCAACAAAAAGAAGAAATTCCAATATCCTATAGATGAATGGGGTGCCGATCTGCAAAGTGAACATGAACGTTTTCTTGTTGAGAAGCATTTTAAATGTCCTGTTATATTGTTCGACTATCCGGCCAAAATAAAAGCATTTTATATGCGTTTGAATGAAGACGGAAAAACGGTTCGTGCCATGGACATTCTTTTCCCCGGAATTGGGGAAATTGCTGGCGGCTCTCAACGTGAAGAACGTTTGGATGTTTTAAAGGACAAAATTGCCAAATTGGGAATAGACGAAGAGGAACTATGGTGGTACCTGGACCTTAGAAAGTTCGGAACCGCTGTGCACAGTGGTTTTGGATTGGGTTTCGAGCGTTTGGTTCTTTTCGCAACAGGAATGGGAAACATTCGCGATGTAATTCCATTCCCAAGAACGCCCCAAAATGCGGAGTTCTAATCTGAAATCGTTAACTTTATAAGGCAGACAACTAACTTAGATGCTTAAACAACACTTACAGTTTAAATTATCACAAAAGCTATCTCCTCAGCAGATTCAGTTGATGAAGTTGATTCAATTGCCCACACAGGCATTTGAACAACGTTTAAAACAGGAATTGGAGGAAAACCCTGCGTTGGAAGGTGGTAAAGAGGAAAGTGATAGCATTGAAGATGAATTTGACGACCAATATGATAGCGAATTAGAGAGTGAGAACATCAATACTGATGATATTAATATAGATGACTATCTAAGTGATGATGAAATCCCTGATTATCGTACTAAGACGAGCAACTATAGTGCAGATGATGATGAAAAGAGTGTGCCTTATGCCGCTGGAACATCTTTCAATCAATATCTCATAAATCAACTAAATACGGTCAATTTAACTGATGAGGAATGGAATATTGCCGAGTTCCTCGTTGGTAGTGTTGACGAAAGCGGATATATTCGACGTCCGCTAACTGATATTATGGATGATCTGGCATTTACCCAAAACATTTATACGGACGAAAATACCATTGAATCCGTATTGAAAACAGTTCAGGCCTTAGACCCTCCGGGCGTTGCTGCACGTTCATTGGAAGAGTGTCTGATTATTCAACTGAAACGAAAGGAAATTAATCCGAATATTGAAAAAGCAATTTCAATATTAGTGAAATCATTTGAACAGTTCACCAAAAAACATTACAAAAAGCTGCTTCAAAAACATAATATTACTAAAGACGAATTAAAAGCTGCCATATCAGAAATTGAAAAACTGAACCCTAAACCAGGAGGTTCCTACGCTGGTAATAATCGAATTATTGAACATGTTGTTCCTGATTTTTCAATTAAAATCGTAGATGGCGAATTAGAACTTACTTTAAATGGTAGAAATGCACCTGAATTGCATGTTTCAAAAGAATATAACAATATGCTTAAAGGATTTAGAGACTCAAAGGAAAAGTCTAAATCCCAAAAGGATACTGTGATGTTCATTAAACAAAAATTAGATGGCGCCAAATGGTTCATTGAAGCCATAAAACAAAGACAACAGACATTATTCGTTACCATGAATGCCATTATGGAATATCAGAAAGAGTATTTCCTATCCGGTGATGAGCGCAATCTGAGGCCTATGATCCTTAAGGATATCGCAGATGAAATAAATATGGATGTATCTACCGTATCAAGAGTTGCGAATAGTAAATATGTTGATACCCCTTATGGTACTAAATTGATTAAGGAATACTTCTCTGAATCCATGAAAAATGAACAAGGTGAGGACGTTTCAACAAAAGAAATAAAAAAAATACTTGAAACGGTGATAGCAGACGAAGCAAAGAAAAAACCACTTACAGACGACAAACTCGCTGCCATTTTAAAAGAAAAAGGATACCCAATAGCACGTAGAACAGTTGCGAAATATAGAGAACAATTGGGGATATCGGTAGCCAGATTACGAAAACAGATTTAATGAAACTTTTCCAAAAGGTAATTTCATATATCTTTCATCCACTTTTCATTCCTATTGCCGGGACTTTTGCATATTTTTTTATTACCCCAAAATACAGTCCACTAGAATTACAAAGTGGTAACCTATTACCAATCTTCATTCTAACGGTTATTATTCCTATTATCACTTTTTTAATACTTAGAAACATGGGCTACGTAAATTCAATTCAGTTACCTACCATACAGGAGCGCAAATATCCCTTGTATATTAATCTGGCACTCTTATTTATGGTAGTCTATAAGGTTATCCCAAATAATTATATCGTTGAGCTGTACTTCTATTTTGTTGGGCTCATTGCAGCCACATTGGCAACACTTATACTCTTGCTATTCAAAATAAAAAGCAGTATGCACTTATTGGGAATGGGCAGTCTACTTATGTTCTTAATCAATCTCAGTATACATTTTGAAATCAATATCACACTAGCCCTTAGTCTATTTATTTTCTCAATTGGTTTGGTAGCTACTTCAAGATTATATTTAAAAGCACACACCAAGGCAGAGGTTATAATTGGTTTTTGCATTGGATTGATATCACAATTGCTTACAGTTAAATATTGGCTATAATATGTAGAAAATCAATCCAACTTGGAGGGGTTTCAATTTAATTTCTTCATTCTCTAATCTAATCCCATCATCGAAAATACCATTCAAGGAATAGTATATATGAACGTTAAAGGTGTTATACCCAAAATTGAACATTAGACCGTATTGAAACTTTCTGATATCAGGGTTAATAAATGAGGTTTTATTAGCTTCTGTAACCAATTTAGATCGTGAACTGAATACATAACCCAGTTTAATACCTGAATATACCCTCCAAAATTTGTATTCCTTTGGTGAAGAGTTTCTCCATCTAAACTCTAAAGGCAATTCGACCAGGTGGGTTTCAATTTTATTTCTTTTAACCCTTATTTCTTTATCCTCAATCACAATAATATCTCCTTCTATTACTTCATATTCAATACCATCAGAAGATTTTGACGCCAACATATTGGAATAATATGAATTAACAGCATAACCCAGACCTACTCCTATTGCGAAAGTCCTAGTACTGTTCAGTGGAATATCTTTAATTAGACCGCCTTGAAGGCCATAAGATAAATTTCTTTGGGTAAAACCAGTGGGCTTATCAAGAAGGAAATTGTAGGTAATCCCTAGATAAAATTGGTCTTCAAGATACTTTGAATCACTTTTATTTAGCTCTTGAGAGGATTGGGAAAACACCCCCAATGTGCATAATATGACCAGCCCATGAACAATTTGTTTCATGAAAGTAAATTTAAGGAAATAAAAAACGCCCTGATAAAATTATCAGGGCGTTTTTCAAAGTTTGTAAATTTATATCTACTGCAAGTTTCTGAAAGCATCACCATCATAGGTAGTATAATTTACCTTAAGTGCATTTACTTTTCTTAACTCTTGCTTAATGTCTGATATTAAACCCATATTGGCGTTTTTATCAACCTTAAGGGAAGTCGTTAAAACGTTTTGCAGTTCTTGTGACTTCTTAGCTCTTTCGGCAAGAATGTAATCACCGACATCAGAAGGGTTCGCGAACTTATCATTCAATTGAATCTTTGGTTCGGTACCGAAAACCTTGGCATATTCTTGGGTCGGTTTCCCAACATAAATATATATCACACGGTCTTTCTTCTCTAACTTTTTAATCTCGCTAGCATTCGGAAGCACATTTACCACTTTGAGTGAACTATCTTTCATAACCGTAACGGTCATGAAAAAGAACAACAGCATAAATACGATATCTGGTAATGAAGCCGTAGATACTGGTGGCAGTTCACCACTTTTTTTCTTACTAAATTTAGACATAGTTTATATTTAGATATTTATTAGTTAGAGGTAGAAGTCTCAGCTTCAGACAGTTTTTGTGGGAACAATTCCTGTATTCTCTTTACCTTATCCTTTAAATCATCCTTTGTACTTTGGGCGGTTTCCGGATTCAGGTATTCAGCTTCCATGTCAGTGAAATCACTACCATATAATCGTTGTGCCTCCCTATTACGCAAATCATTGTATGCTCCTACAAGTTCATTTTGAACCGTTATATAGGTGCCATACTTGGTTTCCCGATCGTTCTTTAAAGATATAATAGCCTTTGAAGGGTTATCAGATGAACTAGAATTCTTTTTTCCCTTACAATAGGTACAAGTACCATCGCCACCATTATCTAAGAAGGCCATTGCTTTTGCTCGCAATTGTTTCAAATCTGTCAACTCTTCATCAGCCAGTAACTGACCATTTTTATTGATGTTAACTTGAAAGATATTCTTTTGTTTTATTACAACATCCGTATCAGGCGGTTCAATTGGCGGTAACATACGATCCAAACCAGCATCTGTTTCAATGGTTGTGGTAACCAAGAAAAAGATTAATAGTAAGAAAGCTATGTCTGCCATAGAACCAGCATTTACTTCTGGTGCTCCTGCTCTTCTAGCCATAGTTTATTATTTTATTTATTGAATAAATTTTTAATTCCTGGCAATATTATTGCAACTATTGCAACTACTGTAAGAATAAAGAACACATTCAATCCCATTCCTATTTTCTTAACCGTACTCTCTGTGGACATGGCTGCAAATTCTGCAGATACATCCGTTCCGCTAGACATTACATATGCTATAGCAACTACCAAAATAAAACCAACAGCTACAAATAAAGTTTTCTTAAGCCCTTTTGGGTTCGCGAAAAGGTTCATTATGGTGTACACCAAGCTAGCAACTACTGCAATTCCCAACAATAGGTATGTAATCATGAACATTGCGTTCATTGCCCCACTCTGGGCAGCTTCAGCCGTTGGCATATCCCTCTCTGGCAACAAATACCATAGTATTGCGGAGATAACACCAACAACTAACAAAAATATTTTTAAAATTTTATGCATGATACAATTTGTATTAAGTCCGACTTATTTTTTATGGTCTACCAACATATCAATCAACGAGATTGATGAATCTTCCATATCATTTACGATACTATCGATTTTTGCAATGATATAGTTATAGAAGATCTGAAGTATAATAGCCGTAATAAGACCAAATACAGTTGTCAATAATGCCACCTGAATATCACCTGCAATAAGTGAAGCACTTAAGTTACCAACTGCACTAATTTTCTGGAAGGCCTGAATCATACCAATTACCGTTCCCATGAAACCAAGCATTGGTGCAATAGCAATAAACAATGACAACCAAGAAACGTTTTTCTCTAATTGTCCCATTTGCACACCACCATATGCTACAACTGATTTCTCTGCAGATTCAACACTCTCATCTGCTCTATCCAATCCTTGGTAGTATATTGATGCAACAGGACCTTTTGTATTTCTACAAACTTCCTTGGCAGCCTCAACACCACCAGATGCCAAAGCATCTTCAACTTGTTGTTTTAATTTCGTTGTATTTGTTGTAGCCATGTTCAAGTATATGATTCTTTCAATGGCAACTGCCAAACCTAGAATCAAACACAAAAGAACAATACCCATGAAACCGGCACCACCAGTTATGAACATTTCTTTTAAAACTTGGGTGAAACCTTTACTCGCTTCTGGAGCTGCATCTTGAAAAACAACCGCCGCTGCTGAAACATTTGCACTTACCGTATTTGTACCTGCTACAAATAACCCAGCTACTGCTAGGATAGAGAATGATCTTTTCATTTTCAAACTTAAATTTAGTTAGTTAATAGGGTTAAAGATAAAAAAAAAACGTTACAAAAAAAGTAAAATCTTATTGCAGAGAGGAAGGGATTCGAACCCTCGATACACTTTTGGTGTATACACACTTTCCAGGCGTGCGCCTTCGACCACTCGGCCACCTCTCTATAGCCTTAAAGGTGTGACAATTAACAAAAAAATAATTGAGTAATAAAATTTAATGCACCTTTTTTATTGCATTTCTCCACGTAATGAAGTTTCAAAAATAGTTTTAAACATTTTTGATGAAACATTACTTCCCAATAAGTACATAAGCTTGGTAATTGCGGCCTCGGTCGTAATATCCTTTCCGTTAATGACTTGCATTTTTTTCAAGTCCTTACTGGTTTCATATTGACCCATTATAACACTGCCCCCGGAACACTGGGTGACGTTAACAATATGTAGTCCACGGTTAATTGCTTTTTTCAAACAATTTAACAGCCATTTCTCTGTTGGTGCGTTTCCAGCACCATAAGTCTCAAGCACCAATGCTTTTAAATCTGGAATATTGAGCACACTATTAAGGACCGACTCATTGAGGCCGGGAAATATTTTCAAAATGGCCACATTTGTATCCATCAGTTTGTGAACTTTTAATCTTTTAGTGGACTTAGCCTTTTCAATATATTCATTATACACTTTCAAATGAACACCTGATTCGGCCAAAGGTGGATAATTCAACGAACTAAAAGCTTTGAAATGTTCAGCATTGATTTTTGTCGTTCTATTGGCTCTATACAGTTTGTATTCAAAATAAAGACCTACTTCTTGAATTACCGACTTGCCTTTCTCCTGAAGCGCAGCAATTTGAATGGATGTGATTAGATTTTCCTTGGCATCTGTACGTAAATCCCCTATTGGTAATTGTGAACCTGTAAATATCACAGGTTTAGACAAATTTTCTAACATAAAACTCAAAGCCGAAGCGGTATAGCTCATGGTATCGCTTCCATGCAGAACTACAAATCCGTCATATGCGGAATAATTGCTTTCAATGAGCTCCGCAATAGTCGCCCAATGTTCAGGATTCATGTTCGATGAATCCAAGGGCTCATCAAATGAAACACTCTCAATATTACAATCCAATTGATTCAACTCGGGTATGCTTTTTAATAAATTATTAAAGTCGAAGGCCTTAAGAGCCCCTGACTCATAATCCTTCACCATACCAATTGTACCACCGGTGTAAATAAGTAATATGTGCGGTCTTCTATCCATAGCAATCAAGTTCCAAATATTTGCATAGCGTTTTGTGTAGTAATCTCGGCAATCTCTTTTTGATCCCTACCATAGATTTCCGACAACTTCTCCAAAACTTTTATAATGTAAGCACTTTTATTTCGTTTCCCCCTATAAGGTACAGGTGCCAAATAGGGTGAATCTGTTTCAAGTACAATATGTTTTAAATCCAATTCATTTAAAAAAGTATCGATTTTTCCATTCTTAAAAGTTACCACTCCACCAATTCCTAATTTCATATTATAGGAAATTGCTTTTTTTGCCTGATCTAATGTTCCTGTAAAGCAATGAAAAATTCCGAATAGCTCCCTCCCCTTTTCAATTTCAAGAATCTCGAAAATTTCGTCAAAAGAATCCCTACAATGAATAACTATGGGCATTTTATATTTTTTTGCCAATCTAATTTGAAATTGAAAGGCTTCTTGTTGTTCTTTCAAGAATGTCCTGTCCCAATACAAATCAATACCAATTTCCCCAACGGCATAAAATTTTCTTTTACTCAACATCTCTTCAACATGT
>RCND010002140.1_pt1 | contig 11046 bp, 10 predicted proteins | sample 2041351 | NCBI WGS metagenome assembly RCND01 (sample SAMN09708230, study PRJNA481090) | Marine sediment metagenome, whole genome shotgun sequencing project. | biome: marine sediment; feature: ocean; material: sediment; isolation source: Sewage treatment plant 12B marine sediment (STP12B) ...
GGTGCAGGTGCAGGTTGCGTCACCGCTGGCACGACAGGCGGTGGAGCCAAGGGTGCCAGGCCGGATGGCGGTGCGGGGTCGGATTCGACTGGCCGCACAAGCGGGGCGGCCAAGGTCATGGTGGGCAGGGGCAGCAACGGGCGCGACAAAGCAACGAGAGGATCGTCGAGCGGCCAGCCAGGATTGAGCTGTTCCTGAAGCTGCGAGATCGGCGCGGCATTTGGGAGGTCGCGTTTGTTGTACTGCAATACGATCGGGAGTTCGGAAAGCTCGAGGCCGAATTCCTCGATGTTCTCCGTCAAACTCTTGAAGCTCTCGATGTTGGCGTCGCGCATCGGTCGCTGAGAGTCGGCGACAAAGACAAGGCCGTCGACTCCTTTGAGAACCAGTTTTCTGGTGGTGTTGTAGAAGACCTGTCCAGGCACGGTATAGAGTTGCAGCCGGGTCTTGAATCCTCCGATGGTGCCAACTTCAATAGGCAGGAGATCGAAGAACAAAGTCCTATCCGACTCGGTCTCGAGCGAAACCATTTCGCCACGTGAATTCGGAGAAGTCTTGGCGTAAATGTAGCTGAGATTCGAGGTTTTTCCGCACAGCCCAGGACCGTAATAAACGATCTTGGCCGCCATCTGCATCGTTGCCCAATTGAAGAAAACCATGGTCTAATTGCGATCTTGTCCGCAAATTCCAAGCTAACACAAAGCCCCGCAACGGTCAATTGCAGCAACTGCTTGCGGATCCTGAACCTCAATTGGCGGTAGGTTTTGAAGACTCTGGGGGCAGAGGGCCCCGCCCGGGCGATGCTACAATGAGACAAGCCGATCACCGGCTTGAACTGCGCGTATCCGCGCGCAATCCAACTACTGGAAACAGATGGGATTGGATGGAAGATTGACCGAGAGTTTTTTATGGAATTGAGCACGAGAGCGCTTGCGGTTCTCTGTGCTGTGGTGGAGTTGTACATCCGGTCGGGTGAGCCTATTGCGTCCCGGCAGGTGGCTCACCACTGTAGGCTCGGCCTGTCTCCCGCTACGATGCGGAACGTGATGGCCGAACTCGAGGACGGCGGATTTCTGAGCCGCCCTCACACCTCTGCGGGCAGTGTTCCATCGGATCGGGGATTCAGGCTCTACGTCGACAACCTGCCGCGTCCGAGCGCGCCTCCACCCGCCATGCAGCGCCATCTGGCGGAGCGATTGGAGACAATGGGGCGGCAGCTTGCGGAAGACAGTGAATGGGTGGCACACCTCATGGCGGAGGCCACGCGTGAGGCCGGTGTCATGGTTCGGCCCATAGGGAAAGGGCCGGTGCTCGAGGCGGTTTCGCTGGTCTTGCTCGAAAATCGACTGGTTCTCGGTGTGGTGGTGGCTGACGATGGGACCGTTGAGAAGCGGGTCATCGAACTTGGTCGAGAGGTCACCCGGGAACATTTGCAGACTCTTTCGAACTTTCTGACCCAGCAGCTATCCGGTACGGCTCTTTGTGAGATCGACAGTCTCCCTTCGGATGATGCTGGCGACCCCGACGAGGCGGCAGCCGACGGAATGAAAACGGATGCCGCGGAGGTTGTCCGGCAGCTCTTCACCCTCGAAGAGAGTGAAATCGAGGTTCGGATCGCTGGAACCGACAACCTGCTCGCAACGGATGACTTCGCCCAGATCGAACGGGTGCGGTCGTTGTTGTCGACACTGGAGGACCGGGGCCGTATCGCAGCCGATTTCCGCCGTGCTCTGCACGACGGCAGGACTCAGGTTGTCATCGGGCGCGAATCGGAAACCACAGCCGATGGTGACCTCGGAATCGTGGCCACCCTGTATTTCAAAGGTCAACGGCGCGCCGGAGCGGTAGGTGTCGTCGGCCCCAGACGAATGGATTACCAGCGAATTCTCCCTGTTGTGGAGTACATAGGGAAATCGTTAACGCAGATGCTTGGGGACTCTGGAGCGAAACATGCATAACGACAAGGACTTTCCTCTCGGGGCCGACGATCTCGATGACGAAATCGAGATCGAGTTCGTAGACGTGGACGACACCGTCGAAGAGGGCGAAACCGTAGCTGCCCCGGTGGTCGAAGAACCAACCAACGAAGTGGCCATCAGTGAAGTTGCTCCCGAAGACGAGGTCGACAAGCTTCGCACCGAACTCGAGCACGTGCGAGATATTTATCTTCGGAAGCTTGCGGAGTTCGACAATTTCCGCAAACGAGTGGACAAGGAGCGGGCGGAGACCCGTCAAATCGCGGCTGAGGATGTGGTCCGGGAACTCCTGCCGGTCCTTGACAACTTCGAGAGGGCTCTCCAGCACTCGGATGACGGCACCGGTGCTTTTCGCGACGGCGTCGAAATGATCGCCAAACAGTTGTGGGACACGCTCGAACGCCGAGGCGTCGAAGGGATCGAAGCGGAAGGGAAGACGTTTGATCCCGAGGTCCACGAGGCTGTGCAACGCGTAGAGGACAGTGACAAACCACCTGGGACTATCGTCTTCGTGATGCTCAAGGGCTACACCCTCGGAGATCGGCTGATTCGACCGGCTCTCGTGGGCGTCGCTGTCGAGCCCGAAAATGTCGAGGGTGGCGGCGGAGGTCAATCGTGAGCAAGATCATTGGCATCGACCTCGGAACCACCAACTGTTGTGCGGCGGTGGTCGATGTCACCAAACCGGTGGTGATTCCGAACCGTGAAGGTGCGCGGACCACGCCTTCGGTGGTCGCCTTTACGGCGGCAGGGGAGCGTCTGGTGGGGCAGATCGCCCGGCGCCAGGCAATGACCAATCCGCAGAACACTGCTTACGCCGTCAAGCGGCTCATCGGCAGGCGTTTTGACTCCGAGGAAGTACGCTGGGCGAGGACCCTGGTTCCGTATTCGATCGTCGAGGCGGAGAACGGAGACGCCGGCGTCGAGATCCTCGATCGAGTTCACAGTCCACCGGAGATCTCGGCCTATATCCTGCGTGAAATCAAAGAGTTCGCGGAGGAGTTCCTCGGCGAGGAGATCAGCCAGGCGATCATCACCGTACCGGCGTATTTCGATGACAGTCAACGGCAGGCGACGAAGGATGCCGGGACTATCGCCGGGCTCGAAGTCTTACGGATCATCAACGAGCCGACTGCGGCTTCCCTGTCGTACGGCTTTGGCAAGAACAAGAACGAGACCATCGCGGTCTATGACCTCGGTGGAGGCACATTCGACATCTCGGTGCTCGAAATCGGCGACGGGATCTATGAGGTCAAATCAACCGCAGGAGACACCTTCCTCGGTGGTGAGGATTTCGATGCGCGGGTCATGGAACACCTGCTCCAGGAGTTCAAGCGCGAGACCGGGCTCGATCTGTCTGAAGACATGATGGCCATGCAGCGCATCAAGGAGGCCGCGGAGGCGGCGAAATGCGACCTCTCCACCAACGAGGAAGCTGATGTTTCGCTGCCGTTTATTGCGGCCGATCACACTGGACCGAAACACCTCCAGGTCAAGCTCGACCAGAACCTTCTGGAAAGTCTCGTAGCCGACCTCGTGGAGCGGACCCTGGAACCGTGCAGAAACGCGTTGCAGGCGGCGCGACTCGAACCGGAGCAGATCAACGAGATCATTCTCGTCGGTGGTCAGACGCGAATGCCGCTGGTGCAGAAGACGGTGAGCGAGTTCTTTAAACGAAAACCCAACCAGGAAATCAACCCCGACGAGGTTGTCGGAGTCGGAGCGGCGATCCAGGCGGGCATTCTCCAGGGTGAGGTCAAAGACCTCATCCTGCTAGACGTGACCCCTCTGTCGCTCGGCATCGAGACCCACGGCGGCCTCTCTACCAGGATCATCGAACGCAATTCCACGGTGCCGACGAAAAAGTCGATGATCTTCACCACCGTTGGAGACAACCAGACGACCGTCAACGTGCACGTCCTTCAGGGTGAGCGTGGAATTTCGAGCGAGAACCGGTCTCTCGGGAGGTTCGACCTCGTTGGCATCCCTCCGGCCCCCCGCGGCGTACCGCAGATCGAGGTCACCTTTTCCATCGATTCCAACGGCATCGTCAATGTCTCCGCCCGCGATCTCGCGACCGGCAAAGAGCAGAGCATCGAGGTGAACCCTGCCGGCGGTCTCTCCAAGGACGAGATTGATTCGCTGATTGCCGAGGCCGACAAGTACCGCAAAGAGGATCAGGAGCACCGCGAGATCAGGGAATTTCAGAATCGTCTCGAGGGTTTGCTCTATACCAACGAGCGGGTGATCAAAGAATTCGGTGCCGGGTTGTCGGCCGATGATCGCGACGAGGTCCGTGCGACATTGAACCGTGCTCGCAAGGCGCTGACCAGCGAGGAACGATCGGTTCTTGAAGAGGCGATCTACGCGGTTCAAGACGCGGCGCAAATCCTCACGCAGGTTATTATGCTCGACCCGATCGCCGCCCTCGGAGGCCAACTCAAAATGGCTGGAGAGCCGGGGATGAACGACCCGGGGGAAGATCCCGAAAGCGAGCTCTAGATTTAAATGGCGACAGACCGGCGAGATTATTACGAGATTCTCGGCGTTGGCAGGAATGCGTCAGCCGACGAGATCAAGGCTGCCTATCGACAGCTGGCGGTGAAGTTTCATCCGGATCGCAACCCGGACCTCCCCGAAGCCGAGGAGAAGTTCAAGGAAGCATCCGAAGCCTATTCGGTCCTTGCGGACAGCGATAAACGCGCCCGCTACGATCGATTCGGCCACCAGGGGCTTGGAGGCGACGGCTTTTCCGGCTTCGATCCGGGTTCCTTCGGAGACTTTGGCGATATTCTCGGCGACCTCTTTGGTTTTGGGGACATCTTCGGCGGCCGCGGCCGCTCGGGTGGTCAAAGGACCCGACGCGGCCACGACCTTCAATACACCCTCAAGCTGAGTCTCGAAGAGGCGGCGACCGGCGTCGAACGATCGATTCGTGTTCCGCGGCTCGAGAGCTGTGAGCGCTGCTCGGGATCGGGTTCGGCGCCCGGGACGACCCCCGAAACCTGCACGACGTGTGAGGGCTCGGGCCAGGTCGCCTTTCGGCGCGGCTTTCTCTCTGTAGCCCAGACCTGTCCCTCCTGTGGTGGCGCCGGCCGGGTCAACCGAGATCCTTGTGATGAGTGCGATGGCAAGGGCCGGAGAGAGAACGAGACCACCCTCACGGTAACCGTGCCCGCCGGGGTCGATACGGGTATGCGTTTGCGTCTTGTCGGCGAAGGTGAAGGCGGTTTGCTCGGCGGACCGCCGGGAGATCTCTTTGTCGTGATGGCGGTGACCGAACACGACCTCTTCGAGCGGGATGGTGCCGACCTCCACCTGGAACTCCCTGTTTCCGTATTTCAGGCCATGCTCGGAGCCTCCGTGCCGATCAAGACGATCCTCGGAGAGGATCGCGAGGTCGAGGTGGATGCCGGAGTTCAGCCCGGCGAGGTGATTCGTCTGGCGGGTGCTGGAATGCCGCGCGTCAACGGAAGCGGGGTCGGAGAGCTCTTCGTCCATCTCAGGGTGGTAGTTCCCAGGAATCTCACCGGCGACCAGCGGCGGCTCCTCGAGGACGTGGCAGAGCTGGGCGGGGGGCTCGAGCCCGAGATCGAACGCGGATTCTTCGACCGCCTGCGGCGAGCCTTCGGCGGCGATTGATGCAAATCGGTTGGCGTTGAAGGCGTACATCAACCTCCGCTGCCGAATCCCGTCAGATGCCGAGGAGGACTTACCGGAACTCCTCGATTCGTGGCCGGTTCTGGGTGTCCAAATCGGTGAGTCTTCAGACGGATGGGCGCAGATTTCCTTGTTTCTGTCCGATCGAGACCTCGGTGCGGCGGAAGGAGTGACTGCGGTCCTGACCGCGATCGGTGCAGTTGATTTCGGCGTTGAAACTCTCCAGGAGGAGGACTGGCTGGCCGGATTTCGCGATCGGGTTCGTCCGTTCTCTGTGGGGACTTCGTGGTGGATCGATCCCCATCCGGACCGCCCGACCCCGGCCCCTGAAGGACGTCACCATCTTCGGGTCGAACCGCGAATGGCGTTTGGGTCCGGCAGTCACGAGTCCACGCAACTGATGTTGCTGGAAATGGAAGAACTGGAGATCTCCGGCGCATCAGTCCTCGATGTGGGCACCGGATCAGGAATTCTCGCACTGGCCTCCGATCGCCTGGGAGCCCAGCGCGTCGTAGCTGTTGATATTGATGCGTCGTCTGTTTGGACCGCGTGCGAGATTTCTCGCCAGCAGGGGTGGAAACCTGAACTCCAGTTCGCGGTCGGTTCGATGGGCTGCATTGGAAAAGGTGGGTTCGACGTCGTGTTGTGCAACATGATCACAGCCAATTTCGTGCCGCTCCTCGGCGATATCCGGCGGGTTCTGGCTCCGGCTGGTGTGGTGGTGCTCTCCGGTCTGCTGGTGTTGGAGGCCGATCCCGTGAAGGAGGCTTTGCGCCTGGCCGGTCTCACGCTGCGGAGCGAGCGTCATTTGGCGGAGTGGGCGAGTATGGTTGCTGTGGTGGAAACCCTCCAGTGAAGTCGGCGCCGTGGCTGCTCGCGGCTCCCACAGATCTGGCCGTCGGCACGACTGCCGCGTTGGATCCTGTGGAGGCGAAGCACGCCTCCGGAGCCCTGCGCCTTCGCGCCGGTGGTGAGGTGGTCCTCGCTGATGGCGCAGGAAAGGTGGCGGTTGCGACCCTGATCAGCGTCGGCAGAAAAGTGGTGGAAGTGGAGATCCTCTCGGTTGAGGAGTGTCTTCCACCTCGAGGAAGCGGGGTTACGCTGGCCGTTGCCGTTGTCGGCAACCGCGCTATGGACTGGGCGGTACAGAAGGCAGTGGAAGTCGGAGTCCGTGCTTTTGTGCCGCTTTTGAGTGAACGGTCGCAGCCGGGGAAGCGGGAGATTGCCAACCGCGTCGAGCACTGGCGTCGCGTGGCCCGGCAATCACTGAAACAGTGCCGGCGTCCCTGGGCGATGGAAGTACTCGATGTCTACCCAATGGCCGATTTCATCAAGACTGAGAATGTGATGAGTCCGGGAGTGATAGCCGATCCGGATGGGTGTTCGGCCACAGATCTGCCGCGTGGTGCGGGGCGCCTCCTCTTGATAGGGCCCGAAGGCGGCTTCTCGCCCGCGGAACTCGAGTTGCTGGATGGATTCGGGTGTCTGCGGCTCCGTCTCGGGCCACACATCCTCCGTACCGAAACAGCGGCGGCGGTTGGTGGAGCCACATTGGTTGCGTTGGATGAGGAACGGCTCGGGTTAAACTCTGCCGATGAATAACGCTATCAGTTGGATCGACTCCCATGCCCACCTTTCGATGTTCGATCGAGAGGAAGTTGCACAGACTCTCGACCGCGCGCTCCGTGAGCGGGTCGTGGGTGTGCTCGTTCCGGCGACCGGCCCCGACGACATCGATGCTGTGTGTGGGCTGGCTCAAGACTATCCCGGGAGGGTGGTGGCGGCGGTAGGCGTTCACCCCCACGAAGCAGCCAGCCTGGATTCCGGGCTCAAACGGAAGATTGAATCGTCGTTGGAACAGTCGGGAATCGTAGCGGTGGGCGAGATCGGGCTGGACTACCACTATATGAACTCGCCGCGGGAAGACCAGTTGGCCGCACTCGAGTGGCAGCTTGATCTCGCAGTGAGTTCCGGTATGCCCGTGGTTCTCCACAACCGCGAATCGTGGACCGATCTCGAATCCAGGTTGGCAGTTCGAGCGGGCAATCTCGAAGGAGTCTGTCACTCGTTTGCGGAGGGCCCGGACGAGGCGCGACGGGTGATGGAAATGGGTCTCTGGGTAGGGATATCTGGGATGGTGACGTTCAAGGCTGCAGACAACATCCGCAACATGGTGGCGGCGGTGGATCCGGATCGGGTGCTGGTTGAGACGGACAGTCCGTTTCTCGCGCCTGTTCCCCACCGGGGACAACGGAATGAGCCTTCCTTTGTACCTCTAGTGGGGGAGAGATTGGCCGAGGAATGGAAGAAACCGTTGGAAGATGTGGCGGCATCCTCAACTGCTGGTTTCCAACGCCTATTCGATGTCGGACAGAACTGGCCGGGCTGAAGTCTCTAGGTCTTTTTCGGTCGCCGACCGCGCCGGCGTTTCACATTCTTGAGGTTGATGGTCAACATATTCGAGGTGGGATCCAAGCCGACATCGAATCGCTGAGCTTCCTCGAAGGCGAGACCGTAGAGATCGAAAAACTGTGGTGCTTTCAAGCTCACTGAACGTCGTCTCCTCGACAGCTTGAGTGCTCCGTCATCGCTCGCATTCTTCGTAATTTGCACGCCCACCATTTTTCGAATTTTATCGAAAAACAGGACGGCGTACTTCGCAGAATCGAGACCGAAGGACTCCACACTGGCAGCATCGAAGGAGATCAGGCCGCTCGGACGAATGGTCGCCCTGGGTCGCACGCCGGAGGTCTGAGGTGGAATAAATTTTTCGAACGCCATTGGACACCTCCCGAGAGATTAAGCCCAGCATACGTACGGATAATTCAAGAGTCAAGTACTTTTTTTTTGATTCAAATTCAAATTTGAAATCAAACAAATTGATGTATGGAAACAACATTGATTCACAAGATGATAAGAAACAGTAAGCAAAGACGATTCAACCCATAACTCATTCGGATCATTGAAATACGACTGGTTTGTTTGTGAGTTCGGTTCAATCGGAAAGCGAAGTCGGTTTGCAAATGAAGTGAATAACGCAGAATCTGGAATTGCCGGTTCATCTCTATCGGCCGTGGCGACACCCGGGTTTTCGCGCTAAAATCCGGTGATGAGAAAGAAATGGTGGATTTCGCCGCAAAAAAACGAAATTGTTGGGCGGGTTTGTTCGAGAATATTCGACATTGAAATCACCGAAATTTTTCCTCGGGCGGCCTGAGATGCGGGCCAGCGTGGTGATCCCAACCTTCAATCGACTCGACGACCTCAAGAGAGTCGTCTCGGCGGTGGAACTCCAGCGCCAGGGATGCGACGAGGACGTGGAGACAGTGATCATCGATGATGGATCCAGTGATGGTACCCGGGATTGGCTCTGTTCGTTGGAGCTATCAGACGGCTTGACGTATTTACGGCAGGACAACTCGGGACCGGCTACCGCCCGCAACCGGGGAGTCGCCGAAGCGCGAGGGGAGCTCGTCCTCTTTCTCGGCGATGACACTATCCCCCAGCCGGGGTGGCTGGACTGCCACCTCGAGGAACATCGGTTGTTCGGGGTTGACGGGAAACAGGCTGTTCTCGGTTATACGACGTTTCCTCCAGACCAAGAAAGTCCGTTCCTACGATTCATTAACGAATTTGGAGCTCAGTTCGGCTACTCGATCATCGAGGATCCGGCGGCAGTCCCCTTTAACTTTTTCTACACTTCCAACATCTCTTTGCCTCGTGCCGAGCTTGTGCGGCTGGGTGGGTTTCGAGAAGACTTTCCTGCGGCAGCCTGGGAAGACATCGAATTTGCCTATCGGGCGGTATCCGAAGGACTGCGGATTCGCTACCAACCGCTTGCCCGGACGATTCACGAGCACTGTGTTCGGCCGCGGACGTTCTGTCGCCGTCAGAGGACATCCGGGCTTTCCGGAGCGATTTTTGCCGGGCTCCACCCCGAGTTGGGCGACTTTCTTGGTGTCGAGCGCGTGCGCTCCCCGGGCATCCCGGGTCGCTTCCAGCGGCTGCTTCTGGGGTTGTTGGTGGAGTTTGGTGAACTGGTTGACGGCGTCATACCTCCGAGGATCTATCAGGACTTTCTGGATCTGTGTTATCTCCAGGGGTTGGCAGAGGGATTGCATCATGGTTGCTCGGAGGTGCTGCATGCGAGCGATATGGCTGACGTTGATCGTGGGGGTGGCCGCCCTCAGTCTGGAAGCCGGTGAATCGCCGGCGGCAAGTCAATCGGACCCGAATTCATCCGATATTCCATGTTCCGCTGTAGCTGCCTATTGGAACGGCCCGCCTCAGGGACCGGGGATGCCCCAGGGGCCGGAACTGGCCATCGTGTCTACCGACATTCGGCCCAAGGACGCCCGGCTCCTTCTCGACGGCCGGATGGTTGGCCGAACTCGTTATCTCGACGGAACGCCGGGATACCTCTATCTGGAACCCGGATCCTACAGACTCGAGCTTCATTTCGACGGGTATCAGACCATCGTTGTCGACCTCGTCGCCGAGGTGGGCTGCCGCTACGACCTGAAATACCGGATGGAGAGGGTGAAGGGAACGGCGAAAGAACGGAGGTCTGCGACGGGTGGCAAGGCGAAACCCTTTCACCGCGTTTTCGGACCGTTAGGCAAAGAGGCTGAAGTGGTTGCCGCTCGCTCCAACAGCGGCCCGGATACGAGCCTGAGGCGGGATATCGGCTCGCGGGCGACCGGAGATGCTCCGCCTCCGCCCCGCGATTCAGCGTTGAGGCTACGGGTGCTGCCGGAGGAGGCCGAGATCTCCATCGACGGCAGATTCGTGGCCACCGGAAGAGAACTGGCCCGAATGCAGGGGCCACTGGTAACAGCCCCGGGACATTATGTGATTGACGTCGTGGCGCCTGGATTCGAAGGCGCACGACGGGCGATCGATCTGGCACGGGGAGAGGTCGTCGAGGTCGAGATTGAACTGTCGTTGAAAGGGACGAAATGACGGTCTGCGATTGAGCTATTTATGGTTTTAATACTATGCGAGATATGCCCATAAACCGCGAGCCAAACTCATGTAACTGAGAGACTAAGGTGGACATGGTCGTACCGGCGTGATAGCATGAATCATCTATTGAGAAAGGGAGGGGTTCGGGGACGCTGACCACCTTGTAGCCTACCATTATTGAGGCCTACCTATTACGGCCCACCAAAATTTTCCCATCGTCTTGGTCCTACCTTTAAAGCCGAACCACCCCTCCCGCTTTCAATCCCACCCAGCCCCAAAGGGCTGGTTTTTTCATTTGCTTTTTCTCAGGTTTCGCGACGAAACCTAGAAAATATGGTTCATTCGGAATTCGGTGGGATAACAGTCGATCGTAAACAGAAAACAGTGGCAGCGACAGTTTGCAGCGGCAGGTTCAGGATTCAGCGACAGCTACAGGGACAGCGGA
>RCND010002141.1_pt1 | contig 11045 bp, 11 predicted proteins | sample 2041351 | NCBI WGS metagenome assembly RCND01 (sample SAMN09708230, study PRJNA481090) | Marine sediment metagenome, whole genome shotgun sequencing project. | biome: marine sediment; feature: ocean; material: sediment; isolation source: Sewage treatment plant 12B marine sediment (STP12B) ...
AAAGTTTTTGTCAATGAGCTGCCCCTCATTTTAACAAATAAAATCTCGGAAACACCAAATGGTGAATACTTTTTATTGAATGGGAACGCTATCCAAAATGCCATTGACGCTTTAAGAAAAAAGAAGCTCGAAGAGGCTTATATCTACCATCCCAATCATGAGGAAATTTTAAAAAAGTTTACCAAGAAAATTCCTTTGGAAGTGGCGGCTGGAGGGGTCGTGACTAATAAAAAAGGAAAGGTGCTTTTTATTTATAGAAACGATAAATGGGATCTTCCAAAAGGAAAACTAGATAAGGGCGAGACCATAGAAGAATGTGCCCTTCGCGAGGTAGAAGAGGAAACCGGGGTGAAAAAACTCAAAATCGAAAACTTCTTAAAAACTACCTATCACGTTTTTAAAAGAAATGGTATTTATAAGCTAAAAGAAGTACACTGGTTCGCCATGAAAACTTCGTATGATGGAAAGCTCAAAGGGCAAAAGAGCGAGGGTATCGAAAAAGTAAAATGGAAGGGGCCTGATAAAATCAAAAAAGCTTTGGAAAATTCATATACGAATATCAAAATCCTATTTGGAGACTAGATTTCATTCTTAAATTTATTTTTTTAATACGCGATACACAGGGTACTGCATATGGGCTGATTCATAGCTTTTCGATTTCTTGAATAACCAGTCTAGTTGAGCATACCAACTACTAGCGAAGACCGAATCGGTTGATTTTTCGAGCTCAAAGTATTCTTGAAGTGCTGGATCTTTTTCTAACATTTCAAGAGCTTGGTCCTCAAAAACATAGGGAGAAAATCCTTCTTTTTGCTGAAGAATAGTATCGAAGAAATTCCAATTGAAAAAAGAATCCATAGCAGTTGGCTCCATCGTCTCTATGATGTATCGTATTCCAGGTTGATCCGTGGGTATGACAATATCACCTTCAGAAAATCGTAAACTTATTTTGCTAGCCTCGGTTTTAGTATCATAATGAAGATAATGCCCTTCAAAGGGTCGTGTTCGGGTTTTATAATCCTTGATTTTATAAGATTCAACGATTAATGAAGTGTCACTTTCTAACGGAATATATTTGATTTTATTGATATCTAACAAGTTGATTGCTTCTGCCCATCCTTTTTTTAAAATGTAAAATTCTGGAACTAAAATTGAATCGGATGGCTTAAAATAATTCTGATACATGACTTCTTTGGTAAAGGGTCTCGAACGATCATACTTTAATCTACTTAAGCCGGTAACCACACTTGTTGAAGTATCAGCCTCAAAACCCTTAAAATTCAAGATAGAGGTATGAGTCGTGTCAATCACCCATTTTACCGGATAATGAACCCAAGCCGTATGACGCGTCATGGCATTGGCGCGTAATTTTTTTATTTTTTTGCCATCGATTTCAGAAATGGCTATCATTTTATCCATCAATTGGTAGGTGCCTTCAACTCTTTGCTTATAGGGCTTTAGCATATGTGTCTCGACCATCATCCCTAATGTATTCCATAAAGTAGTATATCCTGTAGAGTATCTAGGATGATCTATAAATTGCGAAAATCCGATTTCAGGTACTTGATTGAAAACGTTTACATATGGGGTGATATCCCAGCCTTCTTTTACCAGCGACTTTTCTAAAGAGGGCATCATTTCAGTATGTAGATAATTTCCTAATTCGCCTCCTAGTTTGTTATGTTGGGTGAAGAGATGGGTGAGGGTATATTGGTAGTCAGCTCCATTACTGACATGATTGTCAATAAAAATATCAGGGTTGACTAAATGGAAGATTTCTGAGAAGGTCTTTGCGTTCTTAGTATCTGCTTTGATAAAATCACGGTTGAGGTCATAGTTTTGGGCGTTTCCTCTGAAACCATATGATTTAGGGCCATTTTGATTAGCCCTAGTAGTGCTGTTTCGATTTAAGGCTCCACCCACATTATAGACCGGAATCGTCACTAAGACTGTATTTTTAGGGGCGTCTAATGTTCCTATAGCCAAATCACGGTATAGTAACATGGTGGCATCAATGCCATCACTTTCACCCGGATGGATTCCATTATTGATTAGAATAATAGTCTTGTCTTTTCCTATTTTTTTAAAGTTGAAGTTCCCATCACTATTGTAAGTGGCAACATGTAAGGGGTATCCGCTATCCGTATCTCCGATAGTTTGAATATTTATTTCAGGAAATTCCTTTGCCAGTTGAATGTAAAAATCGATTACCTGAAGATAGGTCGCGGTTTCCATTCCTTCGGAAAGCTCATAATGTGTTGGAAAATTCACCGCTTTATCCTCTTGCTTTGATTCGCAACAAAATAATAGCAATATGATTAGAACTGATACAACTACTTTCATGACCTCTTTTTGTCTTTTTTTAATGACACAAAATTAGTCAAAAACCACATGCATTCATTGGTTAAGCGGCAGTTGTTATTTCTGCTAGATTTTCTTTGCGTAATGGTTTGTTGTTAAAAGTAATAGTGTGGTGTGTTTTACTTTCGAAGTTTTTCCATTTGTCATGGTCAGCGGTGTCGATCGAAGAAGTCACAATATTGATTCGAATATTTTTTTTGATGGGAAGGTTGATGAACTCTTCCAAAAATTGCCAGCCATCCATCATGGGCATATTGATGTCCAAAAAAATAACTTCCGGAATCGTTTGATCACTATCGACCCGACTTTTCATTTCATCAATGGCTAAATTACCGTTTCGGAAGGTATCGATGGTATTACATTCTACCACGGATTCCAAAATTTTCCGCATTCCATAAACGGTAATTGGATCGTCATCAATAATCCATATGGAATTAATCATTTTCATTGAAGTATATTTTAAATGTTGTACCATAACCAACTTCGCTCTCCACGGATACGCTGCCGTTCATTGCTTCAATTTGGTTTTTTGTAATGTATAGGCCAATGCCACGGGAGTCAATCCTGTCATGAAAAGTTTTATACATGCCAAAAAGTTTATCTCCATATTTTTCTAAATCAATGCCGAGGCCATTGTCTTGAATACTTAAAACAGTGAAACCATCTTCACTTATGGCGTTCAACTTAATAATGAGCTTTCTATTTGGAGATCTATATTTAATAGCGTTTGTTAGAAAATTCATCAAGATACTTTCCAGGTAGGCCGGTATAACTTTTACAGAGACGTTGGAATCAATTTTGTTGATTATTTTAACTTGATGCTCTGAGATCTTGGTAGTCAGGTTTTGTTCGGCGCCTATTATTTTCTTTGTTAGATTTACGGACTTTTTTTCTAACCCGGTTTTTGAATTGATATCAACAACTTCATTCAGATTATCTATTGTTTCCAAGAGATTATCTGAAGCATTGGTTAGCATTCCCATTATTTTTTGCTTTTCGGTTTCATCCTTTTCGTATGTGAGAAAGTCGAGCAACATAGAGAAATTCGCGGTATGCGACCTTAAATTATGAGATACGATATGTGCGAAATTGAGTAATTTTTCATTTTGGTGCGAGGTGACCGAAATTAGTTCTTTAAGCTCTTCTTCTTTTTGCTTCAATTCAGTAATATCCATACTGATACCAACAAGGCCATAAGCGCTACCATCTGTATTAATCAAAGGTATTTTTGACGATAAGAATACTGTTTTGGTACCATCGTTTTTGTAATGTACCATCTCTTTCCCCAAAACAGATTTAAGATCTTGCATGACTCTTAAATCTTCGTTTCTTAATTTTTTGGCAGTTTCTTGATCCAAAAATTCAAAGTCATCCTTTCCTAGGATTTCGGACTCCTTAGTCACTCCGCAATATTTCATTTCCGATTTATTGACCAAAATTTTTCTTGAATCAAGATCTTTGATGAATACATTTATGGGCAAATTATCTATGAGTGTTCGTAGATGATATTCATTTTCCCTTGTTTTTATCTCTGATAAGGTTAGGGAGTTGATATTTTGAATTGTTCCAATTAGGCCTGTAAATTCACCATTCTTGTAACTAGGCTTACCAGATATGATTACCCATATTTCTTTTCCCTTTGCAGTTATAAGTTGTAGTTTTTTACTCCACGAAGTCTGATTGATAAGGGCTCTTTGCACCGTCATTGCAATGGTATTTCTACTATGACCTGATTTGTAGAAATTAGTAGCCTGTTCTAGATTGGGAACATATTCAAGTGGCACCTCGTGTATAATTTTCGTCATTTCTGACCAATGCAACTCATCATCCGCTAAACTGTATTCCCACAGCCCGATTTTCGCAATATCAGACATTTCTGTAGATAGAATATGAAGTTTATCGAGCTGAACCTCATTCTGCATTCGCTGACTCGCTTTTTCGCCCTGAATAATCCAGCCGACAACGTTCTCTTCTTCATCATGCCATGCTTTCTTAAGCAGTTCAAACCACTTTTCGTTGCCATAGTCATCATAATATCGTTCAACTCTTGGCATGCCAGGTTCGCCTTTCAAACACTTTTTAAGTGCTTTTCGCCAATCCTCGTTATGTCCGCTAAAAAGATCAGTTATGGACTTTCCTATACAAGAATCTCCAGAAGGGGAAAAGTCAGCCATCCATTTGTCGGAAGCAAGGATGATATCCTCCTTCATATTGATAAAAGCAATTGCTTGTGGCAGTTGTTTTATTAGGTAGCTCTCGGTATAAAAGGTACTCCTTTGAAGCATGTTGAAAGGTAATTTCTTACAAAATAGCTATAAATCAAAGGTAAATCTAAAAAATTGTTGTGAATAGGGTAAATATAGTGGTGATGGGCAATAAAGCTATGGGCTCCATTGAATTCTGAATAATATATAGGCGTAAAATCTTACGTCAAATGATTATCCCACTTTCACAGAGGCGGGGACAAGCCCGGTATAATCTCCTCCATGTCTAATAACATCCCTGACAATAGATGAACTGATGTATGACTTGCCCGAGGAGGTCAATAAAAAAACTGTTTCAATTTCAGAAAGTTTGCGATTGGTATGAGCAATGGCTTTTTCGAACTCAAAATCTGCAGGGTTGCGCAATCCTCTCAATATAAAATTTGCTTCTACTTCTTTGCAGAAATCAACCGTGAGGCCTTTGTAAGTAAGGACCTTTATTTTCGGCTCATCTTTAAAAGCATCTTTCACAAAGTGCATGCGTTCCTCTAAAGAGAACATGTACTTTTTATCCGCATTAATACCAATTGCGATAATTAGTTCATCGAAAAGAGTAATACCTCTTCTGATGATGTCGTCATGGCCTAAGGTAAGAGGGTCAAATGAACCAGGAAAAATTGCTCTTCTCATATCGTAAAGTTATGGCTTTTCGCTCAAAGCTTCTGCAATGGCAGTTTCAAACAACTGTGATAGGGAAATACCTGCTACACTTGCCTGATGTGGTAGAATACTTTGTTCGGTCAAGCCAGGAGTAGTATTCATTTCGAGCATATAAGGTTCTTCGCCAATAAAAATGAATTCACTTCTTGAATAGCCTGTCATTTTCAAAATATCGTATGCGCGTTTCGCTACTTCGGTAACCTTTTTTTCCTGTACCTCTGAAATTCTAGCTGGTGTGATTTCTTTCGATTTCCCTTCATACTTGGCCTCGTAATCAAAGAAATCATTTTCGGTGACTATTTCGGTGATAGGAAGTACTTTGGTTTCGCCTCGATATTTGATAACTCCAACGGAAACCTCGGTACCATCTAAAAAGGCTTCAATAATGATTTCGTCATCTTCCTTGTAGGCATTTTCAATAGCAGCTATCAATTTGCCTTTATCGTATACTTTTGATATGCCGAAACTACTACCTGCCTTATTGGCTTTCACAAAACAAGGTAAACCGACCTTGGTTACTATTTCATCCAAATTAATTTTATCACCTAGATTGAGATAGAAAGAATCTGCTGATTTTATGCCATAAGGCTTCAAAACACTCAATAAATCCCTTTTATTGAAGGTAAGTGCAGATTGGTAATAACCGCAAGATGTCTGAGGAATATCCAATAATTTAAAATATGCCTGCATTAAGCCATCTTCTCCTGGTGTGCCGTGAATGGCATTAAATACACAATCAAATTTTAAGATTTCAGATTTCAGTGATACCGAAAAATCATCACGATTTACAGGATGCTCATTATTCTCATCGTCAACATAGACCCACCTATCCTCTAAAATGTGAATACGATAGCTTTTATATTTTTCAATATCCAAATACCTATGCACTACATTCCCGCTTTTGAGCGATATCTCATATTCACTTGAATAACCACCCATAATGATGGCAATCTTTTTTTTCATGGTCAAAACTTAAATACGGAACTAAACTAAATTCATATGCTGAACAGTTCAAAGTAAAGAAAAAGAATAGTGAATGCTTCCGTTGTGGAATGTTTTTTTTTGAATTCTAAAAAGTGTAAACCAATATTTAACAGAGTACGACCGTTAGTAATAGGGCATTTCCTATCTTTGCTCTGATAACTTGAAACAATGCGTAATTTTTTCAAATTTCTTACTAGTAAAACCTTGTTAATACAGCTTGGGTTAGCCCTCGTGGCTTCAATAGTTTTAGTTTTCGTGCTTTTGAGCTGGTTGAAAAATACCACGAATCACGGAGAGTTCGTTGAAGTGCCCGACTTTTCGAAAATGTCGGTTATGGATATGCGTAAGGCAATTGAAACGTCTGATTTGCGATACGAGGTATTGGATTCGGCGAATTACAATCCTGACTACCCTCGATTTTCAATTATAGACCAAGATCCGAAAGCTGGTAATAAAGTCAAGCAAAATCGAAAAATTTATTTTACGGTAAACCCGTCAGGTTATAAGACAGTGACAGTACCCAATGTAATTCAGGTAACGCAACGGAACGCAGCATCAATGCTTCGAGCAGTTGGTTTGGATGTGCAACGAACAACATATATAGACCAAATCGGCAAGGACATGGTCTATTACATTAAGTACAAGGGAAAACAAATCAAGCCTGGTGATAAATTACCTAAGACCTCTAAAGTTGAATTGGTGTGTGGTAATGGTGGTATTGGCGAACGTGACCAAGTCAAGGCAGATTCAGAATGAATATGGAACCGAAAAATAGTCCCGAACTTCAGGAGGACGAACTTTTTGAACATCATAGATTTATTGCTTCCAAAGGACAAGAGCCACTTCGAGTGGACAAATTCTTGATGAATTTTATTGAACAAGCTACGCGAAATAAAATACAGAAGGCTGCTAAAGAGGGTAATATTTGGGTTAACGGTACTATTGTAAAACAGAATTACAAAGTAAAGGCAGGTGATGAAGTGAAAGTGCTCTTTGCACACCCTCCTCATGAATTTTTGCTGGTACCTGAAGATATTCCTTTGGATATCGTGTATGAAGATGAAGTGTTATTGGTGGTCAACAAACCTGCGGGAATGGTAGTGCATCCTGGTCATGGTAATTATTCGGGAACGCTTATCAATGCATTGTTGCACCATATTGATAACCTCCCTGTAAATAGTAATGAACGGCCGGGGCTTGTTCATCGCATCGATAAGGATACTTCTGGCCTTTTATTGGTGGCGAAGACGGAAACCGCAATGACCCATTTGGCTAAACAGTTTTTCGATAAGACTTCAGAACGGAAATATGTGGCTTTGGTTTGGGGAAATATGGAAGATGACCAAGGCACTATTAAAGGTCATATCGGAAGACATCCCAAAAATAGATTACAAATGCACGTTTTTCCTGACGGGGAAGTTGGCAAGGACGCGGTAACACATTATAATGTTTTGGAAAGACTTGGTTACCTCACCTTGGTTGCATGTAAGTTGGAGACAGGAAGAACTCATCAGATACGTGCGCATATGAAATTCATTGGTCATACACTTTTCAATGATGCTCGTTATGGGGGAGATAAGATTTTAAAAGGCACCACATTTACCAAATACAAACAGTTTGTGGAGAATGCATTTAAAATTCTTCCAAGACAGGCTCTGCACGCAAAAACTTTGGGTTTTGTACATCCTGTTTCAGGTGAGATGATGCGTTTTGATTCGGAAATCCCGGAAGATATGGCCAACTGTATCGAAAAATGGCGTCATTACTCTAAGCATAGTGAGTAACGTATAGGTTAATTTGATAGTAGTATCAACAACTCCTTTTTTGGTGCGTTGTTTTTCAAAAAAATTGAAACTATTTTTACTGTAAAATAGATAAAATGAAAATTGTTATCTCACCAGCGAAGTCCTTGAATTTTGAATCCGCCCTGCCATTGAAAACCTTTTCACAACCAACTTTTTTGGAAAAATCTGAAAAGCTCAACAAGGTATTGGTGAAGAAGAACCCAAAAGCTTTATCAGCGCTCATGAGCATTTCAGACAATCTTGCGCAACTCAATTGGCAACGAAATCAAGAATTTTCAGCACCTTTTACGCCTGAAAATGCCCGACCGGCGGTTTATGCGTTCAATGGAGATGTGTACCAAGGTTTAGATGCGTACTCCATGTCTGAAAAAAAAATGGATGAGCTACAGGTTACCTTGCGTATTCTATCAGGGTTATATGGTATTCTGAAGCCCTTAGATTTAATTCAGCCCTACCGTCTGGAAATGGGTACACAATTGAAGGTGGGACGAAAAAAGAACCTTTATGAATTTTGGAAAAATGATATTACAGCGTACTTAAATTTAGAATTGGAAGAAGGTGAGCTTTTCTTGAATCTCGCCAGTAATGAATACTTTGGGGCCGTGGCGGAAAAAGCACTAAAGGTTCCTGTAATCACCCCTATTTTCAAAGATTGGAAAAATGATAAACTGAAGGTCATTAGTTTCTTTGCAAAAAAAGCACGTGGATCAATGGTCCGTTATATTATAGATTCGAAAGCCAAAAGCTTAGATGATATCAAGGGGTTTGACCGCGATGATTATACCTTTAGTCAAGAACATACGCTGAAAGAGACTGAACCAGTCTTTATTCGATAGAATAATTTTGTAAAGTGACCGTTTTATAAGTGCAACTTGAAAAGCTATAACTTATGAAATCAGTAGTCTCCTTAGTACTTTTTTGTGTTATTATTCTGTTGTCTTGTACAGACCGTGATGATAATTTAGAAGGAGTTCAGATACGTGTTCAAAATACGACAGGCAACACTTTTGCAGAGGTCGTTATTGATTCTTTGGTGTTTTCAGATATGCAGCCTGACGAAATTGCATTTTACCAAAAATATGATGGTCTTACATTGCCTCAGAATGTTTTATTAAAAGGAGATTCGCTTGTTATTACCGTGCCTATCGATAGTGTATTCGAAATTGATTCGACCAAATTGAATCTTTTCACCTATCGAATCAAAGGACTTTCTGACGATATAGATGCAGTAATTGAGGTATTGAAAGACTGATTACTTTTTCTTGTTACCGCTTACTTTTTCTTCGACTGTAATTCTTTTTTTTATTTTTCGAGGTCGTCTCACACCGAAAGTACCATTTGATATTTTACCTCTTCTAGACTTTTTATCTCCTTTCCCCATAACTACGTCAATTTAAAGTTATTTCCCTGAATAGGGAATCTGTTTTTGTTAGTTTTCCCAGGAAGTCGGGAATACTTTTGCATCGATTTCTGGTAAGTTACTGAATTGTGCGCGAATATTCAATTCATTCGACGTTAAGGATTTCAGGTATTTTTAATGATAAAGTACTATGAATCAAATTGAAGTTGTTATTTTCGAAGCATGTATTATTACCTGATTCTTGCGCTGCAAGTATATTGTGCTTATGACTGCTACACCAACCGTAATCAATATTATTGGTACTTTGTTATTATATTTTTGCCTCTTATAGGTTGTCTCGTATATCTTTTTGTGAATGTTATCCGCAAGCGGGATGTGGATAAGGTGCAGAAAAATATCATATCGGTAATCCATCCTTCAAAAAAGATTGCTGAATTAGAAGAAAAATTCAAATTTGCCGATACATTTCAGAATCAGGTTGCCTTGGCGGATGCATATTTGGAGGTTGACAAGTATGAAAAGGCAATCGAGCATTATGAGGCCTCCTTGAAAGATGTCTTTCAGTATGATTTTTACACGCTTTCTAAACTAGAAGAGGCCTATTATTTTTCCTCTCGATTCGATGATGTCATTGCTTGTGCCGAAAAAATGAGGGAAGTCCCGAAGTTCAAAAAATCTAGAGCTGCTTTTTTCTATGCACTGGCACTAGAAAAGATGGGTAAGGTGAACGAGGCCGAAGAATACCTAAAAATTTTAGACGCACCTTATAGTCGGTATGAAGAACGCTTGGAACTTTCTGAATTTTATATTCGAAATGCAAAAATGGAACTTGCTCGAGTTATTCTACAAGAGTTAGTCATCGAATCGGAAAGTATGTCGAACATAAGCCTTCGAAAAAATGGAATTACCATCAACAAGGCCAAAGAACTTTTGACTACCTTTTAATCATGTTTTTACATACCCACCCCTACGAACCATTTCTTTTTGCACAGGCCAACAAATTGATTGTGGGTACCTTACCGCCTCCTAGATTTACAACAGGAGCACTGAAGCCTGATGATGTTGATTTTTGTTATGGGAGTAAGAACGGACAACTTTGGCCAATATTAGATCGCATTTTCAATTTGAATTTAAAATATGAGACCACTGATTTTGCTGCACAACAGCGCAAAGAATTTTTGCTCAAACAAAAAATTGGCGTTTGCGATATCGTGGAAAGTGCCAAACGTGAAAAAGTCGATGCTTCCGATTTGGGAATGCAGCATATCAAACTCCGAAACCTTGTGGGTTACCTTAAAGAATATCGAAATGTTAATACCTTGTTATTTACAGGGGGCAACAGTAAAAATGGGCCTGAGTATTTCTTTAGAAAGCATCTAAAAGAGTATGGTTTGACCTTGAAAGTGGTTTCAAATCTTGTGCCTAGAATTCATGAGTTCGAATTAGAAGCTGATGTAAATGGGAGTAGAATCATAAAAACAGTTTCCTTGACCGCACCATCTGGTGCTGCCAATAGAGCTGTAGGAAGTATGAATCTTTATAAAAAGATGAAAGATGAAAACCCTGATTTCACAACGCTTGATTTTAGGGTAATGCAGTATCGCGACTTCT
>RCND010002142.1_pt1 | contig 11043 bp, 14 predicted proteins | sample 2041351 | NCBI WGS metagenome assembly RCND01 (sample SAMN09708230, study PRJNA481090) | Marine sediment metagenome, whole genome shotgun sequencing project. | biome: marine sediment; feature: ocean; material: sediment; isolation source: Sewage treatment plant 12B marine sediment (STP12B) ...
TGATTCGCCAGCGACATCGATCTCGAAGGATTCACCACTTGCGGCGGCTGTCCGGGAGGCAACGTAGAGTACGCTCCTGAAGAAATGAAAAACAACGGGGCCGATATCATCCATCTGGCCACAGGTCTGGTAGTGGGCTATCCCCCATGCCCCTATCTGGATTACTTTCGGGAGTTTATTCCGGTCAAATATGGCATGGAGGTCGTAGTCGGCACGCATCCAATCCCGGAGAAATACCAGCTTGTCCACGATGAATTGGGCACCTGGGCGCAGCCGCAAATTCAGGACGATCTGAAGAACCTGCTCGTGGGCAAGAAAACTCGTTTGGCCTACGACTGATTCGCAGGGACGGTACCGGGCAGTAGGCGATCATCGAGGAGAGCTCCTTTGTCATTTCAATATTCAAGCGAAAAGGCCAGCGGTTCGGACTCAGGGATCAGGCCGATCAGGAGAACCGTCCATTGTGTGAATACTACCTATTTCACTCCACCGTGGGAGACGTAGTCAGGCCAAATCATTGCTATAATTTGTTGGATTAATTGGCGTTCACCAAACTGGACAGGAGCCCCGGGCAGATGACCCAGGCGTATCACCAACAGGCTATGAAGCTTAAGGAAAGTCAGCGTTTTCTGAACAGCGTTACCAACAACCTCCCGGGCATGCTTTACCGCTGCCGGAACAATCGTAACTGCACCATGGAGTACGTCAGCGGCAGTGCAGAAAGTTTGACTGGATACACACCAGATGAACTGATTTTTGACAAAGCTCTGACCTATGCTTCATTGGTTGTAGACGAAGATCGTGAGCGCGTATGGGAGGAGGTGCAAACAGCACTTCAGGTAAACCAACATTACAAGACCATCTATCGCATCAAAACCAAACAGGGCAAGCAGAAATGGGTTTGGGAACAGGGTTGCATAGTCTGCTCAGCTGAAGACGATTTCGATGCTCTGGAAGGCATCATCATCGACATTACTGAACAGAAACAGGTGGAGGAAGCGCTACAGGAAAGCAAGGACATGTACGTTCGCTTGCCGACCTGGTACGGATTGTCACCCGAATTGGATTGACCTAGCGCACAATCATCACTTCACATGGTGCCATGTGAACCACACCTTCTGCAACGGAACCAAGTAAGGCCGACGGGCCTCTGTGGCCATGGGTTCCAGTGATGATCAGGTCGGCATTGATCTCCTTGGCAACACGGATAATTTCACGATAACATGTAAGAAGGTCAGCTTCGCATTGAATCGCCGGGCAAGATCCACGGCTCTTTTGGCGGCCTCCTCACTGCATTTCGTGAAGTCGGTTGCAATCAGAATGTGCTTATACGCTTTCATGATTTTCTCCTGATAAAATTCATCTAACTAACTCATCAATCTTGAATTTTCATATCCTTATCGGTACACAAACATAATGTTATTTATCGCGCACCGATGATAGAAGGAGATGTGCGTATTTGCTTTGTGGAAACTACGTAAAAGAACAGAAAAAGGTCAGATACGAGTGCCGCTCAGTCAGGAAAATCAGGAATATATGGCTCAAAACCTGGACCCGGAATTTATGCTACCCTTTCAAATCAAATGTTTTCACCCTACGCACATAGAAGAATTCCTCAGAAGAGAGTTTTGTGAATATTTCCCGCAGACAAATTTTACAAATGTTAGGTGTCGGGCTGATCGCCAGCCGTGTTTCAACTGCGAACGCTTCCATCTTAAAGCCAGGATCGACGCTGAAGCCGCCACGGCTAAAAGCCGGTGATACGGTTGGCCTGGTCAACCCGGCAGGTGCCACGTTTCACGCTGAAGATGTAGCTGTTGCCGCAGAAACTGTGGCTGCCCTGGGACTCAAGATGAAGACAGGGGAGCATCTGCTCGACCGCTATGGATATCTGGCAGGTTCGGACAAAGCCCGGGCGAAAGACATCAACGACATGTTTGCTGACCGGGATGTAACGGCAATTCTCACCTTGAGAGGTGGTTGGGGGTGCAATCGAATCCTCGATCTGCTGGATTACAATCTGATCAGTCAAAACCCCAAAATCCTGATGGGCTACAGTGATATCACAAGCCTGCTTTTAGCCCTGAATGCAAGAACCGGGCTGGTCACATTTCATGGCCCTGTGGGTGTTTCTACATGGAATAAGTATTCCACGCAGTTTGTTAAAAAACTTCTGTTTAATGCGGAAGCTTTCAGCATGGAAAACCCCAGGGAAATCGGCGATAACCTGGTCCAGGTCAAAGATCGTGTGTTGACAATAAATGGCGGTAAAGCAAAAGGTAAACTCCTTGGCGGTAATCTGTCAGTGCTGACTGCAATGGTCGGATCTGAGTTCCTTCCGGATTTCAAAGATAATATTCTCTTTCTCGAGGAAGTTGGCGAGGACATCTACCGTGTAGATCGTATGCTTACCCAACTCAAACTGGCTGGAATTCTTTCGAGGATTTCTGGGTTTGTGTTTGGAAAATGCAGCGACTGCGGTCCTGGCAAAGGCTATGGCTCTCTTACGCTTGAAGAAGTTTTTGACGATCACATCAAACCCCTGGAAATCCCCGCCTGGTATGGCTCCATGATCGGGCATATCGAGAAGAAGTTTACTATCCCACTGGGGATTGATGCCGAAATCGATGCGGACACTGGCAGAATTACACTTCTGGAACCAGCAGTGTTATGACCCGCATGTCCTTTACCGCTATTTACGAGGCACTGAGCTAGGTTTGGGGTTCTTCCTCGAAATAGAAAAAGCTGATACCGGCTGTGACCTGATCACCAGTCACAGTATCCTGCTCAAATGGCTTAATTATTTTTCTCGCACGATCATCGGTCTTTGACAGGAATTTCCTGATCAATCCTCTTAATTTCCGGATATCAGTTTTATTGAGACGATTGGTCCAGCAACCCTGCTGGTAAAAAGACTCTCCATCTTCGGGCTGGATCCGTAAATTATATGCTATCGTATCCACAAGATTGCCGACTGCCGCCATTCCAATTTTGGCGTGCTCTGTCTGGTCTTTCGATCCAAACGGTGTGTATCGTTTATCAATCATCCGAACCGTATTGTTGGTTTTATCCAGCACAATTGATTTGCTTGCTTCCAACCTTTGCAGAAACGACTTCACCGTAACGCCCCTGGTTGAATTTGAGTCACTGATCAGGGATTCAAAACTGGGCGCTGCACCTTTTATAGGCAAGATCTCTGGTTTACCCGATTTTGAATTCAGGTATTTCGGACTACTTTCCCAGACATCCAAAACACTGCATTCAGGTGTGATTTCACTTAAAAAACGTTGTTCCTCGTGAAAGGGTTTCAGGTAGCTGTCTTTACCTTTTATTCTTGTAATCGTTCGGGTATCAAAACCGGTAACAACAGCCAGGGTCGACAATGGAACATTCTTGCCCGGCGTTTCCTTTCCCAATTTGGCCTCAGCTTCCTCAACAAAAATAACCTGGATCATTTCCTGGAGTTTTTTCAAGGAAATTTTTCCGAGAAGTAAACGGATCAATTTCCGGAAAACATTCTCAACGGCAAGTGTAAGGATAGCGACGTCAGGTAAATCCGTTTTGCCAGGTGTGGTCATACTGCTCTCCATGTCTGCTTGTTTTTCTCCACACAAGACAAAGCCCGGCCTGTCTCGAAACCGGTACTTTGCCTTTCCCCCTTTACAAGTAATTTCAGCTCCCCCCTTCGGTCTTTGCTCCCCCGGACACGACCAAAGCGTCTTCGTTACTTGTTGTACATCCCCTTTCAGGTTGCCACACTAGTCAGTATTTGACATGTTTGGCTCTTATTGACTAATTTGTCATATATTGACATTTATGTCAATTACTGATTTGTAGGAAAATAACTCGAATAGCTGTAAAAGCCGCATTTATTGCAAATACGGTGAAAAATTTTGGGATTTAGAGCGTGTTCAAGCCGAGGAGCCTGTCACGCGTATATTGTGAGGTTCAGCGGGATACACGTGACAGACTGCTAGGGATCTTCTTCGAAATAAAACATACTGATGCCTGCAGTCAACTGGCCCTTTTGTCCTTCGCTCTCGGCTAAAGTAGTGATCATGTCGCGTGATTTCTTATCTGATTCTCTCAAATACTCGTGAATAACCCGTCGAACCTCATCAATTTTTTCCGGACTGAACTGATAATCCCAACTACCCCTCTGAAAATACTTTGCATCTTCGTCCAGGTGATTCTGAATATTGTGGGATATCGTGCTTGCCAGGTTTCCAATTGCTGTAAAACCGACATCAAGCAAGTCCAGGTCGTTCTCGCTTATGAATACGTTGTCTTCCTGTTTCAAAATAACCGTACCGGTAACAGGGTCCACGTCGATAACATCAATCTCCTTCAATCGTTTTAAAACGGCCCGGGTTGTTAAACCCCGCGACTGAATTGCCATCTTGACCAGTTCGGAAAACGTTTCCCCTTCTCCCTCAATTTTGAGCTTCCGCGGTTTTCCAGTCTCCGCATCAAAAAACCTCACATCATTCATCCAAAGATCGAATACTTTGAACAAAGGCATAAAGCCATCAAGAAATTCATCATCCTGGTGAATAGGATTACTGAGCGCAATGTACGTTCGGATTTTTTTGATGGTTCTGGTGTCGACGCCGGTCTGCAGGGCGATATCACCCAGGGCGACGTTTTTACCCGGTGCTTCCTTTCGTAACTTCGCTTCTGCCTCTTCGACAAAGATAATCTGTATCATTTCCTGAAGTTTCTTCAGTGACATTTTTCCGATGAGCATGCGGATCAGTTTCCTGAATACATTTTCAACAGCACGGGTAAGGATGGCAATGTCACGTAAAGCGGATTTACCGGGCTTGACCATAAGTCTCTCCATGTTCAGTCATACTTCATTCCCTTGTATGAACCCATTATTGTCCCTGCCCTGCTATCCAGTTGATGGAAACAATGGGTCATTGTTTGTCTTAGACCCGGACAAGACAAAGCCCGGTCTATCTCAAAACCGGTGCTTTGTCTTCCCCTTCACAAGTAAATCAGACCCCCTTATAACCCGGAGCGGACCCCCCTTTTTAACCCTCTACCGAGTCATCTTCATTACTTGATGTTCGACCCCCCTTCTTTTGATGACTTGCCATATATGTCACTATTTGCCATATATGTCACTTATGGACAACTATGTCATCTATTGCCATATATGTCAATTTATTAATTGTAAGAATTTGACCCGCATTGCCGTAATACATCACTTCAGTCATGTATTAACTATATATAACAGAATCTTATAGCTATGTCTGATCGTCTTTTATAGGTGCTGACTTGAACAGTCTTTTCAGAACCTCAAGAAAAACCCACAAAAATGCGACTGGCAACAAGCCTGTTTGAAGGATAAAAACAACGCTCAACTGAACCATGTGCTCAATGATCTCGCCTGCCTGGGCCTGCATGCGCTTAAGTCTTCCGGACAGGTCAATTGAATCAACGGAATTGCTCCAGGCGCGGGTAATGGATTCGAGCATACTGTCATCAGTGCCCTCCACTTCTTCCACGCTTGCTTCTTCACGCAACTGCTCCAGTTCTTTACCTGCCAGGGTAATAACTTCCGTACTCTGTTCGAAGCGATGCTCAAGAAACTGCTGATACAACAAATCATTGGCGATCAACATCACCGGAACGGCGAAACGTAAAAACAACAGCATCAGCAAAACACGTTTTAATACAGGCCTGTGCAATTTTGAACCCTGACCCGGGTACCATAGCCTTATCAGCATCCATGCAGCCAACACGGAGACCAGGGCTTGTATAACCCACCATGCACTCACATCCAACAAGACATTTTGAATACCTAATGAGATAGTTGCACCCATCATGATCCAGGAAAAACGCTCAACGAGGTCGTTGACAGGATCCAGTATCTCACCAGGTGTCAAGGTGACACCCACTCCAGCAGGCTGTAAAGCGACCTCGGTGCCCTGCACAACGGAGATCACACCATTGATGGTACGTGCGAGAGCAAATGTGATGAAAGCACGTTGAAAAAGCTGTTCATAGTCTGCGGCGGCACGCTGGTCTACAAAAGGAGTCAGCGAAAGTATGATAGCCAATAGCAATGAAAGACTGAACAGCCATTTCCTGATTGGTCTGTCCGTTTGCACCCTCACACCTTCTTTATTTGATTCAGTGTCTTTCATCTCAACCTCAAACCAGCATCATAATAACCACACCACCAACCGTCAGTCCCATACCGACCAGCTTGCGACGGTTAACATGCTCTCCAAGCATCAGCCAGGCCAGGAATACAATAAACACCACATTGGTCTCATTGAGAATAGAAGCCACCGACGCATCAATTAACTTGTACCCGGCTAACCACAGGATCAATGCCAGGTATGCACCCAAAAAAGAGGCTAGCAATATTGTGCCCCAGGGCTGAGGCCGACTGAAATTTCGTTTTGCATTTTGCCAACGCTTCCCGACCAGCAAAAATGCCAGCATGCCGCCAACACCACCAACAAAACGTAATCCCATTGTCCAAAGGAAAGATCGTGATTCAAGTATTTCTTTTACCATGACAATACCGACCGCCATCATGAAAACCGCGCCCACGGCATACAAGAGACCTTTTTTCAGGTGTGCTGTATCAACGCTGGATCGGTGTGCGCGCCAGGTGACCAGTAGCACACCAGCCATAACCAGAACAAATCCAAGCCACTGCCAGGCAACCAGACTCTCACCCAGAAAAATAGCCGAGAGAAAAATGACAAATGGACTGAACAGGCTTGAAACAATACCGGTTCTGCTGGCACCCATCATGTTGAGCGCAGTCAAGTACCAGGTATCTGCAATGGCAATACCCAACAGGCCTGAAAGCAGCACAAGTGACAACTCCGGCAATGTGTAATAGGGAAGCACCAGACCGTCAACCAGTAGTATCGTGGGAATCAACAGGACCATCCCAAAACAGTTTTTGAACAGGTTAAGTTCAAATGCCGGCAAGGTCTCACCGGATCGGCGCATTAAAATGACAGCCAGTGCCCAGGTCAGTGCACTGGCTAATGCAAAGGCTTCACCCCAGCCCATCAGCGTGTCACTTCATACCAGGCACAAGTGGAACCCTGGTACCTGGCAGCTAAGCTTATTCAAGAACACTGGCTTTTATCAGCAGGATTGGCTCAACTGGTACATCCTCTGCATCAAGATCTTCGCTATATCCTGTTTCTACCTCCGCGATGGCCTGCAGCACGTCCATTCCGGAAACAACCAGGCCAAAAACCGTGTAACCCCAGTTGCGTGAACTCGGATCGAGGCTGGCATTGTTTTCCATATTGAAATAGAACTGTCGTGTGGCGGAATGCGGATCGTCATAACGAGCCATTGCAATTGAACCGATCAGATTTTCCAGACCGTTGCCTGACTCATTAAGAATAGAATCATGCATGGTCCTTTCTTCGATGTCCTTTGTATAGCCTCCACCCTGAACCACAAAACCAATCATTACCCGGTGGAAAATCGTTCCATCGTATTCACCTTCAAGCACATAGCGCAGAAAGTTATTGGCGGTGATAGGTGCGCGCATGCGGTTCAACTCAACCTCGATATCACCCATTGAAGTCTCAAGTTTAACGATCGGAAACAAATTATCCGGGATCATTTCAGGGGGAAAACAGTCTTTGCCCATAGACCAGGAAGTCAGTGGAATCAAAATCAGTATCAGGACTACCGACAAGACAAACTTTTTAATCACGGTTACACTCCATTGGTATTCAAACAGATTGGCCAGAACACTTAGTGTACTGCATCGTATATTCTCACACGTAGCCAGGGAGTTCACCACATTGAACTTACTCAAATCAGTATTCATCAGTGCTTTTATTCTTTGGCTGACCATGGCCAGTCTCTATGCTTTAGCCCAGCTCATCAGGGGTACAGAACCCTTACTTTCCTGGCTGGGACTGGCCTTGAGCGCAATTGCACCGTTGGCTTTTTTTATCAAAGCCTTCTTATTCAAATCACCACGCACGCCCCGTCACCCGATTGAGTACAGCATACTCAGTGCTCTGGGTCTCGTGGTAACCATGGCGATGTCTTTTCGTTATGGGCAGGCTGCGGGTGCTATTCACATCTGGGCAGGTTTCAGTGTGCTTGGGTGGTTGGTCTATTTACGTTGGTACTCCGTATTCCGCGGACGCGATGCGCAAGTCCTGAGGACCGGATCACCTCTACCGGAATTCCGGCTTGAATCCCTCGATGGTCATGTTGTTTCATCGGAAAGTTTCAAGGCCAAACCACATTTATTACTGTTCTACCGTGGTAACTGGTGTCCGTTTTGTACGGCCCAGGTAGAAGAACTTGCTGCAGGGTACAAAAGACTGGAAGAAGCGGGTATCAGCATCATATTGATTAGCCCTCAATCTGTTAAGAAAAACCAGGCGCTGGCGTCACGTTTCGATGTACCGATGGTTTTTCTAAGGGACCGAAACAGCGATGCAGCAAGACAACTTGGCATACTTCACAAATGGGGAACACCAATGGGCTTGCAGTTGCTGGGGTATGAATCTGACACGGTTTTGCCCACCATTATTTTGACCGACGACAATGGTCAGATTGTTTATTCTGATCAGACGGATAATTACCGGGCGAGACCCGAGTTTGGGTCATTGTTGGCAAACTATCCGGAAAACCCGGCTTTGGGCGGTTAGACAAGTACGCACTTTATGTTGTTTTGAAAGGACTCGTAGGGTGGGTAACTTGTTACCCACGTTTTTGCCCGCTAAGAGCCGTGGGTAACAAGTTACCCACCCTACGTGGCTCAGCTTCATCCCACCAAAATGAGTGCAATCAGTTGCCCGCCCCAACATAGTTCAGTTTTGTCCCACCAAAATGAGTGCAATCAGTTGCCCGCCCCACATAGTTCAGCTTCATCCCACCAAAATGAGCGCAATCGGTAGCGCGCCCCACATGGTCCGCCATTAATCGTTTTTCTCACCAGCAGAAGTTTCGTTTTGCTCAGTGGAATGTGGCAAACGCCCTGCTTTTCGCAGGGCGTCGCGGAGAACGTATTCGATTTGAGCATTAACGCTACGCAACTCATCATCTGACCAGCGACGCACTGCCTGCCAGATATCCTCGCTGATTCGGAGCGGAAAAGCCTTTTTCGCAGCCATCAGTGCAATATCTTCAGTTGTACAATGAGCCGGTGTTCAACACGGGTTGAGCATTTTCTTCGCCGCAGAGAACCACCAGCAAGTTACTGACCATGGCAGCCTTACGTTCATCATCAAGCTCAACGACGTCCTGCGCCTTGAGCTCATCCAATGCCATCTTGACCATACCCACCGCACCATCAACAATCTGACGACGCGCTGCAACAATCGCCTGGGCCTGCTGCCGCTTGAGCATTGCACTGGCGATTTCCGGTGCATAGGCCAGGTGGCTGATACGAGCCTCAATCACTTCAACACCAGCCTTGTCGAGGCGATCCTGTACTTCCATCTTGAGTTCTTCGGCAATCTGCTGCGGGTTACTGCGCAACGCGACCTCACCATCATGTGCCTCATAAGGATAGGTCGTTGCAAGGTTTCTCAAGGCAGCCTCAGACTGAATTTCTACAAATGAAATGTAATCATCCACTTCGAAAACCGCCTCGGCCGAGTCCACTACCTTCCATACGACCACCGCTGCGATTTCAATCGGGTTGCCGGAACTGTCATTGACTTTTAATGGATCGCAGTCGAAGTTCCGAACCCGCAACGACACCGTTTCTTTGGCGTAGAACGGACTGGCCCAACGTAAGCCGGTCTCACGCGCGCTGCCAACATACTTGCCAAAAAGCGTTAATACCCTGGCCTGGTTTGGATGAACCATGAAGAACCCAACCAGGCCCAACACAAACAGGATAATGATGGGGACCACCACAGCAAACAGCAAAATGACACTCTCACTGGTGACCATCTTGTAAAAGAACCACACTCCCGTCAGCAATAAACCTAAAAGAACCACCAGCGCGAGGTAACCTGACGCGCTATCACGGGGAATTTCTCTATTCTTACTTTTTTCCATATCTTCGCTCCTTGATATCATTTTAATATCATTATAATACATGTCAAAAATTACTCAATATGTCAAAAGTCACTTCTTAGTCAATATAGGGTTTACCAAAATTGGCTGCGTGGGGATATAATCGCCGCTTGGCTCAATACTAAGGAAAAGAAAAATGCGCGGCTTGATACTTCTTTTGGCAATTTTACTTCCGTTTTCATCGTCGGCAGACTCCTCATTGCCGTTTATGAAAGACCGTGTCGGTGACAGGGAATTACCCCGACCGTGGGGACTCGGCCTGGATTTCTACACCATGGATCAGGATTACAATATCAAGGATCTCGAATTCGCCCTTCCCGGTGTCGTGGTTGGTGACCCGTCTGCGATATCAGTCACAAACGATATGCAGCACTTTGATATCAAGGGTGATGTATGGTTACTGCCATTCCTGAATGTATTCGGACTGGTCGGCAGAATGAGTAGCGATACAGTGGTGGATTTTTCTGATGCGGACATACAAGGGCTACCCCCTGGCTTTACACTCGGTGATCTGCCGGTCTCATTTGATGGCACCGTTTACGGCTTGGGATTTACATTGGCTTACGGCACTGAAAACTGGTTCACCTCTTTAACGAGCACTTTCACAAAAACCAGTACCAGTGGTGATCTCGACTCAACGGTTAAATCAACTTCAGTCCAGCCGCGTATAGGACTACTCCGGGACAAATGGCGGTTTTGGGTCGGTGCCATGTACCTCGATACGGATGAGAAACACAGTGGTGTGTTCGACCTGCCCTTTATTGGCCCTGTCCCTTTTTCAGTGGAACTGGTCACACAGGATAGCTGGAACTATACCGCCGGAACCGGTTACGTCTTCAGTGACAGGGCTGATTTGAGTTTTGAGATTGGATTTGGTAACCGTACTCATACATTATTCAATTTCAACTATCGGTTTTAATACACCTGAATGAGCAAAACGCGTTTTCTCTTTTGTTTGTTGTTCATCATAGCCCCGTCAATTGGCGGGGCTTATGAAACCGA
>RCND010002143.1_pt1 | contig 11040 bp, 8 predicted proteins | sample 2041351 | NCBI WGS metagenome assembly RCND01 (sample SAMN09708230, study PRJNA481090) | Marine sediment metagenome, whole genome shotgun sequencing project. | biome: marine sediment; feature: ocean; material: sediment; isolation source: Sewage treatment plant 12B marine sediment (STP12B) ...
GCAGCGCAAACCGTAAGACGACCAGCCGGCTTTTATAGTCACTTAATGCCAAATGAAGAGCGACCAATAGAGTCGCTTCCCCAGTTTGCGAAAGATTTACTAAACGATCATACCGAATGCTTAGATGAGTTAAAACAGTTAACCTCTGGTGCGTCTTCTAATAAAAATATGCCGGTAACGTGGCATGGACCAGAACCTGGTATTGGTTTACGGTCGTCTGCAAAATTATCTCAGATTCCTTATAGCTTTGATAATACATTGGTGGCACAAGAAGTGTTTCCTGAAGGTGAATTAGATGCCGACTTACAGCAAGTCGATTTAAGAAAAACCAACAGCTGGAGATTAAAATTAGGTGAGATTGAAACTACAGAAATGATTGAAGTGCAATTGGTGAACTCAGTAGCTCCATTTGTATTGTGTAACCGTTTGTCTGAAGTGATGAAAAAAGACAATACAGGACAAAAGCATATCATTAATGTCTCTGCTATGGAAGGCAAGTTCCATAGTTTCTTTAAAGAGGATCGCCATCCGCATACTAATATGGCAAAAGCAGCTTTAAATATGTTAACACATACGGCAGCGGGTAGTTTAGCAAAAGAGGGTATTTATATGAACGCAGTTGACACAGGTTGGGTTACTGACGAAGACCCTGCTGAATTGGCTAAGAAAAAGCAAGAGCTACACGATTTTCAACCCCCTTTAGATATTGTAGATGGTGCCGCACGTGTCATGGATCCTTTGTTTGATGGTATTAATACAGGCAAACATTGGTCTGGCAAATTCTTAAAAGATTACCGTCCAATTAGTTGGTAATATAGCTATAACTCGCTCCCTGTATTAAAGTATTATAATTAAAGTTTTATTAGGTGTTGCCTTTAAATATTCTAATAGTATATTATAGAGTAGTAAAATTCTTATTTTTTTTCTATATTTAGCATGCTATTAATCTTATAACCAACCTTCCATGCGTAAAACTAACCTTTTTTATAGGCAATTCTTCTTGTTATTCTTTAGTATTACATTCTTTAATTTTTCATATGCTCAGTTAGATGACCTCTTTAATGGTGAATGGAGTCAAATTTCTTTTAAAGTAGAAGTCGTACCAAAATTTGATATTACAGATACAAAAACAATTATTATATCTGAAGTCGTTAATTCAGTTAATCAATCAGATAGTCATAGTATAGATGTTTACGACGATATGTCTAACAATATCACAAGTATAGAAGGACTGACTCTTGTGGATAGAGGTAAGACTGATGCGTTATTGAAAGAGTTTAAGTTTCAACAGTCAAGTGGTTTGGTTGATAAATCACAGATAAAAAAGTTGGGCGATTTCTTTGGTTCTGGGCTTCTTATTTTTGCGCGTGTTCAAACAGACAATTTTGCACAAAGTATAGAATCTAACAAATCACTTTTTTCAACGAATGGATGCAGTACATCGAAAAAAATGGAAGGACGTTATAATCTTCAAATAAATCTAAAAATTATAGATTTAAAGACAGCTTCAATTGTTTTATCTCAAAATTTAGCTGCTGAGACGCAAGGTAACGGACCTACTTACAATTGTGCTACACCTGCAGATTTAGATTCTAATTCATTTTATCAGGATGCTAGGACAATAATCGGTAAGAAATTTAAAGAGTTGTTCGTTACGCATGAAAAAGAACATACCATTAATTTTCAAACAAGTAACAAGTTCAATACTGATTTAAAGAAAGCAATAACTTTTTTAGAGATTGATGATTTTGATACAGGCTACAGTATGATTAAGGAAATTGGTGCAAGAACGTACAAAAAAGACAAGACAAAATCGTCTGCTCTATATAATTTGGCTATGATGCAATTGTTTAATGAAGAATACGACCTTAGTCTTAAAAATGCAAAAAATGCATATATGCTTAATTCAAAGAACAAAGATTGCCTCGAAATTATTGAGCAATTAAATTGAAGTTTTTACGATTCATACAATTTAAGGGTATACGTGTAGCTGTTTATAAAGTTTTTATGGCTATCGGTTGTGTCGTGGCATTTGCTTCGGATGGTATAAATTTATTTACTGGTTTATTTAGTGATTCTGAAAAGGAAACACTAGAAAAAAGTATTGTATCCCCGCTGCCTAGTTCTGCTGATAATAAGCAAGACAAACCATTGAGTATTGCTGAATTTTCAGATGAAAACGTAGCGTCTTCCAACTCTAATAATAATAATAAGGTAAAAACTTCAGCAGCTAAACCAAATATACCTGAAGTCAGTTATTTCAATACTAGTGAATTAATTTTAGAAGACCGTTCTATAGCTTTATTCGTTAAAAACGATACTAATACTATGGATAGAGATTTTATCGAAAATTTATCTTTGGAATTAGAGAAAACAGATATTCAAACTTCGATATCCTTCTTTAATAATGCATCTTTAGGTCATTATGATTCGTTCTATTCCGCAAATAAAAAATGGTTGAGTAAAATAAAACTTTCAGAATATTTAAATACGTATTTGATAGGAAGCATAAGAGAAGATAAAACAAATGGGTCTTTTGATAATGAAGTTACCATTATCAATCTTACGTTTAAAGGAAAACTAATTAACCTCAAAGATAATTCTACAATACCAATACATATAAACTCTAGCGAATCTAGCTTTGATAAGCGCCAAGCCTTAGTGGACGCCAATAAATCATTAATAGACGATATTTTAAAGTCAATAAGTAACTCCATTTAAAAAAAAACAGATTTTAATCAAAAGTTTTTTAATAACAGACATAATTTACGTTTCGTTTTAGCCCAACCCGATGGGTGCGAGGTTATTTTTAATTGGATTAGCATAAACAGGCAGGGGTAAAACAGCAGCTTTTGGATTTAATGCATCTACACTTTAAATCCTATTGATTTATCTTGGTTGTTTCAAAATTGATGTATATTATATTTTGAAAACTAATAATTATGACAACTTCAGAAGTATTTTCTATAGCAAATTTGATCGCTATGCCTATGTGGATTTTAATGATAATCCTCCCAAATTGGAAAGCCACGCGTTTATTGATCGACTTTAAAGTTGTTCCGTTGCTATTATCTGTCTTATATGCCATTTATATTATCAGTTCCATGCTCAGTGGTCCTACTATGGATTTTGGAAGTCTGGAATCGGTAATGTATTTATTTACTTTTGAAAATGCTGTTTTAGCAGGATGGGTGCATTACCTGGTGTTCGATCTCTTGGTAGGCATGTGGATGCTAGATGAAAATAGAACCCTAAAAATCCATCCTATTATAATGGCTCCATGTTTGCTTGGTACCTTTATGTTGGGGCCTATTGGATTTCTTATTTTTATGGGTGTTAGAGCAGTTAAAAAGCAAAAGGCATTATAGCCACTAGTAATATCTTTAGTATTGTAAAACAAGAAAGCCCAATGCTGTATTGGATTGTTATCATCATGTTTATTGGAGCTATTGCTGTTTGCCTGGTCTTTTTTTAGATGACCGAACCGTTATGGGCATCAAGGTTTGGATTAAACCTTTAAAATTCTTTATTTCTACAGGAATTTAGGTATTTACCACTGGGTTCTTAATTACGCTTTATCCATATTCTAGTATAAGAGAAATATGTTGTTAGAAACTTAGATTCTTGGACCATAGTGTTAGAAGTTTTCAGTAGTGCCATACAAGGAGCAAGAGGTTTACAAATGCATTACAATCAGTCGAATAGTGTCGATGGTATACGCTTTGGAATCATGGGTACATTAATTGCATTAATGTTTTAATTAGGGTATTGTTTGTAATAGAGATCATACGTTTAAAATTGGCATCTAATAATGCTTGTAATAACTTTATAGAAATGAAATCATTAACTATTCAAGACATTTACAGGCTATTAAATAGTGCCTTTTTTTAATATTCACTATGTTTTATAAAGCTTTCGGATATTCTTAATCTTTGTGTAGGTCAGTCATTACGCTATTTTAAATGGGTTTCTAATATTTTAATATGGTCTTAACTTAATTTTAACTACTAACTTATTAGTAGGTCTACTAAATAATTAGTAGTTTTGAATTCAAGAAACTTAAAGACATGGAAAAATTAACGAAACGCGAAGATCAAATCATGCAGATTATATGGAAGCTGGAAACCGCTTTTATAAGAGATGTTATTGAGAGGCTCCCTGAGCCAAAACCGCATTATAATTCCGTGGCGACAATTATAAAAATTCTTGTTAAGAAAGGGGTTTTAAAATCAGAAATGATAGGGAATACTCATCAATACAGCCCTGTTGTAGAATTTGAAACCTATAGAGATACGAATCTTACGAACATAAAAAAGAAATTCTTTGGGAATTCATTTCCAAAAATGATGGCCTATTTTGCTAAGGAAGAGAATTTGTCTGAAGCCGAATTATCAGAATTAATTGCTGTAATTAAATCTAATAAAGCTAAGAAATCATGATCACACTTCTTATAAAAACATCGCTCATTATAATTATTGTTTTAGGGTTTTATAAAATTTTAATTGAGAAAGAAAGTTTCTTTTCTACCAACAGAATGTATTTGATATTAGGTCTATTGTTGGCCTTTACAATACCATTTGTTTCTTTACCAAAGTTAATTCAAAATCAAGGCCTTGTTTCAGAATTAATTGAACCTTCTATTTCTCAAAGTATTAATGGTAAGAAAGTTAAAGAATCTATATCAATGTATACTTCAAATATAGAAGCATTAGAGAATACAGCCACACTACCTTTAAAAGAAGCCTCCCTAAGCACAGAACCATCACGAAGTCTTTTAGACTGGTTATTTATTGCTTACCTCTTTGGTGTTGTTATTTTATCTTTAAATCTTTTGACACAGATAGGCAGTTTACTTTTCCAGATTATACGCTCTAAGGACAAAATCAAGGATACAGATGCGACCATTATTAATTCGACAAGCATTAAAGAACCATGCTCATTCTTCAACTATATTTTTATTAATCCAGAACAATACGAATTTGAAATCTACGAGCAAATCATTGCCCATGAGAAAATTCATGTCAAGAAAAAACATAGTCTAGATCTATTACTTTCTGAAATCGCTATCATTTTGTTATGGTTTAATCCTTTTGTATGGCTGTTTAGAAAAGAAGTAGAAAAAAATATCGAATATCAAACTGATCACTTGTTAATCGATACTAAAAATGCTGAAAAAGACAGTTATCAGATGAATCTGTTAAAGATTGCGACCTTCAGTAAACCACTTACCATTACCACAAATTACAATCAATCATTAATCAAACAACGCATTTTAAAAATGAACAGTAAAAAATCAAACCCACACAGTTATTGGAAATACGCATTTACATTTCCAATGTTTTTCGCGCTATTATTATTGCTAAATAAGCCTTATTCGGCATTTGGGCAACAAGACCAACCTACTATAGGTAAATCTATTGTCAGTGAAGAAAAAGAATCTGAACCTGCATATTTCTCAGATTGTGAAAGCTTTAAACAAGCCTTAGAGAATAAGGATATTGAGAAACTTAAAGAAATTTTAATCAATTTAGATCCAGCATGTGTTGACTTTATTGAAAACGCACAACAAACAACTTTAGCAGTAGTAAAGACTAAATTAGAAGAAGGTGCAGACCTTAATGTAGATCAAACAGGGAATTTAATCTTTTCTAATTCTAATGGAGGTACAACAGAATCAGTCACCACAGTTACTATTGCTAGAGAAGAGACTAATATTAATCCTGAATGCAGAGTTTTATTAGAGGCTATTCGAGGCAATGATATTACAAAAGTGAAGCATTTATTAAGTACAACAGATGTTAATTGTATAGATCCAGACCCTGGATATAATGAGACTAAATCTAATGGTAATTATTGGAGAAATCAAAAAGCAAAAGCGCCTTTATTCGCTGTTGCAAGAACAGGTAATTTAGAAATAACCAAGTTACTATTAGATAATGGGGCAGACGTAAAACTAAATGTACCCGGTGATGGTACCGCATTAATTACTGCTGCAGAATATGGACATTTAGAGATTTTGAAATATCTTGTTTCTAAAGGCGCGGACATTAATAGAAAATTCCCAAATCAGGGTAGTGCTTTAATAGCGGCTTCAGGAAACGGACATCTCGACATTATGAAATACTTAATTTCAAAAGGAGCTGATATAAACCATTATTCGCCAAACCAGGGCAACGCGCTTATAGCAGCTTCACATTCTGATAATGTAAATGCTGTAAAGTATTTGGTTGATAAAGGCATGGACATTCATTTTATCTCACCTAATCAGGGCAATGTCCTCATTGTAGCAGCTAGCAATGGACGGTTAGAAACCGTAAAATATTTAGTATCTAAAGGTTCAAAAGTTAATATAATAGCACCAAATCAGGGCACAGCGCTTATCGCTGCAGCTAATAATGGTCATTTAAAAACTGTAGCATATCTTATAGGTGAAGGTGCAGAGATTGATAAAATAGCACCAAATCAAGGTACAGCTTTAATCGTAGCGTCTAATAATGGTCGTTTTGAAATGGTTGAGTTTCTTGTCGCTAACGGTGCCACTGTTAATACCAATACTCCTAATCAAGGCAGTGCTCTCAATGCAGCCTCAAATAATGGTCATCTACCCATCATGAAATATCTCATAAAAAATGGGGCAGACATCAATATTAATACAAACAGTCATAGCTCACCTTTAATTTCAGCAGCCAGAAATGGGTATATAGAAAGTGTTGATTATTTAATTTCTAAAGGTGCAGACGTTAATTTAGTAAGTGAAGGACAAGGCACCGCGCTTAACGCAGCAGCATCAAATGGTAATAAAGAGATTATAGAATTATTACTAGACAAAGGTGCAGCTATTAATGGTCAAACCAACGGACAAGGTTCTGCCCTAAATGCTGCTTCTAGGAATGGACATTTGGAGACCGTAAAATTACTTATTAATAAAGGTGCTGATATTAATTTACAAAATAACGGGCAAGGCTCCGCTTTAAACGCAGCAGCTCGGAATGGTAATAATGAAATCATCAGCTATTTATTATCTAAAGGTGCCAATATAAATCTTCAAAATGAGGGCCAGGGATCTGCCTTAAATGCTGCTGCCAGAAATGGTCTACTAGATACAGTGAAACTTCTAGTCAATGAGGGTGCTGATGTTAACTTATACAGCAATGGCCAAGGGTCTGCATTGGCTGCTGCATCAAAAAATGAGCACCAGCCTACTATAGATTATCTACTTTCTAAAGGTGCTAAGCATACCTATGGTAATTAAAATAAATTAAAGTTTATCAATCAACTTATACTGAACTTGTTTCAGTATCTATCTATTAATCAGCAATGCTGTTCTTTAGGGTATTAGGGCAGCATTGTTTTAAATCAATCAACATGAAGAATTTACTGTTACTGCTCATATTAGCACTCTCTGTTTTTAGTTGTAATCAAGACAGCTACGATTTAGCTATAACTAACGTTCAAATTTTCGATAGTAAAACCACAGAAGTCTTAGCTTCTAAAACGGTATTAATTAATGCCGATACTATTGCTGCTATTATAGATGCTAAATCAGACTTTAGGGCGAATAAAACTATAGAAGGTCATAACAGATTGTTAACTCCTGGCTTTATTGACACACATGTACATACCATTGGAAATTATGGTGCTGATGCTGCTTCACCAGAAGATTATAAAGAAGATAAAGGTTTAGAGATGTTGCGCGATTTACAAGCACAACATTATCTCAATTATGGTGTGACGACAATAATCGATATGGGACAGCCAGAACCATGGATAGACGTCACTTTAGATTGGCAGAAGAATCCATCTCCAAACCATCCTAATATTTTTATTTGTGGAGGATCTATGGTTTCGGATGAAGATAGACGACAGCCAGCACATCATATCGAAGTTATGGATCCTGAAGATGGTCGAAAAAAAGTAAGAGAGTATGCCGCTAGAGGTTTAAAGTATATGAAGCTTTACAGTAAACTTCGCAAGCCAGATTATGAAGCAATGGCAGATGAAGCCAAGAAACAAGGGATCATTATTAATTCTCATGTCGATAATAATAGAGTCACTATTTCTGAAGGTATTGACTATGGTGTTTCCAATTTTGAGCATTTTTTCACGGTAACACCGAGTATTTTAGACTATGATGAGCATTGGCCAAAAATGAATGAAATGTATGGAATTAATATGAATTCTAGCATTGACGAATTTGCTGCCCAAATGGTTTACTTCTTTGGTTATATAAAGTCTAATACTGAATATGAAAGTCGTTTGAATACCTTATTTGATAAAATGGCTAGGGAAGGGGCTACTCTAAGTTCTGCACTAAATGTTGTAGCATCTTCGGCAGGACAATCTGATTTTTTTACATCGTTTGAATATTATCCGATACGAGACACACCAATGGTTAATTATAGTGAAGAACAAAAAAACCAAATAGATGCTGCCTTCGAATCCTTTATGAATTATATGAAAATAGCTCATGATAAAGGGGTGAAGTTAAGAATAGGTACAGATTGTCGTTTTGGAGGTCGTGCGTTATTATCTGAGCTTATACTATTTCATAAAGCTGGATTTTCAATAGGAGAGACCCTTCAAATAGCGACGCTTAATGGCTATGAAGCTATGCAGTTAGATCATAATCGCGGGACTATAGCCGTAGGTAAAGTGGCTGATCTTATTTTATTTGATAAGAATCCTTTTGATGCTATCCAAAACGTACTTTCCGAGAAAATTATCATTAAAGATGGATTAGAATTTAGGCCTACAAAATCTATAGGGCACGAGCTAAGACCTGTTTTATTAGATAATGGTGTAGATGCAGGTGAAACTTGGTTTAATATGGCGAAAGCAGATAAAACCTATCCAGAAGTTAAGGTTAGTGAATTAAAAAATACAGTTCGAGAATTATTCGCTGGTGGAAAAAGCAACGAAGCAATGGCGGCTTATGGTATTTTTAAATCTGAGTTTCCGGATAAGACTTATACAATGGATGGTGTGACCATAACCAATTCGTGCTACGAAATGATTAGAAATGGAAATCTTGATGATCTAAAACCTTATTATAGTTTTTGTGCTTCTAATTTCCCTGAAGCAAAGCCATATTTAGGACTTTCTGTTTACATGAAGATTTTAGAGAATGGTAGCGAAGCAGGGCAAAAGCATTTTGATACCCATAAAAAGGATGATAGTTATGTTTTGGATGAAAATGAAATTAATGGTCTTGGCTATTTGTATTTACAATCTGGAAAGCATAAAGAAGCTATTGCTGTATTTGGAATGAATGTTTCAGCATTCCCAGAATCTTGGAATACCTATGATAGTTTAGCAGAAGCCTATTTAGAAATAGATGATAAGGAGCAAGCAAAACTCAATTATAAGAAGTCGTTAGAATTGAATCCAGAAAGTCCAACAGGTAGAGCTGCGTTAAAGAAATTATAGTTTTAATATTATTTTAGTCCTATATTGTAAGTTTATTAATCAACATACTATAGTACACTAATGAAATCATTAACTATTCAAGACATTAACGCCCTATTAAACGGTGAAATTGTAGGCGAAACTACGCAGCAAATTACGGGATTAGAACAGATTGCAAAAGCAAACAACACCCAAGCGACTTTTATTGGAAACAGAAAATATGCTGCGTTGTGGGCAGATTCTAATGCTGCTTTAGCCATAGTTAATGACAACATAGATTTAGAACCTGGTGATAACCGTGTACTGATTAAGGTGAAAAATGCAGATTTAGCCATGGCTAAGTTATTAGAAGCGTTTACACCAGAAACACCTTATTTTGAAACTGACATTCATCCTGCAGCTGTTATTGATCCTTCAGCTAAAATAGGCGAGGGCAGTAGAGTTGGAGCGGGTTGTTATATCGGTAAAGATGTGGTTTTAGGAAAAAATGTAACCCTGTATGCTAATGTTACTATTTTAGACGAGACGACTATTGGAGATTATACCACAGTTTGGCCTGGAACTATCATTAGAGAACGCTCTATAATTGGCAGTCATTGTATTTTTCATAATAATGTGAGTATTGGGGCTGATGGTTTTGGCTATCGTCCGAGTGATGATGGCAGGGGACTCGTTAAAATTCCACACATTGGAAACGTCGTGATTGGTAATGCTGTGGAAATTGGAGCGAATTCTTGCGTAGATCGCGGTAAATTTAGTTCTACGATATTAGGAGATGGCTGTAAGATTGATAATCTCGTTCAGATTGCACATAACTGTGTGCTCGGCCGTTCTTGTATCATGGCAGGGAGTAGCGGGCTAGCAGGCTCTGTAACCTTAGGGGATGGAGTTATAATTGGAGGCAGTGCTTCAATAAAAGATCATACGACGATACATTCTGGTGCCACTGTTGGAGCTGGCTCTGGTGTTATGGGTGATGTAGCTGCCGGAAAAACTGTATTGGGTTATCCTGCAGTAGATTCTAGAGAAATGCTAAAGCAATGGGTTGCACTAAGAAAACTAGTGCGATAATAACATCATTATAAACGAAGGTATTAAGCCGAATGCTGCGTTACATTTTCTTTTAAATGTAATAGACCTGCAACCATAGCATCTAACTCATGCTCTAAAAAGCGAGGGTTTCTTTTACTGAAACCGTCAATAGTATTGGCGTAAAGTTCTACACCGGCATGTTTTATACATACGCTATAGGTGTCCTTATCAGCATCTAAACATACTGAAGTTCTGTAGTCGCTAGACGTTAATAACCAGTAACATAAACTATTAATCTGGTTAAACAAAGAGAAATTTGAATCCATAATAATTAGGTTTTAGTAGACTGAGGGGAATCTTAATACGAAGGTATCTGCTAAGGGATGTGGTATCAAAATTGTTTGTTGTAGTCACCAGTTTTATCGGTGAAGTGGACTAATAGACTAAAAAAGCAGATGATTAACACTAAATAATTTGTGGCATCATTGTTGAATACAACTAAGTAATTATTAATATTAAATATAATACAATGAGTAAAGGAACAGTAAAATTTTTCAACGATGCCAAAGGATTTGGTTTTATCACTGAAGAAGGTTCAAACAA
>RCND010002144.1_pt1 | contig 11030 bp, 10 predicted proteins | sample 2041351 | NCBI WGS metagenome assembly RCND01 (sample SAMN09708230, study PRJNA481090) | Marine sediment metagenome, whole genome shotgun sequencing project. | biome: marine sediment; feature: ocean; material: sediment; isolation source: Sewage treatment plant 12B marine sediment (STP12B) ...
TAGCCAAACGAACAAAAACCAATTTTGACGATATTCTTATTACCAATAAACTACCTAGAAATATTGCTCATATCGTTCCTCTCCTCATCTTAATTGAATTTGTACCACAAGTATTTTTTGATTTTGACTATGCGGAAAATATTATCGAGAAGTCCCTAAAAATAATTGCGATACTATTAACATTACAAATTATTAGAAGCCTTCTAAACTCAGTAAAAGATTACTTAAAAACCTTATCGAGATACAAGGATAAACCTATAGATAGTTACATACAAGTCTTTATGATTTTTGCGTGGTTACTTGGTGTGTTTTCAATCTTCGCACTTGTCACGGGGATTTCATTTTTAAAATTCGCGACCACATTAGGTGCTGCATCAGCTGTTATTCTTCTTATTTTCAAGGATACTATTTTAGGCTTTGTAGCAAGCATACAGGTCTCTATCAATGATATGGTTCGCATTGGAGATTGGATAACCTTTGAGAAATATGGTGCAGACGGGGATGTTATTGAGATTAATTTAGCTACTGTAAAAGTTCAGAATTGGGATATGACCATCACTACAATTCCTACGTATGCTTTAATCTCCGATTCCTTTAAAAACTGGCGAGGTATGATGGACTCTGGTGGGCGTCGTATAAAAAGATCGGTTATCATAAAGGTCTCTACGATTAAGTTTCTAACTGCCGAAGATATTGAGAAATTGAAAAAAATTCAATTAGTTTCAAAATATATTGAATCTAAATCGAAAGAAATAAATGATTATAACACTAATAATGGTGCTGACAAATCGGTTTTAATCAATGGAAGCAATCTCACCAACTTTGGTGTGTTTAGAAAATATTTGCAAACATATGTAGAAAATCACTCAGCTATTAATGAGAATATGACCCTAATGGTACGGCAATTAGAACCTACTTCGCAAGGTATTCCTATGGAGATCTATGCTTTTAGTAAGGATCAACGTTGGGTAAACTATGAATATATTATGGGCGACATTTTCGACCATGTATTGGCTTCTGTTAAATATTTTGATTTGGAAATTTATGAATTGGCAGTTGCTGCTTCTGATTAATCCGTCTTTAAGCGTTCACTTACAAATTCAATCTCAGTTTTTCCATGTGGCAGAGGCTTGCCATCATCACCTAAATTAACCATTATAATATTATCGACTGTCAGAATAGTTTCTCTGGTCATTTTATTTCTGGCTTCGCATCTCATGGTGATTGAGGACTTACCAAATTTTGTAACTTCAATACCAATCTCTACAATATCACCTTGCTTTGCAGATGCCATAAAGTTGATTTCTGAAATATACTTGGTAACAACCCTAGAATTCTCGAGCTGTATGATAGTTTATAGGGCAGCCTCCTCATCTATCCAAGCTAATAATTGACCACCAAATAAAGTGCCATTAGGATTTAAATCTTCCGGTTTTACCCATTTTCTAGTATGAAATTTCAATTAGGATATTTTAGTTTTTTATTAATCAGAATTTAATAGGCCATTTTTCAAACAAATAGAGGCTACGTTAATTTTTAGTCTGAGTCTTTGCGTCATTAATCATTTCCTCATTGGCCGATACACCAATTTCCACACGTCTATTCTTAGAGCGACCTTCAGCACTAGTGTTTTCGAATCTCGGCTGAGCCTCACCAAAGGCTTCAACAGAAAACCGATTTGCTGCCACACCTTTAGATTTTAAATAATTAACCACGGCATTTGCTCTCTTTTTGGACAGTTCCATATTATATGCAGCTTCACCAGTATTGTCCGTATGGCCTTGTACCATAAGATCCGTATCTGGAAACTCAATAAAAACCTCTGCAACAGCATCTAAATTGCTTTTTGCATCGGCCGTGAGACTGGCTTTGTTTGTCGCGAAAGTCACTCCGCTTTTTTCATCAAAATAAATATGAATACCCTCGCCTACTCTATTAACCTCTGCGCCAGGCACCACCTCTTCAATCTTTTTTGCCTGTTTGTCCATGACATTTCCAATAATGCCACCTGCAGCACCTCCAATGGCTGCACCAATAAGAGCTCCCTTAATATTTCCGCCGATGAGTCCTCCGACAATTGCACCACCAATAGCACCGATTCCAGCACCTTTCTGAGTCTTGTTGGCGTTCTTTACACCACCGCAGCCGAGCATTGATAACGACAAGCTAATTAAAAGGATTAAATTAAATGTTTTTTTCATTTTATTTTTTTTTATAACGTTAAGTCTGTTGATTTTTTAGAAAATTTTAAAACGACATCAAAAGCCTCACCTTTGTAAACACTCGGCACAACCACAGACATATTCGACTCTGTCAAACTTTCTATTTTCGAGCGATATCCGGTATTTTTAGCAGCTAACGGCTTGTTTTTTTCATCGACAAGCTTAAACTGTAAATAACGGGTGTCGTTTTCATCTAAAAAAGACCATATAATTCTAGTATTCGAAACCTCGCAAGTAGAATTGCTAGCATTAGTAGTGAAACGTCCAGTAGCGTTATTAGGTATAAACACCCACTCACTTCCTTTAAAACAAGCAGAGTCACTTGTGTCAAACAAAAAGGCTTTGTAGATCCCTGGCGCCCCTAAAAAATCAATATCGTAAATTTCCCAGGTGCCCTTTAGGGTTTTTTTACTTGGAAGTTCCGAGGTGCTTTTTGAAGCACCACAACTCACAAGTATAAGTGCTAAAACTAAGATCGTTATTTTCTTCATAATATTTTTATTAAGATTTAAAATTACAAAAAGAGACTAAATAAAGAGGCGATATTTACTTTTTTATTTCATAATAAGATTAACACAATAGCAACTAGATAAATAGGGTTTTCTTATTGGTTGAATTTAATTCCTATTTAATATAAAATTTATTTCATGACTAGATCAGAAAATATAATTTCATTTATACCATTTATTCCATTTAAACCATCTATTCCATCGGCCAGAGTTTAAGACAATAAGAGTGCAGAATAGCTATTTCAAAACAGATAGTTTTCTCTACAATCAGCTTAAATTATAAGGATAGTCTGGCACAAGTATAAAGGCGATATTACCTGAACCATTTACACTTCCGAATTTTATAGTTGTAATATTTGACAAAGCTACACAACAATAATTCTCTGATATAGAAATTATTAGCAAATAAAATGTAAGAAATTGTAACTATTTTGTAAATTGAAAGACTTACAAATAGCAATCCATTAATTATAACGTCATGAAGACTTTAAATTTATTAAGTGCTTTATCTCTTTTTTGTTTAACACTAAACGCCAAGGCACAAACTGCAGATGAAATCGTTACAACCTATATTGAAAATATTGGTGGTGCAGATGCTTGGAAAAAAGTAGAATCTATAAAGATTACTGGCATTGGTAAGCAAGGTGGTACAGATTATCCTTTCATAGCAACTTTTATGAAAGATGGTAGATCAAATATTACTGTTGAGTTTCCTGGAACACCAATGGTTTACGAAGTATTTGATGGTGAAACGGCTTGGGCAGTAAACATCCAATCTCAAAAACCAGAAGCTTTTGATTCTGAAGCGTCTTTAAATTACAAGAATAGGGCTAAAGATAATATGGAGGTTTTCTTGAATTATAAAGAGAAGGGCTATTCAGAGGAGCTTCTTGGTAAAGATGCATGGGAAGGCACAGAAGTATATAAAATTAAGTTAGCTAAAACACCTATTATTGTTGAAGGTAAAGAAGAAGAAAACACAGAGATCTATTATTTTGATACGGAAAACAGTGTGCCTATTGCTTCAGAATCTTTAGTGAAATCTGGTCCTGCAAAAGGCGCTACTTCCCAAACCATTATGACCGACTACCAAGAAGTCGATGGTCTTATTCTCGCGCACACGATAATTGAGAAATTTAATGGTCAAACTGGGTTAAAAATGGCTTACAAGACAATAGAATTCAATTCAGTAGTTGATGAGTCAATCTTTAAAATGCCAAAGGAATAATTCTTAATACTAAAATTACATTCAAATAAAATATAAACCATTCAAACACTCAAAAATGAAAACTTTAAAATTACTTTGTTTAGCCCTTTTAGCGAGCTTTAGCTTTACGTCAAACGCACAAACAGCAGAAGAGATTATTTCAACTTATTTAGAAAATACTGGAGGCGTTGACAACTGGAATAAGATTGAAGGTTTAAAATATTCAGCAAAAATTAATCAAGGAGGTATGGAGATTCCAGCTTCGATGACACAATTAAAGGATGGACGACAATTGACAATCCTGACCATTCAAGGCCAAGTTGTAAAACAAAATGTTTTTGACGGTGAAACCTTATGGAATACCAATATGACGACTCAAAAAGCTGAAAAAAGTGATCCAGAAGCTACAACTAACATGAAACTTGAAGCAGCGAGTTTTCCTGATCCTTTTTTAAATTATAAAGAAAAAGGTTACAGCATTGAGTTAATGGGAGAAGAGGATATCGCAGGATCTAAAACTTTTAAAATAAAATTGACGAAAAAACCAATTACTGTCGATGGTAAGGAGGAAGAAAACATAACGTATTATTTCTTTGATACTGAAAATTTTGTACCTCTTGCCACTCATAGTGAGATAAAAACTGGCCAAGCTAAGGGTATGATTACCGAAGTAACCTTTAGCGATTATCAAGAAATCGAAGGTGTTTACTTTCCATTTTCAATGACACAAGGAATAAAAGGACAACCTGGTATTGCCATTACTGTTGATGAAATTGAATTAAATCCAGTAATAGAAGCAACAGAATTTGCATATCCAAAAGAAACTGTAACGCCAACTACAGATAAAAAAAATTAAATAATCACTTAAATGCCCAATGAACTAATCATTGGGTTTTTTTATTCAAACCAATCAACTCAATTATACCATGAAAAAAATAGCAATTCTATTTGTATTGTTTTTATGCTTTGATTCATATTATCTGCATGCACAAGATTCTACAATTAATGGTGAAGCCATTTTTGGTGATCTCACGGCAAGACATATTGGCCCAGCTCTTATGAGTGGTCGTATTAACGATATGGAGGTACATCCAACCGATCAAAGAATCATATATGCTGGTACAGCCGGTGGTGGTGTTTGGAAAAGTAATGATGCCGGAACGACTTTTAACCCCATATTTGATGACTACTGTCAATCTATTGGAGCTGTTGAAATAGACCCAAATAGTCCTGATAAGATTATATGGGTTGGCACTGGTGAGACTTGGACACGTAATAGTGTATCTATTGGTGATGGTCTTTACAAGTCTGAAGATGGTGGTGCAAATTGGAAAAAATATGGTTTTGAAAAATCAGAACGCATCTCAAATATTATTGTTAACCCAAAAGATTCAGATGAAGTCTATGTCGCAGTACTAGGTGCGCTTTGGGGAGATAGCGAAGAACGCGGTGTTTATAAAACTAATGATGGTGGTTTGACTTGGAATAAAATCCTTTATTCCGACCAGCGAACTGGTTGTGCGGATTTAGCTATAGACCCAAACAATCCAAATATACTCTATGCTTCCATGTGGGAGTTTAGACGTTCAGGTTGGTCCTTTGAATCTGGTGGAGACAAAAGTGCCTTATATAAGTCTGTTGACGCTGGTAAAACATGGAATAAAATACATAATGGTTTTCCTGAAGGACAATTAGGCCGATTAGCCATTGCTGTAGCTCCGAGCAATTCAGACATATTGTATACCGTTATAGAAGCCGAAAAAGCGGAACGCAAAGGCTTATATCGCAGTGACGATGCAGGAGCAAATTGGAAACAACTAAATAATGATTTCGGTATTACTGTAAGACCGTTTTATTTTTCTAGAATTGTTGTCGACCCTAAGGACGAGAATGTTATTGTAAAAGGAGGTTTAACAGGCTCTATTTCTAGAGATGGGGGAAAGACGTTTAAAAATTTAGGATATATGCATAGCGATATTCATGATGTTGTTTTTGACATCAACGATTCCGATAGAATTTACGCAGGAACAGATGGGGGTGTTTATCGCTCTTGGAATGGTGGTACGACTATGGAGATTGTTGAAAATCTACCTTTATCACAGTTCTACCATATAAGCGTAGATAATGAAGAACCTTATAATATCTATGGTGGCTTACAAGATAACGGCTCTTGGTATGGACCGTCTAAATCTAGCGGAGGTATTAATGCACGCGATTGGAACTCAATAGGTGGTGGAGATGGATTTAGGGTATTACGTCACCCAACCAAAAAAATAATTTATTCTGAAAGCCAAGGTGCCGGAAATGTTTGGCGTTACGATGTTGACAATGAATTAATAAAAACGATTCAACCCTTACCTGTAAAAGGTCATGCTAAATTACGTTTTAATTGGAATGCACCAATGGCTATAAGTGAAAATCAGCCTGACCGTTTTTATATGGGAAGTCAATTTGTTCATAAGTCAGAAGATATGGGTAATACTTGGGAAATCATATCGCCAGATTTAACGACTAATGACCTTAGCAAACAGCAACAAGAGGCTTCCGGTGGTTTATCTATGGATAATTCTGGAGCTGAAAACCATACGACTATTTTTACGATTGTAGAATCAACCTTAGATGAAAATATTATTTGGGTTGGTACTGATGATGGCAATGTGCAAGTCACAAAAAATGGCGGTAAGAAATGGACAAACACCTCTTTGAATATTGCAGGGTTACCAAAAAACACTTGGGTGTACCATATAGAAGCCAGTGTTCACGACAAAGCGACGGCTTATGCTGTTTTTGAAGGACACACAATGAATGATATGAAGCCGTATATCTATAAAACAACAGATTTCGGTAAGAATTGGACGTCAATTACAACGCCTGAAATAATTGGATTTGCACGAAATATTCAAGAAGATTTTGTCAATCCTAATCTCTTATTTTTAGGAACTGAATTTGGTTTGTATATCACATTAGATGGTGGTGAAAGCTGGAGTAAATTTACTAATAATGTCCCTGCAGTTGCTATTCACTTTATAGACCTTCAGAAAAGAACCAATGATTTGGTTTTAGGTACGCATGGACGTGGTGTTATCATTATTGATGATATTTCTCCTCTACGCCAAGTGAATCCTGAGGTTTTAACTAAAAAATTACATTTCTTTGATACAGAGCCAACAGTTATGGTAGATCAAAGTGGGTTTTCAGGACGTTTCGGTTCTGAAACAGAGTTTGTAGGTCAAAATCCATCAAGCGCTGCGCAGATTAAATATTTGCTTCAGAAACGACATACATTTGGTAAGATGAGCATGGAAATTCAGGATATGGATGGTAATAAGGTTTCAACCCTTAGTCCCGGAAAATCTAAGGGCATTAATATTGTGAACTGGAATTACAGGATAAAGCAACCTAAAATAGCCAAAGGAAAGACGAGCAGTTCAACAATATCTCCGCGAGTTCCTGCCGGAAAGTACAAAGTGGTTTTAACTAAAGGGAAAGACACTTATGAGCAGGTTATTGAACTAGTATATGATAAGAATGCAGGTTTAACTAAAGCGGATCGGGCAAAAAAAGAGGATGTTACTATGAAGATGTACAACATGACTCAAGAATTGGCTTATCTCGTTTATGAGCTCGATACTATATTAAAAAACACCGATTCTGAAAGTACTTTAGGTAAGCAATTGCAAGAGCTTAAAGAAACATTAGTAATAACGACAGGCGATAATTATGTCGGCTCTTCAGAACCCCAATTACGTGAGTTATTAGCCGTAATTTTTGGAAAAATTGCTTACAGTTATGATAAACCATCTCCTAATGAAATGGAAAATTTAGTGGTTATAGAAGACCGATTTAATAAAGCCAAAACCGATTTTAGTAAATTGAAATCTAAAGCTGACATCAGCGTTGTTGAAGTGAAATCATTTGATGACTTTTTAAATGATTAAGTCTGTATATCCATTAATAGTGTTTGAATCATAGAAAGCATATATCTAAATATGATCATAGCGAATTGACATTTTAAAATTGAAAGGTCACAAAAATTTTAGGGAAATTCAAAAATTGGTATTGAATTTCCCTATATTTAGATATACTGGCCTGTTAATTTAAGCTTTATATAATGAAACGATCTTTACCTATCCGTTATATTAAAATTCTATTACTATTTTTATTGGTTACCTCGTTTAGTAGTCTAACAAAGAATATTGTACTAGCGGATCAAAATTCACAAGATAATTTAAATCCTCTCGTAACTGACGGTCTTTATTATGCAGAATTTTATGACCTCATATACAGAGGTCACTTTGAGCATATTAAAATGACTAGAAAAGACCAAGAATTCTTAGCGATTTTTGGAAAATATCTTCGAAGCTATGGTACAAAGTGTTCTCAATATTTACCAAAAGACAAAGTAGAAATATTAGAGCTCGAATGTGTAAAAGAAAGAGTAACCACAAATGTTTATGGTGCAGAAATTAATAGATACTGCGTTGAATGGAAATGGGATGGGACAGGCATTTATGCGCGTAAGGACTTATATAATGCTAAAGAGAAGTTGCTAAACATGGAAAGTGATGAAACTCTTGCATCTGCATTAGGAAAGCTTAACGACCCTAATCTCCTTGGGAATAGTGTTGATGCATTACATAAGGCAAATGGACTGAACGATGATATGCGTAAATTTTTTAGCCTAAATAGTTGCAACAGCGAAGCTGTGAAACAATTTGAAGAAAATCTCAAAAGATTTGCTCTTAATGAAACATCAATTCGCATTGACAAAGCGAGCAAGTATGTTGAGATGAAAAAAGGTGGCGGCCCAACTGGAGCTCAAAATTTTGAGAAACTTTTAAATGACTTTATTCAAAATCAATCTAAAACTTGGAGCTTTAATCGTTACGTTATAAATAGTATATCTAGTCTTGTCATAAATACAAAGGATGAAAAAGAACGCCCTAGAGAAATCTCTGCATCCTATTCATATAGCGGTTTTGGTGGGCAAAAGAAAGGGTCTGTACGTGTAACTTTCACCAATGGATTACCGGATTGTATCTATTTCTTTGATTTTCCTCAAAATTGTAAAACACCAAATAGTAGTCTTTTAAATGCTTATGCTAAAGGCAACTATAGTCAGTAAAATCACAAATGTTAATAACAGCGTTAACAACAAATCTGAGGCCTAAATATATACAATGGGTTAATGGTTATATTTAGTAATAAATTAATCCTAACTCATTCAGTTATGACAGCGAGATCAGAAAACTTACTTTCTATTAGACCTATAATTGCATCTGCTAAAATTCACGATGCTATGCGCTCTGAAGAGCTATTTCAGAATAAAACGTTGAGACCTATAATTAAGATGCAACACGATTTATTGATTTCAGTTTTTAGTAACTATATCTGTAAGCATAAAAATGTATTTTATGAGCTGTCATTAGAAAAACAATTGGCCTACATTGAGAATGCAATTCATAAGGATACAAAGTTTAGAAATTCGGTAAAAGGAATGATTATTGGTCAGTTTACTATTGAAGAATATACATTATACATTGAGAATTCCTCTGCTTTAAACAAACGCATGATGACTATTGTAAAAGAGCGACTCATTAATAGTGTCCAGCTTTTTGTGAAACCTGAAATTTTAAAGGCTGTTTAGAGCATAGATTCCCCATTGAGATTAGTAGTTAGTACATCGCTCATATAGTCAAAATAAGGTCTTATTTTTTTGAACGCATCATTGACGTCAATAAGAAAACCATCTGCTAAAACCTCTTTGTCTGTATATTTCTTAGTGAAGATAAACTGCTTTTTTCGAATTAAATCTATAGCAGAATGGGTCTTATCAAAACCTTTTGGAGCGGTCTTAAGCTCATCACCTACAAAACTCCCCCAGGTTGATTTGAAGGTCTTGTTACTAAGAATGTCTCGTATTTCACTATCGTCCATTTCAAACTCTTTGCGAATTCGTAATAAGTCTTCTTTATTTGGATCCCAAAACCCTGTTGCTATAAAGGATTCATTATTTGGTTGAATGTGTAAATAGTAGCCACCTCTGAGATCTGGTTTACGTCTTGAAAACGAGCCACCAAAATGGGTTTTATAAGGTGCTTTGTTTTTTGAAAATCGCACGTCTCTATAGATTCTAAAAATTTTGACTTTATCGATATGATCCTCTGTATTCATTAATTCACCTAAATGATTATACGCCAATTTCATTTTAGATTCTATAGCCTTAAACTCTGGTTTATGTTCATTAAACCATTCTCTATCATTATTTTTTTCTAACTTTTTAAAAAAGGAAAGTATTTCTTTTGGAATGGAATGGCTCATATTATTAAAATTTTTATAAAAATATGGAAAGCTATATTATATGACTTCCTATTTAAGAAATAATTAAAAAACAGTCAATTTTGAGCTGACACATTAAAGACAAGAAATTTATATTTAGAATTGTTAAAATAAACTTGTGAGTTCTAATATTTTTTATTATCATGCACAACTTTTAAAACAGACATTATATTTATGGGTAGACCAGCAACAAGACCAACAGCACTCAAAGACGGTTACTATATTGAAATCCGAAATAAAGGCTCAAAATCAGGTGTAAAACTTTACAGTGGGACTAAGTTTCAGATGGATCGTGCTATTAAAATGTACGAACGTTCAAAACAAGTCATCATTTTAGGTGAATCTGTTAACGGCAAATTTGTTGACAAGGATCCTAAATTACACGTTGTAGGATAACCCTATTTCTCTCTTTTCTATATGCTAATTTCCTTTTGAAATTAGTGATTCTTATATTTTTTCATAAATTGTTGATGAAAAGGCATGTTATTTATGCTTTAAGCTAACTAATTAAATCAACATTATTATGACAACTTCTATTAACAAGCCACCGCTATGGTTTTGGATTGTAAGCACTCTTGCTTTAATTTGGAATGCAATGGGTGTTAATCAGTATTTACAACAAGCTTATAATACAGAAAGCTTTAGAGAACTTTATACACCTGAACAACTGGCATTAACGGACAGCACACCGGCTTGGGCTACTGCAGCATTTGCAATTGCCGTTTTTGGTTCTGTGTTAGCCTGTTTGCTATT
>RCND010008045.1_pt1 | contig 11030 bp, 9 predicted proteins | sample 2041351 | NCBI WGS metagenome assembly RCND01 (sample SAMN09708230, study PRJNA481090) | Marine sediment metagenome, whole genome shotgun sequencing project. | biome: marine sediment; feature: ocean; material: sediment; isolation source: Sewage treatment plant 12B marine sediment (STP12B) ...
AACATCATGGCATCTGGCGACCAGGCAACCTTCGACAAGGTTAAGCCGGTTCTTGATATGCAAGGCGAAAATGTATTCTATCTTGGTGCACTCGGTGCCGGTCATACCACCAAGCTAATCAACAACTTCATGGGCATGACTACCGTTGCAGCCATGTCGCAGGCATTCGCTGTTGCCGACCGCGCTGGTGTTGACCGCCAGCAGCTTTTCGACATCATGTCGACTGGCCCATCTAATTCACCATTTATGCAATTCTGTAAAAACTACGCAATTGACGGTGTCAGCGATTTGGGCTTCTCAATCAATAATGCCACCAATAAAGATTTGGGTTATTTCTTAGAGATGGTTAAGGATTTGGGTACAGAATCTCAAATTGCTGAAGGCACCTCGTCTAATCTCCAGGCAGCCGTCAATGCTGATATGGGCAACGGCAATGTTCCAGAAATCCTGGACTATTACCTAAAGTTAGAAAAGTAATTTGAACGACACTTGAAGGCTGAGTTCAGGCTCTGACCTTACATTTCTAAAAACCTAGCGGGAACGGTACACTGACGACCAGCTAAATGGAGTCGTCGACTGCAACGTTGTTGAGATATCGCTGCCGGCTTTGCGTGGTTTTTTTGCGAAGTTCTTCAAGCGCCAGTTCTTCAGTCACGTCGATCATGGACTCGAGCAAGATTCTGAAATGTTCCTGCATTGCTTTCCGCGCTGCCGCCGAGTCGTGATTTCGCAACGCGTACAGCACTTCCGCGTGCTCTGCGCAGCGATCAGTCGCTGCCTCTTCTGAACAGATTGCTGCATGTGCTTCTCTGACCGCGGGCAGTTCAGTGCGCATTTTCCAAAGAGTTTCAACAATATATTGAACCGCGGCATTACCGGACGCCGCGGCGATCGTGAGGTGAAACTCCCGATCCGCTTGTTGCGATTCTTCCTCGTCATGCGGGTCTTCGCTCGACATCTTCTCAATCAGTTCGTCAAGGTGATCAAGGGTTTCCTCGGAGATATTCCGCGCTGCGAGTGCCGCCGCCTCGGATTCAAACAGCAAGCGGGCTTCGGTGAGTTCAAATGCGCTGACATTCGGCAGACCCTGGTTGTGTTTTTCTGTAAGGTCCAGAACGTAGGCACCGGAGCCTGTCTTTATACTGATGTAGCCCAGCGTCTGCAATACGATCTCAGCCTCCCGGACCGTGACCCGACTGACATGAAATCGCTCCGCAAGCTCGCGTTCACCCGGAAGTCGGCTGCCGGGTGAAAACGCTTCCTCCCTGATCAGGTTTTTGATCTGGTCGGCAACCGAGTGATATAGCCGTTTGTTTGTCATAGTGTAGTTCTCGCGCAAATTGGTATGACCAGTTATCAATACCTTTATACATATGGTTTACATAAATGATGCAGATTTCAAGTACTAATCGCATATCCACCGACCATGCCGCATACATATTATGCTGTTTTGGACCGGTCATGACGACTCTAAATGCCATAAAGTCATGCTAATTTGAACCAGCCTTACCAATTTGAACTAGTAACCTTACCAATTGGTTTTAATTGGAATGGATTATTGGTTGACAAGTATCAGCTAATTGGTTTATAAAGTCTCAATAGTTAAAAAAACCTTAAATAGGTTCAGTTTTACTTTGCATAGGAGAAAAATATGAAATACAAAAGTATTTTCAGTACGCTGACACTGTCCATGTTTGCAATGGCTGTATCACCGGTGACCATGGCACAGGATGAACAGGATGACGCGTCAGAGGACCTTGTACTGGAAGAGGTCATTGTCACCGGCAGTGCCCGGCAGGCTCTGGCATCTGCTCTTAATACGAAGCGGGATTCGGAAAACCTTGTTGAAGCAATTTATGCGGAAGACATCGGTAAGTTGCCTGACCAGAACCTGGCAGAAGTGCTGGAAAATATCACGGGTGTCCAGATTACCCGTCGGGCCGGTGTCGGCACAGGCGTTCAAATTCGCGGCACCAATGCAAACCGGGTCGAAATCAACGGTGTATCCACCGTGGGTTCAGGTGCTGGCCGTAGCGGTATCAATTTTGAAGATGTCAATTCTGCAATTATTGCAGGTGTTGAAGTCATCAAATCCCCTGAAGCGAAAACGATTGAAGGGTCTGTCGGCGGAACGATCAACCTGAAAACGATTCGTCCGCTTAGTCTCCCTGATACCCTGGGCCATGTTCGTGTGCAGGCTGAGGACAGCAGTCTTAGCACTGAAAGCTGGCAGCCAAGAATCTCTGGTGCTTACGGCGATCGCTGGGAAACTGGCGCAGGTGATTTTGGCTTTGTCATTAGCGGAAGCTGGACTGAGCAGTATGCAGTGTCATTCCGTCCCCGTACCGACCGGGATAACATCTCCAGCCCCCCCGGTGCCAATCCTTCTGAATTTCTCGGCATTCAATTCCTGGTCCAGGAGCAAGAGGAGGATATATATGAAACCGGCAATCTTGCGACAACCTTTGAGTGGGCACCTACCGACAACATGAAGTTTCATGTCGACTACATGATGAGTGATCAGACACGAAACCAGAATAGTTACAGACTCCAGGCATCGGGTGTGAGCGCATTTAGAAACCGCAGTTATCCTACAGCGTTTGAAAACGTAGATTTCGGTGTAGGTCCCGGCGTGTTTCCGGCAGCACTTGCGGGCTCCATAGAGCCAGATCTTGACTTTGATGATGACGATCCAAACCTGCGTTTCTCAAGTGATACAGGTTCTCGTGAGACAGAAAGTAATTTATTTGCAATAGGTGGTGAGTGGGAAAACGACAAGTGGCTTGCAAGTTTTGAGTACGCATCGACCAGCTCGGAAACGTGGAACCCCAACGTAAGCCCGACTCTGAACTTTATTAACCCTAATTGCCCTCTCGACGGGAGCAGCAACGATAATTGCGTGCCATTCGAATATGATTTGTCCGGCAAGTCACTGGCATGGGGCGTCAATTATAACTCGCCGTTTGCACCATCACCTGACAGTTTACTCGATCCAGCCAATGTTGTTCTTGATCAGGTTATCGTAGGTAACAACTCTACCGATAATTCTGAAGACGCATTACGATTCGACTTTACTTACTTTTTGGATATGGGGGGCTTTCAGACCATAGATTTTGGTTTTCGTGGCAGTGAATCTCAAAGTGAGTTTAATGCCAGAGAGGACCGGATTGGTGGCTTCAGCAAAATGGTAGATAGCCCTAACGGTAGCTCGTTCGCAGAGCTTCTTGTTCCCGGTCCCGATAACTATGGCCGTGCCGACGGCAGAGATATGTTCATCCGGAACTTCCTTCTCTTCGATGCGGATCGCATATTTAATAACCCGGACGAAGTGGTAAGAATTCTTCAAGCTGCCACACTCGCGCACAATCCGGATAAACCTGGAAATGTGGTGCTGGATCTGAGTTCTAAACAGGATTCATACTATGATATCCGTGAAGACACCAGCGCCTTCTACCTGCAAACAAGCTTTGCTTGGGGCAATGTCCGCGGCAATATAGGTGTGCGTTATCTGGACACTGACATTGATTCAATGGGATATGGCCCCGAGGATGCCAGTGGAAACAGAGACCTTCAATCCACAAAGGGTAGTTACGACTTCTGGCTGCCTCGTTTAAACCTCGTTTGGGATGCAACAGATAATCTAGTTGCTCGCTTTGGTTATTCCACGGATATCAGGCGTCCTAATTTTAACCAACTGGCTACCGGATTCGACTACGATAACCAGGAAAATTCCGTTATTGCATTGGGTAACCCCGGCCTGGAACCTGAAGAGGTAGACTCCTTGGACCTTTCAGTCGAATGGTACTTTGCCGAGGCAGCGGTCTTGAGTGCCGGTTATTTCAGAAAAGAACGCACCAACATATTTGGTGAAAGATATGAAGGTGCTGTACTTCTTTCCGATCCAAGCGTTCCAGGTGGCCTCGCCCGTGAGACAGACCCATCGTGTCCAGGCGGCGGTATCTATAACCCTATCGTTGTACCTAATATCCTGGGTGACCCGGAACAGTTGGGCATGTGTGTTGACTTCACGATACCTGGAAATGATCCTGAAACGACCACGGTGTCAGGTTGGGAGTTTGCCTTCCAGTACGACTTTTCAAACTGGGAAGACAAGTGGGGCTGGGCATCTGGTTTCGGCGTGGTCGCCAACGCCACTTTTCAGGACTTCAGCGGTGGATCCGATGAGGATTGCACTTCGGGTCGCGGAGAGCAAGTCCTTGGCGATGTCTGTATAGATCGCGGGCTGCTTGATTTTTCCGAAACTGCTTACAACTTCACTTTGTATTATGAGAAGTATAATTTCTCTGCAAGAATGCGTTACACATGGCGTGAAGGATTCCGTACACAGGACTTCGGTGGCGGAGCAAATACGAGCGGAAGCAGTACGTTCAGTTTCCCTGTTCACACATTGGACAGAGGGCAGCTCAATGCCAGTATGTTTTACACACTGAAAGATCACTGGATGTTTGGTGTCGAAGCGGTGAATCTCACCGAAGAGGCCATTTATCAACATTGTGTTAGTGAAAAAGGACCGCTGTGTTTCGTGGGCTATCCTGATCGCAGAGTCGTTCTTAGCGCCGCTTACAAGTTCTAGTAAGCAAGGCTACAACGTTGCAAAGAGGATGCCATCGATGATGGCATCCTCTTTTTTCAGGCCAGCTCCCCTCTTACTATTTTATGGAGTAAGTGAGGGCCGACCAGGCGGACATGATGGCAACGATACTTGAAGGCTGAGCTCAGCGTTAATCCTGGTCCTCCAGGGCAGTAGTAAAGATTTTGTTTAGTCTGTAGTTGATTACCCGAAGAGCTACCGACTTACCAACGTCCTGTCTTTCAGCCAGTGCGAGCAGGTCATTGAAACTTAAATAGACCTGCTCGTTTTCATCCTGCCAAACCAGGAATTTCTGACAGAAGGCATCCAGGCCAAGCGTCGGTGCCTTGCTCATGGCTTTTGCCCCGGGTGCTGGTCCTCCAAAAAGAATGAGTGTAGCTGGGGCTATTTCATCCCCGACCGTCCTTGCCTGTTCCTGAAAATCGACACTTCCAAAACCAACCGTGTCGTCCTGCGATTCGATTGCGGCCTGTACCTTTTTAAGTGTTGTCTGGAAATCGAAAGGACTGCTAATGGTTGTGATTCCATCAGGCTCCATGGTGTCCTGGTCAAAGGACGCAATTTTCTCCGGATCAATGCCTCGAAGAACCCGGGTCATTGTTTCATCAAAGAGTTCTCTCAAAACAAGGGGTGGTGTCAATTGATACCTGGATTCAATGTAGTCAAAAGAGTTGTAGATCACTTTACTATCACCTCCGGGTTCCGATTCGAATGCCAATACACGTAAAGGCAGATCAATCGCAACCAGTGGGTTCTGTTTGATCAACTCGATTTCAAGACGGGGGTTTGAAAAAATCAGCACCCTGGCTGGTGGCATTTCGGAGCCGGCTTCATTACCCAACCTGGAATGATCTATTTCCACTACCTTCTGAAGTGCTCCTGTTGTATTGATGTTTTTTTCCACCTGCAAAAAGAGTGCGTCTGGATCCTTATAGCGTTCAGCAGTGAGTGGTTCCCCGCTGTCACAGCCCGTCAGCAATATGACTACAGAAAGGTGAATAAAGATTTTCTTGATCGAATGCATGATATATTTTTGCCGGTGGAATTGATTCTCACAACGATAGCTCAAATGGATAGGATTCTGAAGTAGAAGAACTAAAAAATTGAACTACGCGCCCACCATGGAAAGACTGGTCACCGTTAAAGGTGGAAGACTCTATTCACAGAGATCTTTTTTAAGTGGCAGTACCTGCTCGGTTTCCAATCCGGCATAGACATAGCCTGTTGATGCCAGTCCCAGTGGACCGATGATTCGTTCATTGGTGTCTGTGTCCGTTACCCCAGTTGCTGGAACAAGCAAAAACAAACAAAACATGACGAACCATTTTATGCGAATCATAGTGGTGCCCCCTGGTAATTACTCCACCCATAACTTTTTCTGGCTGTCGATTACTATTTGAGGTTTCCCCTTGTATGTCGCAATCACCCCACTTACCTTTCAGGGTCTCGGGAGCATAGTCAAACTGGTCGCGGGACTCACCCCAGATAACCACGGTAAAAGGATGTTTGGGATAAGTATCAGCCAGGTTGAGAAAAGTCGGCTCGCGGCCAGAACCCTTCAGGTAACTGGCTTTTGCCACTACTCCACAAACCGTCGTACGGTCGCCAATACGTCTGAAAGCATCTTTTGCCTTAATGCCGACGGGTTTTGCCCAGGCAAATTGACATACGAATAATGATAATGCGAAAAGAACAAGAAATTTCTTCATTGTGAAGGCCTCCGATAGTGCACAAAAAGCGCAAAGATTGCGGCCGTCCCCAATCCAAGGACCAATTGTGTTTGCACGGGTGTTGAAACCAGGCTGCCGCTCAGCCAGCCAAGGCTCAAGGCCATGGACTTCATCGTGTAATAGACAGCCTTTCCAAGCAGGATTCCGGCGGCCAGTGCAACGAAAGTCGGGATATGATCTTTGCGAACCAGGTGGATGTAGGTTGCCGCCAGGGTCGAAAACTCGATACCCATCAGTACGGCTTTAAAAGGCGGTGGGTGGCCCGTGATCCAGGCTGATGCCAGCGGTATGGTGAATGCGATCAGGTAGGTATTCGCCCGGTTGGTAAACAGTAACGCAACGATCAGGGCCACACGCATTGGCTCCAGTTTGTACAGCGGTAATGCAGTGAGATGGGAGAAGCTGGGTAACAGGTACAGGGCCGCCAGCAAAGCCACGTCGATCAGCAGCACATTTCTATGTCTGTTAATAATAGCCAGTGCTGTGCTCATACCTGTTATCTCTCTAGTTTCAAACCATGGCGTTTAGAATACCAGAAACCAGACGTTTACCTCTGAACGCGGGCCGATCCACCCTTCGCGAAGGCTTCCACCTCATGCAGCCTGGCCATGGTAGTATCACCCGGGAAGGTGGTTAGCAAGGCGCCATGCGCCCAACCAAGACGTACGGTTTCATCAAGGCTACGCCCATCCAGGAAACCGTAGATCAAACCGGTGGCAAAACCATCTCCACCTCCGATCCTGTCAATGACACCCAATTCGTGGACAGGACTGACTGCCTGTTCACCCTGGCACCACAACACGGCACCCCATTGATGGCGATTGCTGTTCTCGACCTCACGCAGTGTGGTGGCGACTGCCTTGATATTGGGAAACTCGTTGGTGACCTGATCGATCATGCCAAAGAAAGCACTGGTATCGAGCTTTGATGAGGATTCCACATCCTGGCCCTTGATACCGAGACCTAATTGCAGATCTTCCTCATTACCCAGCAGCACATCAACATTCTCTACGATTGCGCGGAATGTCTTTTGGGCTTGCTCAAGACCACCGATTGGGGCCCATAATTTCGGGCGGTAATTGAGGTCAAAAGAGGTGATGGCGCCATGTCTTTTAGCTGCCTGCATGGCCTCGATGATCAGACCGGAGGTGGTGCTTGAGAGCGCGGCGTAAATACCACCCGAATGGAACCACCGTACGCCCTGGCTAAATATTTCATCCCAGTCAAAATCGCCGGCCTTGAGCATGGCACCCGCCTCATTGGCGCGATTGTAGAAAACCACCGGTGGGCGTGCACCATAGCCTCGATCACTGTAGACCGTGGCAATATTGGGGCCATTGACTCCGTTGTGTTCAAAACGCTTGAAGTAGGTTTTTACACCCATCTCCCTGACTCTGGTTTCGACCAGTTCGCCAATCCCATAGTTAACCATCGCAGTGGCGATGCCGGTTTTGAGACCAAAACAGTCCGCCAGACCGGCCGCGACGTTGTATTCGCCACCGGAGACATGGATGTCCACCGAACGGGCTTTGCGGAAGGGTACAATACCGGGATCAAGGCGGTGCACCAGCGAACCCAGTGAAAGGAAATCCAGTTGGCAATCGTCTTTGCGTATATCAAGTGAACTCATATTCTTTCCATCTAAACGTTGTAGGTTGTTGATACGGTATTGCCGCCGGTACCGGTCCAGTTGGTATGGAAATACTCACCGGCTGGTTTGTCCAGTCGCTCGTACGTGTGGGCACCAAAATAATCCCGCTGGGCCTGCAACAGGTTGGCCGGCAAAACGGCACTACGGTAGCCGTCAAAGTATGCCAGGGCTGAACTGAAAGCAGGTACAGGAACACCATGCACCACGGCCATGGAAATGACCTGTCGCCATGCATGCTGGCAACGTTCAACGGCATCTTTGAAATATTCATCCAGCAGCAGGTTTTGCAGACCGGGATTGTTGTCGTAGGCTTCTTTGATATTACCCAGGAACTGGGCACGAATGATGCAACCACCACGCCACATCAGCGCAATATCACCATAGTTCAAATCCCATTGGTATTCATCGGCGGCAGCCCGCATCAATTGGTAACCCTGGGCGTATGAACAGATCTTTGAGGCAAACAGCGCCTGTCGTAAGTGTTCAAGGAATGCCTTTTTATCGCCTTTGAATGTCGCCCCTGGCCCGGCCAGTTTCTGCGACGCTACCAGTCGTTCATCCTTGATGGCACTGAGAGCGCGGGCAAATACGGCTTCTACAATCGTCTGGGCCGGCACACCCAGATCAAGGGCTGCCAAAGATGTCCAGCGACCAGTACCTTTCTGACCGGCCTTGTCCATGATGACATCCACCATTGGCTTGCCGGTCTCATCATCGGTCTTGGCAAGGATGTCACGGGTTATCTCAATCAGATAGCTATCCAGCTCACCCTCATTCCATTCGCCAAACACGCTGGAAATCTCAGCAGGCGACATGCCCAGCATGTTACGCATCAGGGCGTAGGCTTCGCAGATCATCTGCATGTCGCCATACTCGATACCGTTGTGCACCATCTTGACAAAATGACCGGCTCCATCGTTGCCGAGCCACTCGCAACAGGGAGCTCCATCATCGACTTTCGCGGAGATGGACTGGAATATTTCCTTAACGTGCGGCCACGCTGCCGCTGAGCCACCCGGCATGATGGACGGGCCTTTAAGAGCGCCTTCCTCACCTCCTGAAACGCCGGTTCCAATGTAAAGCAAACCCTTGCTTTCAACGTAGGCAGTGCGTCGAATGGTGTCGGGAAAGTGAGAGTTGCCGCCATCAATAATGATGTCGCCAGGTTCAAGAAGCGGGATGGCGGATTCAATTAAGGCATCGACCGCTGCACCGGCTTTTACCAGTAAAAAGACTTTACGGGGACGCTCGAGATTGGCGACAAGTTCTTCAATGCTGTGACAGCCGACAATATTCTTGCCCTTGGCACGGGCCTCCATGAAAGCATCAACCTTGCTGACAGTGCGGTTGAACACCGCTACCTGAAAACCGTGACTTTCCATATTCAGGACAAGGTTTTCGCCCATGACGGCGAGGCCAATCAGGCCGATATCACATTTCTTTTCTGTAGAGCTCATGGAATCTCCGTTAATTTGTTAAATCAGTAGTTTGTTTAGATGGTTGTTGCGGCGTAGCCGCCGTCGACGATGATCTCTTCACCGGTCATGAAGGAGCCTGCATCGGAGGCCAGTAACAGGGTCGCACCGCAGAGTTCCTCTGCTTTCCCAAAACGTTTCATTGGCGTATGACCCATGATCTGTTCCACCCGTTCAGGGGTCAGTACTTTTCGGTTCTGTTCTGCCGGGAAGAAACCGGGTACAAGTGTGTTTACCCGAATATTCTGTGTTGCCCATTCGCGGGCCAGATTTTTGGAAATGTTATGCACTGCCGCCTTGCTCATCGAATAGGTAAACACCCGTGACAATGGAATGACGGCAGACATCGATCCGATATTGATGATCGAAGCGCTGATGCCATTTTCAAGGAAATACTCTCCGAAAACCTGGCAGGCCAGAAAAACTGCCTTGGTGTTGACGGTAAATATCTGGTCGTATTCTTCTTCGGAAATTTCCAGGTAGGGAGTAGCCGAATTAGTACCGGCACCGTTGATCAGTATGTCGCATTGCCCCGACTTTTCGGTTACCTCGGTCAGGAGCTCCTGCAAACTGGCACGTGATGTCACATCAGCAGCAATGAAATAACCCCTTCCGCCTGCTGCATGAATCTGCTTAAGCCGGGTATCAGCTTTCTCCTTGCTGCGACCGACAAGCACAACTTCGGCTCCTGCCTGGGCGAGACTCAACGCCATTGTTCCACAAAGCTCGCCAGTGCCTCCGATGACAACGGCAACCTTCTTTTGTAATGAGAATAAATTTTCTAAATAAGACATGATAAGCTGTACTTTAGACGATTATGCCACCGGTGGCAATGTTGTAATTACTATTCGAAATTAATTGCTTCGCCAGACACAGTGAAAAATGCTCACTGTCCTGCAGATACGCCATCATCAGTGGTGAGACTGGACAATTCAAGTAGAATAAAACCGGCGTAAAGTGTCCTCAAACAATCAACAGCAGAATATCAATATGATTTACTACGAAACAGGTTCAAGCGAAACAGCCCTTTCAGCAGATGACTTGAGAAAAGGCATGTGTGAGGCCTTGAAAAATATTGGAGAGAGACAAAAAGTACTGATAATCCCTCCCGACTACACCCGACTGCCATCACGCTCCGGTGAATTGACCGAATACTGCTGGGAATATCTGGGCTGCAAGATTACAGATATCCTGCCTGCCTTAGGCACCCACACACCCATGACCACGGAGCAGATCTCCCACATGTTTGGTCAGACACCCGAGGATTTGTTCAGGGTCCATGATTGGCGTAACGATATAATGACGCTTGGTACGGTACCGGCCGAGTTTGTAAAAGAGGTTTCAGAGGGTATGTGTGATTTTACCTGGCCTGCACAGGTAAACAGACTGCTGGTTGACGGTGACTATGACCTTATTTTGTCTATCGGCCAGGTCGTACCCCACGAGGTGGTGGGAATGGCCAACTACAACAAGAATATATTGGTTGGAACCGGTGGGACCGAAGCCATTCATAAAAGCCATTACATCGGCGCGGTCTATGGAATGGAAAGAATGATGGGGCG
>RCND010002147.1_pt1 | contig 11027 bp, 9 predicted proteins | sample 2041351 | NCBI WGS metagenome assembly RCND01 (sample SAMN09708230, study PRJNA481090) | Marine sediment metagenome, whole genome shotgun sequencing project. | biome: marine sediment; feature: ocean; material: sediment; isolation source: Sewage treatment plant 12B marine sediment (STP12B) ...
AAGGTAATTGTTCCAATACTTTATAATGTGGCCAGCCAGCCTCATCAAAGTATTCAAACTCGTAATAGCCAAATGGTTCCAACAATCGACAAATAGCGATATGCATTAGATTAATCTTTTCATCCTTTTTAAACTTTCGATGTAGTTGCCCCAATTCCTGAACCCCAATAAGATAAATGATTGCGTCCAAATCTAATTTTTCTCCATCAGCAAAGCGATTTCCTAGAAGTTTTACCACTGCTTCCCATCGCTCTTTTAATTCTTCATCTCTTGCCATAAATTTATTGTCTTTGGCAAAGATAACTGTATAATTTTTACGGCTTTCTTTTAAACAATTAAAATTATTCTCCTGAATTAACGTTTTACAAGAATTGTTATCTTTACTAAAACACACTTTCAATGAGCATCATCGATATTATTTTAGGCGTTATTCTTTTATTTGCCTTTTACACAGGTTTGAAAAAAGGTCTATTCGTCACTTTAGCTTCCTTAATCGGTTTGATAGCTGGGGTTTATGGCGCTATATATTTTTCTCATTTTGCTGGAGCCTATCTCTCAAACGCCTTTAATTGGAGTGAGCAAGTAACTAAACTCGTGGCCTTTGCAATTACCTTTTTGGCAATTGTATTTGTGATATCACTGGCTGGAAAACTACTAACCAAAGTAGCAGATTTTGCGGCTTTGGGATTGATCAATAAACTTGCAGGCGGTGTTTTTAATGCGCTCAAATTCGCATTCATTATTAGTGTTATTTTTATGTTTATTAATGCTTCAACAAGTGTAAGTGGATTGCTTATTTCTGAAGAAAAAAAAGAGTCTTCCAAACTTTACGAACCTGTAGCTTCAATAGTACCAACTATATTACCTAATCTTTTTGCTGAAGTTGAGAATTACAGAAAAGGAGATGAAGAAGGGGAGGAAATTAATGAATCTTCGGGCGAGGAGTAAATAATGTTTTATAATGGCTTTAAGTCTGTTGTCGGCAACCATCCATCTTTTCCATTGACTAACTTCACCCGCACCCAATTATCATCTTCCTCAATAATCTGTACTTTGGTACCCTCGTGAAGAATAAAAGCAACAGCACTTCCCATTTTAGGCTCACTTTTAACTTCAATACTTTCAGCAAAAATTATAGCCGGATTATCGTTCAATGATTCTCCCTGGACTTGAAAGGCCATAGCCAAGGAGGCTAAGAAGAGTAAAAATGAAACCGATGAACTCACGAATAATAATCGCTTTCTACTTTCAGAACTAGAAAAATAATATAGTAAAAACAGCAAGGCAAAAAGGGAGGAAAATGAGACCGCTACCCAAGCCCATCCGTTAAAACTTAAGAGGCCAGAAATAGCTTTATGCCATTTAGAAAAGATCGTTTTTGGCAAAGCCTCTATTGCGTCAATTCTTGAATTTTCAGCAAAGGCTAGATTCGTTTTTATATCGCTATTTGAAGGGGATAATTGAGCAGCCTTTTCATAATAATAAATACTAGGCCCAACATTATTCAATTTATAATGTGCATTTCCAAGATTGAAATAAAGATTTGCAGAATGCTCTCCGTTATCTACTATTTTCATCCAACTGTTGATAGCTTCTTGATATTTTTCCTGCTTGTAGCGTTCCTTTCCTTGTTCAAACAATGAACCATTTTGAGCAATGTTTGAGAGGGAAAATAGAAAAACCAATATGTACAATAATCGTTTCATTGAACTTCGAAAAAGTTAACGTATTTGTTTATCAATCGCAGAAATCACTTCTACGGCCTTATTATAATCTTTCTGCATAGTCACATTTGATGTTGGCGTATACCTTGCAAATTCACAACTTTTAAGCAGACCGACAAAATCATCAACCTTTAGGGAATCCACCGCCCGTTCTGACAACAGATCCGCGATTTTTTCCTTTGAAAAATCTGAAGTCTCAATGATTAATTTTGCCTTCAAGTAATTGTGCAACGCTCGCTCCAGAGCATCATAAAAAACGACTTGATTCCCCATATTCTTCTTTGCTTCCGAAAGATATTTTCTAGCAAGTTTATTTGCCTTCCGAAGTCTATTTCCATCCACATCTGACAATCGCTGTTTACGCTTTTTTCCGGCAATAATAAACAAGGGGATAAGCAATATTGGTCCTCCCAGTAACGACCAAAATAAAGTAGATTTAAAAAAAGAAACCTGCACAATTGGTTCTAATTCTGAATCCAATTTAATATACCGAAACTGTTCTCTAGAAGGTATATCCAACTGTTCTCCATTTGCATCTTCAGTTAATGTAACTGGTTGCGCAGTTACAGGGCCGTTCTCTACATTAATAATTATCTCCTTAGAGGATAGAGATTTATAAGTTTCAGTTTTGGGGTCAAAATAAGAAAAAGATAAAGGCCTTATTGGGTAGTTACCTTTAAATTGCGGCACAACAGTATAGGTTTCCGTTATAGAACCTGTCATTCCTGTTCTAACAGTTCGTATATTCTCATTTCGTACCGGCTCATATACCTCCAGCGCACTGGGTAATTTAGCCGTTGGTAATTGGAAAAGTTTCAGATTACCATTTCCAGTTACCTTTGTCAATAATTCTAATGATTCGTTCGCATCTAGTACATTTTTATTTGATGTAACAGCAAAGGTGAACTTACCGACCGCCCCTGTGAAATTATCTGGTTTACCGTCAATGGGTAAAGGTCTCACATTAATCGACCTGCTTCCTGCGGAAATTGTTTTATTTACCCTCGTGGTTAGCTGTCTTCCAAACAAATCTCGACGGGTTCCTGGAACATCAATAGGAATATCTAATGTAAGTGGTTCTAAATCTAATTTCCCTGTTTTCTGAGGGTATAAAACGGTAGTTCTTAAAATAACATATCTATAATCCTCTCCGTTGTATTTGCCTTCATAGATTTTATAATTTCCTTTGTTTTCTATATTTTGACTCCAAAAGTCCGGGTATTTCGGAATATCTATTTCGCGCCAATTACTTGTAATACTCACGTCATGTGAAACATACATTTTATAAACAACAGTGATACCTTCATTTAAGTACGGATTAGAATCGGACACTTCCGCGACTAAATGAACATTTTCGCTAGCTATATACTCTGCATTATTTCCATCCTTAGGAATTCGCACGGCTGCAGTAACTCGCACCTCAATTGGAGATGTTTTAAATATCTGACCTTGTATTTCAATAGTAGCTTGCCCAATTTTAAGTGCCCCTTTTGACTGGGGAGATAAAAAATAAGAGAATGTTTTTGAATAGCTTCTTTTACCGTTTATCCAAGAATTACTAACTGCCTGATTGGGGCCGCCAACAACACGAAAACCGTCGAAGGAAGGGGGATTAAAATTATCTCCATCCTTATTCATTGTAAAATCAACTCTCAAGCGTTCATTAATCCCCAATTGTCGTTTACTGACTTTGGCAATAAATTTCACTTGAGCCTGTGCAAATCCACAGCCAAAAATAAAAATGAGAATGTAAATAAAATGCTTAGGGTTCATGACCTTACCAGTCTTTATTTGATTTTACTTTTGCTCCTTTTTGTTTTTGAGCGTTCATCTTCTTCTGTACTTTTTCTTCTTCATTATTCATTGCTTCTAACAAGCTCTTTACCTGCTGAGGAGATAATTGACCGGGCTGAGGCTGCTGTTCTTGAGGTTTCTTATCTCCCTCTTGATCTTTAGGTTCATCTGGCTTTCCTTTATCCTTTTCATCTTCGCCTTCTTTCTTATCCTCTTTTTCATCGCCTTTATCTTGATCCTCCTTTGGGTCACCATCATCACCTTCCTTATTTTCACCATCATCCTCTTTCTTATCATCCTTGTCTTTATTTTCGTCATCCCCTTTATCATCCTGAGGCGGATTTTTCTCTAGCATATCTTTTGCCAAGGCCAAGTTATACCTGCTTTCGTCATCTGTAGGATTATTTCGAAGTGCATTTTTATATGCCTCTACTGCTTCAGTGTAGTTTTTTTCATTCATAAAGGTATTCCCCAAATTGTGAAATGCTCTGTGCTTTTCAGGTTTGGCTGTAGCCACAGAAGCTGCTTGTTTAAAACGATTCAATGCTTCGGTGTTTTTGCTTTTCCCATAGTATGCAGTTCCTAAATTGTATTTTCCTGTTTCATTTGCAGGGTTCAATGCAATTGCTTTCCTGAAATCTGCTTCAGCAATTGGAAATTCATCCTCTTTCAGGGCAAGACTCGCATCACTCAAGAATTCTTGAGCTTCCTTTAGTTCTTCTAGTTTTTCCTTATTATCCTGAGCATTAAGCACACTTGAACTCGAGCCGAAGACCAAAAAGAGTACGGAAATTTTCAGTAAAAAACCTACTTCAATAATCGATATGTTATGCGTTCTTTTCATTAAATAAATTCAATTTTTTTACCCATTTGGTCTTTCTTTCCAATAATAATACATCGAGTATCAACAAAAATAATGCCCCAGCAAGAAACCATTGAAACTGATCTTTAAAATCTGTAAACTGTTTGGCCTCAAATTCTTTTTTATCCATCCCGTTTAATATAGCCGTCACTTTACCTATTACTTCTTTAGTATTGCTCCCATCAATATATTCTCCATCGGCTATTTCAGCAATATCAATGAGATTTTCTTGACCAAGTCTTGTAATAACTTGCTCCCCATTCGAATCACGCTTATATGATTGTAGAACGCCATTACGTTTTATCGGTATGCGGCCTCCTTGCAAAGTTCCAACCCCGATAGTAAAAATGCGAATTCCCATTTTATTAGCTTCCGCAGCTGTTTCCAAAAAATTTCCTTCGTGATCCTCCCCATCCGATACGATAAACAACACTCTGTTGGTCTGCTCTTCATCGTTATAATAGGTTTCTGCCATTCGTATTGTCTCATTGATTGCAGTTCCTTGAGATGAAACCATACTGGTATTCATACCTGATAGAAAAAGTTTGGCAGAGGAGAAGTCGGTAGTAATAGGTACCTGAGGGAAAGCGCTGCCAGCATAACCAATAATTCCAATTCTATCGCCCGCTAAGCTATTAATTATTTGAGTAATTATTTGTTTCGATTTTTCAATTCTATTTGGTGCGATATCCTCGGAAAGCATACTCTTTGAAACGTCCAAAGCAAAAACCACATCCACCCCTTCTCTTTTAATGGTTTCTAATTTGGTTCCGATCTTTGGATTAACCAAGGCGAAGCTCATACAAGCAATCGCCAAGCATAAAACAAGAACCTTCATAACCGATTTAAAAACGGATTGACTAGGGCTTAATTTTTTTATTAACTTAGAATCAGCGAATTTTTTCTGTGTACGCTTTTTCCACATCAAAACAAACAGAAAAAGCACAATTACCACCGGTATAGCGAATAGCAAATAAAAATATATGGGTGTTTCTAATTGATACATAACGTGGCCGCAAAAGCGGGTAACTTATTAATTTTAGTTATAATTTCTAAACAAAACTCCTAAATATGGTAAATCGCAACAAGATATCAATGCCCAACATTCCAAGTGCAAATAGCACCCAAGGACGAAACATTTCATCGTAATTTGTATATTTAAATTCTTCGATATCCGTTTTTTCTAATTTATTGATTTCATCATAAATCTCACTCAATTTTGTTGTGCTGGTAGCTCTAAAATATTGCCCTCCAGTGATCTTTGCAATATCCTTCAATAGAACTTCATCAATATTCACCTGCACATTTCCATATTGAAAATTTCCATCTGGCCGAACACCAATAGGTGACATTGCCAATCCATTTGACCCTAACCCAATCGTATATACTTTTATACCAAACTCAACCGCTAATTCACTCGCGATTTTCGGATCAATATATCCAGTATTATTAACTCCATCTGTAAGTAAAATAATGACCTTACTTTTTGCTCGACTCTCCTTTAATCGGTTCACAGAAGTTCCCAGTCCTGAACCAATAGCCGTCCCACCTTCAATGATAGTGTTGTATACAATCGATTTTAACGATGATAAAACAATACTTTTATCACTAGTCAAAGGAGTTTTAGTATAGCTTTCTCCAGCATATTCTACTAGACCAATTCTGTCATTCGGACGGGCATTAATAAAGCGAGCTGCAACCGTTTTTAAGGCCTCAAGTCGGTTAGGTTTCAAATCCCTGGCCAACATACTTGCTGATACATCTATCGCCATAACGATGTCTATCCCTTGTGAAGTTTTAATCTTTGTAGATTCGTCGACCGTTCGTGGTCTCGTCATTGCTACTATGATTGCAGACAATGCCAATAAACGTAGAATAAACAGTAGCGGGCGTAATCTGGCAAGCCAATTTTTTCCTGTTTTAAATCCCTTAATACTTGAAATTTTTAAGGAAGCCGTCTGCTGTTTCCGCTTCCAAAAATACCATAGCATTAATCCCGGTAGTATAAGGAACAACCAGAAGAGCTGCGGATTTACGAATTCAAAGTTTTCAAACATTATTTTTTACTTTCTGAAATTTCAAGTTCAATTGAATCGGTGATTCTCTTTTTTATATCCTCAGAGAAACGACCGTCATCCTGATAAACAATTAAAACTTGTTGCAAACCATCTTGCTGTGCAAATAACAATAATTCGTATTGGCTAGGCTCTTTGAGAACCTTCTTATCCGAAACTTGCACATTAAATTCCCCATAAGCCCTCATTCCTTTTATGCCCTTTTCAGTTTCAAATTCTTCCCGTTTTACCAACATGTTTTTGGCTCCACCTTTCTCCAAGTCAGCTAAAGCAGCTTCTAAAGCATCATCCAAATCTATTTCCTGAGGTTGAGTAAATTTCGAAGTAGTTAAAACTATATAAAAAGGGTCTCGTTTTTCGCCATAGCTAAAAGTGCTCATTTCTTTTATGACAGTCTCCAAACCTTCAGGTACTTCAACATTGGCCCGAATTAAAACTTCCGGAGTTTCTAGGATAACCGAAGGGTTTCCATATTCACTTTTAATCCAACGCCCTTCGGATAAATCACGGATTTCATTCCCTATAACAACATCTTTTAAGTTATCAAAGCCTTTAATGCTTCCGTAAATAATACCTAAAAGAAGTAAGGCCCCAAGTACACTTGAAACTCCGATAACCCATTTTTTACGTTCTTGTTTTTTGCGAAGTGCTTCCAAGTATTGTTCGTTCTCCAACAATTCTTCCTCAGTTGGTTCAGGAATGACTTCGTGCGTCTCATTTATTATGGTTTCAATGGTATTTCGATCAGCCTCAGCTTGACCAATCCCCTGCTGCATTTTAGCAAACTTCACTAAATCTGCACGTTTCAAAATTTGATCAAGGTGCCTAATAGTTTCTCTATCGAAATCGAAATGTCCAGCATCTTTATGCAATTGAAGCCTTTCAATGAGTTCATCACTTGTACTTTCCAACACAGAATCATCCACTTCTCTATCGAGATAGCGTTTTACAATTTCAGTTAGGTTTGAGTAATATTCTTTTGATCTGTTTTCATTTATCAAGTGTGAATCGTCAAGTTTTTTTAATGCAAAGATCGCTTCTTCATAGGGTGGTAAAACTTCTTCTTTTGCAGCTTTTCTTTTTTTTCTTCTGAAAAGAATATAAGCCAATAAACCTGCTACAATTAATATTGGGATTAACCACGTGAAGAACTTTTCAAAATCGAAGGGCGGTCGATGCACTTCGATCGCAGGTTTGATATCGAACATCTTCTGCTTTGTAGTGTCTACCGCCACATCTCGAACTTCTACTTTAACCGAATCAGTTGCAAAAGTTTTATTGTTGATCAACACCTGTTGCTGAGGAATCGTATATTTCCCCGAATCAAACTGAGTCAATCCATATTTTTTTATTAACCGATACTTCGCTTGCTCGAAAGTAGTGTCAATTTTATAGGAATCAACCATTTCTAAAGGCGCGAACGTTTGTCCTTCTGGAAAAATTACAACATCAGTAGAATCTACCTGAACCTCTATAGTGTAGCGAATCTCCTCGCCAATTTTTATATTCGTGGAATCTATGGAGGAGGTTACTTGAGAGAAAGAGAAAAAAGAAAAAAGAAAAAAGAAAAACGACAGTATGCTTCTTCTCAAAAACGGCTTTGTAGTTTTTGTAAAAAACATATTATAATTAGTATTCAATCTAAAATCTAACATCAAATGTCTAAAATCTATTTATTATCTTCTTTTAAAATAGCCCAATAACTTCTTAACGTAGCTCTCATCAACTCGACAGCTCAATGCCCCTGCTCCACTCTTTAAGAATGCATCTTGAAAATAATCAACTCGCCCTCTATAATATGCATTGTAGTTGGTACGAACCGCTTTTGAACCTGTATTCACTAACATAAGTTCTCCCGTTTCTTCATCTTCCATTTCTACCATCCCTAAATTTGGAATAGTCTCTTCATGTCTATCGTATATTCTAATTCCAGTAACGTCATGCTTTCTAGATGCAATTTTTAGTGTGTTTTTATAACCGTCTGTGATAAAATCGGACAGCACAAAAACAATCGCTTTCTTCTTCATTATATTACTTAAAAACTTGAGTGCTAGTTCCACATCGGTCTTTTTACTCTTAGGCTGAAATTCTATCAGTTCCCGGATAATTCTAAGAACATGCGATTTTCCTTTTTTCGGAGGAATATAAAGTTCTATCTCATCTGTAAATAAAATAAGGCCAATCTTATCATTATTTTGGGTAGCTGAAAATGCAAGTGTTGCTGCAATTTCTGTGACAATTTCATTTTTAAACTGATTATCCGTTCCAAATAATTCTGACCCACTAATGTCTGCCATGAGCATCAAAGTGAGTTCACGTTCTTCTTCAAAAACTTTTATATAAGGCTCATTATATCTAGCGGTTACATTCCAATCGATATTTCGAACATCATCTCCAAATTGATATTGGCGCACTTCACTAAAGGTCATTCCACGTCCCTTGAAAGTACTATGATACTCGCCACCAAACATGTGATCGCTTAATCGACGTGTTTTAATCTCGATTTTCCGTACTTTCTTAAGAAGTTCTTTAGTATCCATTACAGGGCAATTAACAGTTAACAATGAGCAATTAACAATGTATCGCTGGTCATTGATTATTGATTATTGTCAATTGATTTAAGGCACTTCGATCTCGTTAACGATCTTGTTAATAATGTCTTCGGAAGTAATATTCTCTGCCTCGGCTTCATAGGTAATCCCAATACGATGACGCAGCACATCATGAACAATAGCCCGAACATCCTCAGGAATCACATAGCCTCTTCTTTTTATGAAAGCATAACATTTTGCGGCCATCGCTAGATTTATACTCCCCCTTGGTGAAGCACCAAAACTGATTAACGGTTTTAAATCTGCCAGTCTATAATTTTCTGGGGTACGTGTCGCAAAAATAATATCGAGAATATACTTTTCGATTTTCTCGTCCATATATACTTCACGAACCGAAGCTTGCGCTCTAGTAATTTGTTCTATAGTTACTACCTGATTCACCTGCTCATAGTTCTCTTTCAAGTTCTGACGAACAATAAGTTGTTCCTCAGCCATCTGTGGATATTTAATTACCGTCTTTAACATAAAACGATCGACTTGAGCCTCTGGTAATGGATACGTTCCTTCTTGCTCGATCGGATTCATGGTCGCCATTACTAAAAATGGACGATCTAATATAAATGTTTCGTCCCCAATAGTCACTTGCTTTTCCTGCATTGCTTCAAGTAAAGCTGATTGTACTTTTGCAGGCGCACGATTGATCTCATCAGCTAGTACAAAATTGGCGAAAATTGGCCCTTTCTTTATACTAAAGTCACTCAACTTCATATTGTAAATAAGTGTTCCAACAACATCCGCAGGCAAAAGGTCTGGTGTGAATTGAATTCGACTAAAGCTCCCGTGAACTGCCTTTGACAAGGTATTTATTGCTAAGGTTTTTGCTAAACCAGGTACTCCCTCTAATAAAATATGGCCTTGCCCCAGCAATCCGATTAACAAGCGTTCGATCATATGTTTCTGACCGATAATTACTTTATTCATTTCTAAGGTTAGAATATCTACAAAAGCACTTTCCTTTTCAATTCTTTCATTTAACGCTCCAATATCTAGAGCAGTAGTTGTTTGTTCCATAGTATAATTCTTTCAGTAAAACCTTACGTCGTTTAGCGACCTGCAAATTGGAGAATTATAACTTAAAATCCTGTTAACAATTGGTTAAAAATATCACTAAAATAAAGGGGTATCACAATTCATATTGCCTTCAGATTTTATATTTTTAAAAAAGTTCAAATATATTTCTCTTCATATAAAAAATAACAAAAATTGATGCAAGAAAAATTTTCAAGAATAATACAAGGGTGTATGACCTGGGGTGCCTGGGGAAAGCAATTATCTGAAAACGAGATGGCTACCTTAATACACCATTCAATAGAAAACGGAATCACCACTTTTGATCACGCCGATATTTATGGTGATTACACTACCGCGGCGGAGTTTGGAATAGCCCTCGAAATGAGTGGAGTTGACCGAGAACAGATACAATTGATATCAAAATGTGGAATCCAATACGTTGGTGAAACAAGAGATAATACCATTAAACATTATCAATATGATGCGGATTACATTGTCTGGAGCGCAGAGAAATCTATTAAAGATTTAAAATGTTCTTACCTCAATCTGTTCCTCCTGCATCGCCCGAGTCCGCTTATGCATCCAGATGAAATTGCTAAAGCAGCAGATCATCTTACAGCCAGCGGCTTGGTAAAGAGTTTTGGAGTGTCTAATTTTTCACCTTCTGAAACAGCATTGATCTCTTCAAAAGTCAAAATTGAGGCCAATCAGATAGAGTTTTCTTTAACTGCGTTCGATGCGATGCATAATGGGAGTCTAAACGATATGATGCTTACCAATGTTACAGCTATGTGCTGGAGCCCTTTAGGAATTGTATTCAGAGAAAAGACAGATCAAACTGATAGAATTAATAAGGTTTTAGATGAGCTCACAAAAACATACAATGCTACCAAGGACCAGCTACTGCTTGCTTGGATTTTAAAACATCCTGCGAAAATTCATCCTGTAA
>RCND010002148.1_pt1 | contig 11025 bp, 11 predicted proteins | sample 2041351 | NCBI WGS metagenome assembly RCND01 (sample SAMN09708230, study PRJNA481090) | Marine sediment metagenome, whole genome shotgun sequencing project. | biome: marine sediment; feature: ocean; material: sediment; isolation source: Sewage treatment plant 12B marine sediment (STP12B) ...
TGCCGGCAATGCGGGCACCTTTTAGAGGCTGGTCATCACCATATTCATCGCGCACCGACATCAATCCGGGCATTTCCGTTTCGGCGATAGCTATTTCCCGACGGCCAAAGTCTGCCTGCTCAATATCGGCAACGTAATAATCCTGTTTGTTTATTTCTTCAATCACTGCATTCATTTCTCTGTTCTCTCTGTTCAAAGGCCAGCTGCTGCACGCAACTCGTCTGCTTTGTCAGTTTTTTCCCAACTGACGTTTAAATCTTCCCTGCCCATGTGGCCATAGGCCGCGAGCGGGGTGTAAATTGGCTTGATCAGATCAAGCGCGGTAATAATGCCGTAGGGTGTCAGGTCAAAATGCTCCCGCACCAGTTGCTCGATACGCTCAGCCGGAATTTTCTCTGAGCCAAAGGTATCGATACCGATAGATGTGGGTTTAGCCACACCAATGGCGTAAGACACCTGGATCTCGATACGGTCTGCCAAACCGGCAGCAACAATATTTTTAGCCACATAACGCGCCGCGTAGGCTGCGGAACGATCCACCTTGGATGGGTCCTTTCCGGAGAAAGCACCGCCACCGTGTCGAGCCACGCCACCGTAGGTATCGACGATAATCTTACGACCGGTCAAACCGGCATCACCCACCGGTCCACCAATTTCAAAGCGGCCCGTGGGGTTAATGTGATACTTGGTGTTTTCATCCAGCCAGTGCGCGGGTAATACAGGCTTGATGATTTCTTCCATCACCAACTCCTTGATTTGCGCCTGGGTAGAATCCCTGTGGTGCTGTGAGGACAATACGACGGCATCAATACCCACTGGCTTGTTGTCCTCGTAACGGAAAGTCACCTGGCTCTTGGCATCCGGGCGCAAATGAAACCTTCCATCGCTGGTAGTGCGACGTACGTGGGCCTGTTTCTTGACCAGTTCATGTGCGTAATAAATGGGGGCTGGCATTAACACATCGGTTTCATTGGATGCATAACCAAACATCAAACCCTGATCACCGGCACCCTGTTCTTCCGGTGCCTGGCGGTTAACACCCTGATCGATATCACTGGATTGCTTGCCAATGATGTTGACAACAGCGCAAGTATGGCCATCAAAACCAACTTCTGAAGAGTCATAACCGATATCCACAATCACTTTGCGAATAATATCTTCCAGATCCACCCACGCGCTGGTGGTGATCTCACCACCCACAATGGCCACGCCGGTCTTGATGAAAGTCTCACAGGCCACATGGGCTGCAGAATCTTCCTTGATAATGGCATCCAGGACCGCATCGGAAATCTGGTCGGCAACTTTATCAGGATGACCCTCGGAAACGGACTCCGAGGTAAACAGGTAATTACTCATCATTTCTTAAACTCCAGTGAAATATATCTTTCTATTCGAATTGAGAGATATATTCTAAAACATGTCTGATTAAATTGCATCTTTGGATGATTAGAAGCCCTCTGCCGTATTCTGATTGGCTTTCATTGAGATAAATGGCTCGTTCAGTGCATAATAGACAGAATTTTTTACGAGCCCTATCGTCCAAATCCGCTGGGAGACAATAAAAAATGACAGAAATGCTTGTCATGAACGAATCGATGATGATTTCAGGAATCATTCTTGCGATCACCTTTATCGGCATCTTTACCGAAACACTTCACGGCTTCCATCGTGCCAAGTTCGCGATGATGGGCGCTATCCTGATGATCATTGCAGGTCAGTATTACGGCTTTTACGACTCGCACCTTGCGGTGCTTGCCATCGACTGGAATGTTGTTTTTCTACTTGGCTGTATGATGGCAATTGTCTCCATCATGATCCCCACAGGTGGATTTGAGGCAATGGCCAATTACATGGCCAAGATCAGTAATGGCAGGCAATTTATGCTGATGGTGTTATTGGGAACAGCCGTTACCGTGCTTTCACTGCTGCTTGATAACGTCACTACCGTGGTGATTTTCGGCCCCTTGATTATTCTTATTGCCCGTGCAATGAAGGTTACACCCATTCCGTTCTTACTCGCGGCAGCCCTGTTATCCGATACCGGCGGTGTAGCGACACTGGTCGGTGACCCACCCAACCTGATGATTGGCTCGGCCAAGGGTATCGATTTCAATACCTTCTTCTTCCACATGGGCGGCATGACGTTCTTTGCCTGGGTTACCGTGTTGATTGTTCTCAGATTCCTTTTCCGCAAGGAAATGGCCGTTGTACCGACGGGTGAATTCCACGATAAAAACGAATACCAGGACAAAAAACTCTGGAACCAGTCACTGCTGGTACTTGGTTTGATGGTGCTTTTGTTCGTCATACATGGCTCCATCGGCTGGGAACCCTGGATGGTTTCTGCAGCTGGACTGACTTTGCTGATCTTTATCGCCAGGCATGTTGAAATGGATCATGCGATGGAAGATGTTGAAATCCCCCTGCTGATCTTTTTTATCTCACTTTTTATCGTTGTCGGCGGCGTCGAACACAGTGGCTTTTTACGTTACCTCGGCCAGTTTATTGTGCCCTTTGTCCAGGAAGACCTATTGACCGCGACCCTGGTCCTGTTATGGGTAGCTGCCATTCTTTCAGCGGCGATTGATAATATCCCGTTCACTGCGGCCATGATTCCCATCCTGCTCGGTATGGAAGCCCAGGGTATCCATATCGCACCTTTATGGTGGGCACTGGCCGCCGGCGTTGGCATGGGTGGTAACGGTACACATATTGGTTCTACTGCAAATGTCTATATCGTTACCATTTCGGAGAGACTGGCAAAAAATGAAAATGACCCATCGCTGGCGATTACACCCTGGGTGTGGTTCCGTTACGGAACACCTGCAATGATCGCAACGCTGATCGTGTGCAGCTTTATTTTCTACTTTTTCTTTGATTTTTATAATACGGAAATTTTTGTCAACCAGGCAACAGTCGCACCGCCTTCACACTAAATCATTGATAAGTTTTTACCCTGAAAGCCCGGCATTGCCCGGGCTTTTTTTACCGAAATGAAATGAACCCCCAATAACCGGATTTGTGCAATCAAATGACTGACCCAAAACACCGAAACATCCGCAGCTTTGTATTACGCAAGGGCCGCCTGACTATTGCCCAGCAAAATGCCCTGGATGAACTGTGGCCACATTATGGTATCGAGCGCCGGGAAACCGTGCTGGACTTTGACGATCATTTTGATCACTCCGCTGATGTCATCGTGGAAATCGGTTTTGGTAACGGTGCATCTACCTGGCAGATGGCTCAACAGGAGCCGGAAAAAAACTTCATTGGTATTGAGGTACACGAACCAGGTGTGGGCCACTTGTTGATGGCATTGGAAGAACATCACATCGAAAATGTCCGCATTGCCTGCGAGGATGCCGTGCCATTTATTCAGCAACGAATTCCCGCTGACAGCCTCGCAGGTGTACGCATTTACTTCGCTGATCCATGGCCTAAAAAGCGTCACCACAAGCGCCGTATAATCCAGCCGGAATTTGTCGGTGACCTGGCACGCTGTATACAAAAGGGTGGCATCCTGCACCTGGCAACCGATTGGCAACCCTATGCGGAGCACGTATTGGAAGTGATGCAATCCAGCACGGATTTCGTCAACCTGTCAGACACTGGCGACTACTGCGAACGACCTGACTGGCGACCCTACACCAAGTATGAGGCGCGCGGTGAAGGTCTTGGCCATGAAGTCAGGGACATGTTGTTTCAGCGATCTTGATCCACTGAACTGTTGCACTCGTCGATATCAATGTAAAATTGCCGGTGAATGAACCCATCGACCATTTAATCTCTTTGACCTCAACACACACAGGGTTACGATAACGAACCATGGAAACCGGCCTAACACTCACAGGCGACATGATGCTGGTACTGATGGTGCTGGCAATAACCATCGCCCTGTTTGTATTTGAAGTCGTCAGGGTCGATGTGGTGGCCTTGTCGGTCATGGTGCTGCTGGGTTTGCTGGGGCTGGTACCGTCAGATCAATTGTTCAATGGTTTTGCTTCTAACGCGGTGATCTCCATCATCGCAGTCATGATACTTGGGGCAGGTTTGGACAGAACCGGTGTCATGACAGTCGTTGCCGCTTTTATATTGCGTATCGGCGGCAAGACCCCCAACCGTATTATTCCGTTAATTTCCGGCACCGTTGGTGGCATTTCCAGCCTGATGCAAAACGTAGGTGCCACGGCATTGTTTTTACCCGTAGTATCGCGAATCTCGGTACGGACAGAAATTCCGCTTTCACGCCTGCTGATGCCAATGGGTTTTTGCGCCATCATGGGTGGCACCATGACGATGGTTGGTTCATCTCCCTTGATCCTGTTAAACGACCTGATATCGGCGTCCAATGCCTCTCTACCACCTGGCGCTGAGACACTTGGCCAATTTGAATTATTCGATGTAGCCCCTGTCGGACTGGCGTTGCTGACAGTCGGCATCCTGTATTTTCTGATCTTTGGCAAGTGGTTATTGCCCGATAACAAAATAGAATCCTCGGCGGCACCCGCACGTACCAAGACCTATTTCGCAGACTCCTATGGTATTGAAGGTGATGTCTACGAACTGCTGGTCACGGTGGACAGCCCGTTGGTCGGCATGCAGGTGGGTGATGCCGAAAAGCTCGAAGGTATCCCCTGTCTTTTGGCTATCCGCAATACCGAAGAACCACGCATGGCGCCACCTTCCGATGAGATGATCTGGGTGGGCACAATATTGGGTGTTATGGGTACCCGTGATGTCGTGGGACGATTCGCACTGGATTACCATTGCCGTCTGCAGCCCCGGGTAAAAACATTCGGTGGTTTGTTTAATCCCAGCCGCGCCGGTATTTCCGAGGTCGTCATTCCGCCTGGCTCCAAAATCATCGGGCAGACTATCGGTGAAGCCCGCTTACGCAAGCGTTATGGCATCAGCGTACTGGCCGTCAACCGACGTGGCAACATCATCAACGAGCACATTCGGGAACTGGTCCTGGAGGCCGGTGACTGCCTGGTCAGTCACAGCACCTGGCGGGATCTGGCCGAAATACACAAGGAACGAACATTTATTGTTGCAACGGATATCCCAAAGGAAGAACAACGACCTCAGAAAGTTGGCCAGGCGCTGATGTTTTTTGCCATTTCGATCGGCATGATCATATTCACCGACTTCAGGCTGTCCATTGCTCTGCTGGTCGGCGCCCTTGGCATGATCCTGACCAACGTATTAACCATTGATGAAGCCTATAACTCCGTCAGCTGGAAAACCGTGTTCCTGGTGGCCAGTCTGATCCCCATTGGTCTGGCCATGGAATTAACCGGTACCGCAGCGTGGATTGCCCAACAGGCCATGGTCCTGCTTGGCGGTATGCCTGATATTGCCGTGCAGATTGTTATTGCTGTTCTGGCAACAATATTCAGTCTTGTCATGTCGAATGTGGGAGCCACCACGATCCTGGTACCCATCGCGATAAGTATCGCCTTGACGACCGGCGCCAACCCCACCATGTATGCGCTGATCGTTGCCCTGTCGACATCCAATGCCTTCATCCTGCCCACGCACCAGGTCAATGCCCTGATCATCGGCCCCGGTGGCTACCGGGTGGCAGATTTTGTGCGTGTAGGTAGCGGTATGACGGTCATCTTCCTTGTCGTTATGCTAACCGTGGTTAACCTGATATTCTGAGCCCCCATGCCACTGTACATTAACCCGCCACCACAGAATCCTTTGACCAAGATAATTGCAGCTGTCATTGCTGCGTTTGTCCTGGTTGGTTCTTTCATGATTGGTATAGCCGCTCTGGTGGTTGTTGCCTGTGTGGGCCTGGTTGTGGGTATCGCTATCTGGCTGCGTGTTGCCTGGATAAAACGGCGCCTTCGAAAAAGCGGTGTGGTTTTTGGCACCCCTGTGGATATGTCACGCGAACCCGGACAGATAATCGATGCTGAATACACGGTAGTTTCCGACAATAGGGACGAACCTGAAAAAGACGAACCTGAAAAATAAAAAATAATTGCACGTTGAAAATTCAGGAATACGGACTAGACTTAAAACAACAGTTCCAAATCGGCTTAGAATTATGTCCTCAGTCTCTGAAATACTCGAAACCAAAGGTGCGATGGTGTTATCCGTCGGTATCAACGAATCCGTTATGGATGCTATCAGCTTGATGGCAGAGGTCAATATCGGCGCGGTATTGGTACAAGACGGCGATACCATTTCAGGAATTTTTACCGAACGTGATTATCTTCAAAGAATCGCCCTGAAATCACTATCCTCAAGGGACACGCCTGTCGGTGATGTGATGACAAAACCGGTGATTTCAGCCGACCCGGGGGACTCTATCCAGCAATGTATGGAAACCATGACGACCTGCCACTGCCGTCACCTACCCGTGGTTGAGGGCGAAAAACTTCTCGGTATCGTGTCTATAGGTGACCTGGTAAAACGAATGCTTGATGAGAAACAAATGGAGGTTGAAAAACTCAGTCAGTATATAACCGGAACTTATTAACAGATTTGGGATTAACATATTCCGGCAAACACAGGCAGTGCCCGTGGCAAACCTTGGTTCCTGTACATTCTCCCTATTCGGGTTGCTTACTTACCTGACTGCTTTTGACTGGCCTTTTCCTGGGCGATCCTCAGGACATTTTCTACCTCTGCCTGAACCCGTTCACTGATTCCACCCGATTGATATTGCTGTTTCAATGATTCTTCCACCTTTGCAAAAAGGGCATCCATTGATGCAACAGCATTGGCGTTGTCCGATACTTCGTGATTGCCAAACAGGTTTATCCACTCTTCAGACTCACGACCGACTTCAATCACCTGGTTAAATTCACGTTCCGGTTCATCGCCGCCTCTGAGCAGGCCGATGATCGTTGCTATGAGAGAAACAGGTAGCAATAGCAGGTCACGAAAGCCATCGGCCATCAACTTGAGTTGAAACACGACAGTATTGCGGACGAGAACACCACGTTTTGAAGGGTTGGTTTCGCTCATACCTGAATTCCACGTTGATTTGTACGCAGCTTAATCGTTCAAGGCCCTTTTTGAAATAGCCCCAAAGTCACCTTCGTCTTGCAACAAAAATATTTTGACTCTGTGTTAGCCTTTCGCATATGGAACTTTCACAGGGATTCGCACCGGTTGCCCGTACGGACGCACGTCTGTTGATCCTGGGGTCAATGCCAGGTGTGACTTCACTTGAAGCGACACAGTATTACGCTTTCCCACGCAATGCTTTCTGGAAAATCATGGGTGATTTATTCGCTACCGGACCGGAGCTGGATTACCAGTCACGCTTGCAAAAACTCATGACACAGCATATTGCCCTGTGGGATGTGATCAAGGCGTGCAAGCGTCCCGGCAGTCTGGATTCGGCTATTTCAAGAGATGGCATGACGACCAATGACTTCACCGGTTTTTTCGAATACCACTCTCAAATCACGCATATCTGCTTCAACGGACAAAAGGCCGCCGGCTTATTCAAAAAGAAAGTAACACCCACGCTGACCGGGCATTATGAATACCTCACCCTGCCATCAACCAGCCCTGCTTATGCCGCCAAAAGCTACACCGCCAAGCTTGAAGCCTGGTCGGTGTTAAAAATAGAATTGGATGCATAACCCGTTACACTGGCGTACTGGTCCAAATTCGCACAAACCCACCTGGCGTATTGGTCCAAATTCGCACAAGCGCACGTAGGGTGGGTAACTTGTTACCCACGAATCACAGCTACGTTAGCCACGAATCACAGCTACCAAAACGTGGGTAACAAGTTACCCACCCTACGGACCAGCCAATGCACCGCGCATCACAAGTTAGGCACCCAGCGGTTCCACTAGTATTTCAATCCAATTACAACATTTACCCCCGTCGCCGGTCACGGTGATCCAGCCAGAATTCGATACCCGCGGTATTGAGCTTGATGTCAGAATGCAGCAACTCCATACAACGGTCCTCTGAAAGCTCAACACCATGATCACGTAATCCATCCATTAGCCAGGCACTCATTGCTATCTCGATTTTCTGTCCGCGTGAGTCATCGTCTTTGTACTGCTCTGCAAACCCGACCATTTTGTCAACGCCCTCAATCATCTTCTTTGCGAGACGTTGCACATCGTCAACACGGCCATAATGGGTCAGGTACATGCAATCAGGTCCAACAGCCATTAGTTTTCCGACTGATTCCTTGAGTGCGACAGGATCAAACTGAATGGGAGTCGTGGTAGGAAACAAAAACGCACCCTTTTGAGTGTCAAACTCCCGATATGACAAACCAAAAGTATCACCGGTAAACCAGCCGTTGGTGAGGTCATCGTAAACACAAAAATGGTGTCGCGCGTGTCCCGGCGTATCCATGAATCGCAATTGCCGATTACCCAGGCTTGCTTCATCGCCGTCTTCCATGATTCGTACTCTTTCTTCTGGTACGGGAATCAGCTTGCCATAAACTTTGTCAAACATTTCATCGCCATAAACCGCCCGCGCACCTGCCTCCAGTTTGGTTGGATCGATCATGTGGCGGGCACCATATGGGTGTACCAGGAATGTGGCATTTGGAAGCAACTGCATCAAACTGCCGGCACCACCGGCATGATCAAGATGAACATGAGTGACAATGACATAGCGTACATCCTGCGGTTTCCAGCCACGCTTCTTGAGAACTGTCATCAGACGGGGAGTACTCGAATTGGTACCCACCTCGATAAAAGCCACTTCCGAGCCGGCCTCCACCAGATAACAACCGGCCATATGCTCGCGGTGAAAATCTGAATCAATGACATTTACGCCGCCGGGATATTCTTTAACACTGATGTGATCATTCGCAGTCATTTTCAAGCTTCCGTATCTGGCCCGGATCGGGCAATATGACACCATGTTATGGGAATGGCCCAATAGTGGCAAACAGGTCTTCATTCTCGATCTGGATGGCACCCTGATACCGAGCGCTGAAGTGGACAACGAATGCTTCTGGCAGGCTGTTTTTGACTGTTTTGGAGAACGGGCTACGCTACCCGACCTGCAGGATTACACGCATGTAACCGACAGCGGTATATTGAACGAGTGGTGTCACCATGAACTGGGCCGGGCACCCCGCATGGAAGAAACCCGTCAGATAAAGCAGCGCTTTTTGGATCTACTGAAAGCTGCCTCGTATCGCCAACCAGAGCATTTCCTCCCTTTGCCAGGTGTCATAAGCTGGCTGGAGACTGTGCAACAGCATGATAATGTCTATGCAGGCATCGCCACCGGAGGCTGGGAACACAGTGCCCGTCTGAAATTGGGGCTTGCCGGGCTGGATCGCTTCAATCTACCGCTTGCCAGCTCGGATGATGCCATTCCTCGTGCAGAAATCATGCAAATCGCAGCCCAAAGAACACTCAATCACCAACCGGTTGATGAAGCCGTTTTTACCTATGTCGGTGATGGCACCTGGGACTTGCAGGCCAGCCAGAAGCTGAACTGGAAATTTATTGGTATTGCCAGTGGTGAGCGGGCAAAACAGCTTAGACAAGCGGGGGCCACCCATATTCAGGCCGATTTTTGTAAAATCGGAATTTAACCAATGCAAACCAGCACTTGCAGTGTAGAATATGCCGATCCGAATCTAACAAGGGAAAATACCCCGCATGGCTAAATACCGTAGACCCACGCAGATAATGTATGCCATCCTGGTTTTATTGACAGTGTGGCTGATCACCCCTGTAATGGCAGGCGGCGGTGACCCCGAAGCGGCTAAAAAAGCCTGGCCGATGATTGAAAGTGGCGCCTTGCTGGTTGACGTACGCTCAAAAGCAGAGTTTGACAAGGGCCATCTTGACGGCGCGATCCATATTGATTGGGATCAAACCAATGCCCTGATGCAAGCCATTGGAATGAATACACAACGTCCGGTGGTATTTTATTGCCGTAGCGGCAACCGGGCAGGAAAGTCCATTGTCAAATTGAAAACCAGGGGCTACACCAATATTTTCAACGCCACCGGCCTTGAGGCATTAACAGAAACCAAGCCTTAAATTCCCCGATACTCTTTTCCCGAAACCATTGCACGGTCCCGTGCCTGGCAATGGTTACTTCTATCATATGTAAAAAAGCAGACTTTTCCGTATGATAGTTACGTCCTCAGGAAATCGTATGAGAAAACACCTAGCATTAATCAGCTTCTATTTGGTCTGCGGACTTACCCAAACCGCAACTTCAAATGCACAGGGCCTGCCTGAATATTGGGAACGTAGCAATGCCATGGCCACTGTAGAGTCGGTCAATATCGATACCGCAGTTTATGAACTCGGCAATATTTCCTCGTTGGCCGATGCCGATACCACTTTAACCAGGCTGAGAAACCTGCATACCCGCGGTGACTTGCCGTTACCTGCCCGGGAAGCCGTGATTTATCAGTTCACCCGCTCACTGGCCGGTCTACCCCGCGAAGCAGTCGCCCCGGATGTCATGCAACATTTGCGGACCTACCAGGCACGGGTCCTCGTACCACACGAGGATCATGGTGACGCATTTGTACCGCTTTTTAATATTCGCGGCGCCGCTGCCGGTGTTGAAAATGGTTGGCAACGAGCCGAATTTTCATATGAAGCAGAAACGTTGCTTGAAACAGACCCGGCAAGCTTGGTTTCAACATATGTCGAATCGACCGCTAGCAATCAGCGAACCGCTTACCTGGACGTTCTGAGACAGGCCAGGATGACCGAAATAGAGGCCATACAGGATATCGCCTTAAAAAAGCTTGGCGAGGCACCTGTACTCACACCATTGCTTGGGATAACGGCAGTGATCACCGCTGATACGTTTGCAGTGCAACAACTATTGATCCATGGCCAGGGTGCAGGCCTTTCATCCACGCTTGTGCAACTCGGTCAACAATTACCGCTTTCGGAAACAGCTGCCCTGCTTGATTTTGCAGTTCGACAGGCGCCTGTTACCAATGCCAGCCTGGCCATCTCTGCCTGGTGGCCACGTCTGAATCATGAAACCGAGAGCCGTGATTTGCTGTTGCTGTTGCTGGATGATCCGGAACTGGGT
>RCND010002298.1_pt1 | contig 11022 bp, 8 predicted proteins | sample 2041351 | NCBI WGS metagenome assembly RCND01 (sample SAMN09708230, study PRJNA481090) | Marine sediment metagenome, whole genome shotgun sequencing project. | biome: marine sediment; feature: ocean; material: sediment; isolation source: Sewage treatment plant 12B marine sediment (STP12B) ...
TTTTTCCTTCCATTTGCAGAGGCCATTCCTTCATCTTCTTCCCATTGTACAAAACCATCATCACAAGCTTGAGCTAATGCATGTCTGTCGCGTTTCCAGTGCCAGAAGTCAGCTAATTCACCTTCATTTTTCATGTAGTGTCTCGTAACTTTTTCTCCTGCTTGAGGATCAGCTAAATCACCATGACAAGTGACTGTACAAGTACCACCTGCGAATCCTTCCGGGCTGCCAATAGGGAACATCATACCAAATTTGTCTTCATAAAATTTATCATTTTTATGATTGGCATATTTATTTTCTTGTTTCCATTTGCTGGCTACTTCATCAAAATACCAAGATTGTCTGTCTCTACTGTCGGTTTCATCTTCCCATTCGAATAAGAGGTATAAGTATTCACCATCATGGCCTCCTCTTAAAGAGTATTTATAACCTTCTCCGGTATACGGGTCAAAAAGATCAGTAGGTTCTAAAGAGGTGTCTCCATTACTTGAGCGTGATTATTCTGTCACCTGCAATGGTCACTGAAGCAGTAGATGCAAGAGGTCTTGCTTCAGACCATACGTCGTCAATTTCTCCATCAAAAACAGGCGCCGTAGAGAATTTTTTTACCAACAATTCGTCTGAACTGAACTCAGGTCCTTCTCCAATGCCACCATCTATACAAATAGGGTCATTGTCATGTGTACAATTGGCGAACAACATTATTATCGCAAATGCTAATAAAAAGCTCTTATTAATTGTTTTCATCTTTGTAAATTTTACATTATTATTCTGACTTTGATCCATTACCGACCAAAGGATTTAATTCTTTTAATTTGCCTTTTATCTAATTAGCGTTTAAAGCGTCAATAGAATTCTGAACAAGATCTTTGGCGTATTCAGGGTTGTGAACTCCATGACTGTGGTCGTAATAGATCATTTTGTAGTTCCAAAGTGCCGCAGCGGGAATCAAGTCATATTTTCCTGATACAATACTCACTTCCCCTTCGGCATCAACTGTAATTATTCCCTCAGCCACAAGCAGGTCCTCCAAGGCTTGGAAGTCTTCTTTCAAGAAGTCGCCGGACGGAATTGTGGTGCCATGACATTCTGTACATGAAGTTTCTGTGGGATTCTTGCTGTGCAGACCGTTGTTCATGCCATCTGTAGGTTCACCCATGTGACACTTGGTACAGCTGGAACCAGACCTGTGTGTTGCAGATGCATTGGCGCCATCATAAGAATATCCTGGAAGCTCTGCTCCCTGAATTCCTTCGAGTAGGGTGGATTGTGCTCCGTAATGAGGACCAAATCGACCAGTAACATTTACCAGCCCATCTTCCTGAATAGAACCTTCGAATGTTGATCTAGGTTGATGACAAGTAGCACAGGTGTGATTTGATGCATTATCTGCACCATAGTTAATAGTATAAGTGTTATCTGCGGCCAAGGTTACAGGTGCTATAGCTCTTAGAGCATAGTCAAAGCCTTCATTTTCAAAATCAAAAGTAGTGTGGGTGTCGTGACAAGTGTTACACGAAATTGTTTGGGTGCCTGAATAAACTGGCCAAGCTCCTCCAAGAGCAGTGCGTCCTCCAGTCCAGTCTTTAAATCCGTCGCTGGTATGACATGCTGTACAAGATAAACCTCCGAAACCACGGTTCCCGTATTGTGAAAGAGGATCGTTTATACCATCACCATTTACATCATGATCCATATTTTCATTGTAATGTCCGGAGAACAAATAAGAAGCATGAACTTCCTCAGATGTGCTTATATTATGACAGGCAGCACATTCTGTAGTTCCTGTAGCACCGTCTATTCCATTGGTACCATCAATACCATCAATACCATCTGCACCTGCCGGGCCTGCAAGAGGATCTGTGGTACAATTGACAAGGAGTAAACTTGTCGCTACAATTAATAAGAGATTTATAAGCTTTAAATTTTTCATGGTACTTGGAATTTACATGTTAAAATAATGTTAAGTAAAAATAAAATGATATTGAATTAAAATGGATGACAAATGTCATGTTTGAAAATAAATAAATACATGATAATCAATACATTAATATTAAATAATGATATTTATCATGGTTTCAATGTAACTCTTGTAACATATTAACGCCATAAAAGTGACTTAAACCTGAACATTTTTTGATCAATTATTCACATACTAATAATGAAGCGTTCTAATTAAATTTTTTGAAATATTTTGATGTAATTTTCAGTAACTTCGCAACTTCTTATGAACCAATTTCTTCCACATGAAAAAAGTTGCTGATTTTTTATTTTCTACACGTCTTACCGGTGTTTTATTTCTTGTTTTTGCAGCTGCCATGGCACTGTCTACATTTATTGAGAATGACTATGGTACACAAACTGCTAAAGCCCTTGTTTACAATGCCTGGTGGTTTGAACTGGTTATGTTACTGCTAATGGTCAATTTTATTGGAAACATTAAAAAGTATAATCTTTTCCAGCGTAAGAAATTCTCTGTTTTGATGTTTCATCTTTCATTTATACTGATTATTCTTGGAGCTGGGATAACGCGTTATATCAGTTATGAAGGAATTATGCCTATATATGAAGGCGAGACCACAAATAAGATGCTGTCAGACAAGGCTTATGTTGATATTCATATAGATGATGATCAGGAACAAAAAACGCCTATATACGAACACTATTTATTTGCTTCTACTTTTGGTAACAGCAGTAATTTCATCTATAACACATCGAAATTCTTTAATTGGATAAGAGGAGGGAACCATTTTTCAATTAAGACAGATTTTAAGGGAGATCCGATAGAGGTCAATTATGTTAATTATATTCCAAATGCATTTGAAGAATTTCAAGCAAATGAAGAAGGAGAAACTTATTTAAAAATTGTAGAGTCCGGAGGAGGAGGAAGGCATGAGCATTATATCAAAGCCGGTCAAACCATTAATATGCACAATACCCTGTTCTCATTTGAGAACAGAACAGAAGGTGCTACCAACATTTTTACAGAAAATGATACCTTAAGGATCCAAGCTGCTAATGATGGTGAATATATGATCATGGCCAGTCAGACTCAGGGGAAAGTGGCGAAAGATTCAGTACAAATCTTTAACCTGAGATCTTTATATCAATTAAGTGGTAACCAGTTTGTTATTCCGGAGCCTCCTGTGAAGGGAGAAATGAAGTTGGTTTCTGGAAATAAGGATGAACATCCAGGTGATATGCTGGAGGTTGAGGTCATCACTAAAAACACGAAACAGAATATTCAATTATTTGGCAATGCCTTGCGTGTTGCGCCTCCAAAAGTATTTACTCAGGATGGTTTAAATTTTCGACTCGCTTATGGATCAAAACAATTTCAGATTCCTTTTTCCGTGAAGCTTAGAGATTTTCAATTGGAGCGCTACCCAGGCTCTATGAGCCCAAAATCGTATGCCAGTGAAATTACAGTTGTTGATGGTGAAGAGGTATTTGATTTCAAAATATTTATGAACCATGTGTTGGATCATAAAGGGTATAGATTTTTTCAATCAAGTTATAACGATCAGGGAGAAGTGGAACAGACCTTTTTATCTGTCAATTACGACCAGGCTGGAACCTGGACCTCCTATCTGGGTTATTTCCTATTGTTTTTCGGCCTGATCTGGACTATTTTTGATAAAAATACAAGATTCGCTACCTTGAGAAAAACCTTGAAAAAATTAAAGAAAAAGAAGGCCAAATTGGTCACGATCCTCCTGTTGGTAACTGGATTGTCATATGGTCAATCTGATCATGCATCACATACTTCGCATGACCAACAGTATAAAACGATTGATTCCATTATTGAGGTTCAGATGGCCAACAAGGTCCATGCCAAAGAATTTGGAAAATTGATCATACAGGATGAAGGGGGAAGAATGAAGCCGGTCAATACATTTGCTTCAGAATTACTTAGAAAGGTAAGTAAAAAAGATAGTTATAAAGATATGGATGCCAATCAGGTAGTGGTTTCTATGTTGACTAATCCGAGGGCCTGGTACTTTGTTCCATTTATTTATGTGAAGAAAGAAAACACTAAGGTTCGGGACCTGATTGGAATTCCTCATGATCAAAAGTATGCCAGATTCTCTGATCTTTTTACCGAAAAAGGAGAGTACAAGCTTACAGATGAGGTAGCCAAAGCACACAAGAAAAAAATCAAAGATAAGTACGAGGAAAGTATTTTAAATATAGACGGCCGGGCTAATTTATTATTTGGCGCATTGGGTGGTTCCATTTTTAAATTCTTCCCACTTCCTGATGATAAAAGTAACAAATGGTTTTCTTTTGTAGAAGTACGTCATTCTGGTTTTAAAGGTGAGGATTCACTTTATGTGAGTAATATTCTTCCCTTATATGCAGGTGAGGTTGTTGCGGCAACAAAATCAAATGATTACTCAACAGCTGAAGAATATTTGGAAAGCATTCATAAATTCCAGAGAAAATACGGATATGAAGTAGTCCCTTCAAAAAGGAAAGTTGATCTAGAACTTTTCTATAATGATTATGACATCTTTAAATCACTGTTTGTTTATTATATGTTGGCCAGTTTACTCATGTTTATTGTGGTGATCATCAATATATTTAATGATAAGAAGTTGATTCGTGTATTGATCAACGTATGTTTAGGTATCATCTTGTTGCTTTTTGTTTATCATACGATTGGCTTGGGCATCAGATGGTATATTTCAGGGCATGCACCATGGAGTAATGGCTATGAATCAATGATCTATGTATCATGGGCCACCATGTTTTTTGGAGTTATCTTTGGTAAAAGATCGCCGCTTACTTTGGCGGCAACAACTTTTGTAACCTCCATGCTTTTAATGGTTGCTCACTGGAACTGGATGGATCCTTCTATCGGAAACCTGGTACCAGTGCTTGATTCGTATTGGTTGATGGTGCATGTTGCGATTATTGTTGCGAGTTATGGACCTTTTACAATAAGTATGGTATTGGGTATGTTGTCACTGATCCTGTACATTTTTACCAACAAGAAGAATAAAATGAAAATGAATCTGGCGATCAATGAGATCACCACCATCAATGAAATGTCTGTAACCATTGGTTTGGTCATGCTGACCATAGGTAACTTTTTAGGAGGTATCTGGGCCAATGAGAGCTGGGGAAGATACTGGGGTTGGGACCCAAAGGAGACTTGGGCCTTGATCAGTATTATGATCTATGCCTTTGTATTACATATGAGGATCATACCGGGCTTAAAAAGCAAATACACCTTTAATATGGTGTCGGTATTTGCCTTTGCTTCGATCCTGATGACTTATTTAGGAGTAAATCATTTACTCTCTGGTTTGCATTCTTATGCAGCCGGGGAAACGGCGGCAGTTCCAAATCAGATTTGGGGTTGGTTAGGGGTCTCATTAATTTTGAGTATCTTGGCATTCCTTAAGTTTAAGAAGTTTTACAAGAAAAAAAATAAAAAATAAAGATGAAGCAAATCATTATATCTCTTTTTATTATCACCTTTCTGGTAACAGGATGTAAAAAAGAGAAATCAGAAGAGACTGATTCAACAGCATTAATTACTGAAAACGGAAAACAAGTAACTGAGAATATTTATCAATATCAGGTTACTGATTTATATGGAGAATCATTTGACTTTTCAAACTTGAAAGGGAAAAAGGTCATGGTGGTGAATACTGCTTCTGAATGTGGCTTAACGCCTCAATATGAGGATCTCCAAAAATTATATGATACGTATAAAGACAAGAATTTTGTGATTGTGGGGTTTCCTGCCAATAACTTCGGGGGTCAGGAACCAGGTTCCGATGCTCAAATTGCTTCATTTTGTAAAGAGAATTATGGCGTTAGCTTTCCAATGATGTCTAAGATCTCTGTAAAAGGAGGTGATATGCATGAAGTTTATCACTTTTTGACCGAAAAAGGAAAGAACGGCCTTCAGGATTCTGAAGTTGCCTGGAATTTTCAAAAATATTTGTTGAATGAGCAAGGTGAATTGGTGATGGTTGTTGAACCAAAAACCCTGCCAACAGACGCTTCGATCGTTAACTGGATCGAAACTAACTAACACAGTAATTTCAATTTCCCCAATGTTAAACACCTTCAATTATTTGAAGGTGTTTTTTTATGAAGAATACTTGTACAATAGTGATAAACCTTTTAGTTTCGTATGTGCACGCCAAGACCTCTATATTGGGAAATCACAATCATATTCAAAAGCGTTTCAATTAAAGTATATCTGAATTCATTTATTTAATCACCGACTATCAATTTTATAAACGTCATATTGCCCATCCCACTTCAAAAACTGTTTACTTATCGTATTACAGCAGCAGAAGCTGATTTTATAAAGATTGGTACGCGGGTAGCAGTTCCCTTTGGAAAATCAAAGATCTATACGGCAATTGTCTATGAAAAGCATTTTGAAGAGCCGAAGGCCTACGAGGCCAAGGAGATCTATCAGATTCTAGACGAAATTCCAATCGTCACTGATGTTCAGTTAAAACAGTGGCATTGGATTTCTTCCTATTATATGTGTTCTTTAGGCGATGTATTAAGAGCATCCTTGCCCAAGGCGTTTTTATTGGAAAGCGAAACGCTGGTGCTTAAAAATAATTCCTTTGAAGAGGTCTCCTTATTGACGGATGAGGAATACCTGATTTGGGAGGCTTTGGAGCATCAATCGAAATTAAAGATTCAGGATATTGGAAAGATCCTTGACAGAAAGGGAGTCTTGTCTGTTGTAAATGCAATGCTTTCAAAGGAAGCCATTGAAGTAAAGGAAGAAATTTATGAGCAGTACAAACCTAAATTCGTAAAGTATGTGCAGCTTCATGAAAACTATCAAACCGAGGAGCGTCTTCATTCCTTGCTCGATGATCTTAGTCGGGCGCCGAAGCAAAGAGAGATCATGCTTTGTTTTTTTCAGCTCAAGCACGGATCCAAGGAACCAGTTTTACTGCAGGACTTAATCAAGAAAAGTAATACAACTTCGGGTATTGTTCAGGCGCTGGTTAAAAAAGAAGTTTTTGAAATACTGCAGGTGCGAGAAGACAGGGTTTCCTTCGATACAGATATTCGCCCTATTCACGACCTTAATGAACCTCAGTTAGTAGCTTTGACAGAGATCAAAACCGTTTTTGAGCAGAAAGAAGTTTGCTTATTGCATGGGGTCACTTCAAGCGGTAAAACTGAGATTTATTCCCACTTGATTTCAGAGACATTGGCACAGGGAAAGCAGGTGTTATACCTCTTGCCTGAGATTGCTTTGACCACGCATATTATTAACAGGTTACAGGAGTTTTTTGGAGATAAGATATCAGTATTTCATTCCAGGTATTCAGTAGATGAAAGGGTGGAAGTATGGAACAATTTATTATCCGGATCAAAAAAGACCCAGATTGTATTAGGTGCACGATCATCGGTTTTATTACCCTTTAGTAATTTGGGATTGGTCATTGTTGATGAGGAACACGAAACTTCTTTTAAACAATTTGAGCCGGCACCCAGATACCATGCCCGTGATACCGCTGTGATGTTAGGTCATTTACATGGGGCCAGGGTTTTATTAGGAAGTGCTACACCCTCGGTAGAGACCTTCTATAATGCAAGGCAGTCCAAATACGGCTATGTAAAACTCGAGACACGTTTTGGTAATGTACAATTACCTGAAATTGAATTGGTTGATATTAAGGAAAAACATCGAAAAAAAAGAATGACTGGTCATTTTTCAGACCGCCTATTGAGCTTGACGCAAGAAGCTTTAGCGAACAAGGAACAGGTCATCCTGTTTCAGAATCGAAGAGGTTTTTCACCTGTTGTGGAATGCAGTACTTGTGGGGTTGCTCCCCAATGCCCTAATTGTGATGTAAGTCTTACCTTTCATAAATTCAATAATGAACTCAGGTGCCATTATTGTGGCCATCAACAGGCTTTGCCAAAAACTTGTCCGGCTTGTGAAAATCCAACCTTGGATACCAAGGGTTTCGGGACCGAACAGATTGAGTTGGAGCTCAAAGAATTGTTCCCCGAAACGAAAATAGCCAGAATGGACTTGGATACCACAAGAGGTAAATATGGCTATCAAAAGCTCTTACGATCGTTTCATGACCATGAAATAGATATTTTGGTAGGCACTCAAATGCTGACCAAGGGTCTGGATTTTAAAAATGTTAGTCTTGTGGGTGTGCTCAATGCAGATAATCTTTTAAACTTTCCAGATTTCAGGGCTCACGAGCGCACCTATCAATTGATGGTTCAGGTGTCGGGTAGGGCAGGGCGCGATCAAAAAAGGGGTAAGGTGGCTATTCAGAGTTTTAATCCCTATCACCAGATTTTGCAACAAGTCACCATTCATGATTATGAGGGTATGTATAAGGAGCAAATGAATGAACGACATCAATTTAGTTATCCACCTTTAGTACGTTTGGTGCGGATTGTTTTAAAACACAAGGATTTTGTCAGAGTAGATGCGGCTGCCAATTGGATGGGGAAATCACTGACCAATAGTTTTGGAGATCAGGTTCTCGGGCCAACCAGCCCTTCCATAGGCAGGATCAGAAACAAGTATATCAAGTCAATTCTCATTAAACTCCCGGTACATATTTCCTTAAAACAATCGAAAGGACAGATTCAAAGGATCAAAGATTCCTTTATGGCTATATCTGATTTTAGGGCTGTACAGGTAATTGTGGATGTGGATTGTTATTAATGAGACAATGAGACAATGAAATAATGAGACAATGAGACAATGAAACAATGAAATAATGAGACAATGAAATAATGAGACAATGAGACAATGAAATAATGAAATAATGAATTAATAAGTTTTTGTTTTGTTTTTCCATTGCTTCCTTAAATCTGAAGAAACTTCTCCGGTTCCATCGTGTTTCCAGCCTGGAGGCTTGATAAAATACTTTAATTTATTAGCAATCGTAGTTTTTGATTCAAAGGCGTCTTTGAACATCAGGTACCATTCTGTAAAAGCAATTTTTACTGGATTATAGGTCTCAATATTTTTTACCAGGCCGTAAATTGGTTTTTCAACTTCCGGTTCAAAGGTGCCGAACATCTTATCCCATATAATAAGAATGCCGGCATGGTTCCTGTCTAGATATTGCGGATTGGTTGCGTGATGCACTCTGTGATGAGAAGGAGTGTTAAAAAAAGACTCAAACCATTTGGGCATCTTTTTTATCAGTTCGGTATGGATCCAGTATTGGTATAAAAGGCTAATCGACATTTGGGCCAGGATCATGACGGGGTGAAAGCCGAGGAGGGCCATGGGTAACCAAAAAACAAATGACATAAAACTCCCAGACCAAGTCTGTCTTAAAGCTGTACTTAAGTTGTATTTTTTCGAAGAGTGATGCACCACATGAGAAGCCCAAAACAACCTGTTTTCATGACTTATCCTGTGAAACCAATAATAACAGAAATCGTCTGCAAAGAATACCAAAACCCACGCCCACCAAGAAAATGGGACGGTAAAAACCCTTAGGTTTAGATAAACGAATGTAAGTACCGTCAATACCATGGCCTTTGCGAGCAATCCTAAAAAAACGTTTCCGAGTCCCATCGTAATTGAAGCTGCAGCATCTTTAAAAGTATATGATGCCATATGCTTTTTACTCGTTATAATGATCTCGATGACCAGGGTCAAAATAAAAAAGGGAATGGCATAATGGATGAGGTTGGGTAAATCGGGTATGTGCAGACTGTTAACCATCTTGATTTATTGGAAGTCAATTTTACAATAATTAAATTGAATAAAAAAACGACTTTGAATTTTTGAATTGTGAAGCGCTCGGAGTTGAGGCGATGGGAAGTGAAGCGATCGCAGGTGAGGGTCTCACTACCCATCGCCCAAGTGAAGCCTTCAGTCGTGAGGCCCTCACTTGTGAGGGGGTGAGCCAATATCATATAAAAAAAAAGACCGGATTGATATATCAATCCGGTCTTTAAAGTGGTTATAAATAACCTTACTATTTACTTCTTTTCAGCAGTAACTTCAAAAGGAAGTTCAACAATAACATCTCTGTGTAATCTTATAGAGGCATTGTATTTCCCTAATCTTTTCACTAATCCACCAGCAATAGTGATAAATTTCTTTTCTATCTCCTGACCTTCTGTCGCCAAAGCTTCAGCAACATTAGTATTACTGATAGAACCGAATAATTTATTACCCTCACCAGTTTTAGCTGTGATTTTCAATTCAAGTGCTTTTAAAGCTTCAGCAGCTTTATTTGCTTCTTTTACAACATTTTGTTCTCTGTAGGCTCTTTGTTTAAGAGTTTCAGCTAAAACTTTTTTAGCTGAAGGAGTCGCTAAAACTGCAAATCCGTGTGGGATCAAATAGTTACGGCCATGGCCGTTCTTTACAGTAACTACGTCGTCTTTAAACCCTAAATTAGCTACGTCTTGTTTTAATATCAATTCCATAATATAATCCGGTTTATTATTTTAACATATCACCTACATATGGCATTAATGCCAAATGACGCGCTCTTTTAATTGCCTGAGAAACTTTACGTTGGTATTTCAACGATGTTCCGGTTAACCTACGAGGTAAGATTTTACCTTGTTCGTTCACTAAATACATCAAAAAGTCAGCATCTTTATAATCAATATATTTGATACCATTCTTTTTAAAACGACAGTATTTAACTTTTACTTTCGTATCTATTTCTAAAGGAGTAAGATATCTGATCTCTCCTTTACTTCCGCCTTTAGCTTGTTGTTCTAATGTTGCCATTACTTCTTAGGATTAATAGATTTAACTCTTTCTTTTCTTTTCTCAGCCCAGGCCGCAGCATGTTTATCTAACCTTACAGTCAGATATCTCATGATACTGTCATCTCTTCTAAATTCAAGTTCGTACGCTGAAACTTCTTCTCCAGCACATTTGAATTCGAATAAATGATAAAATCCGGTTTTTTTCTTTTGGATCGGGTAGGCAAGTTTTTTCAAGCCCCAATCTTCTTTCCAAATCATTTCGGCACCTTTAGAAACCAAGTAGTCTTCAAACTTCTTTACTGTTTC
>RCND010002150.1_pt1 | contig 11016 bp, 10 predicted proteins | sample 2041351 | NCBI WGS metagenome assembly RCND01 (sample SAMN09708230, study PRJNA481090) | Marine sediment metagenome, whole genome shotgun sequencing project. | biome: marine sediment; feature: ocean; material: sediment; isolation source: Sewage treatment plant 12B marine sediment (STP12B) ...
TTAACCCAGAAAATGTATGAATACCTTTAAATAAACCATAAACAAGCAATGAATAAACACCTGCCAGTACAGAAATGGGTGTTTTCGGGCGGGCTTATTATAGGAGCCGACGATTCGAGAGGAGTGTAATTTGTTTGGTATGGGATAAAATTACGTGGTCTTTTTATAACTCCAGACCGCCAAACCGTTCATAATAACCGCATAAACAAGTGTTTTAGCAAGTTGCGGAGCAATATCGTTAATACCAGAACCCTTTAACATGACCATACGCATGACTTTCACAAAGTATTTAATAGGATTAAACTCCGTTAGCAATTGAGCCCATTCTGGCATGCTCTCAATGGGTGTAAATAAGCCGCTCATTAAGATAAAGATTACCATAAAAAACCATGCAATAAACATGGCTTGTTGCTGGGTATCCGTAAAATTTGAAATAAATAACCCTATTCCTAGTACCACCAAAATATATATGGACGTATAGAAATATAGTAAAACCAAACTACCAAGCATAGGTACATCAAAGATGAGTTTAGCAATGATCAATCCGATGGTTAACAAGGCCATGCCTATTACCCAAAATGGAAATAACTTTCCTATGATAAACTGACTTTTCTTAATTGGTGTTACATTGATTTGCTCTAAGGTGCCAATTTCCTTTTCTCTAACAATATTCATCGCAGATAGAAACAACGTAATCATTGTAACCAATAAAACTAAAATTCCGGGTACCATAAAGGTTTTATAGTTCAGGGTTTCATTATACCAAAATGACGGAATACTTAAAATATTTAAAGGTTTAATTTTTGTATCAGATCTTTGTAATAAATCAGCTTTCAGATTTTTATTGAAACTTTGTATGATTTGGGTCACATACACGTTTTCAACACCGGCTGCGGCTCCATCTATAGCGTTTATAGTTACACCTACATTTGTGTGTTTTTCCTTTTGCAGATTGCGCTCAAAATGTGAAGGGACCTCTAGTACCACATCAACCTCTCCATTAAGCATAGCAGTGTTTGCAAGCGCTTGTGAAGGAAAATTTGTTATAACGTCAAAATAGATTGAAGCATTGAATTTTTCAAGTAATTCACGAGAGGTAGAGGTATGGTCATGATCAATGTAGGCAAAATTGATATTTTTAATATCAAAAGTAGCCGCATTGGCCAAAATTACTAGCTGTATTAAAGGCATGACAAAAATAATGGGCAACATACCTTTATTTCTAAAAATCTGCCTAAACTCTTTTTGGATGATGTAAAGAATCGTTTTCATTACTCTAGCCTTATTTTATATTTCTTTACACTCAACGTCATAAAAAACACGGTCATTCCCAGTAAAATCATTGTTTCTTTCCAAATGAATTGTAGCCCGACACCTTTGAGCATAATCCCTTTCACAATAATGATAAACCATTTTGCAGGAATGATATTACTAATATATTGAAGTGGTAATGGCATGCTTGTTACTGGAAATATAAAGCCAGACAATAAGATAACGGGTAACATTAATCCCATTAGGGAAATCATCATAGCAGTTTGCTGGGTTGCTGAAATGGTTGAAATTAATATTCCTAACGCCAAAGAAGTAATAATGAACAACACGCTTTCTAAACCTAATAAAAACAAACTTCCTTGAACGGGCATCTTAAAAATAAAAATGCTTAGAACGATAATCACAGCAGCATTGATAATAGACAGAAAAATATAAGGGAATACCTTACCCACAATAACCAAAAATGGTTTTAAAGGGGATACTAGTAGAATTTCCATAGTTCCCAACTCCTTTTCCCTAGTAATAGAAATTGAAGTCATCATGGCTGACACAAGCATGAGAATAATAGTCATTACTCCTGGAACAAACATGTAAACGCTTTTTAGTTCTGGGTTATACACCATTCGTGTTTGTGGTACAATTTGGTAAGCTATCTTAATAGTTTTGTTTTGCTCTTTCAAGTAATTTTGAAGAATGGCATTCACATAATTAGCTACCGTATTTGCCGTATTTGGGTCTGTGGCATCTGTAATCACTTGTATAGTTCCATGGCTTTCTTTAATGAGATTTTTGCTAAAATCCTTTTCAAAGTTTAAAACGGCCTTTACTTTACCTTTTTTAAAAATTGATTCAATATCCGATTCCTTTTCAATTAGTTGATTGATACTGAAGTATTCTGATGAAGCAATTTTATTGATGATCTCTTGTGTAGTAGCATCTTTAGAATGATCTAAAATGGCAATATCTACGTTATTGATTTCATTGGTAATAGCAAATCCAAACAGTAATATTTGAGCAATGGGCATCCCAAAAAGAATAAACAATGAGCGTTTATCCCTGAAAATATGGTAGAACTCTTTTTGTACAAATCCTATGAAGCGTTTCATCCTCTGGCTAATTTTAAGAATACGTCGTTCATATTCCCAACATTAAACTGTTCCTTTAATTTTTTGGGTGTATCCAAAGCTTCAATTTTCCCGCTGACCATGATAGATACCCTGTCACAATATTCAGCTTCATCCATATAATGTGTGGTTACAAAAATAGTAGTGCCTTGATCGGCCGCTTTGTATATAAGTTCCCAAAATTGACGCCTGGTAATAGGATCAACCCCTCCGGTAGGCTCATCTAAAAAAACAATTTTGGGGTCGTGCAATAATGCTACTGAAAAAGATAATTTTTGTTTCCAACCTAATGGTAGGGACCCTACTAATTGATCAGCAACATTTTCTAATCCTAATTCCTCAATCAATTCATCAGATTTTCCTCTGATACGTGTTCTTGACAAACCATAAATACCACCAAAGAATGTAATGTTTTCCTTTACGGTCAGATCATCATACAACGCGAATTTCTGACTCATATAGCCTATGTTTTTTTTGATGTCTTCTGCATTGCTAAAAACATCAAAACCAGCTACTTTTGCAGTACCAGATGTTGGGTTAGAAATACCAATCAGCATTTTCATAGCCGTTGTTTTTCCGGCTCCGTTAGCTCCTAAAAACCCAAATATTTCACCTTTTTCAACTTCAAAAGTAATAGCATTTACAGCCGTAAAATCACCAAACGTTTTGGTTAGTCCTTTTACTTGTATGACTTTGTCCTTGCTCATTATTTTGCTAATTCCATAAAGGTATCCTCTATGGTGGGCTGGGTTATTGCTATGCCTATATCTGAAAGTTTTTCAGATTCTAAATACTGAACTAATTCCTTCGGATTAAAATCTACTCTGCTATCTGTATAGTGCACAAATTCACCAAAGGGGTAGACACTATGATGATGTGTGTAAGCATTAAGGCTTTTTATGAGTTGATACATATTATGGGCTTTTACATTGTAAATGGTTTTTGGATACTTTTTCACAATGGCCTTAGGCGAATCAATCTCTAAAATTTCACCATCTTGAATCAAGGCAACCCTATCACAAAGTTCTGCTTCATCCATATAAGGGGTTGATACCAAAATGGTAATTCCTTTCTGTTGCAAGCGCTTTAGCATCTCCCAAAATTCCTTACGGGAAACTGGATCCACCCCAGTGGTGGGCTCATCTAAAAACAAAACCTCGGGTTTATGAATAAGCGCACAACACAGCGCTAGTTTCTGTTTCATTCCCCCAGACAGTTTGCCCGCTCTACGATCTTTAAAAGGTTCTATTTGAACATAAATTTCCTTTATTAAATCATAATTCTCTTCAATGGTGGTTCCAAAAATAGTAGCAAAGAAATGCAGGTTTTCTTCAACTGTTAAATCCTGGTATAACGAAAATTTCCCGGGCATATACCCAACGCATTTACGAATCTTTCTATAGTCGGCAAATACATCAAATCCTGCAACACTTGCCGTTCCTTCATCAGCAATCAAAAGTGTTGTTAAAATTCGAAACAAGGTGGTTTTCCCAGCTCCATCAGGACCAATCAGCCCAAAAAGCTCACCTTCATTTACCGTAAAGGAAATGTTGCTTACCGCTTTTAGGTTTTTATAGGATTTTGATATGTTATTGACCTGAATACTCATTAATCCGTTTTTAGCCACATTTCTGCCGGCATACCAATTTTCAAGCTACCATCATTTTCTACATCCACTTTCACCGCATATACCAAGGCAACTCGTTCTTCTTTGGTCTGAATGATTTTAGGCGTGAATTCGGCTTCAGAAGCTATCCAACTGACTCTACCGGGAAAAGACTTCATAGCATCGGCATCATCAATTTTCACAGTGACTTCTTGGCCTATCTTTACATTGGCCAATTGGGTTTCGCTAACATAAACACGTAATTGCATAACACTTAAATCGGCAATTTTATAGAGTGGTTTGCCAAATGCCGTGATTTCGTTAGGCTCTGCATATTTAGATAGAACCGTACCGTTGATTGGGTTTATGATTTTACTCTTTGTCAGTTGGTCTTCAATTTGCTGTATTTGAATATCAAAGCTCTTCAACTCATTCACCACCGAAGCATTTTGTATCTCAACACTTCTAACTTGCTGATTAATGACGTCTATTTCACCATTAATATCATCCAATTGCTTTTGTGTGCCTGCATTATCCTTTATTAAATTCTCAATCCTCGTTTTATTGGTATTCGCTGTTTTTAACTTAGCATTCAGCACACTTATTTGCGATAGTACCCCTTTAGATTTTGAGCCCACAACAGCTTTGGAGACCTGTAATTGATCACGTTTCAACGTTAACGGAATGGAATCTATACAACCTATCAGCTTCCCTTTTTGTAGCAAATCTCCTTCGTTAACATCAAACTGGATCAACTTACCATTATTTTCGGCTGAAATTGTAATTTCTGTGGCTTCAAAATTGCCGTACCCATCAGCTCTTCCAAGAGTGTCATCACAAGACACCAAACTTGTAACTATAACGCTTATTCCAATAATATAGTTGTAGAATTTCATACATGAATTTTTATTGACCTTGAGTGGTATTATAATTTGCTTTTGTAAGTTTTAATTGAATTTTATGCTTTACCAAAGTGTTTTCGTCTTCATACAAATTGGTAAGTTCTGTCACATACGCTGAAGCCGTAATAACTCCATTCTTGAGTTGCGAATCTGCCGCTTTCAGTATTTCTTCGCGCAGCGTAATAATGTTTGCATCAGAAGAAATGATTTCTTCCATCTTTTTAATTTCCTTTTGTTGCCGATTTAGTTCAATGTTGGTTTTCAGTTTGAATATTTCAGTTTCATTATCTACGATATCCCTATTAATAGCCAAAGATTCACGTTGTTTTTTATTCGTATTCCAATCAAGCACATTCCAATTTAATTTCACTCCTACGATATAAAAAGCCTGAAACGAATTATCAAGCACGTTCAATCCGGGATTTCCATATCCACCCGTTGCAAACCCTAATAATTTAGGATTATTCTGCTTAGAAAGCATAGTTTCTGCGCTTACAATTTCTTCCTTCTTAAATTGAAAGAAGGTAAGTTCTGGTCTTTTTATACTATCACCTATTTGATACGTAATTAAAGGTTTTTGAAAGGTAGTTTCAGTATTTAACGGTTTACTTACTAGACTTGAAAGTGATTCAATTAAGGTGCTTTTGTTGTTATTGACTTGAGTAAACTGCTGATCTATTTTTAACAATTCTGCTTCTAAAACCTTATCAGAAGCGGGTAGAAGCATGCCATACTTAATTCCCGATTTTATTTCCTTTAGTTTAGCTTGTAGTTGTTTTCTTTTTAGGGTTAACAAGGAATGGCTTTCCTGTGATAGTAAAATAGAAAAATACAACTGATTGACCTGCTTTTTTAGCTGATACAAGCTTACTTCTACTTGCTTTTTCCTGGTTTTAAATTGTGCTGATTTAGCAGCCAATGAAGCATTTACAGCACCGCCATTGTAAATGAGTTGGTTTACAGAAAGGGTAGCTCTATATTGGTCCTTATTTAAAGGTTCTATATTCGAATTAGGTATGGGAACTTCAATCACATCAGATTGGTAAGTCGCTTGAGCATCCAAACGCAATTGAGGCAATTTCGCATTGGCAATAACTTCAGCGTCCAATTTGTTTTGCGCTTCCAACAGTTGCGGCTGTTTTGCTAAAGGATAGTTTTGAGCCACTAATCGGTAACATTCTTCCAATGTAATGCTTTGCTGTGCCATACTTTGAAGCGTTGTTATGGTGATAAGAATGAGTATTAAACGTTTCATGCTATGTGTTCTTTATAGAATTGATAATAAAATTAGCGACTTCAATTTTACGGTCTTCCATGAGTTGTTTGTAAACTTTGCTGTCTGCATTGGTTAAGGCCATGATTAGCGGTTTGGCAACAAAAGGAAAAATATTAAGCGCCAAAATATTGATGAACAATTGTTCGGCACTTATGGGTTTTATAATGTTCTTTTTAACTTCTTCATCTACTTGTTTTTTAAATTTATCAAGATTAGGAAAGCCTTTGTTGTCCTTTAATTTTAGAATAAAATCTTGATTTCTATTAAGTTCTTGAATGATAAAGCTTGGCAAATAAGGGTGCTTAATAATAAATGAAATATAGTTTGAAGTAAAATTTTTTATTTTATCCTCAATGGATGATTCATCATTTAAAATAGCGTTTAATTGAGGGGCTAATAAGGAAAAAGCATTTTTGAAAACTGCTTCAAAAAGTAATTGTTTACTTCTAAAGTAATAATGTAGCATGGCTTTATTAATTCTTGCCTTATCAGCTATTTCTTGCATACGAGCACCATCCATTCCCTTGGTCTGAAACACATTTTTTGCAGCGTTAAGTATTTGTTTTTCAGTGTTTTTATCTTTATTCTCCTTCATAACAAACTATATGGTTTAACCATTTAGTTAACAAAGGTACAAAATTTTTATAATGTCAACTTGTAGCCCTCATAAAGCTTTAGATAAAACAACGGAGAGTGGAATCAGGTGTCTAGAATTTTGCTCACGAGATTTTTTGATTGCTTAAGTATCATTAAAAAAAGTTGCGAGATGGTGCGGCCGGCGGAATGTTAAGCTGTTGTGTAAACCTGACGAGAATTCCCTGAAAAATCTACCGAAACTCACTAGGGCTAATACCATCGGCCTCATTCACTAACATTTAAAAGATTCTCAATCATTTAACTTATGCCATCTTCTAAGATTTTTCTTCACGATGTTAGTGGAACACTCTTTTTACAAAGTGACGAAAGAGATTTACAAATACCTTAACAAACAATAAACCAGCCATTTGTAAATGTGTGCGGAATGGGAATGTATTATCTTCACAATAAATAGTTAAGTAACTTACTATTTTAAAATAAACAACTACGAAACCAAAGCTTTATAAGAAGTATGAAGGCCAATGAAAAAAAAATTCTAGTTACCGGAGCCACAGGAAAGGTAGGCCGGGCTTTTATTAACGCCTTTCTTGGTGACCCAAAACAAAAAGGAAACATAAGAGCACTCTGCCATAAGCACAGTTTAACCCCCAATAATCGTTTGGAGGTTATCCATGGATCAATATCCGACAAGGCAACAGTGCAAAAGGCAATGAAGGATATCACCCATGTGGTGCACTTGGCGACCACCAAGGAAGATCCTGAAACAATTATTGATGTTGCCATAAAGGGCTTATTCTGGTTACTGGAAAGTTGCAGGAAAGCCAAGGGTTTCAAACGATTTATATTGATTGGTGGAGATGCATCGGTCGGACATTATTTTTATCCGTGCAAAAACCCAATCAATGAGCAGCAGGCCCATGCCGCCTATCCTGGATGTTATGCATTGTCAAAAGTACTTGAGGAAACCATGTTGCAACAATATTTCGTGCAATACAACCTTGATGGCACTTGTCTTCGCGCTCCTTGGATAATGCAGGGGGAAGATATAAAAAGGCATCTTACATTTGGGAAACAGGTATTTGGCGTACCCGAGTGGCACAAAATGGTCAAGACCCAAACCGCGCTGGAATATCAAAAAGAGAATATTATTCCCATCATGCTCGATGCAAATGGAAATCCAATGAAAAGGAATATGGTGCATCTGAACGACCTTATTGCCGCTATATGCATCTCCTTAGATCACATTGAGGCAAAACAACAAACCTTCCATATAGCCATGGACGAGCCATTTGACTATGGGAAAGCTGCTTATTATCTCTTAAAAACGTGCAAGCTCAAATCGGTAAAGATAGAAACGAAATACCATTCCACTTGGCTTGATAACTCTAAAGCAAAATTTTTACTTGGATGGCGACCAGAATACGGATTAGAGCAAATGATAGACGAAGCCTGGGGGAATATCTCTTTTTGATACTTTAGGTTCATTACCCATTCGATGCATCACATAAAAGCTATAAATACGTGGTATATTTTATAGCGCTACAAGTACATTCAAACCGATTGATAATACAATAAAATAGGGTGTAAGTCGTTTTTACTTCATAGTTAACAAACCTGCTAAACCCTAAACAAATGAAAAATTACCAAGCCATTTTATTCACCATCGCCTTTCTATTTTCTGTGGCCAGTGTACATGCACAAGCCCTCTTTCAAAAAGGCACCCTTCACCTGAAAAAAGGAAAAACGACAGAAGTCTATATTGAAATAGATTTTGAGTACGCACAGCGATTTCAGCAGGGAATAACATATATGTCCATAAAAGACTTTGAGAAATACACTAAAACCGGAAAGCTAAAAGGAAAAATGAAGCAAAAGATGGAACCAAAACATCTGGAAGGTTTTACATTGGAAGATGGTAGGCTATTCAAGACAGTTTGGTATGCAGATCTTACCGGCAAGGCTATTAAGATGATTCCTAAGCGGATGATTTTGGAACAAGTGGCGAATGGAACTATCATGATGTATAAATTATACAGTCGGACCACTGGACGTATAAATCAGGAATTGGCAGATATGGTATTTGAAGACAAACAGAACCTCATAGCCTATATCCAAGATAATTTTCAGTTGCTAATCCAGAAAGACAGCGACAAACCTAAAAATGTTATGCACATTAACCTTTTGAACTTTATAGGCGACAATCCTAGGGTAAAAGAAAACTACGTGAACAATCAATATGGTTTACGTAACCAGTTTACAGAAAAACAAAAAATGGGAAAATATGTCAATAAGGAGTATGAAGCGGCTTTTTTGCGTATGCTGAACGACTATAACCAAGATGTCAAAGTATCAAAATAAGGGTTCCCAGACTTCGTTTAACAAATTTCCATTTTGATAACGTCTAGGCATCATTTGACGCATCATTTGTAGAATTTCGCTGGCAACCCATCTTTCTTGATTCTTGCGTTAGCCACCGGCTAAACCTTTACTATAAAATGTACTTTACTATCTTGCGTTATGAGGAATGGCAACCAAATGGTCTGGTAGACCTTTTGGTTTTTGAACGGGTCGTCGCGCTGGCGTATTTGGCACTTCACTTTCATGACCGCCGTTCAGCTCGCCTAAATTTTTAAAGATTCTATAGCTGCTGAAAATTGTAACGTCTAAAAAGTATTACCTCGAGAAGTAATGACATCGAGCTTTTTCGAGATGCATGAATACCTTTAAATTAACCATAGACAAACAAAGAATAAACACCAGGCCCTACGGAAAAGTCACGTTCGGCCAGGCTTATTAACTGACTGGCAGCAGGAGGGAGGTTAATGCCTACATACCGGCAGGTATGTGGAATGGCTAAAAAGTAAACTCATGAATTTATATCGGAAAATTCTATTGAATCCAATCTAAGTTTAATATTTTTCATAGGAATAAGTACCTCCGTTAACTCATTATGCCGCACTTGTTATTCATAAGGCGCCCGTAAAATATCAAAAACTAAAACTTTGTAGTTAATGTAGTAACTCTAAAAATATAATGCTTTATAAAATGGCATCATTTCCTCTCACGCCAGTGCTGAGACGAATAGCATCTTGTACATCATAAATAAATATTTTACCATCGCCAACTTCATTTTCAGAAGCATTATCTTTAATTACATCGATACATTTTTCTAAGTGAATATCGCTTACAACGCAAGTAATCTGAACACGACTTTGTAAAATCATAGACTGTTCTGTACCCCGATAACGCTCAGAGTAGCTTTTTTGCAATCCCGTTCCCTTAACAGGTGTAACGGTAATACATGGAATATCCGCTTTTTTTAACCCACGCTGAACAGCTTTAAGTTTTGATGGTCTTATAATTGCCTCTATTTTTTTCATGTGTGTATATTTAAATTTTCACCTAACATAATTATTCAAAAGTGGTATATGCTTCTACTCCAAATGTTACAGCATCAATACCTGCTGTTTCTTCAGACCTATTCACTCGTATGCCCATAGTTTTCTTCATAACTATCAATACAATATAAGTTACTATAAATGAAAATGTACTAATAACCAAAACACCAATAATTTGGGTGACTAATAAGGTCGTCTCACCACTATAGAATAGACCTTTCTCTGATGCGAATAAACCAACGGCAATGGTGCCAAATAATCCATTTACACCATGAACAGCAATAGCTCCCACGGGGTCGTCTATTTTTATTTTATCAATAAATATCACTGCAACATCCACTAATACACCGGCAATTAAGCCAATTATAATAGCAGAACCAGGTTCAAAAACATTACACCCAGCTGTAATAGCTACCAATCCCGCCAGTACTCCATTTATAGTCATAGTTACGTCAATTTGTCCATATTTAAAATACGTGTAAAATATGGTTGAAGCTCCTCCCGCTGCAGAAGCTAAAAATGTATTTGTAACAATGGTTCCTATTAATTCCCAATTGCCAACAGCACCCAGTGTTGATCCTGGGTTAAACCCAAACCAGCCAAACCATAGTATAAAACCACCAACAGCGGCCAGTGGTAAGCTGTGACCGGGAATAGCTACTGGTTTTCCTTTTTTAGTATATTTACCCAAACGTGGTCCCAAAACAATAGCCGCCGCCAAAGCTGCAAACCCACCCATCGAATGAACAGCTGCAGATCCAGCGAAATCATTAAAACCTCTCACAGCTAACCAACCATTAGGATTCCAAACCCAATTTGCCGCTAAAGGGTACATTATTGC
>RCND010002619.1_pt1 | contig 11015 bp, 11 predicted proteins | sample 2041351 | NCBI WGS metagenome assembly RCND01 (sample SAMN09708230, study PRJNA481090) | Marine sediment metagenome, whole genome shotgun sequencing project. | biome: marine sediment; feature: ocean; material: sediment; isolation source: Sewage treatment plant 12B marine sediment (STP12B) ...
CGGGTACTGATCCATCCTTTCAGAAATTCCTCTTTTGAATAGACAGCATGTCCAAAGGCCGGGTCAGCTATGAATACCTTATCCTTTCGGATCTTATGTACCACCACGAAATGGTTCTGTTCCCAATGAACAACTACCGGCAATGGCGCTTCCTTCTGAAGACGTTCCCAGGTGAGTGAAACCCCCATGGTCTGCATACCTATATCTTCTGCAGCACGGGCAATACCCAGCATGGATACACCTTCCCGTGTCAGGTGAGACTTATCCCTGAGGGTTTGCAGGGTAAAATGTTTTCCATAATGACGGGCCACCATTCTGAGACAGGTGGGACCGCAGTCCATGGCGTCAAGTTGCTTGTAGAAAGGGAACGAAGGCATACAGATGTTTGCTTATGCCCCTAAATTAAGAATTATTTTAACAAAACCTTTTCCAATTTCAGCGCATCGGATTGATAGGGACCATGCTGTTCGGTCAATGGATGTATTTTCTCCAGTGCCTCTTCCCGTTTACCTGATTTCAGGAGAGCCATGGTACTGTACCAGCTAATGGCCTGTTCAGTCAGGAGCATGCTATCCGGATTTTCAATGGAAATTAATTGCAAGACCTCCTCCTGACGGTCCAGTTCAATGGCCGACAACAGGTAGTAGAGCTGCAGCAGTTGGTTTTCGCCTTCGTCCCTGATCCGGGCTGAGATCAGTTCCATGGACTTGCTGTAATTACCCTTGCTATAATAATGGATTCCTGCTTCTGGCTCTCCCCGGGTATCCTGATTATAGGTAAGTACCACCGGGTCGTTCAGGGGATCAAAATACCTGGACAGGATCTTTTCATTGTCCGGATGATTAAAAGGGATTATAAGCAAGAGGGCCAGGCTACATGCGGCTACAAGGGGTACATACCACCAGTGGCGAAACCCCTGTTTTGTTGGCTCTGCCAGGGGTGCTGCATGATCCATGGCCTCCTCCAGTTTCTTTCTGAAGGCTTCCTCGTCCTTCATCTGTAGCTGATCACGGATCAGGCTATATGCTGTCGAAACTTCCTCAAACTCACTCTTTAGCTCAGCATTGGATTCCAGCTCCATTTCGAAGGAGGAAGCCTCTTCCTGCTTGAGGTCGCCCGACAAGTATTTAATAATAATATCAAAGTAGCTCATTTTTCAGTCGTTTAAATAGGGGGTCGTTCACAATCCTTTTAATGAGGCTTTTCTTGCATCTGTATTTTCTGTCCGCCGTATGGTGCAGATCCTTGTAATTCATTGCCGCACGGATATCTTCCACGCTGAAATTATTGAAATACATGGAGAGAATCGTCTGACAATCTTTGCTCAAATCGGCAAAGTGTTTATTGAAAAGATCGCTTAGGTGATTCTGAAGCAGGGGATCATCGGCAGGACCGGGATCATTGACAACCAGGACTTGTTGCCGAAGTTTTTCCGCACGATGAATATATTTTTTGCGTTCCTGCACCCAGAGGTTCTTACAGATGGCATAGAGGTAGGTCCCGAACTTGCAGCTTAGCTCCAGTTCGTCGGATTTGATTCGCTTGTATACGATGATCATCGCATCCTGGAAAATATCCCGGGCCTGGTCACTTGATCCCTGGTTGTGCGTGATGTAGCCTTCTATGATGGGGTAATAGCTGTCGTACACATACTGGAGCAAAGTTGAATCATGGTTTCTGATCCCTTTGATCAATTCGGTATTGGTAGGGAGCTTCATAATTCAGCGAATAAAAAAGGCAGGTGATAGTGAATCACCTGCCCGGATAGTAATAGTTTTAGTTAGCAAGTAGAAAAGAGAAATGCCTTTTCCAAATGTGCTTGTTGCAAATATATATGATTTAGTTTTCATCCCCGGACAATATCAATGTTTCATAACACATTTACTGCTAGATGTGATCAACGGTATCCATATCAGCGTCTAAACCATACCTATTTTCAAAATAATTTTAATGTTTAAAAAGGCAGTGTTGCGAGATCCACATTTCCCCCCGACAGAATTACTCCAACCTTCCTGTTTTTGAACTCGCTGCTATTTCTGAACATGGCGGCAACAGCCACAGCACTGGAAGGCTCGATCACTATCTTCATACGTTCCCAGATAAACTTCATGGCCTCAATGATCTCACTTTCCTCCACCCTGATGATCTTGCTCACCAGTTTTTGGATGATGGGGAAATTCTGATCACCCAATTGGGTTTTTAGTCCATCTGCAATGGTAAGGGGATTGATACTGGCTTGTATCTTCCCGGTTTTCAGGGAGAGGTATGCATCATCTGCACCGAAAGGCTCGGCCCCGATTGTTTCGATATAGTAGTGAAGGTGGTTGACAGCCAGTGCTGTACCGGCCAAAAGTCCTCCTCCTCCCACAGGTGCAATTACAACATCCAGTTGCTCTGTCTCTTTGGCCAGCTCCATGACGGCAGATGAATGTCCAAGAATGACATTCATATCATTAGATGGGTGGATGAAGGTTGCTCCAAGTTTCTTCTGGTGCACCGCCATGACCGACTCCCTGCTCTTCAGTGTGGGTTCACATTCGATGATCTGGGCACCATAGCCTGCCACCGCATCTTTTTTAACAGCCGGTGCATTGGAAGGCATGATGATATATGCATTGGTATTGAGGGCACTTGCAGCCAGGGCCAGGGCAGCTGCGAAATTTCCTGAGGAATGTGTAATAACCCCCCTGGCGCGCTCATCCTCCGATAACTGAAGAATAGCATTGATGGCACCCCTGATCTTAAAGGAGCCTCCTCGCTGGAAGTTCTCACATTTAAAATAGACACTGGCCTTGAGCATCCTGTCAATGGTTGAGGAGGTAAGCACAGGTGTGTTGTGAACATATGGACCTATTCTTTTTAGGGCCGCCTGAACATCTTTTAGGGCAGGTATCATAGTTACATGATTTAGTGAACGCGTACCAAGTGTCTATAAATATATGGCACTTTCTGGAGAAAGAAAAGCTTTACCTTCCAATGCGGTACCTGATGGAGAATCCAAAATCCAGAAAATCAGGTTCAAATACAGCGTAGACGTTGAGCATTGGTTTCCAATCGAGGCTGAAGTTAAGGGGCAGATCTCTGAGTGTATACTCAATACCAGCCACCGCTGCTATACCAGCGGAGAATTCCTGTTCCCAGTCTCCCCCAAAAACGCCACCTCCCAGGTAAATGAAAGTTCTTTTATTATGAAATGGCTCCAGGTGGTGCTCATAAAGGGCACTTAGGTTAAAACCATGACGGTTGTAGAGGAGGTCGGCTTCAATGGCCCACATTTCGTGCAGCCGGAATCCTTTGTAGGTGATACCGCTGGAGTAGCCTGCACGTATACCGACAGCATGATTGTAGGGTTGAGCTTTCAGTTCTCTATGCCAGGATGTAAAGGAGAGGACCGCTAAAAGTAAAAGGATGTATTTTGCCGATGTTCCTTTCATGGTTCTTGGTTATCAGATGCTTCCTCCATTCGGCCCCCTCTTACCTCGAAAGAGGTTTCTGTATAGGAGGGGATCCGGAGTCCTGCCGGAAGATAGCTGCTTTTTACAATGGTGGTTTCGATCATCAAGCGCTGCCGGGAAATGCACCGGTCCAGCCATCCGCTTTCCCTGTTCATCCGAAAATCGTAGGTCTGGCTTCCGGATACAGCCGATTTAACCTCTCCCATTCCGGTTGTTTCCTCGAACTCTTTCATGGCATTCAGCATGCCCATGCCCTGGATCACCACTACCTCCTCGGTGGATTTGGTGAGGTAATAACGGTTGACCATATTCACAGCTTTGGTATTAAAATAGTAAGTGATATCATTGGTCCAGTTGTTCATGGGCTGAATAACAGGGTAGACGTAGACAAAGAGGTTAATCAGGCTATGGAAAGCATCACTGCCATAGGCCTCTTCCAGCGTTTTCAATATGACTTCTTGCTCCGAGGTATCGGCAGCAGGCTTTGATGCCAGGGTGGCAAAAATATCATCCAGTCCATTCTGGCTTACCATCTTTCCGGTAGGTGTCATCACCATTTGAAAGCTATGCTGTTCCAGCATATCCACCATCTCTGTAAGCATCTTGTTTTTCCCGGATGCGGAGCTGATATCAATATTCAGCTGGGGAGCCAGCATAGAGATGAGCAGGTCCCTGTAGCGAACGCTCATATGAATCTGGCCGGCACTGTCGATGGAAGTGACTATGAATTCCATCCTGGTAAGATTGTAAAAAGAGATTTCCTGGTTGTCGATGGATTCTGAGTGGGAGTTTTGCTGAAGGTCAGTTTTCAGATAATAGCTTTCTCCCGGCTGTAGCATATAGGATAGCCTGGGCTCCTGTGCCTGCACTCCGCTTGCCATGTACAGCAGCGCAATTAATGTTACTATGAAAAATGATCTGAGCATGTGGCGGATAAAAGTAGCAAATATTGTCAGATTCTGAGGAATGATCTACGATCCGCCGCCATTTCTTATATTTACATAAGCTAAATTGAGATATGGCAGCAACATCAAAAAAGACATTCGGTACTTCGGCGGTATATTTTACAGCCATAGCCACCATTCTGGGGGCGGTACTCTTCCTGAGATTTGGATTTGCAGTGGGAACCCTGGGATTCTGGGGAGTGATTGCTGCCATACTCCTGGGACATGTGGTAACCATTCCCACAGCCCTGGCCATCTCAGAAATTGCCACCAACAAGCGGGTAGAGGGAGGAGGGGAGTACTTTATCATCTCCCGTTCCTTCGGACTGAATATCGGGGCCACCATTGGATTTGCCCTTTTTATCTCACAGGCTATCTCCGTGGCCTTTTACATCATTGCCTTTACAGAAGCATTTGAATTCTTTTTCAACTGGGTGGGAAATCGCTTCGGATTTATTCTACCCAGGCAGGTGATCAGTATTCCGGCCATGATTGGTCTCGCCGTGCTGATCCTGAAGAAGGGGGCATCGGTGGGCATGAAGACCCTGTACGTGGTTGTGGCCATCCTCCTTGTTTCCCTTCTCCTCTTCTTCCTGGGGGATACCGAGTACAATCAGACCGAAACTTTTTCCTTCCTCTCCGCAGGAAAGGGGGACATGAGTCAGTTTTTCCTGGTCTTTGCCATTATCTTTCCTGCTTTTACCGGGATGACCGCCGGTGTAGGACTTTCGGGCGATCTGAAGAAGCCTGGGAAATCCATTCCCCTGGGAACCATTCTGGCCACTTTCACCGGGATGATTGTCTATTTTTTTATTGTGTGGAAGCTCACCTCTTCAGCCAGCCTGGAAACCCTACGGGACCCAGATAATCAGCTAGTGATGGCCGATATTGCCATCATGGGGGGACTGGTGATACCACTGGGACTGGCGGCATCCACCTTTTCGTCGGCCATCGGTTCCATTCTGGTGGCTCCCCGAACCCTGCAGGCACTTGCTGCTGACCACTCATTTCCCTCCAGGCGGATCAATGCTTTTCTGGCAAAGGGAAAGGGAGAGAATCGGGAACCCTTTAATGCAACACTGATCACCGTGGTCATCGCACTTGTTTTCGTGATCATGGGAGATGTGAACCAGGTGGCGGTAATTATCTCTATGTTCTTCATGGTTACCTACGGATCCCTCTGCCTGATATCATTTCTGCACCATTTTGGTTCAGCTCCTTCCTACAGGCCCTCTTTCCGCTCACGCTGGATCCTCTCTTTGGTGGGCTTCATGGCCTCGGTATGGGTGATGTTTAAAATCAACACTTTTTTTGCACTGGGAGCTTACCTGATAATGGCTCTGCTTTACCTTTATATAAACCACTATCAGAAAAACAGGAAAGGGCTGGTATCTATCTTCACCAATGCGCTCTTCCAGCTTAACCGGAGCCTGCACGTTTACCTTCAGCAGACAAGGAAATCCAGGGGCAATAATGAATGGCGCCCCAGTGCCATCTGTATCTCCAAGGATTCGTTTAAGCGGGACAAGGCCTTCCAGTTGCTGAACTGGATCAGTCACAAGTATGGTTTTGGCACCTACATTCACCTGATTGAGGATTACTATTCAAAGGGTAGCCATGAAAAATCGGTGAATGAACTGGAGCGACTTATAAAAAACTTCAAAGGGAAAGGGAGTCACGTCTATGTGGATACCATGATCTCGCCCTCTTATACTTCGGCTGTTGCCCAGGCTATCCAGCTTCCCGGGATCTCCGGCATGGAAAATAACATGGTGATATTTGAGTATGACCGGGATACCCCAGAAGGGCTTGTTCCGATCATTGATAATTTCTCTTTGGTCAATGCCGGGAACTTCGATGTATGCATTTTTGGGAGTTCCAAGAGAACTATCAACTACAAAAACGGAATCCATGTATGGATCCGAAGCTACGATTATGAGAACTCGCACCTGATGATCCTGCTGAGCTTTATCATTCAGGGGCACCCTGCATGGAAAAAGGGCGAGATTCGAATCTTTGATGTGTGTAGCAAAGAGAAGGAGGAGGAGACCAGGAAGTCCCTTGAGGACCTGGTGCAGACAGGCCGCCTTCCCATCACTTCAAAGAATATCCAGGTTATCAGTGAAGAAACTCTTTCAGATCCCCGCCACCTGGTCAGAGAACACTCCACCCATGCCGGGCTTTGCATTATTGGTTTTCATACAGAGCGACTCAGGCACCAGGGAGGAAAGATCTTCGAAGGATTTGAGGAGATGGGAGACATTCTTTTTGTGAATGCCCACTCCCAGAAGGAGATTACTTAAGTCCTATTTTTTGTACATCTTCTCTTTCAGGACCTGAATCCTCTCATCTACGATGTAATCATCGTAATCCATCAGTTTATCTATAATGCCATTGGGTGTGAGTTCAATGATGCGGTTACAGACTGATTGAATGACCTCATGGTCATGGGAGGACATAAAGATATTTTCGGGAAATTTGAGCAGGCTGTTGTTAAAGGCCTGAATGGATTCCAGGTCCAGGTGATTGGTGGGTGTATCCAGTACCATGGCATTGCTATTGCTTAACATCAGCCTGGAGATCATGCAGCGCATTTTCTCTCCTCCGGATAGAACTTTAACTCTTTTGTGGATATCATCGCCCGAAAAGAGCATCTTTCCCAGATAACCGCGTATGGTGGCCTCCAGGGTATCGGCTGTAAACTGACTGATCCAGTCGGACAGGGTCATATCATTTTTAAAAAAATCTGAATTATCCAGGGGGAGGTAGGCCGCAGTAATGGTCTGTCCCCACTGATAACTCCCCTCATCGGCTTTCTGTTGGCCATTTATGATATCAAAAAAGGCGGTCATGGCCCTGGGGTCTCTGGAGAGGAAAATGATTTTATCGCCCCCGCTGGTTTGGAAGCTTACATCCTTGAAGAGGACCTCCCCATCCATGCTGGCACTTAAGCCGCTTACATCCAGGACCCGGTCACCTACTTTCCGCTCCGGGGTAAAAATAATACCGGGATACTTTCTGGTTGAGGGTTTGATATCCTGAATATTCAGCTTCTCAATCATCTTTTTGCGGCTGGTGGTCTGCTTGGATTTGGCCACGTTGGCACTAAACCTTGCAATGAACTCCAGCAGCTCTTTTTTCTTCTCTTCCGATTTTTTGTTCTGCATCTGCTGCTGCCTCAAGGCCAGCTGACTGCTCTGATACCAGAAGCTGTAGTTCCCGGCAAACATCTGGATCTTCCCAAAATCGATATCCACAGTGTGGGTAGAGATGGCATCCAGGAAGTGCCGGTCGTGGGAGACCACCAGGACGGTATTCTCATAATGGGCCAGGTAATTCTCCAGCCATCTTACCGTATCCAGGTCCAGGTCGTTGGTGGGCTCATCCAGCAGGAGGTTATCTGGCTTCCCAAAAAGCGCCTGGGCCAGCAGCACCCTTACCTTTTGCTTTCCACTCAGATCTTTCATCAGGGTCTCATGCTGGGCCACCTTGATTCCCAGGTTGCTGAGCAGGGTGGCGGCATCACTCTCGGCGTTCCAGCCATCCATATCTGCAAACTCCTCCTCCAGTTCGGAGGACTTAATACCATCTTCGTTGCTAAACTCCTCTTTTGCGTAGAGCTTATCCTTTTCCTGCATCACCTCCCAGAGCCGCTTATGTCCTTTTAATACGGTATGAAGCACCGAAAACTCACCATAAGCAAAGTGGTCCTGGCTCAATACAGATAAGCGTTCCCCGGAGCCCAGGGAGATGTGTCCAGCCGTGGAATCAATTTCCCCTGAAATGGCCTTCAGGAAGGTGGATTTCCCTGCACCGTTCGCCCCAATAACTCCATAACAGTTCCCGGATGTAAACTTCATATTTACCTCCTGGAACAATACCTGCTTTCCAAATTGAATTCTTAAACCTGAAACTGTGATCATATGATAATTAAGATTATACCTTGTTCAAAAAGGCTGCAAAGGTACAACTATTTTGCGCAATTCACGCAGCTCAGGCTTTCGGGTCTGTATAATATTCTTGCTTCTGGAATCGGCCTGCCACATTTAATACAAATGCCAAAATCTTTTGTTCCCACCCGGGACAGAACACGCTGCAAGTTTCTCAGTTTTTCCTCTGCCTGGCGCAAAGAGGCTTCTGTGACGCTTTTATTGTTTATGGCATCCATGCGGGAGATGCGTCCGATGGCACAATCGGGTTCCACTGGTTTTGTTAACTCCTTATATTCTGCAATCAGTTTTTCGGTCTTGCTAATCTCATTCAGGATATTCTGCTTCATGCTTGTAAGAATGTTAATTTTCAAAGGTATACAAGAAAATATTCATATATTTCAATTTTTTCAAAACTTTACCCTATGGACAAAGCCTCCACCATTGTACTAGCTTCCTCCCTGATCATTATCATGTTAGGCATGGGATTATCTCTTGTGATTGACGATTTCAAAAGGATCATTGTATATCCCAAGGCCATCCTTGTGGGCCTGGTGAATCAAATAATAATGCTTCCCCTGATTGGATTTGGAATTGCCGTAGCTTTTCCCCTGGCTCCGGAAATCGCTATTGGGATCATGATCCTGGCAGCCTGTCCGGGTGGACCCACTTCCAATTTGATTGCCCACCTGGCCAAGGGAGATACAGCCCTCTCTGTAACCCTGACTGCTTTAAGTAGTTTTATCACCATCCTGTCGATTCCATTTATTATCAATTTTGCCCTGGAACACTTTCTTGAAAAGGGTGAAATGATCAGGCTGGATGTGATGGATTCCATCAAGAACATCTTTGTCATTATCATCATACCCATTATTATCGGAATGCTGATCAGGAAATATGCCCCCGGTTTTTCAAAGAAGATGGAGAAGCCGGTAAGGATAGCATCGGCCATCGTTCTGGCCCTGGTGATTATTGGAATCGTGGTTAAGGAGAAAGAAAACTTCGTCTCTTATTTTCAGCAGGCCGGTATTGTAGCTCTCTTGCTTAATGTTGTTACCATGGTCGTGGGCTATTTCTCGGCCAGGTTATTCAGGATCACTGACAAGCGGGCCATTTCCATCTCCATTGAATCGGGCATCCAGAACGGAACCCTGGCCATTACTATTGCAGTGGTGCTGCTCGGAAGTACGGAATTTGCTATTGCTCCGGCCATATACAGCCTGCTAATGTTCTTTACCGGAGGCATTGTAATTTATTACGGGAATAAACGAGAGAAAGCATACGCCTCAGGCCAGTCCTGATAAATAGTTCTCCCCACCAGTCTTTTATGGCGGGGAGAGCTATGAAATGATAGCAGCTATTTGACTATCTCCTTTTTGATCTGCTTGCCGGCCTAGCTGCCGGTCTGGCTGCCGGCTTGGCAGACGGGGAGACATTCGGTTTATTTGAGGGAACGGAAGTCTTATTGTCCTTCACACTGCTTTTAGTGGCATTTCCTTTCGAATTAGGTGCTGATTTTTGATTATTTACCTTTCCATTTTTTTCTGCACTAGAAGGCGAACGATTTGAAACATCATTACGTTTATTTCCCTCATTTTTGTTTTTATTTACAGTATTCGAAGTGTTTCTAGTTTTACTATAGTTGTTATACGTATTATTGTTATTATTAATTATTACGGTATTGCCTCCGCGGTTATTGTGCCCTCCACGGTAATGATTGCGATGGTGACGATTCCTTCCAAAATAAATATTGACTGAAATCACAGGGTAAGGGTGGTAATACGGAGGGTAGTATCCATAATAATAAGGTGAATAATATGGACTATATATAGGGGCATAAATATATTCTACGATTGGTTCGGATTCTACAATTACAACGGTAGCAGGTTCGCTTTTGACCACCACAGTATCAGTTCCAGAATATGCAGGATTAGCCGTAACAGCTGGGGCTTCAAGTCTGGGTTCAATCACATAATCTTTCCCATATAGTTCCTCATCTCCAACCATTTGGATAGACACTTTCTCATCTTTGTCCTTTGCTACTAAGATTACCGCAATATCCTGAATTTCGTCCTTAGCGATATCAGCCTGAAGTACAAATGCAAAATCATCACCATCTTGTTGGGTAACAACTTTAATAAAATCAACATCACCATCAAGGTTTAGATCTAGATTGTTAATCCCCGTTTTTTCATCGTTTAATGAGGCTTCAAATACCTCAACAGTTTTTGACTCTTGAAATAAGTCGAGTGTAGCATAGAGGTCTAAATTCCCCAGGTAGGTTTAATAATTCTGCATCCGTTTCAGTTTTGTCTTGGGCATTCAAATTTGTGAACCCAATTAATAATGCAACTGCTAGTAATAAATTCTTAAATTTCATATGATTTTTTTATAATAATTTTATTGAGTTCGTGCTATTTAAATTTATTCATATTGACATAGTTAAATATCAGCGTAACACGCATCATTTCAGACCTTGCTTCATTATCACCAATTAAAATTTTACCATAAGAAGCCTTTCCTGATAAAAATGGAAAAAATTGATATCCCACCCCCAAACCGGCACCCAGTATATTAATTTGATTGTTATCTTCCACTCCATCACTCTCAGTTTGACCACCATATTGATAACGTAGATCAATACCTGCCCAAAATTTTGAATTTAAATTATGAGTAAGATGATTTTC
>RCND010002151.1_pt1 | contig 11011 bp, 11 predicted proteins | sample 2041351 | NCBI WGS metagenome assembly RCND01 (sample SAMN09708230, study PRJNA481090) | Marine sediment metagenome, whole genome shotgun sequencing project. | biome: marine sediment; feature: ocean; material: sediment; isolation source: Sewage treatment plant 12B marine sediment (STP12B) ...
AATCACATCATGAACTTAACCAAAAATAAGTGTAAGTTTCCCAAAGCTAACACTAAACCTACAAAAAGCTACCTGACTATTATCAGGAACAAATTTAAAACCTACTTAAAAAAGGCCCTGACGAAACCGTCAGGGCCTTTTTTTTATATCATTCCTAAAATACGATCTCTGGAATTATGAAAAATTTGGTGTTTTGTCGATCATACTATACGTTTTAACTTGTTTTACCACAATTCTCCCGCTCTACACAACAAAAGTTTAGAAGTACGAACCCTTGAATTTACATTCGCTTTGTATTTATGATTTATTATTGTGTCCCAAAGAGAAAAATTAACCTATAACTAAGTATTTGGAAATTACCCATTCTAGATTTAACCTAAAGCATTTATTTTTTGACTGATTAACCCAATTTTACAGATCCTACTTAACAAAAAAAGCCCTGACGAAACCGTCAGGGCTTTTATCTATTTATACTGTTCTATTTAGAAGGCATAGTTAAGCCCAAATAACCAATAGCTCTGGGTTTTCACATCGATGTCATCGAAGGTCGGTGGGGTTGCAGGAGGAAATTGACTTGCAGCCTCTGCTATACCATTTGCCAATGATTCCTGCTTGTTGTTTCTCAGGCCGAATTCAAAACCAAGACCTATGCCTTTCCATAGGGTATACCCGAAAGAATTTGTCCAGGTCCAGTTCGAAAAGTTACTGCTCTTATAACTCTGGAAAGTAGAGAAGTTGGTCTTGAAGTTTAACGCACCCAATTGTTTCGTATAATCCACAACAATCTTGGCACCCGTGGAAGATTCGTAAACCGCATCCATACTGCTGAACACAAAGTTATAGTTCAACGGGTGAATGACCACGACCATATCGGTAATGGGTGTCCAGGTGGCACCTACCCCAAGATCCAAATAACCGGGATCATTGAAGTTGTTGATAATCGAGGTTCGGTATTCCCCTAAAGCGGAGATAGCGAACTTTTTGTTCAACTTATAACCGTATAACGAAGTGATATTGAAAACATCAGTAGTTCCGTTAAAGCTGTCATCATCGGCAGGATCATCCTTATTGTCCAATTTTACCCATTGTAGATTGATATTGCCTGAATTTCTCCAGAAAAATTTGTCTCGATCCAAATTGGCAAAGCCATTTACGGAAACACCTATGTTTCCGGAGGAGTTATTGGGCGTCCCTTGAGAATACCAATTGTTGGAACCGGAAAGGTTGGCCCCGATGGTACCGAATGCTCCTTTTTTCCATCCTGGAAGGGCATCAATTTGTGCTTGAAGGGCATCTACCCTACCTTGAATTGCTGAAATGGAATCCTTTTTGGGTCCTTGCAATGCTTTGAGTTCATCTGCAGACTGTGCAAAGGTGAATGCCGTACCGGCAAATAATGCCAATGCGACGAATACAATTTTCTTCATAATGTTAATGTTTAGTGTTTATTTTTTGTTAATGTGGAACAAATGTATGAATTGTTAACAATAAACAATCAAGGTTATTAACAATTATTGTTGTTTGAAAAGTGGCACTGAAGAGCATGCCTCACCGTACATGACGCTTTTTGCAATAGGCAAAAGTTTTTGGGTTATCCACAAATAAGCGTTCTGCGGAACTGGTTTATTACTACACCCTTTTATGATAACTGGTTTGCCATTAAACTGGCTTAAATCTAAATTTTCAATGATGGTTTGGTAGTTACTCGTTTCCAAATCTTCCAAGGACCCTTGCACCACATTTCTTGTGAATGGTTGTAATTTGGTTGCAATCAACATATATGCCCAACCTGGAACAATTGCATCCGTTGAACAACAAATGGCGACATATTTATTCTGGTATTGACTCCAATCATGTTCAGCAATATTTGCCCTAAATTCTTTTTCCCGAAGCACAAATCCTTCATAAAGCCAATCTTTGATATCAAGCAATACCCTTTCTCCGATTGGATAATAGTCCTCCAGGTCAATGGTCATTAATTGACTTTGGGCAACGCGATTTATGATTTCCTTTTCCATGGAGTATCAGATTTCTTAAAATTGGATTCACTCTTACGAAGGAATGACAATTTATATGATTTAAAGCATTCCCAGCTCTAACTTAGCTTCTTCACTCATTAAATCTTGGGTCCATGGTGGATCAAAAGTTATCTCAACCATAGCATCTTTTACAGCATTGAGTGATTTCACCTTTTCCTCTACCTCAACAGGAAGGGTTTCTGCAACCGGACAGTTAGGGGATGTAAGGGTCATTAAAATCTTTACATCGTAATCCTCGTTAACAAAAACGTCATATATCAACCCCAATTCATAAATATCGACAGGAATTTCAGGGTCATAGATTGTTTTTAAGACCTGTACTATTTTCTCTCCCAATTCTTGGGTATTTATTACTGCTTCACTCATTTTCTCAACTTTAATTCAATTGTGTTTGGTATGCAATTGCATACAATTTCAACTGTTTTACCATACTTACCAAGCCATTGGCCCGAGTAGGGGATAAATGTTCTTTTAGACCAATCTCATCAATAAAATTGGTGTTGGCATCAATGATGTCCTGTGGTTTTTGATTGCTAAAAACACGAATTAAAATAGCTATAATCCCCTTGGTGATTATAGCATCACTATCCGCGGTAAAAACCAATTTGCCCCCCTCTAATTCTGCATGAACCCAAACTCTACTCTGACAACCTTTGATGATATTGTCATCAGTTTTAAACTTCGCATCGATCAAAGGAAGTGATTTACCCAGCTCTATCATATATTCATAGCGCTGCATCCAATCCTCGAACATGGCGAATTCATCAACTATTTCTTCTTGTATATCCTTAATACTCATTACCTGACTTTATGTAAAAATACAATATGTATCAATGGTTTTCAATTAAAAGGTCTTCTTCGGGCAAGCTGTTTATTCAAGCATTGCTTTGGCGCGCTTAACTCCTGCTACTAGAGCATCAATCTCTTCATTGGTATTATAGAAACTAAAACTGGCACGCACTGTACCCGGGATTTTGTAAAAATCCATTATGGGTTGAGCGCAATGGTGTCCCGTACGAACGGCTATTCCTAATTTGTCCAATATAGAACCAATATCATAAGGGTGTATGCCTTTAATATTGAATGAAATAACTGAAGTCTTGTTTTTAGAAGTCCCGTAAATACGTAATCCTTCAATTGCCAGCAGCTGTGCAGTGGCATACTCCAACAGTTCGTTCTCATACGCCGCTATTTCTTCAAAACCAATGGCATTCATATAATCCAATGCAGCGCCGAATGCTATTCCACCACAAATATTGGGTGTTCCTGCCTCAAATTTATGGGGTAAATCGGCATAGGTGGTTTTTTCAAAGGTAACCTCAGCAATCATTTCACCACCTCCTTGGTAAGGTGGCAGTTTCTTCAACCATTCTTCTTTGCCATACAAAGCGCCAACACCCGTAGGTCCACACATTTTATGGGCTGATACCGTATAAAAATCCACATCCAACTTTTGAACATCTGCCTGAATATGGGGCGCAGCCTGGGCGCCATCAATTAATACTGCGGCACCAATGTCATGGGCTGCGTCGATTATTTCTTTGATAGGATTAACTGTTCCCAAGGCATTTGATACATGATTGCAAAAAACCAACTTGGTTTTATCAGACAATAATTTGTGGTACTCATCTAAAATCAATTCCCCTTCCTCGCTCATGGGAATTACCTTAAGAATGGCTCCTGTTCTTTCGCACAACATCTGCCAAGGCACGATGTTGGAATGGTGTTCCATTGCGGAAACAATCAACTCATCTCCCTTTTTTAGAATGGATGAAAATCCGCTAGCAACTAAATTTATACTGTGAGTAGTCCCTGAAGTGAAAATAATCTCGTAGGAATTGGCTGCATTGAAATGTTTTTGGATTTTTATACGGGCTTGCTCGTATTTATCAGTCGCTTCCTGGGATAGCGTATGAACCCCACGGTGAATATTGGCGTTATAATTGCTGTAATAATCAACTATTGCGTCAATAACCTGTTGGGGTGTCTGGGAGGTGGCAGCATTGTCAAAATACACTAAAGGACTACCATTGACCTCTCGTCCAAGGATTGGAAAATCATTTCGAATTACTTGTGGATTGAGAGAAGCCTTTTCCATTTTACAAATCAAACCCCAAACTTACCCCTAACTTTTCGGCAATGAGTCCGTTAATTCTTGATTTTAATTCTGGAATACGTACGCTTTCCAAAACGTTATTGGCAAAGGCATACATTAACAAAGCTCTAGCTTCCTTTTTTGGGATACCACGCGATTGAAGATAGAAAAGTGCATCTTCATCCAACTGCCCAATAGTACAACCGTGGGAGCATTTTACATCATCCGCAAAAATCTCCAATTGTGGTTTTGTATTTATCGTGGCCTTGTCACTAATTAAGATATTGTTATTCTGTTGGAAAGCATTGGTTTTTTGGGCAATTTTATCCACGATGATTTTTCCGTTGAAAACCCCTGTGGAATTCTCGCCATAAATACCCTTATAGTCTTGGTGGCTTTCACAATTTGGTTCAATATGATGCACGAGAGTATGATGATCCACATGCTGTTTATACCCCAAAATTGTAACGCCTTTCATAGTCGAATCTATATGTTCCCCATTCTGGAAGAAGTTCAGATTATTCCTAGTAATCTTACCCCCAAAGGAAAAAGTATGGACCTTTACGACACTTTTACTTTTTTGATTAATATAGGTGTTATCGATTAAAGAAGCAGTTTTGCTGTCGTTCTGAACCTTGTAATAATCCACTATGGCATTTTCAGCAGCAAAAATCTCTGTCACTGCATTTGTCAGCACCTCATTGGATGTCAAACTTTGGTGCCTTTCTATAACTTGGAGCTCCGCATTTTCTTCTACGACGATCAAGTTTCGCGGTTGCAACATCAATGAAGCTTCATTACCGGTTGAAAAGTGTAAAATTTCAATCGGTTTTTTTGGCATTTTGTTCTTGGGAATATAGATATAGGCGCCTTCTCTACTAAATGCTGTATTCAAAGTTGTAAGTGATTCATCTTTGGATGCTATCTTATTAAAATAAACATCTATTACTTGCTTGTACATGGGTTTGGTCAATGCCGCACTCATCAGGCAAATATCAACTCCGTCATGCGTTGTTTCCGATAAAAAAGAAGAATAAATACCATCAATAAAAACAATTTTGTAGGTATCAATCTCGTGCAAGAAAAACTTCTTGACATCTTTATATTCAAGAGCATTCACTTCTTTTGGGAAGATGCTAAAATCTATCTTCTGAAGCCCTTTCAATGAGGTGTATTTCCAAGCTTCCTCCTTTTTAGAAGGAAAACCTTTTTCCTCAAAGTTCTTTATGGCCTCAGAGCGAATATCGTGTACCGGATGTTCAACATCAACGTTGTTTTCAAACGCCATGAAAGAAGAAACCAGTTTATCTTTTAAATCCATTCTTTGATACTTGTCATTCCTGCGAAGGCAGGAATCTCATTAATTCTATCTAATTTTTCTTTGGATTCCTGCCTTCGCAGGAATGAAAGGCCTTCGGTTACACCGCAGCGCCATTTTTTATCCAATCGTATCCTTTATCCTCCAATTCGTGCGCTAATTCCTTATCCCCCGATTTTACAATCTTACCTTCATGCAAAACATGCACAAAATCCGGTACAATATAATCCAACAAACGTTGATAGTGGGTGATTACAATAACTGCATTATCCTTGCTTTTCAGTTTATTCACACCACTTGCAACAATACGCAGGGCATCAATATCAAGCCCAGAATCGGTTTCATCCAAAATGGCCAATTTAGGTTCTAACATCGCCATTTGAAAAATCTCATTTCTTTTCTTTTCCCCTCCTGAAAAGCCTACATTCAAGGAACGCGACAAAAACTTACGGTCAATTGCCAATAATTCGGATTTTTCACGAAGCAATTTCAGCATTTCATTGGCTGGCATATCCTCCAACCCTTTTGCTTTCCGAGTTTCGTTAATTGCCGTTTTTATGAAGTTGGTTACTGAAACCCCGGGGATTTCAACAGGATACTGAAAAGAAAGAAAAATACCCTTATGGGCTCTTTCTTCTGGAGCAACATCCTCAAGATCCTCACCATCCAAAACTACGTTCCCTTCGGTTACTTCATATTCTTCTTTACCAGCAATAACGGCAGCCAAAGTACTTTTGCCTGAACCATTAGGGCCCATAATGGCATGAACTTCCCCTGCATTTACTTCAAGGTTTATGCCCTTTAGTATCTCGTTACCTTCTATACCTGCATGCAGGTTATTAATTTTTAACATCTTCAAGTTTTTGATATAAATATTATCCAACTGAGCCTTCCAGGCTTATTTCCAACAATTTTTGAGCTTCAACGGCAAATTCCATGGGTAATTTGTTCAAAACTTCCTTGCTAAAACCATTTACGATTAAAGCAATGGCCTTTTCAGTTTCAATACCCCGCTGATTGCAATAGAATATCTGGTCCTCACCAATCTTACTGGTAGTCGCCTCATGTTCTATTTGTGCAGTCTTGTTTTTAACCTCTATATACGGGAAAGTATGAGCTCCGCAATCGTTCCCCATTAAAAGGGAGTCGCATTGAGAAAAGTTCCTGGCATTCTTTGCCCGACTATTCACCTGTACCAAACCTCGATAACTATTTTGCGATTTTCCTGCAGATATACCTTTGGAAATAATGGTACTTCTGGTATTCTTGCCCAAGTGTACCATTTTAGTACCCGTATCGGCCTGCTGATAATTATTGGTAACCGCAATGGAATAAAACTCACCAATCGAATTGTCCCCTTTCAATATACAAGAAGGGTATTTCCAAGTAACAGCTGATCCTGTTTCAACCTGTGTCCAAGAAATTTTTGCATTTTTCTCACATATACCACGCTTGGTTACAAAATTGTAAACCCCTCCTTTTCCTTCTGAATTTCCAGGATACCAATTTTGTACCGTTGAGTATTTTATTTCAGCATCATCTAGTGCAATTAGCTCAACCACAGCAGCATGTAATTGGTTTTCATCTCTTGAGGGTGCAGTACAACCTTCTAAATAACTCACGTAACTACCCTTATCGGCAATTACCAATGTACGTTCAAACTGACCTGTACCTCCTTCATTAATTCTAAAATAGGTAGATAATTCCATTGGGCATCTAACACCTTTTGGAATGTAACAAAAAGAACCATCAGTGAAGACAGCTGAATTTAAAGCAGCATAAAAATTGTCTTTTTGTGGAACAACTGTACCCATGTATTTCTTGACTAATTCTGGATGCTCTTGGATTGCTTCTGAAATAGGCATGAAGATAATACCCTTTTCCGCTAAGGTCTTTTTGAAAGTTGTTGCTACCGAAACAGAATCTACTACAATATCAACAGCTACATTTTGTAATTTCTTTTGCTCATCAATAGAAATTCCTAATTTTCGATACATTTCCAACAAATCGGGATCCACATCGTCCAATGATTTACTAGGATCTGCTGCTTTAGGAGCGGAATAGTAACTAATAGCCTGGAAATCTGGTTTCTCATAGCGAACATTTGCCCATTCCGGTTCTTCCATTTTTTCCCAAATACGAAAAGCTTCCAAACGCCAATCGGTCATCCATTGAGGTTCGTTCTTTTTTTTAGAAATCGCAAGAACAACGTCTTCATTTAATCCTTTCGGAAAAGTATCTGACTCAATATCAGTATAGAAACCGTATTCATATTCCTTGGTTTCAAGCTCTTTCTTTAATTCCTCTTCGGTATATGCCATAATCAATACAAGCTAAGGGTTAAAAAGCAAATAAGTTAATGTTACTCACTTCGTCTTTTAACGTACTTAATATAATTTGCGAGTTGCTTGGAAATGATGATGATATCATTTTTTAAGTTAGCCAACTCACTTTTTTCAAAATATTGTATCTCAATCATCAGATTGAAAAGGTTTCTTACTTCACCTGCTGAACCTTTTGCGAAATAAAGAAATCTAATTAATTCTTTATCTGTCTCCCTTTCAAATCCTTCTGAAATATTATTTGAAATTGAAATAGTGGCCCTTCTTAGTTGGTCAACCATTGCAAAATCATTTTTCAACGGATTTCTTTCCAATAATTTATAAATCTTTCCAGTAAAAATTATAGTCGCCTCATAAACTTCTAAGTCTTCAAACGAACTATACATTCTAACTTTAACTTTTTAACTATTCCCTTTTTTACTTTTCTATAGAGAAAAACTCTCACCACACCCACAAGTACGCTGGGCATTTGGGTTATTAAATACAAATCCTTTTCCGTTCAATCCGCCTGAATATTCCAAAACGGTTCCTACGAGATATAAAAAGCTTTTCTTATCTACAAGAATGCGTACTGCATTGTCTTCAAAAACCTTATCGGACTCATTAATTTTGTCATCAAAGTCTAATTCATAAGACAATCCACTACATCCACCGCTCTTAACACCAACACGTACAAAGTCCTTTGAAGCATCAAAGCCTTCCTCAGTCATTAGGCTGATGACTCTTTTTTTAGCTGTTTCTGAAACTTGTATCATTATTTGTTTTGATTCTAAATAGTTTACAAATATAAGTTATAAGTAGGCTTACACAACAAATCCTAACATTATTATAACGTATATATGGATAAGGTTTTTCTATGGGTAAAAGGAATTCATGATCATTGAAGTAAACAATTTGGGCCATTGTTTAAACCGGCTATTCCAAGAATCATCTTTGTTGGCAGCTTTACTCCTATTTCACCCTACTTTATTCTACTTGCTTCTAATGCCCCTAATAAAGTTCTTTATAATACTGGGTGGCCATTCTATTGCTCGTAAATTCAGGCAAAACATCATCTATACTATTGAATACGATTTGCTGCCACTTTTTTGGTTCATTATAATACATAGGCAACACTTTGTTCTCTAAAATATCATATAGATTATCGCTGTCAATTTTATCTTGATCCCATGTAGGTAAATTGTGGTCAATCTCTGGAAAAACAAAGCAATTCTCACCGTCTTTGGCAAACTCGGGCATCCATCCGTCGTTTGTGGAAACATTCACAGAACCATTCATTGCGGCAGTCATGCCACTTGTGCCTGATGCTTCTCTTGTAATTCTAGGCGTATTGAGCCAAATATCAGAGCCGCCTTTTAATTTTCTCGATAATTCAATTTCATAACCTACCAATACTGCCAAATTGGATTTATGCTTCGTATAATGTACCAAGTGATTAAAAATATCAATCGCATAGAAATCATAAGGATAAGGTTTACCCGCCCAAATTATTTGTACAGGATATTTTTCATTATTGATCAACCTTTCAAATCGTTCAATATCATGAAGTAGTAAATCTGCCCTTTTATAGCCAGCGAAACGCCTAGCCCAAACAATAGTCAAAACATTGGGGTCAAAAAGTTTTACGGTTTGATTCAATACTTCATCGAACAATACTTTTTTCAGCTCTGTTTTTCTTCGCTTGTACACGTCAGAATCCTTGGATTTATGTGCCTTTTCAATTTCCCCATCTTGCCAAAATTTCTGATTTTGGGCATTGGTAATCGGAATTATTTCACTTATGCCAGAATACCCTTTCCACATATTTTGTGCAACCTTGGCGTGCAATTTGGATACCGCATTGGCTTTTTTAGCTAATCTTAGCGCGGATACCGTATAGTTTATCATTCCACCATTGACCACTTCTTTTTGCAGTTCCTCTTCAGAGAGATATTTTCCAAAAAAGCCACATCTGTTCAAGTGTCGACCATCCCTTTCCTCATTTCCAGCTTTTTCTGGAGTGTGTGTTGTAAACACCATTTGGTCTTTTTTGACACCTTTATCCCTTAGGTAATAAAATGCCGGTAGAGCATGCCCTTCGTTTAAATGGTATACATCTGCACCGCCCAATGCTTCAACTATTTTGGCGCCACCAATACCCAAGATTATACTTTGCGAAATTCGCGTAAGATGATTGGAGTCATATAAATGGTTGGTAATGGTTTTTGACAAATAGTCATTTCCTTCAACATCGGTTGTCAACAAGTACAGGGGTACAGTCCCGAAAATTTCAGGTTTTAAAACCATGGCACGAACTTTTACAGCGGGGTTGTCGTGCAATTTAACTTCAACTTCAATTCCGGAATCCTCCAAGAAATTATAGTTTTTTTCAATAAAATTGGTCCTGAGTGTTTGGTCTCCGTTTCTGCCCTGATCGTAATAGCCATATTTCCATAGCATACCAATACCAATCATATTTTGTTTGAGTTCAAAACCGGATCGCATATGGGATCCGGCCAAAAAACCTAGCCCTCCCGAATAAATCTTTAGTGCCTGATGAATGCCAAATTCCATACTGAAATAGGCGACTTTTTTATTAAATTCCTTAGCAGGTGTATATGGCAAATGCCATTGGTTATATTCTGATGTCATTTTTTTTGATTTTTTAAAGCAGCAAAATTAATGAATTTACGCCTTTAAGAAGGTGCAAAATGGCAAAAAGTAACTGATAATTACACTGTTATTTGAAGATCTCAAATTAGTAATGCCAAAATTCATTTTTTAACAAGATTAAGGGTATTCCACGAGGAATAGTTTAAACATTTAATTGCGCTAAAAGCAGATACGCTCACAATGTTTATATAAATCTATTTGATTTTGATGACTATTACATCTGACATTCCCTTATTTTGAAGATTGGGGAAATCTGTACTGGTACTTTCACCAACGACTAGCACGCTTTTATCGATATTTTCAATGACATCGAATCCATAATCCAAATCTGCACCACCAAAGGTCTGCTGCCAAATTAATTCTCCATTGTCATCAGTCTTAATAAACCATAGATCATTCTCCCCCATATTGGATATAGCATCCATATCTGAGCTTTTGGAGTTTCCAGCAATAAAGAAACCTCCATCCAAACTAGCATAAACACCTTGCGCAGCATCATACTCGGTGCCGCCAAAGGTTTTTTCCCATATAAGATTGCCGTTATCGTCCAACTTGATTAACCAAA
>RCND010002152.1_pt1 | contig 11004 bp, 6 predicted proteins | sample 2041351 | NCBI WGS metagenome assembly RCND01 (sample SAMN09708230, study PRJNA481090) | Marine sediment metagenome, whole genome shotgun sequencing project. | biome: marine sediment; feature: ocean; material: sediment; isolation source: Sewage treatment plant 12B marine sediment (STP12B) ...
AAAAAACTCATCATGGCACTGGGTTCAGCTAAACGTTATGATACCAATAAAATAGAGGTAGCTTCCATCTGGAAAACCCATGGTGATGCCCTCGCACGCAAGATACGCAATGAACTGAAAAAAGCAAAGTTCGACAGAAATTTTTTAGTGGTCTTTTCTCCCGAAGAAGATAAATGTAAAGAGAAAGGTTCTTGTGTTGCAGTGACAGGGGCTGTAGGTTTAACTGTTTGTTCTGAAGCGATAAAAAGAATTATTAAATAATTTTACAATTACAATTCTACAGACTGATTTGCATAACCTTATAAAATATGTTAGATTATAAGGTTTTGCTTCTGATTTACTATTTTTGGTATCACTATATTGATAAAAACTTAGATTACAATAAATAGATTACAAAAATTAGATGTAATATTAAACGGCGAACCAGTAAGTATATTACCAAATGATGGACTAAGCTACTTTTACTTTCATACTGAAAACATTGAACTATTTAATGACACCGTAGTTGTTGGCGTTGAAAACTAAGTATGTTGAGAGTATTTTAGGATGAGACCAGAAAATAAACGGTGTAAACCTAATGGCTTCTATGGGCTGTAATAACTATAGGTTTTAGTCCCAAATACTGAAATAGTAAATAAGCAAAATAGTCATACACTACATAGCCACCATCAACCCAGTCACCCACTCCTTGATCTCCTCAAAGTAAGTAACACTCCCTACTCCACCTGTGCCACCCATCACGGCAAAGACAATTTTAGTCATACTGTAGGGTCTCTCTCCTACCAGTTTCCCTGTTTGTGCATTAATGGCATAGTTGTACTCTTTGTCTCTCCATTTAAAGGAAGCTGTCCAGACAGGGAAAAGTACATTTTTGTAAGTCACGTTGTTGTGTTGTGTATTGAGAGCATGAATTTGTTGCTGGTCTCCACCGATATCCTGACGTACATTTTTTTCTATTTTAAAAGACATTTTGGCTTTGGCAAATTCAAACCCGTTGTCTAAGCCTATGGTGTATTCTTCTGCTTCAAAACCTGAGAGATACTTCTCATCAAAAGGTTTAAGATTTGCAGTACTCCAAGGCTCTAAAGAATCCAAAATAGCGCGAGATATCGTCTTACTGGCACCTATGGTCACATCATCAAAACTGACATACACGACTCCAGAGGCCGGTGTCCATCTGATACGGGGTTCTTGTACACGTATTTGTCGTTGTCTACCATTTTGCACCACTGTTTTTGTAACAGTGACATAATAGACATCCCCTCTTTGCCCTTGATACTGAGAAACCGTATCACTGTCATACGTCCAATATGGCAGATAATATCCTGTTAGTTTTCTGTCACCATCCAAATACTTTTTAAAAGCATTAGGTGCAAACCAACGTGATCCTACCCACTTTAAAAAACGCATTTGTGCCTCTTTGTGCGTGATACTGAAAGGGATAAGTGATTTGGGAGTAATTTCATGTATGAAGTCTGTAATAGCCGGCGTTCCACAGTAAGGACAGTTTGAGGAAAAAGAGTATGGTGTAAGTGTGAAAGAGCCGCCACACTTTTTACAACTGACCTCTTTACTGATGATCTTAGACTTTTCAAATTCCAGTGTAGAAACTGCCTCATGAAAATCATACTCTTGAATGGTTTGATTATATGTCTCAATAGTCGTTTGAGTGCCACAAAATTCACACGTAAGTGTTCCAGTTGAAGGAGAAAACTTTTGTGGTGCCCCACAAGAGGGGCAGGTAAAATTAATAGCCGTAAATTTCATAGATCAATGAAGTGGCGGTGGTGTTTGTAAAAATGTATCACTCAGTACAGTACCTACTTCTGCCCACTCCTTCATACCCTGTGTCCATATGAGCGTTTTACTGTTAATACCTCCGTTGGCAATAGAGTGTTGAATACTATCGAGTGAATATGGTCCCTCTGATTTACCATCCATAGCTACAAAGTATTGTGCTACATTATTTAACAGAGGTGGTGGCATACTTCTGTTTTTGTTCATACTGTCTGCCATCTGCTGTCCCATAGCCATGCCGACACCCATCCCCATCATATCTGAAGCTGCTCCACCATTTTCATTACCCAGAGCTTGCCCTCCTTGGTACTTCATGTGGTCATCAAGATCACCTGTAATGGCACGACTTGAACGTGTATCAAGTGCTTTTTCTACCGCTTCAGGCAAGGAAATATTTTCAACAAGCATACGTGTGAGTTCAAGTCCATATTCTTTAAAGAGTGGTGACATATGTTCTGTAATAAAATCACTGAACTTTTCATAATTTGCTGCAAGATCAAGTGCGGGAGTATCATCTTGTCCCATAAGTGTTGCAAACTTGGAAACTATGAGGTTTGTAAGTTGTGCTTCTACTTCATCTGTTGTAAAGTGTCCGTCTGTTCCTACAATCTCAGTTAAAAAAGTTTTGGCATCATTGACACGTATCTCATAGGTACCAAAAGCACGAAGTCTAACCATATCAAACTCAGGATCACGCACCATAATAGGGTTTTTCGTACCCCATTTCAAATCAATAAAGCGTTTTGTACTGATGAAATAGACTTCAGCCTTAAAAGGAGAGTTGAACCCATGATCCCAATGCTGTAAGTTGGTTAAAATGGGTATATTATTTGTCTCCAATTCATAAATACCGGGACCTAAAATATCGGCTATCACACCTTCATTGACAAAAACAGCCATTTGAGATTCACGCACAGTAAGTTTTGCACCATACTTGATCTCATTGCCCTCCCTGTTAAAACGATAGACCATTGTATCATGTGAATTATCTGTCCACTCAATCACATCTACAAACTGCCCGCTTAACCAATCAAATAAACCCATGTTATGCCTCCTTATTTGTTATTGCTTCTCTTGTCGTTTCTGGAACTTCTTCTGCTTTGGCTTTGACTGCCAAGAGCGCATCTTTAAGTTCTTTCTCTGTTTTATGCAGTTCAACCAATGCATCAGCTCTTGCGGCTTTTCCTTCCTGGGCAATTTTAAGAGAGTCATCAAGTGTAGCGATGAAAGTCTCATTGGCTTTCTTGATGCTTTCTATGTCAAAAATACCACGCTCCATCTGCGTACGCACTTCTAAATTGGCATCCCTAAGCCCTTCTGCATTCTTTTCAAGCAACTCATTGGTAAGGTCTGCTGCATCTCTTACCGCTATAGCTGTGTCATGGCTTCTAAATATCGTCACCGTCTGTGCCAGTTGATTTCTCCACAATGGTACTGTATTTACCAACGTTGAAGTGATTTTAGAGATGAGTGATTTGTCATTTTCCTGTATGAGTCTAATACTTGGAAGAGACTGCATCGTGACTTGGCGAGAGAGCCTAAGGTCATGTACTCTTCTCTCCAGCTCATCTCTGAAACCTCGTATCTCTTTGAGATCTTGAATGGCCAGCATCTCTTTATCTTGTGCCTTTGCTTCAAACTCCGGGATGATCGTCTCTTCAAGCTCTTGCAGTTTCGTCTCCCCTGCTTTAATATAAAGCTCCAGTTTTCTAAAATAGTCAAGATTTGCATCATAGAGTTTATCAAGAGAGACAACGTCTGTCATAAGCTGACTTTTATGTTTTTCCAGGTTATTTGAAATCATATCTACTTGATCTCTTACCTCTTCATACTCCTGTATGAACTTCACTATCGGTTTGGTTGCACCAAAAAGTTTTTGATACCATGCAAGTTTAATGTTGGGGTTAAATTTTTCCATATCAAAACCGCGAATGGACGCGACCATTTCATTAAGCGCTGCACCTGCTGCACCCATGTCTTTGTTTTGTACACCATCTATCATACGGTTTGAAATTTCATCCAGCTTCTCCTGTGCAGAAGAACCAAAATAGATGATAGAGTTTCGGTCATTAATATCGAGTTCACCCAGTGCATCCTGCAGTGCTGTCACCTCTTCTACCATCACTTCCGGTACAAGTTCACTTCTTTCTTCTATAGCCACTTCTATGATCTCTTTTGTTTTTGTTTCCATTCTTTTCCCCTATGATTTAATTTTTTATCTGCTCTTTGAGCACATCTATATGCACATCAAGATCAAATTGATTATTATTTTTTAATCTCTCTAACTCTTTATCAAACCTGGTATCTACATCTTGCATAAGCAGATATAGTTTTTCTTTTGTTTCTCTGTTGATATCTTTTTCATCCATCGAGACATAAGAATCAGTCACTTTTCCGATGCCGTCGATATAGACAATAAGAAACTTTCTGGCCACACGAATGTCTTTAGGATCAGCCTGTATCGTTTCTAAAATATTTTTTGCTTTACCTATAGCTACAGTAAGGTTTTCAAATAAGATTTCATCTTTTATCTGATCCATATGGTCTTCTATATTCCCAAGTTTTTCTCTGGCTTCATTGATGGTTTCAAGTACAAACTCGGCAGATACATCACCAAGATTTTCAAGTTTATCTTTTTTAGGGTCAAACCCATAAAACAGATAATACCCAAGCGTTGCAATACTGCCTAAAAAAAGTGCGCTGATAAAAGGTTTACCTCCTGCTATCCATGTCGTAAAAAAAGTAGAGCCTCCCAGTAAAAAACCTGAGATAGTTTTGTAAGGTACTTTCGGTGCTTTTATCAAAATAGCATTCATATATTCAGCTTCCTGCATAAACCCTCTGGTAGAGATTTTTGCCGTAAGAAAAAAGAGTGCGAAAGCCACACTGTTGAGTAGAAATGCCTGTATATTGGTCTGTAAAAGTGCCAAAATAACAGCCATAAAAAGTGGCACAAGAAACAGGTAAAGCAGTGTTCCTTTTTTAGACACCGATTTGGAGGCCGATGATGCGGTGTTGGGGTTGTACGGTTTTGCTTTTGCCATAGTCTATCCTAACAGGCTGGCAAGTGGATACCACACAGCAAGTCCCGCAGAAAAAACGATAAAAAAGAAACCAAATGTTTTTCTATATCCTGACATCTTTATCCTTTATATAAAGTTACTACCATTTTAACATAGTTATATCAGAAATAAGAAGGAATATGAAGAAGAATGAAGAAGGCAATTTAGATCCTGAAACAAGTTCAGGATCATGTTTTATGTGAAAATTATTTCAACTTTCTATTTCTAGCTGCAAGCACAGTCATCACAAAAAGTCCTGCTACAGCATAGTATATCCACATAGGGATCGGCACTGGATCACCTGCTGCATACGAGTGCAGTCCTGAAAGGTAATAATTTACCCCAAAGTAAGTCATAATCACTGTTGAGTATGCCCACATAGAGGCTGCATTATAAATGAAGTTTGACTTTAATGCCGGTATAAATCTTAAGTGAAGTACCGCTGCATAAATGAGGATAGTCACAGCCGCCCAAGTCTCTTTTGCATCCCAACCCCAGTAACGACCCCAAGATTCATTTGCCCAGATTCCGCCAAGGAAGTTTCCAATGGTAAGTAAAAACAGACCAACTATCAATGACATTTCAGAGAGATTTGTAAGCTCTTTAATGGAACGGTCTATATTCTCATTTGCTTTACCTCTTATGATATAAAGTATCAAAACTAAAAGAGACAAGATTGACCCTAAGCCTAAGAAACCATCGCCCGAAATAATCGTTGCCACATGTATCATAAGCCAGTAAGACTTTAATACCGGCACAAGGTTGGTTATCTCCGGGTTAATAAAGCTCATATGTGCCACACCCATAGTGATACCTGCAAGTAACGCTGTTCCTGCCAAAGCAAATGGTGAGCGTCGTGCCAAAATGATTCCGGCAAAGACAGTAGATGCTGCGATGAAGACAATGGACTCATAGGCATTTGACCATGGTGCATGGTCTGCAATATACCAACGGATAGCAAGTCCTATGATATGTATAGCAAAACCAAAGAACAATACTGCGACCGATATACGCATAATCCACTTCATAGAGAAGGCCGGTTTGATCACATTTATAAATGCAAAGACCAAGAGAATAAGCCCTAAAAATAGGTAGAGAGGTACCAACTTTCCAAAGAGTCCAAACTTATTGTATTTAATCTCCATTTCTATACGATCTTTAGAAGGGATCACCTCTGAACCATATTTATTTTGGTAATTACGGATACCTCTTAAGGCGATATCCGCATTAGCCCAATTCCCTGTTTTTAAACCCTCAGTAACCATTTGGAAGTAGGCAGCGATACTTATACGCACCTCTTCACCCTGCTCTGGTGAATATTCTTTTATGGCATCCATCGGTGCCATCCACTTGTTAGTTACATCATCTGGTTTTGGATAGATACGCAAAAGTGAACCCTGGTATGCCATAAATGCAACATTGACCCTCTCATCTATCTTTAGAAGCTCTTTGTCGTACTGTGATTTTTCAAGCGGCTTTTTCTTACTTGCCACTGTAACTGCATCAAATATTTTATAAGTACTGTCACTCCTGTTAAAGAAATCAGAAAATCTCGCAAATTTAGTTGATTCAGGCAATCCTAACATCACTGCAACTTTTTTATGCCCTACTTTGATCATAGGCACTGATTGGTAGAGTTCTGGCTGCATGATCATACCAAGCAGCATTTGTGTCGGTTCAACATTAAAAAGTGCCGATCTTCCTGTAACCTTTGCTACCACTTCATGTGCGACCGTATCCATAGGTTTCATACGTCCCTGATGATCCTGTACAGCTAAATTACCAAAGTTACGTGTATGCATTTTGTCATAAGACTGTATTCTTTCAAGTAACTCTGCATCTATTTCAGGTGAAGCGGCATTCAAGTTTTGTGGAGCAAAAGCCATAAGTGCTACCATAACTACAGCAAGTGCACCTGACTGTAACTTTCTTGTCTTTTTAAGAAGTGTTTGAAATCTACTCGATGAGGAGAAAATATTCCATATCATTCCAAGTGTCAGAAGCATATATCCTATGTATGTTGGCCATGTTCCAGGGTCATGATTGACAGAGAGTACAGTTCCTTTTTCATCCTGATCGTATGAGGATTGGAAGAAACGGTAATTTCTGTGGTCTAAAATATGGTTCATATAAATTTCATATGGCATGTTAATGTTTTCTTCTTTGTCTATCAGTACTACATCACTGGCATATGATGATGGTGTCATTGAACCTGGGTAACGCTCAAGTTTAAAGTCTACAAGCTTGATCTCAAACGGTACATCTATGATCTTCGCACCTATACGCAGATCTACCTGGACACCATCAAATTCTACACGCTTTGTCTGCCCCTGTCTACCGCTGTACGGCTGGGTAATGACTGTCTTGCTTTTATCCCCCACAGATACTTTCCATCTCATGAACTCCGGTTTTCCACTTTGTGTTTTAATGTCATCAGAGTCCCATTTGAGTGTTGCATTTTCATGTGTATCCTTCAGTACAATAGCATTGGATCCAAATTGGTACAGCATTCTGTTTTTGAAAACATTATCTCCACCTTTAAGTTCTCCGGAGCTTTTGTCATTCATATTTAAAGTCTCAACTATAAACGGGAAATTCAGCTTCAGTGTATCACCATCATCTTTTATAAGAAACGTAGGTTTATCTGTTGAAACATCTACATTATACCCTACATAAAAGCTTCCAAAGTCTTTTCTCTCACCATCTGCCACATAGTAAACCTCACCTCTTTTTCCCGTTGAGATCTTAAGTTCAAGTAGCTTTTTAGCACCTTCTTTTACAGGAACAAGTTCTTGGTGTGCTGTAGGAAAGTACTCTAAAAGTTCTACTTTTACCTCTTTATCATCTATTTCAGCTGCATAATTCATACTGTTTTTAGTCATACTTGAGAAAAAGAGCGCCTCTTCCAAATGCATACTCTCATCACCTTTAGTCACATGTATCTGTATCACCTTCTCAGCAGAGACCATCGTTGAACTTGCCGCACCTTCACGGATATGCATTACACCTTCATAACCGACGTAACGCGTTACCAAAGCACCAATAGCGATAACCAGAAAAGAAAAGTGGAAAAGAAAAACTGAGGGTTTTGTCTTATAAGACTTAGTTCTAGCAAGGTGGTACACTAATATGGCTATAAAATAAGCTAAGAAAACCTCAAACCATTTTGCTTTATATATGAGTGCCTGCGCAGTTTGTGTGCCATAGTCATTTTCTATAAACGTTGCTGCACCGACTAATACACCAAACAAAAACAACATTAACACTGCCATTTTCATGGAAAAAATATACTTCATCCCCTATATCCTTCTATCTTGAATTAGAAAAGATTATAGCTGATGTATACTAACCCAATGTTAATTGGGATTGTTTCTCTCTTATTTGCCAAAGTACATAGGTAAAGTGTTACATTAAAGCTCTATGAGTACACGAAATCCTATAAAATAATTTTTTCCACCTGAACCAAGATTGATACGCGATGTATTTGAACATTTATCTGCCTCTGCATTATAGGATCCCCCACGAAGCACTCTTCCCTTTTCACTTGCTACCATATAAGCTGAGCCATCACAAGGCGCAGTACTGTAGTCTTCTGCATATCTGTCAGAACACCACTCCCATATATTCCCATGCATATCATAAAGTCCCCAGGCATTTGGCTTTTTTGTCCCCACATTATGGGTCACGCCTTCAGCATTTTCCTTGTACCATGCATATTCGCCAAAAGACTTTTCATCATCTCCATAACAGAATTTATCTGTACTGCCTGCACGACAGGCATATTCCCATTCTGCTTCTGTAGGAAGCCTGTATGTTACACCTTCTCGTTCACTTTTCCAATCGCAGTATAATTTTGCATCTGTCCAACGTACCCGCCGTACCGGTACATCAAAACCAAGATGTTCATGACGTTCAACCGGTACTTCTGCGCCTGTAGCCTGAGCAAAAAGCATATAATCTTCCACAGTAACAAGAAACTTACTCATTGCTACATCATAGTCAATATGCACTTCATGTCGTGGCTTCTCATTATCTCTTGCATTTTCAGCATCTGTTCCCATAAAAAAACTTCCTTTTGGAAGTTTTATAAAGTTTTGATTTAACATTACTTTAATTCTCCCCAGGAATCACCCACAGACACTGAACACTCTAAAGGAACATCCAACTCCAATACATTTGCCATCGTATATACAAATCGTTTAGAAATCTCTTCTACTTTCTCTTCTTTCACTTCAAAGATAAGTTCATCATGGATTTGAAGCAGCATGAAAGCATCTAACTTTTCTTCTTGGATCATGCTATCTATCTGGTTCATGGAGAGCTTAATAAGGTCAGCAGCTGAGCCTTGAAAAACGGTGTTGACTGATTCACGCATAAAGGCTGCTTTTTGCATACCGTTGGCAGATTCATAGTCAAAGAGTCGTCTTCTTTTGAGTATAGTCTCTACGTAGCCGTCTATCTTCACACGTTCTTGTATGCCTTCTAAAAAGTTTTTCACCGTAGGAAATGATGCAAAGTAATTTGTGATGATCTCTTTTGCCTCGCCAGTACTTATGCCAATCTCATCGGAAAGTTTTTTAGGACCCATTCCATAAAGCAGTCCAAAGTTTACCGACTTTGCAAAGTTTCGTTTTTCTACAGCTTTCTCTTCACCAAATAGAATAGTAGATGTCGCCAAGTGGATATCTATACCCTCTTTAAATGCCTTTAAAAGTGCTGCATCTTGAGAGAAATGTGCAAGTAGACGTAACTCAATTTGAGAGTAGTCAATACTCACAAGTTTATAGCCCTCTTTAGCTACAAATGCTTCACGCACAGAACGTCCCAGTGCTGAACGCACAGGTATATTTTGTAAGTTTGGGTCACGAGAAGATAAACGACCTGTAGCTGTACCAGTCTGTCCAAAAGAGGTATAGATACGACTCTCTTCATCTTCATTTGCCAATTTCAACAAGGGATCTACATACGTTGAAAGTATTTTTTGATATTCACGATACTCAAGTATCTTTTCAATCACAGGATGTTCACCCAAAAGTCCACTCAGTACCGCTTCATTCGTACTGTAACCTGTCTTGGTTTTTTTACCGCCTTTTAATCCCAGTTTTTGGAAAAGTACTTCTCCCAATTGTTTGGGTGATTTAATATTAAATTCAGACTCCGAAAGTGTATAGATCTCATCTGTTAAAGTCTGCAGGTCTGCAGAGAGTGTTTTTTGAAGTTTTAAAAGCACAGAAGGGTCTATCTTAATACCTAAACGTTCCATACGCATAAGTACAGTGATAAACGGATACTCCACATTTTTTGCTTCACGTAGAAGATGGGTTAAAGAAGAGAGTTCCATCTTCTTTTTGATAGCCCCATAAAGCAGTAAGGTCATCCAGGCATCTTCTGCCGCATAAAATGTAGCATCAGATATGGCAACGGCTGAAAAATCTTCACCTTTTTTCACCATCTCTTTAAAGGGTTTCATCTCATATTTAAAATACTGTTTTGCTAAAGTATCCAGTCCCACTTTTGTACCAGGGTTAGAAAGCCATGCCATGATCATCGTATCTGCATAGGGTATGATAGGAGAAAAATCATACTGATTAGAAAGCAAAGAGAGATCAAACTTTAAATTTTGTCCAACTATCTGATGTTTCAGTAGTTTTTGCAGCGCACTTAAGGCATCTTCCAGACCTACCTGATCTTCCACACCCAGATAGCTGTGCCCAACCGGTACATAATAAGCTTTCTGCGCATCAAAACAAAATGAATATCCTACCATTTTGGCTACCTTTGTATCCAACCCTGTGGTTTCTGTATCGAAAGCAACCACTGTATCTGCATCTATACTCTCAATAACTTTGTCTAATTTCTCTTTAGTGTCCAGCGTCACAGATTCAAAGGAAAGTAACTCTTTTTTAGGTTTGGGTGCAACAACATCTACTTCTTCCATGCCTACCTGTGCTTTTTTGATCGCTTGTTTCATCTCATAATGTTCAAAATCTTCAAGCAGACAGGAAAGATAATTCTTATCTTCAAACACAAAACTTTCGACATCGATATCTTTAAAAACATCTGTTCTCATCGTGACAAGTTCACGCGATAAATAAGCTTTTTCTTTACTTTCTAAAAGAAGATTTTGTATACGAGGTGTACCACA
>RCND010002154.1_pt1 | contig 10997 bp, 6 predicted proteins | sample 2041351 | NCBI WGS metagenome assembly RCND01 (sample SAMN09708230, study PRJNA481090) | Marine sediment metagenome, whole genome shotgun sequencing project. | biome: marine sediment; feature: ocean; material: sediment; isolation source: Sewage treatment plant 12B marine sediment (STP12B) ...
GGCTGATGTTTGCCCTGGTGGGAATTCTGGCGGGAGCTCTTTGGCGAAAATCCAGACAAGTTAAGGGTGAGAAACCCCTGGTCGATGAAAAATCGACTTTTATAAATTTGCAAAAAGCGTGCAAAAGCAACCAGGCAGGAGAAGCTCACTCGGCTATTTATGCCTGGCTTACCCGTTGTCCACCGGTATCGACCACAGGTTCACGACCCGTAACACTGGGGGAATTGGCCCAAATCATGAAAGACAATCAACTGGCCAGGGAATTGGATGAACTGCAACAAGCCATGATCTCTTCACCCGCCAACTGGAATGGCGATGCTTTGTTAATTTCACTAAAACGGATTCGTCGCAGGCTCAACACACAAAAAATAGTACAATCCCGGAACTTTTTAGCCCCACTCAATCCCTAACGGATCCCGTTCAATGCTTCGAATTTTCATGACATGTTGTGTTTCGCTTACCATTTTGCTTATCGGCATGTCCGAAACAACCGCCACGCAAAGCGAATTTGCAGGCAGTAAAAGCTGTGTTACCTGCCACGCTGAACAACAGCAGAACTGGCAAGGTTCTGATCACGACCTTGCCATGCAACATGCATCTGAAGACACCGTACTGGGAAATTTTGAGAATGCAGGGATTTCAATCAATGGCATAAGCTCGCGGTTTTTCAAAAGGGACGGCAAGTTCTGGATTAACACCGACGACTCCGATGGCAGTATGCAGGATTTTGAGATTCACTATGTCTTTGGCCTAAGACCTCTACAACAATATCTCGTTGAGTTTCCTGATGGCCGTATACAAACACTCCGTATTGCCTGGGATACACGCCCGCAATCCGATGGCGGCCAACGCTGGTTTCAGCTCTATCCTGACCTCGCCATCCAGGCCGGTGACCTCCTTCATTGGACAGGTTTGCAACAGAACTGGAACTACATGTGTGCCGATTGCCACACCACCAACCTGGTCAAAGGTTATGACAGCGGCACCAACACCTTCAACACGACCTGGTCGGATATCAATGTAGGTTGCGAATCCTGTCATGGCCCGGGCCAACAACACCTGGCCTGGACAGCAATGGCTGATGAACTCAAACAGGACGATGCCAGCATGGGGCTGACCCATTTGTTGCGAGACCGTAAAAATGTCAACTGGATCATGAATCCGGACACCGGTATCGCACAACGCAACCCGCCTGCAACGGGTAGCAGTCATGAAATTGATACCTGTGCCGCCTGTCATTCACGCCGCGGTCAACTCAAATCCGGTATCGAAAATGATGGTTCCTTCCTGGATCACTACAGGCCAGCCCTTTTAACTGGCGACCTCTATTACAGCGACGGTCAGATTCTGGATGAGGTGTATGTCTGGGGTTCATTCGTGCAGAGCAAAATGCAGGCAGCGGGGGTGACTTGTAGCGACTGTCACGAACCGCATAGCCTCAAGCTGCGGGCTGAGCAGGAGCAGGTCTGCGCACAGTGCCACATGCAATCAAAGTACGCATCAACGAAACATCACCGGCACCAGGTTGAATCCCGCGGTGCCAATTGCCTTGACTGCCATATGCCGGAAACCACCTACATGGTGGTAGACCCACGCCGCGACCATAGCCTGCGTATACCACGGCCTGACCTGTCGCTGGAGTATGCGACACCCAATGCCTGTAACCAGTGTCATACTGAAAAGAGCACCACCTGGGCTGCCACCGAATTCAAAAAACTGTGGCCTGATGCAGCGGAACCCTACCAAAGCTGGACAAAAGCCTTCGCACTGGCAAGATCCGGTGCACCCCAGGCCGAGATTGCACTGATAAGTATCATAAGAGACCACAGCATACCCTCCATCGCACGTGCGACCGCAGTGTCAGAGCTTCAGCCCTTTCTGAGTCCATTGTCAGGCCAGGTTGTACAAGTGGCTCTGACTGATAAAAGCCCGCTGGTCAGGTTTGCTGCATTGGGGGTTCTGGATGCTTTACCAGCGGAGAACCGCTACCAGTTTGCCTCACCATTGCTGCAGGATCCGGTGTTGCTGGTGCGTACGGAAGCGGCCAGAATATCTGCACCTGCTATGACCACACAGCTAAGTGCCGCAGAGCGTGGGGTTTTACAATCCGCCCTGGATGAATACACGGCCTCGCAAATGCACAATGCCGAGCGCCCCGAATCACACTTGAACCTTGGTAATCTGTACGCTCAAACCGGCAATGTTGTCGAATCAGAAAAAGCCCTTCGCCGGGCCATCGTACTGGATCAGAAATTCAGCCCGGCCTATGCCAACCTGGCCGACCTGTACCGGACGCAGGGTATGGATCAGGCTGCCAGTGACGTGCTGAATGAAGGTATCGAAAACTCATCGGAAGATGGCACGCTGTACCATGCCCGGGGTTTGATGCAAGCCCGTGGGCAGCGCATGGATCTGGCGCTCAATTCCTTGAAAAAGGCTGCGGTGTTACAACCAGAGATAGCCCGTTATGCTTATGTTTACGGAGTGGCGCTCAATTCGGGCGGTAATACTGATGCGGCTTTACAAGTACTTAAGCAAAACTCTGAAGTCCACCCGGGTGACCGGGAGACTATCTTCATGATTGCCAGTATTTACCGGGATATGGGCAAAACCGATGATGCACTGATGTGGGCGCAAAAATTGCTGACGATTAACCCTGCTGATCAGAATGCCAGCCAATTCATCAAAATGCTAAAAACACCAGAACCGTAGGGTGGGTAACTTGTTACCCACGTTTTAATACCATGTTCTCGTGCGTAACAACCATGCTCTCGTGGGTAACAAGTTACCCACCCTACGGTTCCAGAGATCGAGCCAGCTCCTAGTCTCCAGTATATTTATTAGGAAGAACAGGACTAATGGTCAATCTGAACATCCAGTCAGTCGCGAAACGATTCGTGCTGGCAACATATTTTTGAATCTCAGCGGACACTCTTAATGGCATTCTGCCAATTCTTGACGTCTTGGAAATACCAAGTCCCAGGGGCAGATTCAATTTGTTACCACTGTCACCTTCCCAGTCATAGGTGATGATTGGGTTGGAGATCAATTGCCAACCATTACTGAGTCCATAGCTGAAATAAGCCTGGATGGTGGTCTGGCTGGCTTCCCCTGTACCAAAATCGTCCTTCTTATCTGCAACATCAATTACGTGGGAAACCAAAGCACCGTACACACCCCAATCGGCCATTTTGCCAATGTTTACTTCGGGCCCCAGGATGAATTGTTGTCTGCCATTGGAGGTATCCGTAGTTATCGGCCATATAACGGCCAGACCATACTGCAGGATAAGACCATCATCATTGACGCCACCGTAGACCAGTTCAGTGGTCAGATCATCGGTGTGTCCATGCGTCGGATTCCAATAATTCTCCCCTTGAAGGGTTGGATCCTCCTGTCGCATCCGCCATTCAGCGTAACCTGTCTTTCCATAGGGGTAACCCAAGTCGGAGTAATATATAGGTTGATCGTCGTAATAGGGCACTGAAAATCTGAGTACCCAGCCCTTTCCATTTTTTTGTCTGAACGGGATAACCGGCTGAAATATAAAACCTGATTGGGTCTGGTCACTCGCACCGGGCATGCTTCCCTGGAATGACCTGTACTCGATATGCCAGTCGAAGTAGGTGAACGGCGCAAGCGGGTTGGTCATTTCCCGGGCAATTTGATCAACAGATTTCGGCAAAACGGTACCGGCGTTAAGCGGTGTGGAAGTATCAGATTCCGTATTTTCTTCGGAATCGAGTGCCTGGCTCGTGATTGGCAGAGCCAAAACCAGCACCATGAAAAGGTAAATTAAAACACAGGAAATAGAGCGCATGCATGACACCTTTATAGTTCTTGCCGTAAAAACGCAGCATTTTACCTGTAGTTACCCTGTGAATCTACGCTAGTGATAATAATTCTCAACTGCTTGTTTAGCAGACCCTGAGATGTCAGGAAGCCGATTGGGAGGGGGATATTTTCAGATCACAAAAACTAACCGACCCGTGACCGCCGGGCCGGCAATGATATTGAAATTACTGACCGGCGCGGAACGGATACGCGGAAAACATTTCCTGTATACCCGCCTGGATGTTGGCACGGGTCTCTTCATTGGTTTTCTTCTCACTGACACGGCCCACTGCAACGCCTTCCCAAACCATCCGTTTCAGCTCATGGTCAACCATATCGATGTTAACAGTACCTTCAGTGTAATTGCTCACATATGTCGATGAACCATGACTATAACCACCCCAGGCACCGTAGCGACCCCTGCGATATCCGTAATAACCCCCACCCATATAGGGGTCATGGGTAGTTGTGACCTTGGTCTTGTGCTTTAATCGACCGGATACGTTAATCATCAGGTCGGGCTTGTCCGACTGTGTATAACCCCTGCTCTCCATTTCTTTACTGATGGCATCGCGGAAGATGGAACCGTAGATGCTGGAGTAATTGGGATTCTCAATCCCCATGGGGTTGAAGAAGCCATAGGTTTTATACTTGGTAAAATCGATGGTGTGATCGTAGTCGGATTCAATGGTGGGTTTGGATGCACAACTCGCCAATACGACCGCGATACTGGCAAGAATTACAATCCTGGAAAACCTGTTGAATACTGAATTAGTTTGCATATTTTGATCCTCAAGCTTTTATCTGGTCCAGAATAAACATACATATCTGTATGTTATACACTCAGATCTGTATGGCTTATTTTAACTCAATGTTCAGTGTACGGCAAATTGTCACTTTATTCCCGAATTGCAGACAGATGTCAAAGCGGTCAGAATATATTTAGCCTGGGGAAAAATAATGACCGAATATATAAACACTTTCATGCAGTGGATTGATTCATCCGGACCGCTTGTGCGTGTTCCTTTTGTTATCGGTTTAGGTTTGCTTTACTGGCTTATTTATTGGTTCATCAAGAAGGTCATTGCCAGTCTTGGGAACAAGGTCACCACCGAGAGACGGTTTTCCCTGAAGATTCAAAGTCAGGTTATCGTGTCAAAAAAGGACATGAGCAAGATTATCGTGTGGTTGATTCGTGTTGTTGGCTTAGTCATCGCGATACTCATCGGTTTCAGCTTTCTGAACATGGCGCTGGGACTATTTGAATGGACCAGAGGCCTCGCCAGTAGTCTGCTTGAGTTATCACTCGAGTCTATTGGTTTTGTCTTTCAGCAGGTTGTTGACTATATACCCAGCCTGCTGGTGATCATCATAGTGTTAGTCGTTGTCCGGTTCATTTTGCATGTCCTCAAACTTGTTTTTAAGGGTATTGGCAAGGGCAAAATAGACATTCCCGGATTTTATTCAGAGTGGTCCGGAACCAGTTTCAACCTGTTACGAATGCTGATCTATGCATTAACCCTGATCATTATATTTCCCTATTTACCCGGCTCGGATTCCCCCGCATTTCAGGGATTGAGCCTGTTTTTCGGCCTGCTGTTATCGCTGGGTTCGACGACCGCTGTAGCCAATGTCGTAGCCGGTATTGTTTTGACTTACACACGTGCTTTCAATAAGGGTGATCGTGTTTCAATACACGAGACAGTTGGCGTGGTGGTAGAACGCGGTATGTTTGTTACGCGACTGGAAAACACAAAGAATGAGATCATTTCCATCCCAAACTCCATGACACTCTCGAGCCACATCATCAACTACAGCGAACAGGCCAGGGGCGCTGGGCTGATTCTGTATACATCCGTGACAATCGGTTACGACGTGCCATGGACAAAAGTCCACGAACTGTTAATCAGTGCAGCGTTGAAAACGGATAATATCGAGAAAGAGCCGGAACCCTTTGTACTGCAAAAATCACTGGATGATTACTCTGTTAACTACCAGTTGAATGCCGCGACCAAGGATGCAGTTGGTATGCCACGAACACATTCCTGTCTGAACGCCAATATTCTTGATGCATTCAATGAAGCAGGACTGGAAATCATGTCACCGATGTTCATGGCCACAAGGGACGGAACCGAGGTGGCAATCCCGGAAAGCGAATAAAAACACGGGGTGCGTTATGTTCAGGACAAGATGAGAGAAGGTGAGACCGGGAACCGGTCGAGAGGGCAGCCTGGGCTGTGTGCGGCGCGATTGTCTCAGCTAGCACGGTTTATGAGCATTCGTAGGGTGGGTAACTTGTTACCCACGATCGGTTTGTAATTGAAATACAAAACGTGGGTAACAAGTTACCCACCCTACGTTAGCGCGAGAATAAACATAGGTGACAGGTTAACCACCCGATCACGATTCGTGGGTTCTCAAAACTGTGCGAAACGTGTCAATTCCCCGAATCTTGTTCCATCCGGTACTTGGCGTAATTGTCCATACCCTCCATACGGGCTAATTCCTGACGATCCAGTTCACCCCGGCTTAAGGTCTTTTTGTGTGCCGGGACATAGCCTCTATAATTCCGAACTTCCGTTTTTTGTTGCGGTCGGGCTTCCTGGGGCTGCCTTTGCTTCATGGTATTCATGGTGTCCCAGTTACCCTCGCTATATTGACTCCATTCCTCCCCATCACGTTTGTATACCTCGCCATCGGGACCGGCAATCCTGTTGGATGTAAGTGAAGTGCTCGCGTAGAGGGACGAAGCTGAAATCTTTGCAGGCTGAGCAGCCTCTTCCTTGCTGACTTTTACGAACTCTTCATTGCCATCGACCTTTTTCTTCGGCAAGAACTGGTCAAGTGACCTTTCAGGGGTTTTTGAAGGGTCACCGGGCGTGGTCTGTAAGGGACCTTCCCATGCTGAACCATATTCATGATTATAATTCTGGGTAGGAGATGTAATAGTCACGGTTGTTCGTTGGGGGTAATAGCCACCCCACCCACCATAGCCATAACGACCCCACCCACCATAATAACCACCCCGGCGGCCGTAATATCCACCACGATGGCCATAGTAGCCACCAACAGAGTGATATCCGGTGTTGTATCCGTATGTGCGGCCATAATTCCAATAAGCCGGATTATTTCTCGAGTCGTAGTAAACACTGGACGGATAATGCCAGCCAGTACCATAGACCACGCCAACACTGGTTGAAAAACTTCCTTTGTAACCACTCGAATATCTGTAGTTCACATATGCCTGTCTCTCATCCTGCTGTGTATCGAGGCGCACAAAGGTCACATTGTATGCAGGATCGGTGGCGGGAATACGGTAAATCTCAGCGGGTATCTGCAGGGCAGTTTTCCATGCACCGGTGGGTGACGCGGAAAAGTACCAGGCACCCTCGTAACACAGGTAGTAATAATTATTGTGCTTGATAACCTGGAATGGGGTGTTTAATCCACGTTGCAATTCGGTGGTATCGATAACTTCAAAACGGGGTTCGCCAACCCAGTTTACTTCAATATCTGCACCGACACCTTTTGGAATCGACACCCGGTGCGGCAACGCCGCTTCGATCAATGCCAAGCGGGCCTGTCGCGTACCCGGTACGGAATACAACACATGAGCCTTGCCATGATCACTTGGGATTTTAGCGAAAGCACTCGGCAAATCCTTGACAGATTGCCACTTGCCACTCAATTCAGTGTTTTCAAACCAACGCCCGGAAACCAGCAGATACCAGCGTTCACCCAGGCTGAACAAGTCACTTTGCGTATTGCTGACATAACGAATGCCGGTCTCTGCTATTGCACTTAAACGTGGAGCACCATCCAGTTGCACCAGCTCCGTTTCCTGCAGACTGATAGCAAAAGGCAGCGGAGGGTTCGACGGCATTTTGGCCGGTAGTGCCTCTTGAACTTCCTGCCATTTGTCATCGAGTGCCAGCTTGTCGAAATCGGCAGGCAGCTTGTCGGTTGTTGTCCAACCACCATCAGAAAGGTAGTTGTTTTGCTGCCATGCATCATCATTAAGCACGTACCACTGCTGATCCGATTTGTAATAAAAAACATTCCAGTTTGTATTTACCACAAACTCAAGCTCTGTACCTTCCACCGGTGCCTTTACCGGCTCCTTGTCAATCGACAGCAACTTTAATGGTTTTTCAGAGACCACAATCGCCGGTGGATCAAAGTTCAAGCGAGAGACAGCAGCAGCTGAATCCGGTATCTCAAAATCCTCCGGCAACAAGCGCAATAGCACATCCAGGGGCACAATACTCTCACGACTCTGAAATGCCTGGCTTACAAGCCCAGTCACTTCTGCAGATTCATTCTCATTAGCAAATTTTGTTTTTAGAACTTTCAGGTCTGAAATCTCGACGGTGCGTTGATCGAAATTGATTTCGGTACTCGCCTGCACATAAGCAGACCCTATACGCGGCTGACTATCGGCATTCAGACTGACTTCAACCGGCAACCAGGCTCTCAATAGACGAAAATCCGGCCAGGACTCGAGTGTTGGAAAGTCCACCTGTACACTACCTTGCTCAAAACGCTCGATTCGCGGGTAATTGGTCAAATTATTCAGTTCAGGACTGGTTTCAGCTTGATTGTTCGGAGCCGCTCCTGCCGCGCCACAGCAAAAAATTAATATAGATATGATCAAAAGACAGAGCGGGTAAGAATGCTTGTTCAAGTGTATTTCCTGTAACTGATTGGAGCTGGGGCGTAATGATAGTGGTTTTTGTGTAGTATTGACACTTCGCCTATTGCCTTGGAACAGTCCGGTCTCATGTTAAAGATGACAATACTTCAAACTGGAAACTTGCGGTCATTTGCACTCGCTTTCTCCCTGATGCTATTCGCGACCCCATCTTTTGCGGCATCGGGTCAATGTATCCAAAACAAAGTTACTGATCGGCCCAAAATTGGGTTGGTTCTTGGTGGTGGCGGTGCGCGTGGTTATGCCCATCTCGGCGTACTCAAAAAACTCGAAGAAATGCGCATCCCATACGATTACATCACGGGTACCAGCATGGGTTCTATCGTTGGCGGTTTCCTGGCTACCGGAATGGAGACCGAGGAATTAACCCAGATGGTAAGAGATGCAAACTGGGATGATCTGTTTAGTGACAAAACCGACCGGGAAGACCTGCCATTCAGACGCAAGACTGACGATACGCTGGGCTTGTTTGGCCCGAAACTCGGGATTGGTAAAGACAGCGATTTATTGCCCAGAGGCGTCATGGCCGGCCAGAAAATCACCTTCATGTTCGAGTCGGTCGCATCCCAACGTGTTAGTACATCAAATTTTGATAACCTACCCATTCCCTTCCGCGCCATTGCAACGGATATCGTCTCAGGTCGTATGATAGTGATGGATACTGGCGAGCTTTCTATGGCAATGCGTGCCAGCATGTCGGTGCCAGGTGTGTTTGATCCTGTCCAGCGCGAGGGTGCTTTGCTGGTCGATGGCGGTCTGGTGAGAAACCTGCCGGTGGATGTTGCCAGGGACATGGGTGCAGATGTGGTGATTGCCGTTGATGTGGGTACCAAGCTGGCTACTAAGGAAGAATTGACTAGCGCGCTTGCCATTATTTACCAAATGAGTGGTTTACTGACGGTCAGCAATACCGAAAAACAGATAAAGGCCCTGGGTGATAACGATGTGTTGATCTCACCTGAGATTGGTGACCTGATCAGTTCAGCGGATTTCAATAAACTTGACGAGGCCATTCCACTTGGCTATGACGCAACCGAATTGGTGCAGGACCAGTTACAGAAATACTCACTTTCCGAGGCCGAATATCGTAGCTGGCGCCAGCAGATCGATGGCTGTGTAGAGGGTCCACCACAAGTACATTTTGTCCGCTTGAATAATCAATCACGGTTTTCTGATGATGTCATACGGGAACTCATCACCATCGAACCGGGAGAGCGCCTGGATCTGGATCAACTGGATCACGACCTTCGACAAATTTACGGTCTGGGTTTCTTACGTCAGGCCCGCTATAGCGTCGTTGAGCAGGATGGCCAGCAAGGTATTGAAATCACCGTAGAACAAGATGAACGTGGCACAGACTTCATTGAAACGGGTCTTGATCTCGCTTTTAGCGATCGAGGCACAACTTTCAATATCAGGGGAGCCTATCTGAAAACCGATCTGGATGAGCGCGGTGCCGAGTTACGGGCCATGGTACAACTAGGTGAGTCCTCAGGACTTTTTCTTGACTATTTCAAACCGTTGGATGATCGCCTCAGATACAGTTTTCACCCCAGTGCTTCATATTTCGAGCGCCCGTTGTACTTCTTTGACTCGGAAGGTGATGCGCTGGCAGAGGTTAAGCTGGATGAACTTGGGGCCGCATTATCTCTTACCCGTGAATTCAGCCGCTATGCCAGGGCCACAGTAGGCTTCACCCGCTACTCGGGAAAAATGGACATCATCGTAGGCGATCCGAATCTTGATCCATTTGATTTCGATGGGGCCGAATTATTTCTTGAACTTGAATATGACCGTCTTGATGATCGCTTCTTACCTACCAAGGGCCTGTATTCCCAGTTGAAATACACCGACTCAGTTGAGAGTCTTGGTGCAGATGTCGATTTTGACCAGCTGGAGTTCTCGCTTTATAGCAGCCACACTTTCGGGCGTCATAATATCCTCTGGGGTGGGCAATACAATACAAGCCTGAATAACAATACAAGTCTGAATGACGAAGTGCCCGTATATGGCTGGTACACCGGTGGGGGTTTCCTGAATATGTCCGGATATGAGGCCAACTCACTGATCGGACCACACTATGGATTGGTTTTTGCTGGGTATCGCTACCAGGTGGCCCAAAGTGGCTTTTTGCCGGGTTATGTTGGCACCACACTGGAATATGGCAATGTTGCAACCGAACGTGACGATATTTTTGATGACGGACGTATCAATGGCAGCTTTTATTTTGCGTACAAAACGCCATTGGGCCCTGTTTACCTTGGCATTGGCTGGAGCGAGGAGCGCAGGCCCGTCTATTTCCTTCGCTTCGGTACGATATTTGGTGCGCGGAATCTTGGGCGACGTTAGGCCGGCACTGCCAGGCTAGTGAAACGCGTGGGTAACAAGTTACCCACCCTACGAGTCGTATCGGGCTTCGAGCGCTGCCACCGCGGGCAGAACTTTACCTTCG
>RCND010002156.1_pt1 | contig 10996 bp, 12 predicted proteins | sample 2041351 | NCBI WGS metagenome assembly RCND01 (sample SAMN09708230, study PRJNA481090) | Marine sediment metagenome, whole genome shotgun sequencing project. | biome: marine sediment; feature: ocean; material: sediment; isolation source: Sewage treatment plant 12B marine sediment (STP12B) ...
AAGTTATGATCGTCAGCGCTAATAGAAACGGCACTGAAAAAACTGATTTCAACGAGTTCATACGGGCGGCCTTATTGTTCTTATCAGCCCAGACTATACCAAAGGGATCGAATGCGACTATCGAGTCGCAATTATCTTATCTATCCAGGGCATTTCCGGAATTCGCGAATATATTGATCAACTACATCGGAAATCACGTATAGGTGGGCTCAGTTGCTGCCCAGATAATACATAGGCAGGATTGTTACCATTCAAAGGAGCGCATGACATGCGATTTCGATTAGCCCCGTTATTATTGCTGTTCGGCTTGTCCGGCTGCGCCACGGAATCCGGCGTTGACCCTCTAGCCAACTACGAGGAGCTCGACGCGACAACTATCCTCGACGCTCCTAGCCCGAACCCAGCTCAGTCTGCACCAGGGAATCATCACATCGCGCTGCGTGGAGAGTACCTCGTCGAACTACTGGGTTGCGGCGCATGCCACACTGATGGCGCTTTGATCGGCGAGCCTAATATGGACAGAGCGCTGGCCGGATCGAGAGTCGGCATCGCAGCCAGCAACCCGCTTGGCGATAAGAATCCCGGTGTTGTTTATGCATCCAATATCACCCCGGACACTGAAACCGGAATCGGCCTTTGGAGCGACCAGCAAATTGCGAACGCAATTCGCGCTGGCCTCGGGCGACATTTTGGCGAACCGATACCGGTGATGCCGTGGCAGGCGTACGCGAAGATTTCGGACGAGGATCTTGCCGCGATCATCGCTTACCTGCGCAGTATTGACGCAGTCGATCACCGTGTTCCTGACAGGGTGGTGCCGGGTCAACGCGCCACGAGTCCGTTCGTGTATTTCGGGGTCTATAGGAGCCGCTAATTCTGCGCCCTAGCGGCAACGGGTAAGCCCTTATTGGAATTCAATACCTCCATTAGTAATATCATGCTTCTAATCCCTTACCAGTCGGTCATATGAAATGAAAGACATTAGAAATTTCTTAGCTCAACTCAGCAAAGAACTGCAACATAACGAAGACTTCGACGTAGAGGCGCGCCAGATACTTGATGACCTTCACCAGGACATTGATCAGATCGAAGAATCCGGTGGAGTGCAGGTCCAGCCTACGCTGGATCGCATCAAAGAACTGGAGGCAAAATTCGCAGCGAATCACCCTGCTCTGGAACGAATCGCTCGCGAGCTGGCTGATGCACTGGCGAAGATGGGGGTCTAATCAATCGACTGAATTACTTTAACTATACCTCGTAATTAGTTTATTTTAATCAATATATAGTTCAAGAACTTGCTGACTGTATCGACTTGGCCATTGGTCAGCGTCATTACACAATGTGACGACGGACAAACTCTGCGCCGGGTAGCGGATGTAGTAGGTGCTAAAGCCGAGCCAGCTGCCGCTATGCGAATAAACTCGCTGGCCGTCGATGTTCTGAATGTTCTGGCCATTGCCGTAAGACATCCCATCATCCACAAACCGACTGTTCGGCGTGTTCAAGAGCCTCATGAACGCCTCCGGGTCTTTACCCAGCTTCGGATCGTAAAAATTCTGGTCCCACTTGATGAAATCATTGATGCTCGTATGAACCCCGCCATCGCCAACGGTATAGAGATTAGTCATATCGTTGACGAAATCTCCAGCTGCATTCCGCTTGTAGCCGGTCGCACGGTGCTTGATGATTTCGACCCTGTCATCATGAAACAGAGTGTCGCTCATGCCGAGTGGATCGAATATTCGTTGCTTCGCATAGTCGCGCAATGACTGGCCCGTGACCTCCTCTACCAACATGGAAAAGAGGAAATAGTTCGTATTGCTGTAGTCGAACTTCGTCATGGGTGCGTGGCTTAAGGGAATTTTCTTGATCACATCATAGAATTCGCTGATGGAAAGATAATCCTCGTTACCCATGCGATAAGGGCCGCCTGCGACGGATCGCAAATTGTACGCTTTCGCACCCGCCTCTATGTCGTCGCCTGTAAGCAAAGCTGTTTCATAGTCAGGGATACCGCTCACATGGCCGAGCATTGAGCGAATCGAGACGGCGGTACCGTAATCAACAAGCTCGGGCAAATAGGTTCTGATGTCCTCATCAAGATCAATGAGGCCATCGTCAGCCATCAACAAAACAGCCGTCGCCGTGAATTGTTTGGAGACGGATGCGAGCCTGAAAACCGAATCGGCATCAAGTACGACATCCAACTCCAGGCTCGCCATGCCATAGCCGGCCTTGTGAACGAACTCTCCGTTCTTAATGACACCGACGGCGCAGCCGGGCGTATCCGCGCTGTCTACGGACGAGAAAATCTCATCAACGGTCGCTTCCTGTGCCTTCGCGGTAGAACAGACGAGTATCGCGCCCAAAACTACCGCTACGCGCATACTCAGGGCTTGCGGAACAACAAGGTAAAGCGATCAGTGTTGCCGGTAACCGAGCGCCTTCCAACTTCGTAGCGCAATTCATCATCAGCACGATAATGCAGGTCGCTGTAATCGACGAACTCAAAACCCGCCGCAAGCACTTCCTTCATGATCTGCACGACATCCGCACGACGGCGCGTCTCATTGGTGATCGGCTCCATATGCCGGCGCGAATGATCAATGATGCCGTACAAGCCACCCGAACTCAGCGACTCGAAGACTGCGGTGTTTATCGTCCCCCTGCCCTGTGACGAAACGTTGTGCATATTGCGAAACGTCAGCACCATATCGAGATTATCTGCGTCAAATTCGAACGCAGCAACATTGCTCGCACCGAGCGGTCCTTCGTCAACCATTTCCAGATTGGCACTATCTACCTTCACTTTGTCAAAACCGGGCTGCTTTAACAGACCATCGCGAACACCAGTCGCGCCCAAAGCCACAATCAGTTCGCCATTTTCACGCAGCACCGGTGCCAGAAGGCTCGTATACCAACCGCCGCCGGGGAACAGCTCCAGCACTCGCATATCATCGCGCAGTCCAAAAAAAGCCAACGTTTCGACCGGTTTGCGGTTTGCGTCGCGCTGCATGTCGCCTTCGGAGCGAATCTCAGACTGCATTGCAGCCTCCAGCTTCGCGGTAACGTCATCGGCATATACCGGTGCAATGGCAAATAATAAGGCTGTAAACAGCAGTTGTTTCATAGCATGCGTCCTTGGGTTAAATTCAAAAAGCTTCTCTTCATGGCCATCAATTTACAGAGCACTATCGGCCGAGTAAAGTCTTCGCTGCCATTAGCTCCGGCATCGCGTTCTGGAGGACAGTGATGTGTTCGGGAGTTGTACCACAGCATCCACCGAGCAAACGTACGCCGGTCGCAACGGAATAAGTGCCGCCTGCAGCGCCAGCGACGCGTGTTCCGTGTCGACAGTCATCTCCAGCGCGATAAGGTCAGCATCGAGCTGTTGTTACCAGGAATTACTCGTCATCTGGCCGTCGAATGGGTTTGCCCGGCCGGTTGCCCGAAGCCTTATCGCGATCGAACACCAATTGCCCGTTGACCCAGACCATTAAGATGCCCACCGATGGCACATGCGGTGTCTCTGGAGTAGAGCGAGCGGCGACTGTATCAGGGTCGAAAAGCACCAAGTCCGCGTAGTTGCCCACCTGAATCGAACCGCGTCCAGAAATCCCGACCTGCTCTGCAGACAGCGTGGTGATTCTCCGAATGCCCTCTTCCAAACTCAGCACATTGCGCTCGCGGATGTAGTGACCGAGATAGCGGGCAAAAGTACCAAAGCCACGTGGATGAGCACCATCGAGTTCACCGTCACTGCCAATAACCGTGTGTGGCCAGGTCATGATGGACTCAATATCGGCTTCGTCCATCGCAAATGCGAGCAAGCTGGATTCGGCTCCCTCGCCCTCCATGGCCGCGTCTGCTTTCAGCAAATCCATCAGAGTCGTCACCGGATCGGTTTCCCGGATGCTGGCGATCTCGGCTAGCGTCATGCCGTTGTAAGCGGGTTCCGGAAGGTATTTCGGAATTAAAATTGTCTCCGGGGAAAGCATGTCATTAAGGATATATTCCGCACCATCGCGTCGATCCAGGTCGCGATTCGGAAAGACTGTCCTAAGCCAGATGAATGCAGTTTGCCAAGCCGGGTAAGGGTAAACATCCGCAGTTATGTCGACACCCGTTTCACGAGCCTTATTCAATTTGCCCAATAGTCGATCAGTCTGTCCCCACCATCGATTCATCGCGAGTTTCATATGGGTCACTTGAACCGGAATCTGGGCTTCGCGACCGATGTGAATCACCTCATCGATCGCTTCCCAGACATACTGGTCCTCGCTGCGGATATGACTGATGTAGCGCCCTCGATGTAGAGCCGCCTCTTTGGCAAGTTCCACTAACTCGTCAGTAGACGAGAAGGACCCGGGGTCATACTCCAGTCCACTCGACAGGCCCAGTGCTCCGGCTTCCATCTCCGTGCGCAACAAGCCGCCCATCTCCGCGAGCTCATCGTCTGTCGCGTGACGTTGATAGTCCGCCGCCATCACCTGATTTCGCAACGTGCCATGCCCTGCGAAACTGGCTACATTGACGGCGACCGGCGACCCTTCAAGGCGGGCAAAATACTCCGCCAACGGAAAGTTATGCTCCCCATCAGCCCCGACCACGATCGTCGTGGCTCCCTGGCTTACGGCGGCCAGTGCGCCAGGCGTTTCAAGTAGGCCAATGTCGTGATGGCTGTGGACGTCAATGAACCCCGGCGACAAGACCAGACCACGCGCGTCGACTAGCGTGTCCGTTGCTAACGGCTCGAAGCTACCGACATCGACGATGCGATCCGCCACGACGCGGACGCTCACGCTTTGCGACGGGCCACCGCTACCATCAATGACTCGCGCATTAACTATGACCATGCCAGCAGGCTCAGGCGCGCAGCCAACTAACACGAACATCGCGCCCATGAAGATCCATTTCCTGGTCATCGACTTTCTCCAGTTTCGAATACGATACCGCGCTCCGTACCCGCACTCAGATCGAACCCGGTGACTAGTCCTGCGCGGTTCCGATCAAATTCCAGAATGACTAACTCCGGGCCCCACCACCCTGCCGGCTGAAAGCCGAACTCGAACCTGTCATCGGCAACCAGAGCGACTTTAATGCGTGGCTCTTGTTCAATTCGGAGTGCGAGGTCACCCTTTTCAACAGCGAAGCGATAAGTAGCATCCAGTTCCGCTGAATAGTATGAACCGGCAAATTCTGCCAACTGATCCGCCGTCAACGTTGCTGGCAATCCACCTTTGTCTTCAGTCTGTTCGTCGCTATCAGATGCTTCGTCACTCGGTATCGGCCCTAACTGCTCGGCGAGATAATGATCAGCAACCTGCCGTGCCAAATCATATGGGCTAATGCCGCCGCTGTTGCAGGAGATTGCGATTGACAGACCGGCCTCTATGAAACGCACAAGCTCGGTACGGAATCCCCACGAGCTGCCACTGTGTCCGACCGTTTGTAATCCACGGTATTCGATACGACGAATCCCCTGCGCGTCTTCAATCGGCTCGCCGTTGTCGAGGTAGCGTTCGGTCAACATCAGCGGATAAATAGTCGGCTGCACGGCGCCGTGCAAATAGTTATCCCAGCGCAGCAGATCTTCCATCGTCGAGTAGAGTTGTCCGTCGCCGGCAACATCAAAGTTGTAGTTGTGCACGATGCGTACCTTGCCATCGTCCTCGCGAATGTAGCCGGTCGCGCGCCGCGGGATGATTTCCTCAAGGTTTTCGTACATCAGGCTTCCGTCCATTCCCAACGGCTCGAAGATGCGCTCCTGCGTGAACTCGCCCAGCGATTTGCCACTGGCGCGCTCTACAACCTGTGACAGCAGCATGTAACCCGTGTTGCTGTAGTGATACTGCTCGCCGGGCGGGGAAATCAACGCACGCTGACGCGACATCATCGCCAAAATCTGGGCATGCGAAAGTGGGTAATAGTCGTCGCGTCCTGCCAGCGGGAATAACATCAGATAATCACGCAGACCGCTCGAATGGTTCAGCATATGCCGCAGCGTGATCGGCGACTCGTACTCGGGCAGCTCCGGAAGCCATGTACGAACGTTATCGTCCAGAGACAATTTCCCGTCCAACTCCAGCATTCCAAGACTGGCAGCCACAAATTGTTTGGTAACCGAGGCCACATCGAACACCGTTAGCGGCGTAATCGGAATGTCGTAGTCGAGGTTGGCGTAGCCGTAGCCACGCGAATAAATGAGCGTTCCGTCCTGAGCTACAGCCAGTGCGCACCCCGGCGACCCAGGTTCATCCCAGGTAGCAAATACCGCATCGACAGTGGCATTGTCCTGATCCGCGCATCCGGCAGCTAGCGTCAGGAGACAGATCAGTGTTGCAAAGCGATGCCAGCGGATGACGAGCTACTCGGTGGGCATGAGGAAGGCGAGATTTTCTACGACTTCAACATTCGAGCTGAGTGGAGTGATCCCGTCTGACACGTTTTCTCCTCGAGAGTGGTTTGATTCTCACCGATCAAAAGCAAAAAGGCGAATCATGTTAGCGCACGGATGAGTTCCTCGTGCTGTGGCCACTGAGTGATCAGATCTTGTGCCACGGCGCCTTCAAAATCATCGGGCGAGAAACCAGGTGCTATCGTGTTGCCAAATACGCCGTAATCACCGCCCGGTTGAATTCGAGCGCCCATCCACACACCCGCTGGGACCACGTGCTGTACGCGCTCACCGTTCAACACATCCTGCCCGAGAATGATGACCTCATCACTGCCATTTGGATCCAGCAGCAACAGCTCAATCGCGTCGCCCAAATAAAAGTGCCAGATCTCATCTGTCGGCAAGCGGTGCATATCCGAAAAGGACTGTGGATCGTCGATCACCATCGCGATTATTGCGGTGGACGCGGTCCCCACATAGGACTGCGAGAACATGATGTTCTCGGTTTCCATCGCCTGCATTTGCCAGTGTGCAAGCAGCTCATCAATCGTCGGACGCTTTTCCATATTGACACTCACGCGTTGGACTCTTTGGCTTTCTGAGCATACAGCGCAACACTTTGAAACTCGCCATAGGCAAACGGATGCAAGTAAATACTATTTGCACCCACCGCCTTGAGCTTGCTTGTAATCTCTTCCAGGCTATAGGTATGCAATTGCATCGCAGGCTCGCGCCATGATTGTCCGCGCAGTATGTTGCGAACCATATTTGCTATTGGCAATTTATAACGAAGCTTGACGAGAGCTCTGATCCATTTCGGTGCGTCACAGCGATAATAAAACTGTATGGCAACAACCCCACCAGGTTGAAGATGACACAACAGGGCTTCAATAAGTTTCATGCCTCTCTTTGTCGGGATGTGCTGCAGGACCAGGCAGGAATGGATTAAATCAAATGAGCCTTGCAACTGCGTAAGGTCATCATCGCTTTTTACAAACGAAACGTTCTCTACCTTCCTCTGGACACAATTGGAAGCCGACTCTGCCAGCATGTGATCTGACACATCTACGCCGACGACTGTCGTCGCCACATTCGCCAGAGGAATGACAAGCCGCCCTACACCGCAACCAAAATCGAGAGCACTCACGGGCTCAAAGTCAGAGTCCAGATGCTCGCGCACCGTAGCTAGCATACGGTCGATGTAGTCGCTACCAGAGTCGAAAAACTTCGCGCGATGCTCTTCGCTCAAATTACCTGCACGATATTCATCCGAACTCAGTACTCCGAAATACGGGTCCGTCTCACCCCATTTGTCCCAGTCCGTATCTGTGCTCATTCCTTTACCTCAATTGATCCCGATAGTGTGTTGATGCCAGTCAGTTGTTACACCTGTAGAGAATACGCGTAGAACTCTTGGTTCGTTCTCTTGTAGCCAAGTTTCTCGTACAGGTGCTGTCCGGCCAGATTGTTGTCTTCGGTAAGAAGATCCAGTCGGACAGCTCCTTGTTCTTTGGCGAACTCAGTCGCTGCATTCATAAGCTTTTCGCCCAGACCCGACTTTCGGGCGCTCGCATCTACGTAGAGATCATAGAGAATATAGATCTTCGCAGCGTCGACAGAGCAGAACGACGAATAAAGCTGCACGAAACCGCTCGCCGTGTCTCCGTCAATGGCCACAAATATATCCGACTCATTGCGCTCTATTCTGTCGCTGATGAAGCGAGTGGCCAGGACTAAATCCGCTTCACACGCGTAGAACTGGCGATAGAGATCAAAAAGTCTGGCTACCGCGGCAATATGCTTTCGGCCTGCTTTAACAATTTCCACTACCGCTCTCCATTAGAAAGTTCGACCGCTACCGCTTCTGTCGCACGCATCGCACGCAGGGTGTTTTCTCCTGCGAGTTTTCTGAGATCCTCATCGCTCCAACCGCGTTGAATCAACACGGCAAACAAACGTGGAAAGCCCGATACATCTTCGATGCCGACAGGCATGTCGGGCATACCCCAAAAGTCACTGCCGATACCGACATGATCAATACCTGCAACGTCGCGGACATGTTCAATGTGATCAGCTACATCGGATATCGAGGCACGTACCGCGCCCACTTCGGCATCATGCGCCTCCCAGATGTCGCGCATCTCACCTACCGTGTCAACGGCGGCATCGGTTGCCCACAAATCCTCTTCCATTTCCCAGACTTCCCTGGATAGAAACGATGGTATGAAGGTCACCATGACCACACCCCCGTTCTCATCCAAACGCGTCAACACATCGTCAGGTACGTTGCGCGGGTGATCAACCAGTGCCCTGCACGCGGCGTGCGACCAGATCACCGGCGCCAGTGCGACATCCAGGGTCTGATGCATGGTCGCCGGAGACGTGTGAGCGATATCGACGAGCATTCCAGTGCGATTCATCTCTGCAATCACACTGCGGCCAAAATCTGTCAAGCCACCGTGTCTCGCCTCGCCCAAGGCGGCATCCGCCCAGTCCGTAGAGACGTTATGAGTCAGCGTCATATAGCGAACACCGAGATTATAAAACTCTTCTATAGCCGCAAGTGAGTTCTCCAGAGCGTAGCCACCCTCCATGCCTATCAATGATGCGATCTTGCCGTCGCTGAATATCCGTTCGATATCATCAGCGGTGCGCGCAAGCTCGAAGGCATCGGGGTGGGTATCAATAATCTGTTGCGCGATTTCAATCTGCTCTAATTGGATGCGCTTGGTATCCTTGGCGGGAGTTTCTCCGGCGATCCATACTGACCAAAACTGTGCGCCAACCATACCCTCGCGCATTCGTGGAATGTCCGTGTCGAACTCGTTCTCGATATCCAGTCGAAATGCTGCAACATCGCCGCCGTTCTCCTCACGAATTAGCCAAGGAAGGTCATTGTGGCCGTCAATCAACGGGGTCGTTCGCAAGAGTTCTTTCGCATGCTGCAATGCTGCATTGGAAGTTTCTTCCTGAGCACCGACATTAGCAGTGCTCATAAGCAACAGAACCACGGAAAGTCCGAGCGTTTTATTCATTAGTCGTTTTGTCATAGGTCCTCTGGGGTCGCTAGATCAAACATGCATGTGGGCCAACTTCTCGCGAAGCCATTCATGAAAGTGCCACAACTCGAACTCTTGTGGTACCAGCACGCTGGCTTCATGACGGATGCTGTGCAAGCCGCGCTGGTTCAGCTCGCACACTTTACCTTCTTAATGTGCACAGTTTTATCAAGGACTCGAAACCACCGATCATAATCAAGCCTGCGGACAGCACCCACCTTACTAAGACCGCGAAAACCGGGTTGCCGCCGCTGCCGACGGTTTGCGCGGGTTTTGCCGCGAAACCATCTTCTGCAAGCGCCTGAAGAATTCTCGGCGCACCCATGTAGGCCAGGTTCTGATGGCTCAGCAGAATCACCATCGCTGTGTTTAGCAGCATGTACAAGACGATAACGATCACCGTGCCTTTGACGCACGAACGAGCGACGGCTCCGGCGCCAAGCTAAATGCGATGCCACGTAATTGCAATGCCGCGAACAAGCTCGTTACCAGAATTCCCAGCGACGTTGCCCATGGGATTGTTGAGGGAAAGAGAAGCGCCACGAATTCCATCAGGACGACGGCCTTCACAGCTATGTTAGCGCAGTAGCTCAGCCAGTCGGCCCATCCAATGACAAATCCTGAGAATGGGCCGTACGCGTGCCGGACCAGAGCGTAGACGCCGCCGGAGCGTGGCGTCATTCCGACCAGCTCAGCGACCACGCCGAGACTCAGCAGAACAAAAAGTCCACTACAGAACCACAAGACCAGATACAGAAACGGGCCCGGAACCACGGCAGCAACCTCCCCCGGGCTGCGCAAAATCCCCAGGCCAATGATGCCGCCAACCGTAACAGCCAGAACGAAATGGCCCTGCAGCGCCTTGGCGCTCCCTGCCGTACTTGCCATGCCGTTCCCTCAGAATCACCATCTTTGCCGCTTAGAATTGAGACCATACCGCATAAGGAATAGGGAACCGAGCCTTTCCTCAGGTGTCTACCGGTGTACAATCGCCGGCTGCGACCGACCCATCTAAAACCACAGTAGAGACTCAAAATGCACTCTAATAATTCACTGCAATCTCTTATCGCTTCGTCGTTGCTTTGCGTTGCGGCTATCATCCCGCAAACGAGCTTCGCCACCATTGTCGAAGTCGAAACCAATCTGGGCGAGTTCCAGATCAATCTTTACGACAATGCAACGCCGCTAACCGTTGCCAATTTTCTGGCCTACGTGCAGAACGGCGATTTCAGCGACTCTGTCTTTCATCGCTCGGTATCAGCATTTATCGTCCAGGGTGGCGCAGTTGTTACGGACGGCAATGCCGCTCTGAGCGCTATAACAACGCGACCGTCGGTAACAAATGAACCCGTGTATTCAAACGTTCGCGGCACGATTGCGATGGCCAAACTGGGCAGTAGCGCTAATTCAGCAACCAGCCAATGGTTTTTCAATCTCGGCAACAACGCATCGAATCTCGACAATCAAAACGGTGGCTTTACCGCATTCGGCGAAGTTATCAGCGGTATGGACGTTGTTGACGCGATTGCGGCGGTACCCA
>RCND010002358.1_pt1 | contig 10993 bp, 11 predicted proteins | sample 2041351 | NCBI WGS metagenome assembly RCND01 (sample SAMN09708230, study PRJNA481090) | Marine sediment metagenome, whole genome shotgun sequencing project. | biome: marine sediment; feature: ocean; material: sediment; isolation source: Sewage treatment plant 12B marine sediment (STP12B) ...
TAAAGCCGAATAGGGATACCATATTCAGGGTTTCTCCCACTCGAAAACCCTGCAATGGCCGCTAGTGATATTGAGGATTCAGACCTTCCCGATTTCAGGGATTATAACGATACTACCTCATCCCTTCCTTCCAGGCTAAAAAGTCTTGAAGGAGAAAAAAGTATCAAAAGCATGACTGATGAAATTGGTCTGGCTCCCTCAAAAATCTCAAAACTTACAATCCCTGCCAGCAGGGATCTCCGGGGAGACTGCTCACCAGTAGAAAACCAGGAATCGATTGGATCCTGTACCGCTCATGCAGGTATAGGACTGGTTGAGTATTATGAAAGGAAAGCTTTTAACAAACATATTGATGCATCACGATTGTTCCTGTATAAAACCACACGGAACCTATTGCAATGGACTGGTGATACGGGAGCTTATCTCAGAAGCACCATGGCAGCAATGGCCCTTTTTGGAGTGCCACCTGAAGAATACTGGAAATATATCATTGCGGATTATGATGTTGAACCCACAGCTTTTTGCTATGCATTCGGACAGAACTATCAGGCGCTGCAGTATTACCGCCTCGATAATCCAGGTATCACCCGCGAGGACTTATTGAAAAAAATAAAGATTCGCCTTGCCTTTGGTATGCCACAGATGTTTGGGTTTACCGTATTTGACTCAATCGGTCAGGCCAGGCAGACAGCTGAGATTCCTTATCCCTGTGCCGGGGACAGAATTGCGGGCGGGCATGCTGTTATGACCGTTGGATATGATGATAAAAGAGTGGTTACAAACAGCAACTGCAATAATGCAAAAACCAAGGGAGCATTGCTGATCCGGAACTCCTGGGGAACCAATTGGGGTGATGGGGGGTATGGCTGGATGCCGTATGAGTATGTCCTGAAAGGACTGGCAAAGGATTGGTGGTCATTGTTAAAGTCAGAGTGGGTCAATCTGGGGATTTTTGGATTGTAAGCTTAAGAAAATAAAGGCATCTCTCTGTCATTCCATTTATCCAAAAAACTTTACCGTTCATTACTCAGACTTTCCCAATGAATACATATCTGGATGATAAGTTGACAATCTTTCGAATCAACAGTAATTTCATTGTTCGATTACTGAATAATAATATAGAGATCGAAGAATACAAATTAATATAAAAATACGGGGGGATTTTACATGGGTTTCACGGACAATTGCGATATTTTTGCTTCATTTCATGAAGATGGTTTTAATCGGATCATTAATCATGTAAGACAACAAAGGCCATCCCTATTCAACTATGCCACGGCAGATGTGGCGAATAATGTCGATCTCTTGTGCAAAACAATCGATGTACATCCGATCGTTCGCCTAAGAAATAATCCACAGGTAACGATAGAAGATCCATTGCCAATTCCTGGGACAAATTATGGAGTGAATTTTGCGATTCAATTAGTTGAATTAAAAATTGACTTTCATCCCGGGGATAAGTTTAATCTTCCTTCTGAATTAAATCCGCCACTTGATTCCCAGCGCTTAGCGATCAAAATGACTATTTGCGGAGGTATTGGCTGTCCTCCAGAGGAGCTAATTGATAGTCTTATTCCACCTCCTGCGGATCCATCGGACAAGCAGTCTAAAGAAGATCGCACAAAGGAAAAGGAACCCCGCATTCCATTGCCTACACGTGAGCTGAATTGCTTCTGTTTAGATGCCTACGCCATAGGTGGACTGCGAATAGCCAATTACAATGGCAATCCATATCTAGAACCATTTTTGGATGGATTTGAGATTGTTGATATCAAGCCAGAAGGGCTCGAGAATAGCTTAGAATGTTATATTGGACTTATGCTTAAGCTGTCTGTATTGCCTGGCTTGCGCATTCTACTCAAACATGCACCACTGAATCTCACACAGGGGGCAGGAGATTTCTTCCCACAACCTACAAATGTAGTTCTTAGTCCAATGCCTGTTTCTACCGCCTTGCCTAACAATCCGGCCATAGAAAAGGATATGGTAAAAGTTTTTATTAAAACGGAGGTAATTTAAAATGGAACATATAACTATAGCAGGATCAGAAAATACTTTCAAGATAATATTCGACTCTATTCGCGACAATTTTCAGTTTATAAAAGCGGACAGTGTCGATTTTGGTCCATTTACTGCCGGCTACTCGGCAGAGGCACATCTGGAGGGTGGAACGGTGGACCTACGTGCTGACAACACTGTCCAGGTAAAGGAACTAGATATAAAATGGGACAAATTAGATCTCAACCTTGGTATCGATATTCCAGAAATTTGTGTTGGTGGATTTTGTATTCTCCCCAATCCCTTTGGTGGTTGCCTTATACGAGCACCGAGAGTTTGTATCTTCGATAGTGATCCAGATATCAATATAACTCTTCCATTGGGAGGTTTGATTACATCTGAGATTTCGGTTACAGGCTCTCTTCTTACAAAGTATTTTATAAATCCTGCGCGCCCAGGTGGAATGAACGACTGGGATGCACAGGACTTCGATCCATCTCTGGCCAATCACTGGCAATTATTCCTTGATCCTCAGTTTTTAGACGTGGATATCTTTGATATAGCTGATATAGTTGGCGATCTATTGGAGAATGCCATGAACGCGGCCGTAGACAATCTGCTTGGTTTCCTTCCTGGTTGGGCACGAGATTTGATAAAAGCAATTCTTGGTCCAGTAATCGATTTGATCAGAGGAATCTTAGATATTGCAGATGATATTCAAGAGTGGATTTCGGATTTACTAAATGTAAGCTTCGGTATCCTGGATTTCATCCTGCAACTGGTTGCTGACTATTTCGCCAAAGAAAACCCGCTACATCAGATTGAGGATCCATATCCTATCCTTGAAGCTGCCCCTAATCCCAATTCTGGCTCTCCCTTAATGTTAGTGCCTGTTAAAATCCCCATTCGGGATCTCAAGGTATTCAATGATGACCACGAAATGGTTCTTACAGGAAATATAGGATGAAATTATGAAAGCAAAATTAAATAATAAGTTGCTCAAAACGACAACATTTGATAGTGGATCACTAGGAATGCTGACAATGGTCATCCGCCAATTTAATTCAGAGGGACATTATAGGGCCATGGTTATGCAACAAAATCAATCCATAGCCAACATTGATTTTTATGTCGATAAAAAGTCCGATGTGATGCAACTAGATATAGATTTGGCTCAAATTGCGCAACGTTCTGTTGCTCGAATGAAAGACTGCAGTCATCATGGTGATTTAAAGGAGATGAGAGTGGTTTCTCCAGAGGGTTATGTCTTATTCCACGTTTCCACAGGTGAGAATTATTCGGTTATTGTATCGAATGGGGATAACAAAGCAATCTTCAATAGCACAAAACTAGGAGCCGGAGATCTTTTTGCTGCTACTCTCCTTGAACCAGCCAACTATCTAATTTCAAATACCCTGGGGACCGCAAAAGGAGAAATCGTGGTTAGCCTTACCAGTGGGGCCGCAAAAAAAATAAAAACACTGAAAACCAGTACTATTTCAGTTGGAAAGAAAAGTATTGATCCAAAGCGGCTTGAATTGACTTCATCGCAGGGTCTTGTTTTTCGTATTACAGATTCGGCTCGAATATTAATAAAGAAGAAAACTTCTTCGAGGGTGAAAAAGGAAAAGGTGCGAGTACACTGGCAAAAACCTTAGTCATCACTCACTTTCACTAAATAAATATTCCCGATCGTTACAGTATTCTTGGCGCTTACTACATAAATGCGCCAATTATTGAATGCATTGGTAATCAGCTGTATCTTAAGTTGCAGCACAAAAATCAGCATCTATGAGTGAGGAAAATAGTAATAAGGATAAGAGCAATGAGAAAATTTCTCTTTCTGCCGCGCTTCTGGCACCTATCAATTCAATATTTGAGGCTCAAATACACTCCGCCAGAGCATTTCTGAGTTTCATTTTGCAGATGGGTTTTCGACACACACCGTCAAGGGATGATTTTGAAGACCAGGACTTATATAACTCACATATTGAGGATCTGAGAATTGCAAAGAATGAAATGAAAGAATTATTCCGGGATAGAAATAGGGATGGCCATTTATCAGCGGCAAAAACGGCCAGGTTAAAAGAGTTAAGCGCCAATTATGGAGATTTGTACCATCAAAGTATTGATTTTATTGATAATACAGGAAATGAATTCCAGGTAAGCATACCAAATTTAGCTTTGCTTCCAATAAAACCTCTGGCCATAAGTGAGGCTGATTTTTCTTATGAATTTGTGGTGGATTCTGAGACTGAAACATTTAATCAAAATGGAGCTGCCCTGAAATCTGAAGGAGGTAAAAAAGAAAACCCATGGTTTTTGATCAAGCCCAAATCACTACGTGGAAGTATTGCCGAACGTAAGGAAGACTCTGAGCATCGTGCTATCAAGATAAATGTAAAGGTGGGTAATACAGAGATGCCATACGGATTGGAGAAACTTTTAGTCCACCTTACCAATAGCATTGATTCAATTGATAAAAAGGACGATTAGTATTGTTTAACCATTAAAATATTCAATTATGCCAAACGGAAATGCAGATAAACCAAAAAAAGTTGAGCCGGTAGCTTCTACAGTCTCACCAACCGAATTTGCTAAAATACCACTTGATTTTATTATAGCAACACCATTGCTCACTACCATTGAGGCACATAAGGTAGCTGCTGAATCCACACTTCAATTTATCAACGAATTGAATGATCCTGCCAAGAAAATTGAATTTGATACAACAGTTACCGAAACGGATGATAAAGGTGTTGTTACTTCAAAAGAAAGGAAGATTTCCGTACCCTTGCTGGCTCTTGTAAAAGTACCAAGTCTCAATTTTGATTCCCTTAGTGTAAGCTTTAATTACAACATCTCACAGATTTACACAGAGGAGAAATCAACGGCCTCAAAGGCCAATCTTGAAGTGGGTACAACCGGACTGCTATCTAAATTTATAGGTGCCAAGCTTTCGGGATCCATTGAGCATACTTCCAACAGGGAAAATACGGCCAATCGAGGCGGTACGCTGGATGTAAAAGTTCATGTAAGTGAGTCGCCCTTACCTGCTGGATTGCAGAAAATCATCAATGCAATAACTGATAACATTCAGGACCCAAAGTAATACACGTAAATCACTCGATCAAATTGCAAGAAGATTGAATATTGAATTTTTATGGAATCAGAAATTAAAGGACTGGCAAAAGGACTTATTGAGGAAATCATCAAGGCAGACATGACTATGCATGCCAGCCAGGTTGAAGCATGGGCCTGGATGTCAAAACACCGGCCAAATGGAGACCTGATACCAGAAGACATTTTCAAAGGATTTCCAGAAAGTCGGTACTTATCATTAAATGAGGTTAATTGCCAATTTCACATTAAACCACTCCCTGTTCAATCTTTCAGGGCAAGGTTTAAATTAGGAATGAAACTAATCTTAGGTGGGTCAACTTCTCGCTCGACCGGACCTCATCTTTTCGACTTTTGTGGATCAAGTGATGAGAATGCCCAACACTTTAATATCACTGTGAAAAGGTTGGAAAATGGTAAAATAGAAGCAGATTATTTCCCGGCTGATGTGAGGACAAGCGAAATTTTGCAAGAATGAAATCTACCCTTGTACATATCCCCGGCGCCAGGGACTTTCGGGAAAAGTTGCCGAGGCATTCAAGGAAGCTTTATTCCCGGAGACCGTCAGCCGCTATTGAAAAAATCGCGGTGCATCACAGCCTCACCAAGAGTGGCAGTGCAAAATCATTTGCACAGTACCACGTGAATCATAATGACTGGCCGGGTATAGGCTATCATTTTGTAATTGAAAAGGATGGGGTTCTTAAATGGTGCAATGATCTTGAGGCAAAAAGCTATCATGTGGGTAAAAGCAATAAAAAAGCGATTGGTATCTGCATTGTGGGGGATTTTCGGGAAGAGACTCTGGAAGAGAGACAGCTATCTCCACTAATGAAACTGCTAAAGTTCCTTGTGCTGGAATTTGGACTCACAGCAAACGATGTATTGGGACACAATGAGTTTGAAGGCTACGACAATAAGGCCTGTCCGTCCCTCGACGTAAATCGGATCAGGGAAAGCTTAAGAGGAAAAAAATCCATTCAATCCTCAAAGTTTGACCCATTTGAAAAGTTAGCGGACTGGTCGAATCCTCGAGCATACCTCAATCCAAATGAGTTAATGACAAGGCCAGGGGAAAGCGTAATTGCTGCAGCGCGCCGTTTTGGATTGTTTAATCTGGGTGATATAAAGGCCAGGAATACTGACCTGAATGTTAAGAAGCCTCTAGATGAACAGGTTCTTGTTAAGGTCAAAGGTCCTATTGAAAAAATCCCCAAAGACATCCAGGTTTTAGTCCGAACCTTCGAACAAAAAGGATATCAACTTTTCAGAGACGATCGAAGACCATTCAACCTTAATATTGTGGGTATTCGCCATGATAATACCATTCAAAACTCGTTTGATGACGAGATCTGCATTTTCTGGAAATATAAAAGTGTCTGGAACTTTAAAAGATTTAAAGCAACTACAGATCCCGGATTGACTTACCTGAGAGATCCCATTAATGAACAGGGTACAGCCATTTTGAAGGAGGGGCAGTACAGGGGTGCCTACAAATTGGGATTGCATAGGAAAAAGTATACCGCTCTTGTACAGGCTGCGCCAGTAACGGTTATGCGTGATTTTAATCAGGATGACAGACTGGATTTAAATTCTGGTGTTGAGCAGACGGGCTTTTTTGGGATTAACATCCACCGTTCTTCTCCAACAGGTGAATCCACACTGGTAAATAAGTGGTCTGCAGGCTGTCAGGTGTTCGCCAACATAAATAACTACAACGAATTCATTCAGTTATGTAAAAATGCGACCAGTGAGTGGGGTGGCTTGTTAACTTATACATTGTTAAGAAAAACGGATTTACATCATGTCACATAAGTTTGTTTCACTGGGAGTTAAGGGAAAAAAGATTTATCTCTATAAATTCAGCAGGAAAACGAGAAAGTTTCAAAAAGCACGTCAGGTACTCTGGGGAGATTGGTTGAGTATAGATGACGGTCATGATTTCAGTGAAGTGGGTGATGGATGGCTGGCTGTAAAATGGGCCCCGAAATCGGAGAATGCTCAAATCCTTTATGTGAAGGAGGTCCATACATCGGATGAGCGTCCCTTGGAGATTATTTTCCTTGATGTAGGACAGGGAGACGGAGCAGTGCTTATCACCCCGGAACGTGGAGCTGATGAGAAGATCATGATCATTGATGCCGGGGAGGGAGAAAACATGCATAATTTCCTGAACACCAGGTTTAAGGCCTATAGGGGATTTGATTTTGATTCAGCAATCATTACACATTCTGATAAAGATCATTACCTCGGATTTAAGTCCATTTTCTCTGATCACAATGTTGGATTCAAAACCATTTATCATAGCGGGTTGGTTGAGAGACCAGTAAGAGGCACTTTCGAAAAGGTGGGAGGGTTAACGGAGGATCCATTAACAAAAACCAAATACATGACAGACCTGGTGGTAGACACTGACCATATGGAACGTTTATTCACAGATCCGATTCATTTCGGAACATTTAGGTTTCCTCCGGTTATGCATGCGGCCATTCAAAATCCTAAGATCAGAGATTTTAAAATGCTTTCCACCGATGCCAGACATAGTGTAAGGGAGACTGGAAGAAATTATATCCCCGGCCTGGCTCCCTCAGATCAAAGAGGATACGCAGTAGAGGTGTTAGGTCCTGTAGTCGAGAATGATCTGAATGGGAATCCCCGTCTAAAAAAGATCAGTAGCTATAGCAAGACGAAAAATGGACATTCTATAATACTTAGGCTCCATATTGGAGATTTTAAAGTTCTGTTCGGTGGGGATCTCAATGTCCCAGCAGAAAAGTATTTGTTGAAACACTATTCCGGTATTAAAAGATTTCCAAAAAAAGATAGTCCTCAGCATAAGGCAATGCTGGAAAAGGCTGGCGAGTGGTTTGGTGCTGAAGTTTTGAAGGTATGCCATCACGGGGCTTCAGATGTTACCGATGAATTTATGATTGCGGTTAATCCGGCAAGCTTCGTTATTTCTTCTGGAGATAGTGAAGGACATGTGCATCCTCGTCCAGACCTCCTGGGAAGACTTGGTAAATTTGGTCGTGGACAATCTCCAGTGCTTTTATCAACAGAATTACAGCGTTCGACCCGTGAACGAGAAGATGCTAAATTGGTAAAGTCCCTTCAGGATGACATCGAGAGGCTGGCAAATTCATCAAGCGAGAAATTAAAAGTTTCGGTTTTGGAACGGATACTTAAGTTGGCGAAGACAAATGTTGATGTATATGGGTCCATATATGTGAAAACCGACGGGCAAAGAATGATTACCGCTTTTAAGATTGAATCAAAATCGGCCACGAAGAAGTGGTTCTATTTCGAATACCGAATTGGAGATACGGGGAAGCTTGAGTTGGTTTGAAAATTGGAGAAATTACAGAAGGATGAGATTTATAATTGTGTGAGTATAAGCTGAAATAAGTGTAACAAATTAAAACTTAAAAAAATGCCAAACCGAAGAGATTTTGACCATATGGTCAGTAATAGATTCCTTGTAGAAATCGAAGGATTAACTGTTGGCTCTTTCACAACTTTTGAAGGAATTGATACAGAAACCGAAGTCGTAATTTTCAACAATGGCAACGATATGAATATTCACAAAAGACCGGGCAGGACCACCTATGCAAACCTGGTTCTAAAACGCGGATACATCAACACCGATGAATTATGGAATTGGTATAAAGCGGTTGCAGATGGAAAAATCGAAAGAAAATCCGGTTCAATCATTTCATTGGGTGATGATGGCAGCGAAATTATGCGTTATAACTTCTCTGATGCATGGCCTTGCCGATGGAAAGGAATGAAGTTTGACGCCAACAAGAATGGTTCCTTGTTCGAGGAAATTGAATTAGCCATCGAGAAAGTGGAAAGAGGATAATGGATGCAAGAATGATTGAGGATTTCCTTGAGAAGCGGCTGAGTCGACTACTTGGGAGACAAATCCTTGTAACTAAAGGACCTCTGGTTACCACGAAATATAGCGGGATCCGACCGGAAATATTTCTTCATGTTTCTAAACTGGAGGACTTTGATGGAATCATGCCTGATGGTGCCCATACAACACGAAGACCCGCATCCGGACCATCGACTTATAAAGGATTTGAAGAAGAAAGACCGGGAAGAATAACCTTGACCATAACCTGTCTGGCAAGTTCATATAAACTGGTCCATGATATATGCAATCTGCTTACACCGGGTGTATTGTTATCTCTGGAGATGCTGCCGAGAATTCCCCTTGGATCACTTCCCGATGATTCTGTGCAAATATATTTCGAGGACTACACAGCCAACTTTCACAAAGCAGAGTATGGTAGATTTAACATCGAAGATTCCTCGTACTTCAATTGTGAGCTTGCCTTTTATCTAAATGGATTCATTCATGTATGGCTGACTAAAAGAGGAGGATTTGCATCAAAATCAACCTCAATGCCTAAAAGGAAGAAGAAGCATGGGTGATAAGATGAGTTAATCTTCTTTTGTCCTGTTTTGCCGCGACAACAATCCCAGTATCCCTGTGATTGCAGTAATTCCTCCGGCAATAAGTACGAAGAGTTTGTTGAGGTTATCGAAGAAATCCTGCTTGGCCATCGCGATAAAAATAAATAAGGCAACAATGATGATAATGATCATGATCCTGTAGCCTTTCCATGTACCTGTTTCTTTTTTCATTTTAAGCTCTGATTCACTGGTCTGCACACTATTCATGCTATTCATCAGAAACTTTCTGAAACTTGTGTTGAATAAACTGAGTCTGTCATAATCTTTAATCAGAAGTCCTTTTTCAAGCAGGTTGAAAATGGAGTTTTTGTTCCTTGGATTTACAATCAGATCATCAGCGAAATCAAACAGGACATGTTTCTCTTCATAACTGCAGGAATCCAGTAGGCCACGGTAATATTTTTCAGCCAGGATATCTAACCTCCTGATAAGATCCTCATATGAATTCTTCTTATAGAGGTTGTTGCAGTTTTTTAGGATATAGTCCTCCATGGCTGGTTCAACTTGCATTAAATAGTCGCTTGCCATTAACTCCTGCTTAATCAACTTTTCATTATCTATCTCATAGGGATTAATATCAAAATAAATGTTCTCTTCATCGCATGAACGTTTATAGTTAACAGGTTGTCTGACCACCTCCAGTCTGCTTATCAGATGATTAAAAGCTGCTTTTAGTTTTATAAAATTCGCTTGCTCCTTTTCAGTCCCTTCATTTTGATCCATGAGCTTCTGGTAGTATCCGGATATGCTAGTCTCATTGGATTGCGAGAGCAAAACAAGTCTTATATCCTTTGATTTAACCAGCCGGTCAACCATCTTCAGTTTTTCTGAAAGGACGTTTGGATTTTTATAGCCCCAATCGAATTGATCGATAATCAGGATCAGGGATTCTTTGGAACTCTTAGTGAAATCTTCCAGTTTTCGCTCAAGCTTGTTTGGAGAATCCTTTACTGTGACCATATCCGACCAGTCTAATGTGAAAGACGCATATGTATTAGAGAATTCCTGGCGGAACCCATTAGTTTTATCAATGGGGGACAACCTGGTGATCAGTAATTTGTTTCCGACAATTAGTTTTCGATGAATGTGGCCAATAAATGGCTGATGTGCGTAGTGCTCGACGATATGGAGGCTATAAATATTTCGTGTCCCAAACTGAATCAACAGAAAGAATAGATATAGAATTCCAATGACCATGATCCAGAATAGAGCATTGTAAATATTCCCCTGAGCCGAATCATGAGCTTTAGAATGAGAAGGTGAATAGGGCTTGTAGTACAGCAATTTAGGGATATGGGATTTAATTGTATTGATGAGTAGGTTTCTTCTTATAGGGTCCTCAGTAAGACTTACATACTTAAATAGCAGAAGGCCTTTTTTATTCATTTCCCAT
>RCND010002157.1_pt1 | contig 10990 bp, 9 predicted proteins | sample 2041351 | NCBI WGS metagenome assembly RCND01 (sample SAMN09708230, study PRJNA481090) | Marine sediment metagenome, whole genome shotgun sequencing project. | biome: marine sediment; feature: ocean; material: sediment; isolation source: Sewage treatment plant 12B marine sediment (STP12B) ...
CAGAGCGGCATTTAATGACTGCCGCGTGATTTGGTTTGATATTCAATGCTGGTGCCAGCTTGAAAGGCTTCGCGCCGCACATCCATGTGCTCTTTCGCTAGCTTGAAAGGCTTCGCGCCTCACATCCATGTGCTCTTTCGCGAAGTACCGCACGTCCTGTGCATAACGTCCTGTGCATAACATCCTGTGCATAAATTTGTTATATTTATCAGTAAATAACAAATAAGTAGCAATTTATGAAGCACCTCGCTAACCCAAACGAGATTACCCGCGAATCACTTGTAAGCATTCTTGATATCATGCACCGCCTTGCAGCACCGGAGGCAAGGCCGGAGCTTTTGCGCGAAATAATCGAGGTTGGCAAGGTGGCGATTGTTGCTGAAACCGGTGTGTTGTGGTTGCTGGATCAGAGTTCCCGGCAACTCGTAAAGGTGGTTCCGGCCAGCGATAACCCGGCCAAACTGACGATCGGTGAGGGTTGGGCCGGAAAGTGTGCAAGTGATCTTTCGATCAGCAATATCCACGAGTGCCGGGATGACGGCTTGTTTCTTGAGCACCCTATTCAAATCGAAGGTGGCGAAACACGTTCCCTGTTAAACATCCCCATCCTCGGTTCGGATGACTCATTATTGGGTGTAATGCAATGGCTGGGTGCAGAAGTCGGTCAGTTTGATGAACATGATGAATGGGTCGGGCCGGCACTGGCGGCGCAGGCCGCGGTGGCTATTCAGCATTCATACATGACCGATGAATTGCTTGCCAATGCAATACTCAGCAAGGAAGTCGCGGTAGCACGTGATATCCAGATGAGCACTTTGCCGGATACCATGCCCGATGTTGAAGGTTACGACCTGCATGGAGATTTTAAGCCGACCGACCATACCGGTGGTGATTTGTTTGACCTGGTGGTACTGGAAGACCGTTTGTTCATGTTGTTGGGAGATGCCACGGGTCATGGTTTTGGTCCGGCGTTATCAGCCACGCAGATGCAAGCCATGCTGCGGGTTGCGTTCAGACTCGGTGCCGACCTGGACAATGCTTATATGCACGTGAACAATCAGCTTGCCGAGGACCTGCCCGATGATCGGTTCATCACCGCCTTTATGGGGTTTCTTGATCCGGCAACACATCGCGTCAATTATCATTCGGGCGGGCAGGGACCCATATTGCATTTCCGGGCTGCGGATAAGAGCTGTCACTGGCACAAGCCGACCAACTTCCCTGTAGGCATCATGGATATTGATAATAGGCAGGAGTCTGCTGACCTGAGCCTGGAACAGGGTGATATTCTCGGGCTGATTTCGGATGGTGTTTACGAGTACGCCAATCTTGAGGGAGAAGAATTCGGTGAAGATGGGGTGGCTGAAATTTTCAGAACCAGCCATCAATTATCAATGGCCGGCTTGAGCAAACTCTTGATTGAGGCGGCCATGGAATTTGGTGGTGACGCACCACAGGCCGATGACATAACGTTGGTGCTCGTTCGTCGTTTGCCGGAATAATAGCTTGCCGCCAGTTTCGATAAAGGAAGAAAAAGATGGAACAAAAATTCAAACGCAGCTTTAATGAACTCAAGAATATTGTGTCAATGACGGAATCCATGTTCCTCAAAGAAGGACTGGAATCGAATCTGCGCAACGTAGTTGACTTGGCAACCGAAGAGTTGTTCGTCAATATGGTGACATACAATACTGAGTCCAATGAGGATATTCTGATCCAGATGGTGTCGCATGAGCATGGTATTGAGGTCAGCCTGACGGATTATGACGTGGAGAGATTTGACCCGACCAGTACTGGAGGCGTTGATGTAGACGCGCCTTTGGACGAGCGAACACCAGGCGGACTGGGTCTGTACCTGGTACTCAAAATGGTCGATTCCATTCATTATCAATACCGGAACCGGCAGAGCAAGATCACCTTTATAATAGATAGGAAATAAACGATGTTTGAAATTGAAATTGTCGACGATGGCATTGTTTCAGTGGGTGGACGTCTGGATGCAGCCCAGGCAGTCAAGGCACAGAATTTTCTGGACCAGGTCGAAGGCCAGTGTGTGCTGGACATGTCGAAGCTCGCCTATGTATCCAGTGCGGGCTTGGGTGTGTTACTGAAAACCCACAAGCGCCTGATGGCTTCCGGTAGCGGTATCAAGTTGATTAATGTTAATAATCACATCCACGATATTTTCTGTTATTCCGGCTTTGATAAGTTGTTTGAGATTGTCCCAGCGAGTGACTAATTGCAGAATTCCAGCTGCCCATGAAAATAATCTACATGTTCCCACCAACTTTTCCTGTCCAGGCATGTAGTTATGTATAAGGACAAGGATGCAGCCCTTGTAAACGACTGTAAGCGGGGTGACCGGAATGCGATGTCGCAACTGGTTAGCCAATATCAACGGCCTGTTTACAACGCAGCCTATCGCATACTGGGGAATACGGATGACGCAGCAGATACCACTCAAACAGTATTTCTCAAGGTGTTTGAGCATATCGCTGACTACGATCCGAAATTCAAATTTTTCAGCTGGGTATACCGGATAGCAATCAATGAAGCTCTTAACCAGGTTAAAAAACGCAAAAAGCAGGAGCCTCTGGATGACAGCCAGGTTTCACCGTGGCAAGGTCCTGCAGAAGATCTGGATTCAAAAAGGCTCTGCAACCGGGTACAGGGTGCACTGATGTTGCTGAGCGCAGATTACAGAACGGTAGTTGTTCTAAAGCACATTTCAGGCTGTAGCTATCAGCAGATCAGTGAAATATTGCAATTGCCTGTAAAAACCGTGAAGTCCAGGCTGTATTCCGCCCGCCAGTTAATGAAAAAAACACTCCAGAATGACGCAAGCCAGAATCAAGGATGCGGGCAGTCATGAATGAACATTCCAACAACGATAAACCTCTGATCGATCAACATGTATACGACCTGTTGAACGGAAGCGTAGATGGTGAACTCAACGCAACAGAGCAGGCTGAACTTGACCGCTTGATGGCCAGTTCTGAACAGGTGCGTGACCTCAACGAAGAACTCACTGCAATCAGTAGTCTTTTGGACCAGGTACCCGAACGTGAACCACCTGATTATCTGCAAAATGTCATTGAGAAACAGGTCAGGTTGCCTGTAGTGAACAATGCTTCTGACGGGAAACATGGCTTGTTCGGCAGCTGGTTGAATAGCAACTGGTTGCGTACCGGTTTCGCCCTGGCGGCCGGCGTGGTATTGACCGTTGGCGTTTATGAAATGGGGTCTGAACCGATTAGCGATCAGGACAGCGCAAACATGGTCGGCACCATGGTGAAAAATCCGCTGACAAACCAGGAAGACATATTAGGGTCTATACTTCTTAATACGGATGTACTGAGTGGTGTTGTAGAACTAAGGAACACCGATGAATTATTTGTTCTTGATATACAACTGAATTCGGATGGGCCTGCAGAAGTCGTCGTGAATTTTTCCAAAAGGGGCCTGGCATTTGAAGACATTACTCCCATGCAGGACGACAGGGGTGTGATTAATGAGTCAGATGGTTCTGTCAATCTCATCAGCAGTGGTGAGCAGCACTACACAATGAGGTTGAGACGTACGTCGGTACATGAGCAAACCAAACCTCTGAATTTGAAATTTTTTGCAAATAATAAGTTGGTTCGTGAGGCCGAGTTGAGTGTTTCACAGCAGTAAGATTCATTAATTATTTTCATAGCCACCAACTTTTTTGATTCAGGGTGGTATTAGAATCAGAGACCCGCAGCGGTCTTGATGATTTAAATTATAAGAGGAGCAAGGTATATGAGCATGAACAATCAGAAGACCCTGATAGTGGTAGCCGCGTTGGCAATCGTCATAGGCGGTGTTGCTTACCTGGGTGGAGATTTCCCGGCTGATAGTGATCAAGTCTCTGGAACGATTGTTCCTGCAGAAAGATACCGTGGAGAGCAGATCAACAGTGAAGATGTTCAGTTTGGCGATCAGAGTGTTGCCGAGTTGATGCAAACCGATGTTTATCAGCTCATTGTGACCGATGAAGCTTTTGCGAACGCACTGTCAAATGATGCCTTCCGCAATGCGATGGCCAGTGATGCATTCCGCAATGCGCTTTCCAATGAAGCGTTCCGTAATGCATTATCGAATGAAGCATTCCGTAATGCCCTGTCGAATGATGCTTTCCGCAACATGCTGTCAAATGATGCTTTCCGTAATGCCTTGTCAAATGACGCTTTCCGTAATGCACTGGAAAATGATGCCTTCCGCAACGCATTATCTAATGAGGCTTTCCGAAACGCATTGTCAAATGATGCCTTCCGTAACGCGCTGTCAAATGATGCCTTCCGCAATGCATTGTCAAATGATGCTTTCCGTAACGCCTTGTCAAATGACGCCTTCCGTAACGCTTTGTCGAATGACGCCTTCCGTAACGCATTGTCAAATGATGCTTTCCGCAACGCGCTGTCAAATGAGGCCTTCCGTAACGCATTGTCAAATGACGCTTTCCGTAACGCATTGTCAAATGACGCCTTCCGTAACGCATTGTCAAATGACGCCTTCCGTAACGCGTTTGCCAATGAAGCATTTCGTAACGCCTTGTCAAATGATGCATTCAGGAATGCTTTAGCCAACCAGGGTGATGCCTTCCAGAACGCAATGGAAAGCGAAGCGATGCAAAATGCCATGTCCAACGAGGCCTTCCGTAACGCAATGTCAAATGACGCCTTCCGCAACGCATTGTCAAATGATGCTTTCCGCAACGCGCTGTCAAATGAAGCTTTCCGTAATGCACTGTCAAGTGATGCATTCCGTAACATGTTATCGAATGACGCTTTCCAGAATGCATTGTCGAATGACGCTTTCCGTAACGCCTTGTCAAATGATGCCTTCCGTAACGCCTTGTCAAATGATGCCTTCCGCAACGCACTGTCAAATGACGCTTTCCGCAACGCATTGTCAAATGACGCTTTCCGCAACGCACTGTCAAATGACGCTTTCCGTAACGCACTGTCAAATGACGCTTTCCGTAACGCATTGTCAAATGACGCCTTCCGTAACGCATTGTCAAATGATGCCTTCCGCAACGCGCTGTCAAATGATGCCTTCCGTAACGCATTGTCAAATGACGCCTTCCGTAATGCACTGTCAAATGATGCTTTCCGTAACGCCTTGTCAAATGATGCTTTCCGTAACGCTTTGTCCAACGATGCTTTCCGTAATGCGCTGTCAAGTGACGCTTTCCGCAATGCAATGGCGAACGACGCTTTCCGCAATGCGCTGTCAAACGACGCCTTCCGTAACGCTTTACAAAACGACGCACTTCGGAATGCGATCAGGTAAATCTGAGATTAGTCTCTCATTGCTCTGATTCTGCCTAAACCGCCTGCTTTTGCAGGCGGTTTTTTTTGGCCTTGAATGTACAGATTCCTGATTAGTAGTATGCTTGGTCACAATAATAATTAGAAGGAGATAGGCGGTGAGCAAGCGCAAGCTCGTGGTTTTTTTATTTTCCTGCCTGCTGAGCGGACAGATCAGCGCGGCGCCATTTGAAACGGACTTACTGGAAACAGACGAATTACGGTTGCTGTATTTCGACCCTTTTCAAACCTACCTGGTACCTCATATCACCCGCACGTTCCACAATTCACTGGAATTCCAAAAATATATTTTCGATTGGGAACCTTACGACAAAACCACCATATTGCTGAGTGACTTCACCGATTACGGAAATGGTGCAGCGTTGGTGTCGCCAGGAAATCTGGTCATGATCGATATCGCACCAAAAAGTCGCACGCTTGAAACCATGCCCAGCAGTGAACGGTTCTTTATGTTGATGAACCATGAGCTGGTCCACATTGCGACCATGGATGTTTCCAACCAGCAGGATCGAAAATGGCGACGTTTCTTTGGTGGCAAGGTTGTACAAACGGACGAACATCCTGAAACCATCATATACAACTATCTGACCACGCCGCGACGCAGTTCTCCCCGATGGTACGCGGAAGGCAGTGCAACCTTTATGGAAACCTGGTTGTCAGGCGGTATCGGGCGGGCACAGGGTGCCTACGACGAAATGGTATTCCGGGCCATGGTTCGTGATGATGCGCATTTCTACAGTAATCTGGGTCTGGTATCTGAAGGTACGGAGGTGGATTTTCAGGTGGGGGCGAATGCCTACCTGTATGGCACGCGCTTTATGACTTATCTCGCACTGACGTATTCTCCCCAGCATGTGATTGATTGGCTGAAACGTGGTGAAGACAGTGAGCGGTATTATTCCAAACAGTTTGAACAGGTGTTTGGCAAAGATCTGGAGGCCGTCTGGGATAATTGGATCGTTTTTGAAAAAGCCTTTCAGCATGCCAACTTATCAAGAGTCCGGCAGCAAGCGTTAACGCCTGCAAAGCCATTGATCAAGGAACCGCTGGGATCTGTGTCGCGCGCCTTTATTGATGAGGAGTCCCAGCAACTGGTTGCTGGTTTTCGTTTACCTGGGGTAGTTGCACACGTTGGTTTATTGTCCCTGCAAGACGGGGAGCTTGAGATACTGGCCGATATAAAAGGCCCGATGCTCTACCGGGTGACATCGCCTGCGTGGGATGCTCAAAGCAAAACGTTTTTCTATACGGCCGATAATTTTGGCTACCGCGATCTGATGGCCATTGACGTTCGTTCCGGAAAAAAGGAAATGTTGATCAAGGATGCCCGTATCGGGGACCTGGCCTTCAACAAGGCGGATCAGTCATTACTGGGTTTGCGACATTTGAATGGTTATGTTTCGCTGGTACGGATCCCTCATCCATATACCGAATGGAATCAAATATATACCTGGCCACAGGGGCAGGTGGCCTATGAGATGGATGTTTCACCGGATGGAACGCTCATTTCGGTTTCTATTGGTGAGATAAACGGTGATCAATTTCTCAAGGTATATCGTATATCTGACTTGAAAGAAGGTGACACTCAGGCAGTCACTCAATTTGATTTTGGTATCGCTGTTCCCGAAGGATTTGTGTTTTCGCCAGACGGGAAATACCTTTTTGGCAGTTCGTATCTAACCGGTGTGTCCAATATATTTCGTTATGAACTCGCTACCCATGAGTTGGAAGCAGTCAGTAATGCCGAAACAGGGTTTTTCCGGCCAATTCCTATGCAGGATGGGTCCCTGATGGTGTTCGAATACACTGGCCAGGGATTTGTGCCGGCCATCATTGATCCGGTACCGCTTGAAGATCTCAGTGCAATAACCTTTTTGGGTGCTGAGTTTGCCAAGAAAAACCCCGACGTTCATCAATGGTCGGTGGTCAAAACATTGCGTGATGTGGACTATGAAGAAAAGATTACCCATCAAGGTAAATACAGACCTATTAAGGAGTTGGGCTTAGGCTCCCACTATCCGATCATCGAAGGTTACAGGGATTCCGTTGCATTGGGTTATGTCGTCAGGTTTCATGATCCGGTGCAATTTCACAGTCTTGATATCAGTGCCTCTTATTCATTGGACAGTGAGGTCGAGTCCGACGAGAGACTCCATATCAACGTTGAATACCGGGCGCTGAACTGGCACGCCCGTTACCGGCACAATGATGCAGATTTTTACGATCTTTTTGGTCCGACAAAACGCAGTCGAAAGGGTGACGCTTTTATGGTCGGATACGAAAAAGCATTGATTTATGACAATCCCAGACAGCTCGATTTTTCTGCAGATGTGGCTTACTTCAAAGGCCTTGACACCTTGCCGAATAATCAGAATGTGCCGACATTATTTTTTGAAGATATCTTGCACGGGCAAGTGGAATTCAACTATAGCAATACGCGTAAGTCGCTGGGCGCAGTTGATCACGAAAAAGGCTGGCGCTGGGATGTGATTGCAATGGTTGATCATGCCAATAACGACACCATACCCAAACTTCGCCTGGGGCTGGATTTTGGTTTTGCACTGCCATGGAAGCACTCCTCGGTTTGGTTCTATAATGCCGCCGGCAGCGCCAATGGCAACCGTCTGAATACGTTGACCAATTATTACTTTGGAGGTTTTGGCAATAACTATGTGGATGACCGGGAAGTCAAACGCTACCGCAAGTATTACAGCATGCCCGGGTTCGAAATCGATGCCATCGGAGCACGGGACTTTGTAAAATCCGTGGCTGAATGGAACTTGCCGCCTATACGGTTCCGCTCGCTGGGATCTCCAGGTCTCTATCTGAGTTGGGTTCGCCCTGCTATTTTTGTCGCTGGACTGATTACCGACCCTGGTCAGCGATTTGAACGCACCTTCACCAGTGCCGGCTTCCAGTTGGATCTGCACTTTACCTTAAGCCACCGGCATGCGATGACGCTGTCTGCTGGTTATGCTGCCGGCTTCCAAAGTGGTGAAAAACGTGACGATGAAATTATGATATCGCTGAAAATTTTATAACAGGTTCAATAACCCTGCAGCGTGAGTGCAAACTGCCGGCTTATCGCGCAGAATAGCGCTGCATGGGAATTCTAGAAATAATCAGGACGAAAAATGTTGGGTGATCTGCTCATCAAGGCGACCGTGGGGCTGTCACCGGTATTGATATTTCTTGTCGTCCTCTTATATATGGACAGTTACAAGCTGGTCAGCTTCCGTACCATCCTGTGGGTCATTCTGGCAGGCGCCCTGTTACCAATCGCCGGTTACTGGCTCAATGGTTATGCCATTGGTATGTTGGACTGGAATCTCCAAACCTACTCCCGATATGCTGCCCCCATTCTTGAAGAAGGTCTGAAGGCATCCGTGATGATCTTCCTGTTCAGGACCAATCGTATCGGTTTTTTGGTCGATGCCGCGATTTTGGGGTTTGCCGTAGGTGCCGGTTTTGGCGTGGTCGAGAATTTCTATTATCTTTACCTGGCATCCGATGCCCATATTGCGGTATGGGTTGTTCGCGGGTTCGGGACTGCCATCATGCACGGGGGGGTTATGGCCTTGTTTGGTGTCATGGCGCAGGTGCTGACAGAACGCAGCATGAAGATCAACCCGCTACTGTATTTGCCCGGATTCATTGTAGCAATTACCATCCACTCTGCGTTCAATCACTTTCCCGGCACCCCCATTTTGACCACTATTGGCACACTGGTGGTTTTACCACCTGTTTTTCTCCTTGTATTCCAGAAAGGCGCCCATGCCATGCATGAATGGCTGGAAGTCGACTTTGACGAAGATGCAATGCTGTTGGAGCAGATAAATTCTCCTGGATTTACTGAATCAAGAATTGGTCGGTTTCTCCAGGACTTGAAACAAAAGTTTGAAGGGCCTGTGGTCGTGGATATGCTTTGTTACATCCGTCTCTACACGGAGTTGGCGTTGCGTGCCAAGGGTGTCTTGATGATGCGTGAGAATGGCCTGGACACACCAGTAGGGGAGCGTACCAGGGCCAAGTTTGAAGAGATGCATTATCTTGAGAATAGCATCGGAAAAACAGGCTGCCTTGCTATGAGTCCTTTTTTGCAAATGACCCGTAAGGATCTTTGGCAGCTATACGTGCTCGAAAAATAGCCTGATGTCAGCTTAAGACCATTTGATTTATGTAAAAGCTATTCCGGTAATGTTATGGCTTCATTGACACTAAGCAGGGTAATTCCGGCGCTGTTCACCCTTTCACGCAATTTTGCCAGGTCTCCAGCCATAAAGGTATTAACCTTGTCAGTTGCGAGGGCCAGCGAGGAACGCAGCATTTCAAAATAGTTCTCCGCAGTTGCTGAAGGTGCACCATTACCCGGGCGTACATAGGAACCGGCCGCACCCAGTTTTGCTGCAACCGTATCGCCGTCATAGGTGATACCCTTGGTATTTTTCGGTGTCCTGTAAAGCTTTTCAAGTTCATCCAGCGCCGTCTTGACCTCTTCAGTCTGCTTTTTGAGCGCTTCAAGATTCTCATCCTCGTTCTGCTCGAGTTGTTGGCTCAACAGTCTGTTGATGGTTTCAATATCAGCACGCGCCGCGTTAATCTGTCGCAGGGCCCGATTGGCGGTGTCCTGCATGGTCATTAATGACAAACGTGCATCGTAATTGGCTTGCAGGTCTTCCATGGAATAAGGACTACGTGGGTCTTTGAGTATTTCCACTGAGGTTGTGGCGCTGGATTCTGCGAGTTCAACGGTAATTTCGTAGTGACCAGGCAAGACCATTGGGCCTGCTGGCAGACCGTTATCAGGCTCTTTCTGTTTGTCGGTAGATACGGGTCTGATACCGTCCCTTTGCATAGACCAGGTCAACCGGTTAATGCCCTGATACACGTCGGTCTTGTAAGAACGGATGGTCTCACCATCAGCATCCTTAATTGTGACTGAAAGCCGGGTTGGTTTGGATGCCTCTTTATCTTGCCCTTGCTCGTCTTTTTGTACTCCGGACCTGGCCGCTGCTTCGCGCAGACCAATTTTCCGGGTCCTTTCAGCTTTTGCATCAGGATGTGGAAGATCTTCTCCACTGGCCATGAATGTCAACATGACACCATATGGCTCATTGTCTGCGCGGAATTCACCAGAACCTGTAAAACGGGAAGAGGGTGATTGCCGGGCATTATATTGCTGGCCGGGTGAAACGGACAAGACCTTCAGCCGTGCCTCGAAATCCTCAGCTGACAGGTTCCGCAGAGCACTGAAATCATCAATGACATAGGCCGCCCGGCCATGGGTGCCCAGAACCAGGTCGCTTTCACGTTCCTGTATGGCCATATCCATGACTGAGACAGTGGGCACGCCGGCAGTAAATTTTGTCCAGCTTTCACCGGCGTTGATGGAGACATGTAAGCCAAACTCCGTACCTACAAACAGCAGATCCGGATCAACTGAATCCTGAAGCACGGAAAGGGCATAGCCGTACATGCCATCGGTGGAAAGCCGGGTCCAGCGGTTACCATGATTTTCCACACGGTATACAAAGGGCCGCATGTCGGAGCGACGATGATCATCGAAGACGACGAAAGCCGTGCCCGCATCATGCGTGGAAGGGCTGATCATCGGTACCCAGGCACCGGCGGTC
>RCND010002795.1_pt1 | contig 10988 bp, 7 predicted proteins | sample 2041351 | NCBI WGS metagenome assembly RCND01 (sample SAMN09708230, study PRJNA481090) | Marine sediment metagenome, whole genome shotgun sequencing project. | biome: marine sediment; feature: ocean; material: sediment; isolation source: Sewage treatment plant 12B marine sediment (STP12B) ...
ATTGAGAGCCTGGATGCATATGATGGATATCTGGAGTCGAGCTATTTTGCCGGTCTGGCTTACATCTACAAACCTGGCACCATTCAAATCAATGATATTTATGAAATATATACCACCTCTGAGTATTGGAGTCCCTTTCCAAGGTCTCCAATGGTAATGGATATAGATTTCATGAACGAAAGGTTCATTATCATCAATAATCATTTTAAGTGTTGCGGGGACGGAATTCTAAATAGCTCTAACCCGGATGATGAGGAAACAAGAAGATATACTGCAAGTAATCTATTGAAAGATTATATCGATACCAATTTTCCCAATGAAAAAACGATCGTCCTGGGCGATCTGAATGATATTTTATCAGACGATGCCGAGAATAATGTCTTTCAAATGTTTCTGGATGACAGTGAGAATTATTTGTTTGCAGATTATGAGATTGCCCTTGGAAACGAGTCCGAATGGTCCTATCCAAGCTGGCCTTCACATATTGATCATATTCTGATAACAAATGAATTGTTTGATTTATTTGAGAGTTGGGGTTCTGTAATTCAAACTATTAAAATAGACGAATACCTGACTGGCGGATGGGAGGAATACGATCAAAACGTATCTGACCACCGGCCTGTTGCACTAAAGTTATCAATGGATTCTAATGTAGGTGTGGCTGACTTTCCTGCAGTAAGTATGCATTTCACTAACTTCCCCAATCCTTTTAATTCCGAAACGACCTTTTCTTTTGTTATTCCTGATGAACCTGCTGTTCTGGAAATAGTGAATGTGCAGGGTCAGATGGTATACTCAGAAAAAGTGCCTCGTGGAAAAACTTCAATTAAATGGGATGCAAACGGACTTCCTGAAGGGATATATTTTGCCAGGTTACGGGGTAATAGCGGTGATTTAGCAACTTTAAAGCTTATGATAAGATAATTGTATCTTTCTTTCCATGAAACCAGATATCTATCGACAACTTCAGCGCCACCTGGATAAGATGCCGGTCCCTTTTCCGGAGACTGAATCGGGTGTTGAAATCAGCCTTCTCAAACGATTGTTTGATGAGACTGAAGCAAACATCGCTTTAAAACTGAGTGCCTTGCCTGAAAGCATTGACAGGATTTATGGCCGTTTTAAGGAAGGAGAAATCACCAAAGAATTGCTGAAGGTAAAACTGGACGGCCTCTTTGATAAGGGAGCCATCATGGCTGTACCCAATGAGAAGAAAGGGCGCATGTACAGTAAACTAATGCTTGCCATCGGTATTTTTGAGCACCAGGTGGATCGCATCACAAAAGAGCTGGCAGAAGACTTCTTTAAATACGAAGATGAAGGTTTTGCTGATGCTTTTTTAACAGCCAAAACCAAGCAAATGCGCACTATTCCGGTCAATGTGAAGATTGATCCGGAATTCCTTGTTGGGACATACGATAATGCCCGTGCCGTGATTGAGAAATCTCCGGGACCTTTTGCGGTAATGAATTGTGTATGTCGCAGGCAGAAGATGGGAGAAAGCTGTAAGCAGACCGATATCATGGAAACCTGTTTTACGATGGGAAATTCAGCGAAGTTCATGATGGAGAAGGGAGTAGCAAGGGAGTTGGACAGAGAAGAGATCAACGGCCTTGTTACCCGTGCTGAAAAAGAAGGAATGGTCCTTCAACCGGCAAACACACAGAGCCCGGAGTTCATATGTTGCTGCTGTGGTTGTTGCTGCGGCGTACTCTCTGCAGCAAAAAAATTCCCGCGCCCAGCTGAATTTTTGCAGTCTAACTTTTATGCTGAAATTGATCCCGAAGAGTGCGTTGCCTGTGGAGAATGTATGGAGATCTGCCAGATGGATGCCCTTATTTCGGTAAACAATCACACAGAAGTATTGCGCAGCCATTGCATTGGTTGTGGAGTTTGCCTGAACGTTTGTGCCACTGAAGCCATCTCACTGATGAAAAAAGATGAGGAAACCGTTCCTCCGAAAACCAGCAAAGAGATGTACAAGAAGATGATCATGGAACGTTACGGGGTATTTGGCACCCTTAAAATCATGGGAAAAGCTGCGCTGGGGAAGAAAATTTAAAACCACTTACTTCGGGTTTTTGTTTTAACGCTTTAGAATTGTGTATACTCCTCCTGCGCTTGTCTCAAATTCAAGGGATCCATCATCATTGGATTTAAAGCGAACGCTCTTTCCATCTAAGCTTACCCTGACTTTTCCTCCGGTATTGATGCGGCAGAGATTGCCAAACTTTGACAGGACTTCTACTCTGGTGATCTCCTGATCCTCCCAAAGCATGTTTAGTTCGAAACCTCCACGGGCACATACTCCCTTAAAATCTCCGTCGCTCCATTCATCTGGGAGGGCAGGTAAGAGATCAATTACTCCTTCGTGCGATTGGATTAACATCTCTGTGATACCGGCTGCAACACCCTGGGTGCCATCAATCTGAAGGGGAGTAAAGCATTTGGCAAATAGCTGGGGATAGCTTTGTTCTTTAATGTAACCATTGAAAATCTGAGCAGCCCGGTTGCCATCATTCAATCTTGCCCAGAGAGCCATTTTCCACCCTCTTGAAAATCCAGTTCCGCCATCACCCCGTTGTTCAAGCACAGCCTTAACGCCATCTATCAATTGGGGAGTGTTCTTTGCCGAGATCACATTGCCCGGGTAGAGTCCATACAGATGGGAAAAGTGTCTGTGCTTATCCTCCATCTGCTCCAGGTCTTCGGTCCACTCCTGTAAGGTACCATCCTTCCCAATCATGGGCGGGACAAGCCTGGTCCTGGCATCTTTCACCCTGGACATGAATTCTTTATCCAGATCCAATATCTCTGCTGCTTCTACATAGTATGTGAACAGGTCGGTCAGGATCTGATTGTCAATGGATGAGCCGTAGCAGATGGTCGTAAAGTAATAGCTACCTGTTACTTCATCAAAGAAATAGGTATAGCCCTCTCCCTTAGGAGGATTTTCAGGGGAGTTTGACGGGCTTGTGACCAGCCAAAGACCATTAGGATGCTCCACCAGGAAATCCATAAAAAACTGAACAGATCCCTTGATGACCGGATAGATCTCTTTTAAGTATTCTCTATCCGGATTGAAAAGGTAGTGTTCATATAATTGTGTGGTAAGCCAGGCACCACCTGTTGTGAATGTTCCCCAGGTGGGACCATCCATGGGAGCTGCCACTCTCCAGATATCAGTATTCTGATGAAATACCCAGCCTCCGGCTCCGTAATGCGCCCTGGCAACCTGTGAGCCCTGATCAGTAAGCTCTTTGACCAGCGTGATCAAGGGTTCGGCACAATCGGAAAGATTCCCGGTTTCCACGGGCCAGTAATTCATTTCCAGGTTGATATTGGTGGTGTATTTCGAATCCCAGGAAGGATTCATATCCTCGTTCCATATCCCCTGAAGATTGGCTGCTTCGGTTCCCTCTCTTGAGGTAGAAATTAATACATACCGGGCAAAATTATAACAAAGTGAAGCCAGGTTGGGATCGGAGTGTTCTGAAAATTCAGCCATTCGCTGGTCCGTGGGAAGGAAGGAATTATCGGTCCTCGGTAGTTCGAGCGACACCCTGTTAAAATAGCTTTGATAATCCTCAATGGCTGCAGCAAATATTTGCTCGCCTGATTTATTGCTTATCTGCTCCAGATACATGGCCACGCGCTTGTCCGGATCTCCACTCACATCTTTGTAATCCACAAAATTTGTGGCAGCAGCGATTACCAGGGTAACAGCATCTGCATTTTTGATAAGCAAATCAATACCATCCACTTCCATGCTGCCTCCTTCAGTCCTGGCCCTGAGTTGAGCTTTATATCTAAGAGCACCTTCGACGCCCATATAATCCGCTGATTTCCCATTGACCATCAAACCATCCTGCCCTGCACCATCCATCCTGAAATAGTCCGTTGCATAGTTCGAGTGGGCCTGGTTCCTGCAACCGCGCAGCTGGGCTCGAAAAGAGATACTGCCCGGCTTACTGGCAGTCAGGCGCACCAGGATCACCTGGTCGGGCTCTGAGGAAACAATTTCTCTTCGATAGGTAATTTCACCCACAGAGTATGCAACGCAGGTAATCCCGGTTTCAAGGTCGAGCCACCTTTTATAGCCTGTTACTTCTTCTTGATTTTCAAAGAAGAGATGCAGATTGGCCAGACTCTGGTATTTCTGTTGTTCCACCGGATAGCCCATCAGGTGACGGCCGAATAGTTTATGCGCCTTTAAAGGCTCTCCCTCAAAAAGATATTTCTGAATTTCTGGTAAATATTCGGCACCTCCTTCTACTACCGTCGAATAGGGTCCGCCTGACCAGTAAGTTTCCTCATTTAAATGGATGCGTTCCTCACCATAATTTCCGAAAACCATTGCGCCAAGTCGTCCATTTCCAACTGGCAAAGCCTCCTCCCAGACTTCGGCGGGAGATTCATACCACAATAATGTGGCCGGATTAAAATCTTTGTTATCAATGAGCTCAGGAGTTGCAGCATCCTGTGCAATGACTCTGATAGAAACAAACAAAACAAGCAGTGCTGGATATTTCAATAGATTATTTTTCATAATTAGATCTTAACGACCATTTTACCTTTGTTTTTACCCTCAAATAGATCGATGAAGGCCTGAGGAATCTGATCAAAGCCCTCAACAATTGTTTCGGTATAGGTCAGTAAGCCTTCTGTCAGCCATTGGGATAACTGTATCAATGCTTTGGGGAATTTTGCTGCATAATCACTCACGATGAATCCCTGCATCAGGACTCTGTTTTTAATTAAAAATGGCTGAACACTGATGCCTTTGGGTTGGGATGTTTCGTTGTAGACCGAAATAGCGCCACATACCGCTATTCTGGCAAATGGGTTAATATTCATAAGCACTGCATCAGATATGTCGCCACCAACATTGTCGAAATATACATCAACCCCATCGGGGCAGGCTGCGGCTATGGCCTTCCTCATGTTTCCAGTTGTCCTGTAATTGATCGCTGCATCAAAACCGAATTCCGATGTTAGCAAAGCACACTTCTCTTCTGTTCCGGCAATACCTACTACCCGACAACCTTTAATCTTAGCAATTTGACCTGCCACGCTTCCCACTGCACCAGCAGCCCCTGAAACAACAATGGTTTCTCCTTTTTTTGGTTTACCGATTTCAGATAAGCCCAGAAATGCAGTCAGACCTGTTATTCCTAAAACTCCCAGGTAGGCAGAGAGTGGAGCTTTATTCGCATCCACTTTATACAGGCCCTGGCCATTGGATTTTTGATATTCTTTCCACTCTAACATGCCTGATACATATTCACCCTGGCTGAATCCGGTGTGATTTGATTCAACAACTTGTGCAATTAGGCCTGAACTGATGGCTTGTTGCAATTCGAACGGAGCTATATAGGATTTAGCCGAGTTCATCCTGCCTCTTAAGTAAGGATCGACAGACACATAGCTTGCTTTCAGCAAGATTTCACCAGCTTGTATTTCCGGTTTTTCTTCGGATACAAATTTAAAATCGCTTAGCAGGGGTTTTCCTACCGGTCTTTTGTTTAATAATATGGTATGATTCATTTCTCGCTTCCCAGTTTTTGTATTATATCTGATTCCACAATTGGCGTGGAGTGATTTGATTTTGCCAGGTTAATCATGGCCTCTGCAATGCAATCGGCCTCAATAGCCCTGTATTTTTTCAATCTTCCAATCAGGAAGACATTTGTTAATTTCAGCAGGACAGCTCCAAGGCTTTCTCCAAACCGTTTTTCATTTCTTTCTCCTATAATCAGAGAAGGTCGGAGGATATAAGTGTTGGGGATTTTTTGGCTTAATACAGCCTGTTCCATCTCTCCTTTTGTCCTGTTATAGAATATTTTGCTTTTGGAATTCGCTCCCATAGCGGAGACCACTAAATAGGTGGGTATATTATTTTCTTTGGCCAGTTTAGATGCGGCAAAAGGAATTCCGAAATCAATGGCCTTATAAACAGCTCTGTCTTTTGTTTTAGCAGAAGTTGTTCCTATGCAACAAAACACTTCATCTGCAGTGAAATCATTTTTAAAGTGTTCCAGCTGGAGTATATCTCCAACAAACTCTTTTATTTTGGAGGCGTTGTTTCCTGAAGTCTTTCTGGAAAATAGTTTGATACTTGTATAGCTATCATCAGCAATTAACTTGCGTAATAGCAATCGGCCTGTTAAGCCCGTTGCTCCTAATATGATTGCTGTCTTTTGATTCATGTTTTTCATGGTTAAGGATTAATCCAGAATCTTCATGTCTTTTAACCATAATATGAAACTGTCCTGCCAGCTGGCAACTCCATATCCTCTCCCGATCCCTGAGTCAAATCCATGTCCTCCTTTTGAATAAATGTGCAACTCAGCACTTATGTTTTTTTCCAATAAGGCGCTGTAAAGATCAATGCATCTGTTTGCCGGAGTAACATCGTCTTCTGCACCGTTGATCATAAACATGGGTGGAATCTGCTCTTTTGTTTCAATGGCCTTTATATAAGCATCGTTAACACCAGGGTAAATCAGACATGCAAAGTCGGGGATGGTGTTCTCTTTGAATCCGGCATATTCGGGAAGGATATCTTCGTAGATTTCCAGCGCTGCCATAAGTGACAGGTTTCCTCCTGCAGAGTAACCGGCAATACCAATTTTATTAGGGTCAATACCCAATTCTTCGGCCTGGCTTCTTAAAATATGAATGGCCTGTTTAGCATCAGCATAAACTTCCCCGTTGTATTTGTTTCTTTGAAGAGAGAAACCTTCAGCATCAGGATTGTATGTACGATACTTCAATACCATGGAAGTGATGCCTCTTTGTGCCAGCCACAATGCAAAATCAACCCCTTCGCGGTCGAACCATACATCCCGAAATCCTCCGCCAGGACAGATGACCAGGGCAACCCCATTATCCATAATTTTATCAGCCTGGTATAGCACATAGCTGGGCTCACTTACCTGGCTAAATACCCTGTTCATCTGGGAACGGGAACTTTCATTCACTCCTTCTGATCTTACCTTCTCTTGTGCATAGATTACCGGGTTATCAGGAATTCCATCGGGCCAGAGAGGAAGCTCCTGCGGCGATTGTGCCAGGACTGGATTGCTTGTAATCAAGCCAAAAAGGAGAAGTAGGGGCAATACTTCCATTAACTTTTTCATAGTGGATAGATTAGATTTCAATTTTCAGGACAAGCTTCCAAGGGCTACGGTTATGGCCTCTCCATTAATGCCACTGGACTCTTCGGATGCCAGAAAGGCGATTACCTCGGCTACTTCTTTGGGTGTCACCACCCGGCCTGCAGGGGCAAGTGCGGCTCTTTCCTTCCACACTTCCTCGGGGGTGATACCACGCTCTTTGGCTTCAGTTTCGGCCGAAGTTTCGGCCATTGGTGTGCGCACCCAGCCTGGCAGAACCGCATTGGAAGTCACGCCGTGCTGACCGGCATCCTGGGCAAGCGATCTCATCAGGCCCAGCAGACCATGTTTTGAGCTGTTGTAAGCGCTACCTGCATATTCCGCCACCTGTCCGGCTGTCGAACTCGTGAATACCATCCGGCCGTAAGCCTTTTCAATCATGTCTTTGACAACTAATTGCGACAGGTAAAAAGGGCCATCCAGGTTGATGCGCATTGTTTCTTGCCAGACCGCTGGATCCTGCTCCCAGATTACTCGTTCATGTGCAGAACCAATGCCGTGGTTGCACACAAGTATTGTCACGGGCCCTAATCGATCCTGCGTTTCCTTCACAGCACGTGCACAGCCCTCAGGTGTGCCAAGGTCTGCTACAACGTAGTCCAGGCCCAGCGTTTGCAATTCATTCTCGCTGCGCGAAACGGCCATTACACGTGCACCGCGCGAGGCAAGCAGATTAGCCGCCACCCGACCAATCCCGCGTCCCGCACCCGTTACAAGTGCCACTTGTCCTTCTACTCCCGACATAATGATCTCCTGGTTTTTGATTTCTTCCTGATTCTAATATATGAAATTACTGCCCAATAACTACATTAGTCCTCCGATACAGGCAGGTTCATTTTCTTCAGGAGTTCCAAATACCTTTGATTGCCTTTCATCTTATCATAGGTAGATTTGGCTGAGTAATAGGGTAGTTCTGGATTATGGTTGTTTTCTTCGTAGGACATTTCGAGGTAGTCCATCGCTTTGTCATATTTTCCCATATCCAAATATGTTCCAATGAAGAACCAGGGTGAAACTTGTATTCCTTTTGCCACTGCCTCTTCATGTAACTTTACTAGCTCTTGTACAAGAGCAATCCATCCGTGCTCATGGAAAACCTCTTCCAGTAAATCTACATCTCCTCCCATCATTTCCCAGCGGTCATAATTATTTTTTTTCCACTCTTCAAATGTTTTTTCGTAATCACCTAAACACTCATAAACCACAGCCAAATGGCCATGCAAAAAGGGATGGTCCGGATCAATAGAAAGTGCTTTTTCAAGATAAAAGAGTGCTTCCTGGCAATTACCTGCTTCAAGCAGTACCACTTCATATAATCCAAGTGTTAAAGGATTTTCTGGATCCAGTTCCTGAGACAATTTACCATGATACAATGCCTCATCGGTTCTGCGAAGTATTGTAAGTAAATGGGCATAGAAACTATGGCTGCGCGCCTTACTGGGATTTAATTCAATGGCTTTCAAGAACTCCTTTTCGCCTTTCTCCCAATCAAATTCAATCCAAACAGCAGTTACAGCATTTGAATGATGAGCTTCGGCAGAATTAGGATCTAATTCAAGGGCTTTAGTAAGGTTTTCATAGATCATTCTGATTCTATCTGACTCCGATCCAATACCAAATTGATTCATATAAGTTCCAATCTCTGCCAATCCTGCATAGGGAGCAGCCCAATCGGGTTCTATTTCAATGGCTTTTTCGAAACTTTCTATGGCAATGGACCATGATTCCGGAGTAACCATATCATTATTAGAAATGCCTTTCAGGTAGGCATCATATGCCTCCGGATCAATAATCCTTGATTCAGCTAAAAAAGTCTCTTCCTGTTGTGTAAGATTGACCATCAACTCATCTGCAATTTTTCTTGTGATCCGGTGGTAAAGTCCCAGGATCCGGCTCTTCTCCTCTCTGATGTCTCCCGAATACAACTGCTCCTCTTCCCCTGAAGCTTTGACCAGCCTGTACTGTATACAAACGGTGTCTCCCACGCAAAGGACTGAGGTTTCAATCACGCCATCCACATTCAGTTCAGAGGCAATTTGAGTGGCGGTCATATCCCGGTCCTTATAAGCCCTGGCCGAGGTCTCTGAGATTACCCTCAAACCGCTGATCTTTCCCATATCGCCAACCAAAGCCGAATGCATGCCGGAGACAAAATACTCCAGTTTATCATCTCCCGTATAGTTGTTAAATGGAAGTACCACCAGCGACTGAATATCCCCGGCTTTTAGCCCTTTTGTTCCTCCCACAATGTTGAGCGTCAATAATCCGGCGATCACCACAAAACTCACATAGGTGGCTATTCTCCATGCATTGGGTACTTTTGGTTTTTCTTCTTCCTCTCGAATTTCACTGAGAGCTTTGGTTTTCTCAATTCCTTCAGAAGTCAGATCATAGAGCCATGATAAAACAATGGCCAATGGGAACCCCACTGCCAGTATTATCACCACGATAGTAAGTAAGTTGGATGGGAGGTTTAACGGTTCAGCCAGATTATTGATCAGCTCGATGATGACAAATGCTGCAGAGGCATAGACCGTGATCACATGGATGACCCTTCTGCGTTTCAGTTCCTGCCAGAATTTGGAAAGTTTGTTGGGATTTTCAGACATAAATGCTTCGAGCTTGTTTACGATGATTCAAAAACTCCATTAGTCCTCCGATACAGGCAGGTTCATTTTCCTGAGGAGTTCAATATACCTTGGATTGCCTTTCAACTTATCATAATCAGGTTTGGCTGAGTAATAGGGTAGATTTGGATCGTGGTTATTGTCTTCATAGATCATTTCGAGGTAGTCCATCGCTTTGTCATATTCTCCTAGGCAGAGATAGCTAAGATAGAAGGTCTGTGGTGAAATTTGTATTTCTTTTGCCGTTGCCTCTTCAGCCATCCTTGTTAACTCTTGATTAAAAGCAATCCATCCCTGCTCATAGAAAACTTCTTCCAGTAATTCTGCGTCTCCTATTTTTCCCCATTCGTCATAATCATTTTTTTTCCACTCTTCAAATGCTTTTTCGTAATCACCTAAACACTCATAAATCCATCCCAATTGGCCACGCAAAAAGGGATGGTCCGGATCAATAGAAAGTGCTTTTTCAATATAAAAAAGTGCTTCCTGGCATTTACCAGCATTTAACAGTACCACCACATATAACCCAAGTGTAAAAGGATTTTCCGGATCCAGTTCCACAGATAATTTGCCATGATACAATGCCTCATCGGTTCTGCGCAGTATCGTAAGCACATGGGCATAGAAACTATGATTGACCGCCTGACTGGGATTCAATTCAATGGCTTTCAAGTATTCCTTTTTGGCTTTCTTCCAATCAAATTCAATCCAGGCGGCAGTTGCAGCAGCTGAACCATGAGCATTGGAAGAATTTGGATCTAATTCAAGGGCCTTAGTAAGGTTTTCATAGATCATTCTAAGTCTATCTGACTCCGGTCCAAAGCCAGTCTGATTCATACGAAGCCCAACACTTGCCAATCCTGCATAGGGAGCAGCCCAATCGGGTTCTATTTCAATGGCTTCTTCGAATCTTTCTATGGCTACAGACCAGGAAGCTGGACTAAACTTATCGGAATAATATATGCCTTTCAGGTAGGCATCATATGCCTCCGGGTCAATAATTCTTGATTCAGCTAACAATGTCTCTTCCTGAAGTGTAAGATTGACCTTCAACTCTTCGGCAACTCTACTGATGATCCGGTTGTAGAGATTCAGGATCTGACTTTTGTCTTCCATGAAATCTCCTACCCAGAGTACTTTCTCCTCTGGATACGGAGTGATCACCCTGACCTGAAGACATACC
>RCND010002158.1_pt1 | contig 10987 bp, 6 predicted proteins | sample 2041351 | NCBI WGS metagenome assembly RCND01 (sample SAMN09708230, study PRJNA481090) | Marine sediment metagenome, whole genome shotgun sequencing project. | biome: marine sediment; feature: ocean; material: sediment; isolation source: Sewage treatment plant 12B marine sediment (STP12B) ...
CCTGCGGCGAGGGACAACTCCGCCCCCTGCCAGAACGACCAGAGAGCCCGAAGGTCCAGATCTCCGGCTCCGACAATGGTCCCTTCTCCCGACCAGCTTGTTCCGGTGCTGCTCCGGATATCCCAATATGACCGGTTATGGGAAAAGTACTCTCTGCCTGCATTTGAGACTCCCACTGCACTGTGCCACCACTCGATAACACCATCGAGGTATCCGCCGTAACGGGCATGCAGGCGCCAGTCGGCGCTGAATCTCCATGACGGCATAGCCTGCCAGGCAATGTTGAGCTCCCAGATCGTACTTTCGTAATCCATGGCCGTCAGATCATTCTGGTCTGCCGGGGCGAGACGTCCGTCGGAGTCCAATATGTAGTCATCCGGGTCGAACGGGTAGGTACTGAACTCATTCAGAACATAAATCGCAGTTCCTGCTTTTATAGTTCCTGTGGGAAGGGCTGCTGCCGAATCGGCTGGGAAGCTGAACCAGGGCAGGTGCGGAGCATAGACATTTCGACCGCCGAGGGGACCCTGAGGCGGCACCTCGACTGATGGCGCTGCAGCGAAAACTTGGGACATGGCTGCCAGAAGCAGCGTAAGAAATAGCCCGGCTGCCCGTGTTCCTCGGATGTTCACTCGTCCCGAGCCGCCAGATCTTCCCAGAGGGCGGTTTTTCGGGAAATCTCAGTTCTGAGTGGATCGTGACGCCGCCCGGCGGCAGCCAGTTCTTCAGGATCCGGATCCGGGAGAGTGAATATCATTTCAACTTCAGCCAGTTCCTCTTCGAGTTGAAGAACCTCTTCCATCAGGGCCTCCATTTCCTTCTTCTCTTTGAAGTTTAACCCTTTTTTCGGGGTACGTACGGTAATCGAGACTTCGGCTGCCGCGGCTCGGCGTTTTCCGCGTTCATCTCTGGTCTCTTCTTTTTCCTTCTGCTTCACATTTTCCCTGTAATCCGACCAACTTCCTGAAAATCCCAGAACGGAACCGCTTCCATCCAGGATAAAGAAGTAGTCTACGATGTGTTCCAGGAAGGTTCTATCATGGGATACCACCAGCAGGCAGCCGTCGTATTCTTCGAGAAACTGTTCCAGTATCCCCAGAGTGTTCAGGTCGAGATCGTTGGTCGGCTCATCAAGTATCAGGAAGTTGGGTTCCTTCATGAGGAGGCGGATAAGTTGTAGCCGACGTCGTTCTCCGCCTGAGAGATAACGGATCTTTCGACGTCGGGAAGCCGCAGGAAACCCGAATCGTTCCAGCCAGATGCCGACGTCTATAAATCCGCCTTTGGCGGTATGAACCTGATCGGCTTCATTTTTCATGTATTCCAGAACGGTCAGAGCTTCATCAGCCTTCAGCGGGGATTGGTCCAGAACGGCGAATCGGGTATTTACACCGGGATCGATACGCCCACTATCCTGGATCAACAGGCCGGAAACCAGGGATAACAGCGTTGTCTTTCCGGCCCCGTTGGGGCCGGCAATCCCGATTCGCTCGCCCCTTTTAAAGCTGTAAGAAAACGGTGTTATAACTTTGCGATTACCCCGGGATTTTTCGACACTCACCATTTCCAGAACTTTCTTGCCCAGTCTGCGGCCTCTGGCCGAGAATTCTGTCATTCGCTGGATATCGGCCTGAGGAGCATCCTGAAGATCGTCAATTCGAGAAAGTCGTTTCTTGTCCTTGGTTGCTCTGGCTCTGGGCTGTCGGGAGGCCCATTCCAATTCGCGGCGCAGGATATTGGTCCGTTTGTCCGCAGCTTTCTCTTCTTCTTCCAGACGTTTGGTCTTGGCAGCCAGGTAGGTGGACCAGTTCCCCGGGTATTTGCGCATTCGCTGGTCTTCAAGTTCAAGGATGACGTCACAGGAGCGATCCAGAAAACTTCTGTCATGGGTGACGAGGATATAACTGCGCTTGCCGTTTCTGAGCCAGCCTTCCAGCCACTCAACAGTCTCCAGATCGAGGTGGTTGGTTGGTTCATCCAGGAGCAGCAGATCGGCACCCGACGCCAATACCCGTGCCATATCCGCCTTTCTCAGTTCTCCACCTGACAATGTATCCGCTCGTCGGGAGAGGTCGTGTATACCAAGTTCCGAGAGAAACGAATGGTAAATATTTTCGATGTTCCAGGCGTTTTCATGATCCATCCGGGCTTGCAGCTCGGTCAGCTCTTCATGCTGGTCTTCGCTGTAATTGTCCAGAAGGGATTCATACTGGCGAACCAGGGCCGCTTTCGGATCGTCGCTACGGAATACCAGATCGGCTACTGTGGCGTCCTCGGGAACTTCAGGGATCTGAGGCAGATAGGCAATTTTCAGGTCGCTTCGACGGTATTGCGTACCTGTATCCGGGAGCCGCTTACCGGTGAGGACTGACAGAAACGTTGACTTACCGGACCCGTTGGGTCCAATGAAACCAATTCGTTCGGCTGAATCGATGCCCACTGTGACATCAGTGAATAAAGGTGTATCACCCAGGGTAAGAGAAACATCGGTGAGGGAGAGCAAGTTCATGATGAGCCATAATAGCGACAGGGGTGATACAGGACAATCGTCATAACCCGGTCGGGGATGATGAACTATACTGATATGGGGAGCAATTATTGACCAGTATTCAAAGGAAACGACTGAAACGATTGGCTATTGCCCTGCCGAGTGGACTTCTGGCGGTGGTGTTCATTCTCGTTGCAGGACTATGGCTATTCAGGCGGCCCATAATTATTTCTCTTGTCGAAAGGATGAACGATACCATCCCGGGCACAATTGAGATAGAAAATGGGAGTCTTACCTGGCGGCGATTCTTCACACGCCTTTCCTTGAGCCTGAATAACACTGTCCTCATCGACGAAGAAGGGGAAGAATTAATCCGTGTCAGTGAACTCGGGGCGGTAGTGAATCCCCTGGCCCTTATCGGCCGCAGAATCGAGGTCAATTCCCTTCTTCTTTCCGGAGTTGATATAGATCTGGGCCCGGATTCCTCCGGTAGAATCAATCTGCTGGTCGCCCTGGGCATTGAAAAGACCGAAGCAAAATCTGAGGAAATTTCTGAAAGTAACAAAGCGCCCGGTGGCACACCGGAGCACTGGAAGAAATGGTCGGTGGATATCGGCAACGTTCGATTTGAAAATTGCCGGGCCCATTTAATTCGGGCAGAAGGCTCCGCTTCAGTACTGCTTGAATTCCTTGAGTTAACAGTAAAGAGAGTAGGCGAGGATGGACAGGTGTCTCTTGCTTTTGCATTTTCCGAAGTCCGTTCTGATGGTCTTGGCCCCGGCTATTTCAGAGACAAACGGTATGAACTAAACCTGGACATCAGTATGAACCGAGGTATCGCGTTAATTGAATCCGGAGGATTGAATGTCGGTGATGCAAGGATAGATGTCGGCGGCCAATGCGCACTCTTTTTTCCCTATGAGGCCGATATATCAGTCAAAACCCGTGGAGCCGATACAGACCTGCTGCTCTCCTTTCTCCCTCCGGGTGTAGAACTGGGCGACGTCGTATCTGAAGGAAATGGTGAGATTGTTATAGACGGCTACCTCAAAGGCCCCATTGTCGGGGATCCAAAGCTTGGAGTCGACGTGATATGCACTGATTTCGGGCTGACCCATGTGCCTACCGGCACTGTGATGAATGAAATAGGGTTCGTTATAGCGGCCCGGATCGGAGGGGGCAACACATTTCTTGAAGTCAATAATCTGACTGCCGTACTCCCCGACGGGCATATAAGAGCGGATCTCCAGGTGGAGAATCTTCTCGAGCCCCAAATTTCATTGAAGCTCGATGGTAGTTTGAATCTGGCAACACTGACCGACTTTTTTGTCTTTCCGGGATCCGGATCCATTGCCGGTCAGTTGGATATGCGGGCCGATGTAGCAGGTCAATTTGACAGTTCCGGGCGTCTTCTGGAACGGGAAAGAGAAACCGGGGAAATTCGGCTCTCGGATTTCCGGTATCAACTTCCTACCAGCGATTTCGAAGTGTCCGATTTGGATCTGGTTTTTTCTCTGGATTATGGGAAATTGGATATTCGCAGTTTTAAAGCAATTACAGACATTGGTAATATATCTCTAGACGGTTCATTTGGAGGCATATGGCCTCTCCTCTTCGGAGGTGAGGGACCGCTCCGTTTCGAAATGGAATTTTCCTCACCACTCATTAATCCGGCAGCTTTATTCTCCGACCCGATTGTTGCAGCCTCCTGGGATGAGGATTACGAAAACCTGTCCCTGGGTTTCAGTTTTGATACAACGGTTGAACAGTTGAAATCGGCGGACCCGATTCCTGAGGGCACACTGCTAATCAGTGATTTCAGCGGTCGGGTTCCAAAAACCGGTAAGGAATTAAAGCATTTTTCAGGCGCTGTGGAGATATCCGACCAATTATCCGCCGCATTCCGGGGGCAGCTCCAGGACAGCACCGTTCAAATTGAGCTGGGAGTCTCAGGGTATAAGTTCCTGTTGAACAGCGATATTGCAGGAACAGTTACAACGAAACTGACTTTGGAAGCCCCATTGATTAAAGTCGAAGATTTTCTTCCGGTGCAGCCTTCCGACGGCGAATCTTTGAACCAAAAATCCATTACAGATTTTTTTATGGATCTGGAGCTTACTTTTAAGAATTCCGATTGGTTTTCTTCCTTTGGAAGTTGGCCCGAAGGAAGATGGATCCTTCATAAGCTGGAAGGGCGGGCTGCTTTGGTTGATATGCCAATCTACCTGTCCTTCGATCTCATTTCCGACAACAACCGCGCAGATCTGACTGATTTTACAGCCATTTTTGGCGACAGCGATGTCTTCGTATATGGATATCTGAATGATATCGCGTCAATTCTAGGTTCTGAGATTCAGAACCTTTCCGGAAATCTGGTCCTGGAGTCACAATACCTGAACATGTCAGATTTCGTAATTGATACCGATAGAGAGGAGACAGATATCGGGTCCGATGAGGATCCTGCCTGGGAAATCGGAGGGCGGCCTTATCCCGACCTCGAGATCAATCTTCAAGTTTCCGAATTCCTGATGGAGCCGATTCATTTACGGGACATTCAGGGGCAGATAACCACGTCATCAGAAGGTTTCCTGGAATTGAATAAATTGTCTTTTAACGGGAGGAGTGGAGGGCGGGCCGATATCAGCGGAACTATCGATCTGTCCCGGAGCGAAAGTTTCAAAATGGAAGCCGATATTTCTATTCAGGATTTAAGACTGGAAGCCACCGCGATCCCCATGAAGCTCGGCGGCGAAACTCAACAGCTGGGGGAAATGATTAAGGGCACACTTACCGGGCGGGTGGGATTGGATTCGGTGATCAACCCTGATCTGTCCATTGATCTGGGTCGTTCCACTCTTAACGTAAGGGCTGAACTTCAGGACGGCCGACTGGTGAATTTTCCACCCCTTGTCGCGATGGCGGATCGTTATCGGAACCGGAATATGCGCGACGTCCGGATTGATACTCTTGAACTCAAGACAAGACTGAAGGACGGTAGAATCGAACTGCCAAAAACAGCTGTCGGTTCAACCCTGGGTTATCTGGAAGTCGAGGGATATTCCCTTCTGGGCTCATTTATGAGTTACAGCATTACTGTACCGAACTCAACAATCGATGATGTTGTAACAGGAATGATATTCGGCGGTGGAAAGGATGATGAAGTTGAAGATGAGATAATCAACGCCGAAAATTCCAGCCGTGGGCGTACCACCATTAACGTAGTAGGGTCACCGGATAATATCATTATCGGAGTGGGGAAGAGAGGCAGAGGTCGCCTCGAAGACCGCTGGAACCGACAAAACGACCGCCGAACCCGGCGGGAGAACTGAATAGTGCCGGGGTGCCAAACCTGCTGATTATTTTCCGGCGATTTTCATTCCGATGCGTATCATCCTGCAGGCCCGTTCAGCGGCATCCACCAGGCATTCGGCTGATCTGGAAATAGCATCTTCAAGTGACATGGCCCTGTCGACAGTACTCATGATGGAATCGATGCCGTATTCATAAACTGCTGATGCGTCTTTTCCGATGTCCCCCACCACCGCCAGAACGGGTATTCCCTCAGGCGCTGTGCGGGCAGCTACACCGACAGGCACTTTGCCCCGTATCGACTGGCCGTCGATTTTCCCCTCACCAGTGATCACCAGGTCGGCTCCATCAATCTTGTTTTCGAAATCCACCAGGTCCAGAATTGTTTCGATACCGCTTTTTATTTCCGCGTCGCAGAAGGCCGTCAGACCGAAACCCAGGCCTCCGGCGGCACCAGTGCCGGGTATCTCTTTCATGGAGCTGCCTTTCCATCTTTCCACCACCGCGGCGAAATGTTTCAGCGCGGCATCCAGTTCTTCTACCATTTTCAGATCGGCACCTTTCTGGGGCCCATATACTGCTGAGGCGCCATGTACTCCCAGCAACGGGTTATCCACATCACAGGCAACATGGATTTTTGTTTCCTTCAACAACGGGCTGACTCCCGAATCATCAACCGAAGCGATGTCCGCCAATGCGGCTCCGCCCCGGGGAATCTCCAGACCGCCAGTGCCGGTCAATCTATAACCCAGAGCCTGGGCCATACCTGCACCGCCGTCGTTGGTGGCGCTGCCCCCGATTCCGATGGTGATATCCCGGAAGCCGGATTCCATTGCGGCCATCAGCAGCTGCCCCGTTCCGTAGGTGCTGGCGATTCGAGGGTTTTTCTCGGATTCCTTCAGAAGCGGCAGTCCGCTGGCGGCGGCCATCTCAAGGACGGCTTTCCCGTCTACAACGCCATAGAATGCATCAACCGGCCTCCCCAGAGGATCATCGGCCTTAACGGGAATTATTTCGCCGCCTAATCCGCTAACCAGGGCTTCGACTGTTCCTTCACCGCCGTCGGCTATAGGAATCTTCACGTATTCGGCATCGGGAAAGACAACCCGGGCTCCTTTCTCGATAAGCCCGGCAACTTTCAGGCTGGTATTACTGCCTTTATAGGAATCTGATGCGATTACGATTTTCATGAGAATTAACCTCTGGCCTCGGGAAGTTTAATTCAGTTTAGTCGGTGGAGAGGTGGGTGGGCAAGGCGGGTTGTTGATCTGACCGTGAGTTAGAGCCGGGCGTCGTCCCTCGATCTCAAGCTTGAAGTAGCCTTTCCCAGAATCCCGGTAGCCAGATGCCGGGGAATGAGTCCGTACATCAGGGTGGCTATGATCCGATTGGTAAATCCGGGAATGAAGGAGCTCCGTTTCCCCAGTTTTTTCAAAGCGGCTTTGGCAACTGATCGGGGTTTCTGAACAGGTGCTCCGGGGCCTCGGTTAGTAAGACTGTCCCGGTATCCGGGAGTATCGGTGGCGCCGGCGACACAGGCCATTATGTCCACTCCCTCGGACTTCGCTTCTGCCCCAACACCTTCGGCGAGAACGAGATTCCAGGCTTTCGTTGCCGCATAAGCTGAAACAGTAGGAGTTCCCCGGAGCCCGGAAAGGGATGACATGAGTATGATGCCTCCACGTTTGCCTGTTCGCTGCCAGCGCTTTCGGAACTCATTCCCGGCACCGTGTACCAGATCCAGGGGTGAGGAGATATTGACGTCTATGGTTCGGCGGGCGGCGTCCAGGTTGAGATCAAGGAAGTGCCCGATGGGGCTGGCCGCCGCATTGTAAATCACAAGACCATAGTCGCCGCCGTCCAGTTTGTTTCGAATTTGCTCCCAGGGATTTTCTTCTGCAAGATCCAGGGACAGAGTCTCAATTTTCACCTTGTATTTATCCCTCAGATGTTCTGCCGTTTTATTCAACAGGTCGAGTCGTCTTGCAATCAGAAGAAGCGAAAAACCTCCTGCAGACAATTCCTCTGCAAAAGCCGAACCGATTCCTTCCGACGCGCCGAGTATTACGGCTGTGGGTCCGTAGTTGTTAAAAAAAGACTTCAATATTATCTCCCCGGGGCCAGGGTGGCTCCAATCAATGTAGAATCAGGCCGCAGTGAGGTCAACCAGGAACAGCTGTGATTCAGACATGATGGCGACTATCTAAGAAACTGCCGAAAACACGAAAATATTACACAAAAATAAACGTTTTCAGCACTTGCGAGCTGCTATTTTCGGCACTATCATTTGTTTCTGCTATCAGGAGGACCCGAAAAAATGCCCGAGACTCTCGTAATTGCCGTTGGCGGAAACGCCTTGATTGAAGATCCTCATCACGTATCGGTACCGGCCCAGTACCTTGCTGCCCGGCACGCCGCACAAAGTCTTGGCGGACTGGTAGCAGCCGGCCATAAGATTGCTATCGTGCATGGAAACGGTCCTCAGGTTGGGTTCATTCTCCGCCGTGCTGAGTTGGCCAGGGGAGTGATGCACGAGGTACCGCTAGACTCCTGTGTCGCCGATACTCAGGGTGCGTTGGGTTATAACATTCAAATGGCTATGGGCAATGAAATCAAAGCACGGAATCTGGACCGGCAGACCGCCACTATAGTTACACAGGTTCTTGTAGATCGGAATGACTCGGCATTTTTGAATCCGGTGAAACCCATAGGCGGTTTCATGGATGAAGAAGAAGCAAAGCGACGGGGGAATGAAGAAGGATGGTCGGTGAAAGAAGATGCCGGCCGGGGCTGGCGTCGTGTTGTCCCGTCCCCCGACCCGATTGAAATTCTCGAACTCGAAGTAATACGTGCCCTGGTTGAATCCGGCGTTATAACCATCGCAGCTGGCGGCGGGGGCATTCCCGTCGCCCGGGATTCCGATGGTGAACTTGAAGGAATTGAGGCGGTTATAGATAAAGATAAAGCCTCATCATTATTGGCCATTTCTCTGAGCGCCGACAGGCTGGTTATTTCGACGGCTGTTCCCCGGGTCTGTGTGGATTTCGGTAAGCCGACCCAGAAGGAACTGGATGTCATCAGCGTTGCCGAGGCCGAGGCCCTGTCCGCCGAGGGTCAATTTGCTCCGGGTAGTATGCTTCCGAAAATTGAGGCCCTGATATCCTTTGTGAAAGCTACCGGTCGGGAAGGGCTGATGACAGATCCGCCACATCTTGCCGAAGCGCTGGAAGGACGGGCCGGAACCAGGATTGTGCCGTAAATCGAACAATCAGTTATTTACCAGATTGAATAACTCCTCGTCGCCGCCCGCAATCTCCCCTATTGAGAAAGCTTGAATACCGGAATACCGGAATCCCGGAGTTCGTTGAGAGCCTTTTCGGCAATAATCGGGTGCACAGCAGCGAGCAGGCCTCCTGAGGTTTGAGGATCGAAGAGAAGATTCAAAATGCTTTCTTCAATAATACCGGCATTGGATATCCATTTCTCACGATACTCCCGGTTGGCAAGAGTTCTGCCGGGAACCAGCCCTGATTCAATGTAGGCGACGGCATCAGGGAGCGTTTCCACCTGATCGGGACTTACTTTCGCCCCGTAACCGGATCCGGAGATCATCTCACATACATGTCCGAGAAGCCCGAATCCGCTTACATCGGTGCAGGCACTGACATCTGAATTTTCCAGAATCTCGGCGGCGGTTTTATTCAGAGCCGACATGGATTGAATGGATGCCGCAATAGACCGATCCGAGGCTTTGCCTGCTTTCAACGCCCGATTGATGCAACCGGTGCCGATCGGCTTCGTCAGAATCAGGATGTCACCCTTCCGGGGGCTGTTATTCTTCAAGGCCCTTTCGGGGTGAACCAGACCAGTTACAGCTAATCCGAATTTCAGTTCCTCGTCCTTGATACTATGGCCTCCTACCAATGCGGCGCCAGCCTCTTTCAGTGCGTCGAGGGCCCCGCCCATGATCTCTCTGAGAACCGCGATATCTGCTTTCCCGGTAGGAAATACCACGATACTCATGGCTGTGATCGGACGTCCGCCCATTGCATAGACATCTGATAATGCGTTGGCGGCGGCAATCCTTCCGAAATCAAAGGGGTCATCAACGATAGGCGGGAAAAAATCGACGGTCTGCACCAAAGCGGTATTGTCGTTGATTCTCCAAACTCCGGCATCATCGGCGTTCCGGTAATCCACCAGCAGTTCGGGATATTCCGGTTGGAACAGTTCGCACAACGCCTTGTCCAGCAGGCCCGGGCCAAGTTTGGCCCCACAGCCCGAGAACTTCGTATAGCTGGTAAGTTTTATATCAGAAGACACGGTAATTCCTTTCTATTCGCCTGCGGCTTTGCTGCGTAGTAGAAGGATGGCTTCCAGAACGCCTCCTGCCACAGCTCGGGCTTTGTCCGAAATAAGCTTTTCATCAACTTCGGCACCCCGGGGATCCACGTCTCCCACTTTGAATCCCTTGCTTACCTCTATGCCTGTGGTCAACAGACCTCGAAGCTTTCCGTTGAAGGGAGCTTTGATTTCGGAAATCCGGGAATCTCCGCCTGATATTCGAGCTACAGTCTGCCCTTCCTTCACCAGGTCACCAATTGATACGGCGGCCTCAAAGGTACCTTCAGCAGGCGCCCGGAGTACCCGTTCGGCGCTTTTTCCGGCAATCGTTCCGGGTGTTCCGGTATTTGTCGCAGCGGGTCCGTCGAGAATAACCCGGCCGAGTTCATGTCCTCTGGCTGTCTCAACCACGGCATGGCAATCGCCATCCTGACCGGCCTCGAATCCCGGACCCAGGGCGATTACCGCCGGTGCCATTACCTGACTGGTACCCAGGTTTTTCTTGGCAAGGATAGCATCCACGAGAACCGCCGGTTTGAGAGTTTTCAGGCTGGTACATTCGGGATCAGCCAGAACCGGAATCCTGCCGGACTCAAGGATCTCGTATACCTGGAAGATATCGGCGGCATACACCGCCTCAATTCCCTCCACCGTTATCGAGCCATCATTCAGCGCCGAGGCGAATGCCACAGTCCTGCGGATAACTGTCGGTTTCGGAATCTCCAGAATGACAACCCTGAACCCGCTTCGTCTGAGCCGCCATGCAACACCGGTGGCCAGATCTCCACCGCCACGAACGGCAACCAGATCCTTGGACATACCCTGGAGAGGCAGACCGCTGCGTCC
>RCND010002160.1_pt1 | contig 10986 bp, 11 predicted proteins | sample 2041351 | NCBI WGS metagenome assembly RCND01 (sample SAMN09708230, study PRJNA481090) | Marine sediment metagenome, whole genome shotgun sequencing project. | biome: marine sediment; feature: ocean; material: sediment; isolation source: Sewage treatment plant 12B marine sediment (STP12B) ...
CAACCCGAAATTGGCCTCGTGGCGCAACTGAATAGCGCACTTGATTACGGCTCAAGAGGTTACTGGTTTGAATCCAGTCGAGGTCACTTTAAAGCGAAAAGTCTGTATGAAAATGCAGACTTTTTTGTTTTTAGTAAAACCCAAGGCAACAGACTTGTAGGTTTGTAGAAAAACAAAAACGTGTGGGGCTTTAGCCCTGCAAGCTTTGCATTTTCAGGAAGTAACTTAAAGGATCATGAGCATAGCGAATAATCCAGTCGAGGTCACTTAAGTATAAAAAGCACACCAAGAGGTGGGCTTTTTTATTTGGCGAGTAAGTTTCTTCATCTCTAACTAAATTTTATTACTAAAAATTGAGTTTCGCGTCCGTTTTGTTTTATACAATATAACTACTTTAGGCGTCTTCCGTCTTACATAGTTAAGCTTTTATCACTAACCGTACATTGATAATTATCATACTTTAAAAGTAATAATATTGCTATTTTTACCTTTAAATAATTGACAAATGGAAGCAACAGCAGAAAACAAGGACTTTGAAAAAATGCACATGGATGCACTGTATTGGAACTCTATGCTTGACTGTTATGACAAAGAGTTGCAATTTGTTGAAAAACTTTTAAATGCAAAACTTTATAAACCAAATATTCCCAACTTTTTTGAGCACTTACAAGAACTTAAACAGACATTAAAAAATCTGAAGGAAATAATCTCAGAATTTTCAAATGAGATTAAACGTCATGAAAAAGAAATGAGAGGTTTAGTGGATTGCCTTACTATTTCCTGTGATATTATTTATCAGCAGCGGCATCGGGAAATAGAGAGTCGTTTTAAAGAAAAATCAATAAAATTTCAGATAAAGAAGTTAGGAGTATTCGAATATCTTGAAAGTGCTTTGGCATAACCTTCTCTAATTAGTTATTTCAATAATAGAGTATATCCGAAAATGCAAAGAGATCGAGACATAAAAAAGAAATATTAGAAGCGTTAAAATGGCAACCGTAAGTCATCTAAGTCAATAATGGAGTTTTGGTTCAAGAAGGAGTTGGTGCTGTTATAAAAGTGGCAGCTAATTATTCCATACTTTAGGTGCTGAAGGTGCCATTAAAAAAGTAAATAGCTCGCTGAATTCCTAGCTAATTATCAATAAATTATTTTTTAATGTGTAGATTATATGGGTTTATTTCTAGTCATCCCCGAAAAGTGGAGTGCGATTTGATTCAATCGCAGAATTCTCTTTTACACCAAAGTGAACTTGATCATTGCAATGAGCAAAATGCTGATGGATGGGGTTTAGAAAATTTTAGAAAAAACCAACCTTTTGTTGTTAAAGAACCTGAAGCAGCTTTTAAAAATGATGATTTTCGCTGGCAGGTTGCCAAAATTCATAGCAAACAAGTTATATCACATGTGCGACGAGCAACTGTTGGTAATGTCAATATGGAAAATACACATCCATTTGTGCACAATGGATTAATATTGGCACATAATGGGCACATTGATCACTTTTCTTTGATAAAAAATAAAATACTTTCAATTATTACGGATGAAGTGTCCAAGTGGATTCAAGGAAGTACAGACAGTGAACATATCCTTGCCTATTTACACCATATTTATAATCAAGACCGTACGGCTTCTTTGGCTACTATTTTAACTCGTGGTCTTCGAGATATTATTCAAATGATCCGGGAAGTTGATTCCGGCAAAGAGTCTGCTTTAAATATAATCTTCAGTAGTGGAAAAGAATTGGCAGCATCTTGTTACAATTGCTCTTTGTATGTCCTCAAAAGAGAAGCTGTTCATCAATGTCAAGCTTGTGGTGGAACACTCCATATCAAAGAAATTCCAGAATTATATCGAGCAGTCATAATAGCTTCAGAACCAATCACCACAGACGAAGCATGGCAGGAAATCCCAAATCGATCTATCATCGAGGTTAATTCGGATCTATCATTCGAGATCCATAAGAATGTCTTAAGTTAAATCCCAGTATATACTATTGTTGAGAAAGTAAACTCTCTTTTAGATTATTTTCAAAACTGATAAAACGCTCAATCTAAAAATTCAAACTTCACTAATACTAGGCATTAAGTTTTTCAATTTTTGAAAATAAATTGGTTAACTTAGAATCTGAGTATATGCCATATGAGTCACTGATCCATCCTTTGACTTTATCCTTAGCTATAATTAAATACAGTATAATTTCTTCATCTGGATCTGAAAAGGGTGCTTCAATTCGGATATATTCGACATTTACAATGTCTTGTGCGGCATATATTTTTTTCGTGTTAGGATCTTCAAGACCATGCATTTTCATGAAAAACGCTGTAACATAACCTTCTGCTTCAACTGCTTTTATTGCTTCAAGTAATGTGTCGAATCTGTGATTTAATTTATCTTTAATCATAATCTATATATGCTACATTGAAACTTACAGAAACCGTCTTTGGAAACTCACCTTAATAGCATTTCTAGTCGCATTTAAAAGTTCTGTAACTTCTTGAGTAGATATATTTTTTATTTTCGCCACATCACTTGGCTCAAACTGATGATAAACTACTAAATCAAAGACAGTTTGCATTAGTAACGGTAACTGTCGAAGCACCATTTTTATATGCGTATTGATTTTTTCGTTTGCTATATTTTTATCTAACTCTTCCAATAAATATTGCTCTTCATTTTCAATGAAAACATCTTTTAATGTATAATCGTTCTTGTTATAAGAGATATCATCAAGTTCTTCAATCATTACGAAGTCTCCACCACCATCAGTGCTAAAATTTTCTTCCATAGCATCCCATTCTGGCTTAGAATAATCATCAATATTTTTAAAGAAAAAATCCTCAAACTCTTCATCTATGATCGTGTCTTCCAATAATTCATCAGCTTTCTTAAATAACCAAATATGGAACTCTTCTCTATTCTGAATTTTATCCATATTGTCATAGGCTTCAATGAAAAGTTGATCTACAAAATCGTCGGGCCTGTATTTTCCTTTTGGAATAGTATTATTCTCAATAGCGCTATTGAGCTTTTGTGCAATGTATATTTTCACTTGGGGCAAAACCTTTAGCATTAATTCATTGAATGCCGTTTTATCACCATCTTTCTTCATAAGCATCAAATGGGAATAAGAGCTTAATACAAATTGGTGAAACTCGCTTTGCGTTTGATAATCCTTGATAATAAATTTCATAATAATTGTATTTAGTTATAAGGTGTTATTTTTATCACAATCGATCATATTTCGACGATGTAAAGTTGCAACCATCTTTTAATAGATGAAATGATATTTATCAATACTCAAAAATCGTCAACATTAAACATAACATTTAGCATAAGCCTTATAAGTTTGTAGAGAAAAAAAGTGTGGGGCGCTAGCCCTGCAAGCGTTGCATTTTCAGGAAACAACTCAAAAGTATCACGATCACAAAGAGTCATCGAATAAAACTTAAGTTTGTAACTTTCATTTAGATTGCGGAGGATACGAGTTTATCGAATAGTGAATTCTCTTACTAAGCACACATATTCAACATGTTATATTTCGAATTGGTTTGGCTCTGGTTTTAATTTTTAATCATTCCAGTTTAAAAGAATACAAATTACCTCCCTTATTTTTAGTTCGCTCATCTGTGATAAAAACGGTTTGCTTATCTTTAAAACAGACACCTTCTTTTTGAGAATTATGCTCAAATTTAATCTTTTGTTGATTCCCTGAAAAAAATTTATCAGATTTAAAATCAGTTAATTTCCATAACTTTTCGTGGTTTAGAAGAATGACAGTTTTTCTATCGTCACTAATATCTGCGGAAGTGATTTTATTATTTTTACCTTTTAAATTAAAAGTATCTATACATATTGCTGTATGCATGCCCGGGCTATTCGGAACTTTGATCAATACTTCATTTTCATTCCCTTTACTAAAAATATAGAAGTAATTATTCATGAGAAAAAAGGCTTCAAAATCTTTTGAGTCCATTTTCTTTGGTAGTATAAAATCAATTCTTTCAGCCTGAGCTTGGGTATGCTGTCTTTCTATATTTGCTACTTTATAAATTGTAAATAGTTTTCTATTTTTAGAATTATTACCAAAATCACCAATATAAATGTTCCCTAAAGCATCTGAAGTCAACTCTTCCCAGTCTTCGTTTTGGGCATTATTAATCGTAAGGTCCTTGATGATAGACCCTTTAATATCTAAGCCATACAGATGATTTCTATTTCCTGCATCTTCAATCGTCCAAATTAGATCAGAGTTAATGACCATTTCTGCTGCGGATATTTCTTTTAAACTTCCAGGTAAGTCAGCAATAACAATGAGCTTGCCTGATTGGCAGGATAAAAATAGTATAGAGAATAAAATAAGTTGTTTCATAAATAATTTCACCTCCTAAAATACGACTATAGGTTACTATTTAAAGTCAATCGACATTTAGTAGCAGGTAATTATGTGATTTAAAGTATAAAGATAAATGTACTATTTTATTTTGAAATAGGAAGTGGCAATAAATTCTCAAGGACCTGAAAAAGGTTTTAAAACACAAAATAATGTTATACATTTACGTATGAAAAAAAATATTGCAATTCTGTTATTAGCCTTGTTTTTAGCCATTGGAAGTTATGCCCAGGAAAATGAAGAGAAAGCTAATGAAGAAAAAGTTCACAAAGTAGCTTTGGTTTTTGGATATACCTATATTCCGGGGGCACTTGAAGATGGAAAGCAAAGTGAATCCGTTTATGCTCCTACTATTGGACTTGATTATTTTTTCCGCTTTTCAGAAAAATGGAAAATTGGAGCTGTGATGGATTTAGAATTTGCTACGTATCGCGTTGAGTTTGAAAGTGATGAACTAGAACGTGAAAATGCCTTAGTTACCGGTATTTTAATTGGTTACGAAGTCGTAGGCAGATGGAGTGTTTTAGTAGGGCCTGGAATAGAATTTGAAAAAAATAAAAATCTATTTATTCTTAGGGCTAGTACAGAATACGAATTTGAATTAGGAAATAATTGGGGGCTTTTTCCATCCTTTAATTATGATTTTAAAAAAGAATATAGTACTTGGTCCATTAATGTTGGTATCAGTAAAAGTTTTTGATGCTTTCTAATTATAAGTAAGCGCTTTTTTAACACCTGATACAGTAGTCGACTATAAAAGGCTAAACAAATATCAATTTAAAATTAGAGTTTCAATAATGAGAAACGCTTTCTCCATTTTATTGTTAATCATAATTTGTTTCTTTCACTGGCCTTCTAAACTTGAAGCTCAAGAACTCGAGCCAAGGGCTTTAACTAACTTGCCAAGAGGGTTGAATTTTGCAGCGACAGGTTATATACATGCATCTGGCAATGTATTACTAGACCCATCATTACCTCTTGACGATTTTAATGGCACCATGAATACGATCGTTCTGGCCTACGTGAAAAGTGTCAACTTCTTTGGCGCATCAGGAAAAATTGATGTCGTCTTACCGTTTGCTGGTGGTGACTTTTCAGGCATTTATCAAGATGAAGGTTTTACCGATTCTTATACAGGATTCGGTGATTTACGTATTAGAGCTACCATAAATTTAACGGGCGCACCCTCACTTGAACCCAGTGAATTTAAAAATTATACTCAAAAGACGGTTTCAGGTTTAGGAGTGCAGGTGCTTATACCCACAGGTAGTTATAAAGAAGAGCAACTGCCCAATTTGGGTTCTAACCGTTGGGGACTTCGGGTTAATTATGGAATATCACATAGCTTTAACCGGTGGGTATTGGAAGCCTCTTCAGGCCTCTGGTTATTTAGTGCAAATAATAACTTTTTGGGCGATAATAAACTAACACAAAAACCGCTATGGGTTCTCAAGGGGAATATCATTAGAAAGCTCGGGGATAGAGGAATGTGGCTTGCGTTTTCGACGGGTTACGGTTATGGAGCCCAATCTTATCTCAACGATGTTCGACGAGATGCCACGATATCACAATTGCGATTAGGCCTTACCTATGCCTTGCCGTTGAATCAGAAAAACACATTAAAATTTACTGTTGGATCTGGAATCAGATTTCAGGAAGGAGGTGACTTTGACCTCTTTGGCGTTACCTTCAGTCGTTTGTGGTTGGACAAAAAAAGATCTAAAATCTTTAAGAATAGTACTCAATAATACTGCTTATCTATCTCAAAAAGATTCAAAATTGGAAATACTTGATTTTAGCATAAAAGATCAAATTCAAGGAAATACTTCTGCTCAATGTTCGCTTTTATCTTTTGGGCTCTGGTGGATTACGAGGTTTTACCGGGTTTGACCATTTATAGCGGGTTGGGTATAAAACTTGAAAAGAATAAAAACTTTTTAGTTTTTAGATTTAATACAGAATATAGTTCTGAATTGAAAAATGACTGGGGCTATTTCCTATTTTTAGCTATGATTAAAAGAAATACAGCTCCCATATCCTCGGACATGGGCTTAAAAAAGAGGTTTTAATTCTTGATTTTTCTGTGGTTCTTTTAAGTCCTAAATTTGTATTAACCTAACATTATACTTTTACATCACTGAGTCGGCCAATCTGAAGAATTTATAAACCTTAGATTATTTGGGGTATTCCTTTTATATTTACCAAGAATAACCAAAAGTTGCATGACCGATTTCGTATTTATTTTTTTTGCAGGAATAGCGCTCACAACAGGCCTGAATTATATTTGGTTCAGTTTTTTTAAAAATGGGAGTCGTGAGGAGCTTTTTTTCGGACTTTTTTCGAGCAGTTCAGGAATCTATTATCTCCTCACATCGATAGAGTCAGTTCCTTACATGGTAGTCGTACCTTTCGCGACAGCCATGTTTGTATTGTTCCCTTGGTACCTTGCTTATCAATCTAACTATATAAAAAAGCCTTTCCTATGGCTTATTACTGGCTTTGGAACAGCTTATTTCCTTGTAGTATTACTTCGCGACTTCATTAACATTCCAAATTTCACGTATTTTTTCAGCTACACTGTTTATTTGCTAACAAGTATCTATTGTATACGGAGCGTGCGATCTATCGTTAAGAGCATGGACGTACCAATTTGGCCATTTATTTTTGTTACGGGGTATTATATCTTTTTTGTAGTAGAAGAAGTGGTCCAGAACAGTGTTGAGGGCATCCTCCCCTGGCGAAAATTAATCAATTTTACCTATCTTGATTTGTTTCCCATCATCATCATTAGCTTTAAATTCACTTTATTGATCTATGATCACTGGATTAAAACCACCCTGCAAAAGGAAGTGAACTTTTATAAAAATAATATCAATACCATTCTCATCCAGACTAAAAAATATGTGATATCGTTAGATCCAAATGGCCATATTTTATTTATGAATCCCTATTTTCAAGGGTTCTTTCAAGATGATGCTTCCTTATTGGATTCGAATTTTGAAAAACTCATCACCAAAGAAACAAGAGATGTTTTTAGAGAAGAAATCTTTAAAGGTGCTAATATAAGAGGAGAAGTAATCTGTAGGTTAAATACTAACAAAGGAATTCGAACAATTGCTTGGTCCTATGTGAAATTAAAAGCCAACCCTTCCGCCAAAAATGAGAAATATATCACACTTTTCGGAACCGACATCAGCCATCAAATAGAGACTGAAGAGCAACTGAGAAAGGCCTATAGCCAGTTGGAGGTTCTAAAAAACAAATTACAATCAGAAAATATACAGCTTAGAAATGACACTTTAGTGAATAACAATAACGGCGGCCTTATTGGAAAAAGCCCGAATTTCACTTATGTATTAAATCGCGTGGAGGATGTTGCAGAGCTAGACGTGCCCGTCTTGTTAGAAGGTGAAACAGGCGTGGGTAAGGAATTGATCGCCATCGCAATCCATCAAACGAGTCAGAGAAAAGAGCAGCCGTTTATAAAAGTGAATTGTGCCGCCATTCCCTTCGAATTAATCGAAAGTGAATTATTTGGATTTGAAAAAGGGGCATTCACTGGTGCCGACCGTTTGAAAAAAGGAATGTTCGAACTAGCACAAAATGGAACCATATTCTTGGATGAAATTGGTGAATTGCCACTTTCGGTACAGCCAAAATTATTGCGAGCTCTTCAGGAAGGTGAAATACAACGCCTTGGCGCCGAAAAAGTAATTAAATTAAATGTTCGGATCCTTGCGGCAACAAACAGAAGCTTGCATGAAGAAGTAGAACAGGGTAGGTTCCGTTCAGACCTCTATTACCGCGTCAATGTTTTTCCTATAACCATACCCCCGTTGCGTACAAGAAAAGAAGATATTCCGCTTTTGGTAAATGCTTTTTGCGAACAATTTAACGATAAGTACTCCAAAAACATCAAGAATATCTCGGAGTCATTAATGGATATTCTAATCAATTATTCATGGCCTGGAAACATTAGGCAACTTCGAAATGTGATCGAGCGTGCTGTGATCACCTCTAGTGAATCTGTACTAAAACTAGCGAATCCATTACCCTCCGCAGACGTTGACTTGTCTGACGGTAATACTAAAGGGTATCAGCAAAACACAGATCTCGGTACATTAAAAGTAATTGAAAGAAATTACATCACTCAGGTACTCGAGCGAAGCGAATGGAAAATATCTGGCAAAGGTGGCGCGGCACAAATATTAGATTTACCACCTAGCACATTGCGTTCAAAAATGAAAAAACTAGGAATCATCGCTCCTTAAAAACCCCAACCCCCACCATATATAGCCACGGTATTTCGCGCTTCGCGAAATATGACGAATATTCTATTAAGTATAAAATCATATTAAAATTAAGATTAATATTTTAAAACCTTAATTTACAGATATTTACAAATATTTTTAACACTTTATTAACAAATGGCATGGTACTTGGATTGTAAAAAATTAATAAAAACAAAATCACATCATGTACTGTATTTTATTAAGGTTTCAGATACCCAATTCGAAATTACAGGAGTTTAACGTTGCGCTCAACCGATTGGTCAAATGGCCTATATATGCCCTTTATAATGATTCAATAAACGAAGACCACAAAGTTTTCGAATTCATACGGCACTATCAAAATAAAACCTTGTTAGATAAAGATCTAGAAAGTGCAGAATACCAAAATCTAATGGGCCTCATCAGGGTCTTGGGTAAATTTAATGAATCGCACCTATACAACACTACCGAAAATACTGAACCATTGCCAATAAACTGAATTACAACTTATTATTACAAAATATAGAAATTAATGAAATAGAGAGTCAATCGTCGCTGATAACAATTAAAATATCAAATTAAAAATAACATGAAAAAAATTTTATTACCCCTAACTGCTTTATTTTTTGCAGCATCCCTAAATGCACAATCCGAGAACGACTACCTAGAAATGACACGTGAGGTGTTAAAAGTAGAAAAAAAAGCTGCTATTGCCCAAGTGATGGAACTCACTGACGCTGAAAGTCAACCCTTTTGGAATCTTTATAACGAATACCAAGGAGAACTTTACACTATTCAAAACAAGCGCGTTGCCACTATTAAAGATTTTGCAGCGAATTACGAAAACCTCAGCAATGAAAAAGCTGATGAATTATGGAATAACTACATGGAGTATCAAACTGGACTGTTAAAACTTAAAAAAGAATTCTATAAAAAATTCAAAAAGATACTTCCTGCTGGTAAGGCCGCACGCTTTTTTCAAGCCGAAAACAAGATTGAAACACTAGTCAATGCCCAACTAGCGATAGAAATACCAATGATCGAAACCAAATAAAAGTATATAATAGTAAATTAAGTATAATCAAAATTAAGAAAGATGAAATCAAAAATTATTTTAGGTGCACTCACATTACTCTTTTGTGTCAGTGTATTTGCTCAAAAGAAAAAGAAACCCAATATCTTGGTAATTTGGGGTGATGATATTGGACAATTCAATATCTCAGCCTATAACATGGGAATGATGGGATATAAAACACCAAATATTGACCGTATCGCCAAAGAAGGAGCAGTATTTACTGATTGGTACGGTCAACAAAGTTGTACAGCAGGACGTGCTGCCTTTATAACAGGACAATCTCCTATTCGTACCGGCCTAACTAAAGTTGGTCTTCCTGGCGCTCCAGAAGGTATGAAGATAGAAGACCCAACTATTGCAGTTCTTCTAAAAGAGCGTGGCTATGTTACTGGGCAATTCGGAAAGAATCACTTAGGAGATCTTGATGATATGCTACCGACAAATCACGGATTTGACGAATTTTATGGTAACCTGTATCACTTGAATGCTGAAGAGGAGCCAGAACTTCCTGATTACCCAACGGATCTCGTTTTTCCTGATGGCGTAAAATTTACAGAAAAATTTGGTCCCCGAGGTGTTATACATAGTTATGCAGATGGTAAAATTGAAGATACAGGCCCTCTTACCAAAAAGAGAATGGAAACTATTGATGTAGACGTTACCAATGCAGCTATGGGATTCATGGATAAGGCTGTAAAAGACGATAAGCCTTTCTTTGTATGGTGGAATAGTACACGTATGCATGTATGGACACACCTTAAGCCAGAATCTGTAGGTAAAACAGGTCTAGGCGTTTATGCCGATGGTATGGTAGAGCATGATGGTATGGTAGGTCAATTACTTGATAAAGTAGAAGCATTAGGAGTGCTTGAAAACACTATTATTATGTATAGTACCGATAACGGTGCAGAAGTGTTTACTTGGCCTGATGGAGGCTCAACAATGTTCGCTGGAGAAAAAGCTACACAATGGGAAGGTGGTTTCCGTGTACCAACTGCGATCCGCTGGCCTGGTGTTATTAAGCCAGGTACTGTAATTAATGATATTGCAGCGCATGAAGATATGCTTCCTACACTAGTTGCCGCAGCGGGTAATACTACTGCAAAAAAAGATTTACTAAAAGGTAAGAAAATTGGTGACAGGTCATACAAAGTACACTTAGATGGTTATAACTTATTGCCAGCTTTAAAAGGAGAAGGTGATTGGCCACGAAAAGAATTTTTATATTGGACAGATGATGGTTCTTG